>Ga0209048_10001301_pt1 | contig 25842 bp, 16 predicted proteins | sample FrelakmetCRP12CR_FD_187146 | JGI IMG/M metagenome (GOLD analysis project Ga0209048, IMG submission 187146) | Freshwater lake sediment microbial communities from the University of Notre Dame, USA, for methane emissions studies - CRP12 CR (SPAdes)... | ecosystem: Environmental > Aquatic >... | reverse complement strand
GTGGCACCCAGCGTGGACCGGTTGGCTCTGGCAGCTCTGACGACTGCGGTCAGGTTGCCCGGTTTCCCCTTGACCTGATCGATCGCCGGCGGGATCCAGCAGACGACAGCGACGATCAGCGCCGCAAGCGCCCACCGCCAGACGGCGCGGCGCCTGTCGTGTCCGGGCTCGCCGGTGCCCTGCTCGCCGGTGCCCTGCTCGCGTGCGCTCCGCTCGCCGGTGCTGTGCTCGCTCACCCCGGGCCCCGTCGAGCGAAGCGACACGACCAGGCCGGCCAGCCCGATCGCCATCAGCCCGAGCGAGGGCGCCAGAAACGCGAGCTGACACTGCACGACGAAGCTCGCGACCAGGACCGTCACGGGAAGCAGGCGATATTCACCGCATGCCAACGACCAGCACAGGAAGATCAGCAGCGTGAACGGGAACAGGCCGGCCGCCGGATTCCACACATCGTGGAGCACCTCCGGGGCCAGCGAGCGCGACATCACGACGATCGCAATCGCCGTCACGAGCATGAGCGCACGGCCACCCCGCCGCCGCGCGAGCACCACGACACCCACGATCGCGGCGGTGTTGACCAGACCCATCGTGAGCGTCAGCGCCCACGGGTTTGCCAGGCGCACGGGCAGCGCCAGCAGCCAGTACAGCATCGGGCCAAGGCTGTAGACCGCCTGATGGGTCAGGGCCCCGGCGTCCGAATGCTGGCCCACGAGCGGCGTCCGCGAGGTGAACACGTCGTAGGCCCGCGTAGCGATGATCGCCTGGTCGCCGGCCGGGATCCAGCCATCGATCAGGGCGCGCAGCGTCGAGGCCATGACGGGGCCCGCCGCACAGAGGCCCACCACGAGCGTGAGCCAGCGATCACGAAGCCACTCTCGCGCAGCCGCCACCGTGGCAGTCATGCCCGTCGAGGAAGAGGCGCCATCGCCGAGACACTAGCCCGTGAGCTGCCCTGACAGACGGACACGCCGAAAGGATGCGACCCTGCCGGCCACGGCATGGACATGCGTGCCGCCCCGCGCGTGCAGGCGTCGAAGAGCGCGAGGCGGACCTGCGCATGGGCCGCTCGCGCGGAGTCCGGGCAGTTGACTACGACGACGTCTGCCCGGCCAGCCGTACCGGCCAGTCCCCCAAGGGTGGCGTCGCGCTCCGCCTCGCTTCGCGCGCTTCTTCAACGGCGGCGCGGCGCCGCGCGTCGAGCAGCGAGCGTCCGGCGAACAGCAGGCCGGCGTCCAGGTGTTCTCTGACTTTCTCGAGGCTGTGGCCGCCGGGATAGATTGCGCTTTCCGCCTGCGCGCCGGCCGCGCGTAGCTCGGCGGCGAAGGCGGGGTCCTCCCAGGGCAGGGCGACCGGGTCCCCCTGCGCGCCGTACAGGAACGCGTGCAGACCGAGTCGCGACAGGATTGGCCTGTCTGCGTGCAGTTCGCCGTCCAGGTTGTTGAAGTAGCCCAGCCAGCTCTCGACGACCGCGAAGCGGTAGGGGTTGGCAAGCGCGACGTGCATCGCGCCGAAGCCGCCCATCGAACTGCCGGCGATCGCGCGTCCGGCGCGCGTGGCAAGCGTCGGGAACATCCGGTCGACGAGTTCCTGGACTTCGACCACGTAGGTCGCGCTGTGCCGTCCTGCCAGGTTCTGCCAGTTCGCGATGCCGCTTCGATCCTGGATCATCACGGCGATCATCGGGGGAATCGCGCGTTGCGCGATCAGGCGGTCGAGGGTCTCCTGTATGCCCACTTCCAGAAAGGCGGCCGCGTGCCCGTTCCTGCCGTGCAGCAGGTAGAGCACCGGGTAGCTGCGCGCCGTGCCCGGGTAGCCGGGCGCGTTGCCCGCGTAGCCGGGCGGCAGATAGACCAGGAAGGCTCCTCGCCCGCGGAGGGCCGATGAGCTGAAGCTCGCCCGATCGATCGCGCTGCCGGCACCGTCATGGCTGACGGGGACCAGCGTCGGCAGCGGCGCAGCTGGGCTGGAGCCGGCCCTTGATGTGACGGCGGGCGCCGGTCGGCTGGAAGCCCTTATGCCCAGAATCCCCTCGAGCGTGAAGGACCCTTTGAGGACGAGCGCACCACAGGTCGCCGCCAGGGCAGCCAGGAGAGCTGCCAGGAGGAGCCGGTGCGGCGTCGCCCTTCCTTGCAGCGGGACGGACCCCGAGTGTTCAGGGGACGCGACGGCGGCCTCGAGCCGAGGCGGGAACGTCGGCACCCAGGAGGGGGGCAGCGGCAGCGCCTCGGCTGCCCGCCCGGGCCAGGCCCAGTCGCCCAGGCTCTCAAGCCAGACCTGAGTTCGAGACGCGTTCAGTGAAGCGGACACCCGCCAGATTCAACGGAAGGGGCTGCCCAACAGCCAACCCCTGCACGAGCTCGCCCAGCGGACCGCAGCCGGGGGGGCGATCTACGCTCGGGAGATGGACCGCCGCGACGGTGGTCGGTGATCAGTCAGGGCGCGCCAGATCGCGCAGCGCCTCGTTTGCAGCGTTGATCACCCATCCGGGATCGGCGAGCACACGTCCGGCCGCCAGGAGGATCTCCGCCGCCTCGAGGGCCATCTGGTTGAGCGAGTCCTGGGAGCCGAGCGGCGGCCCCTCGGGATCGATCCCGGCCAGGCGCTCGCCGATGCCCCAGACCATCTGAGCGATCAGCTCATGCTCGGCATCAACGCCCGTCTCAAGCTCGGTGTCCGCCGCCTCTTGCACGGCGTGCCCCACCCCGGGCCGGAGTGGTGGAAGGCGCACGTAGGCGCTTTCCTCGGTAGAGCGCCCATGTGCGGCGGCCCGAGCCGCCCACTGGCGCACGGCCCGATCCGTCAGATGCAGAGCGCGGCGCAGCTCCCGTTGCGCCCCGGTGTCGGGCGGGACCGGCAGGAGCTCCTGATCGTGATGGTCGGCATCCAGCCTTGCCTGAATGGTTGCGCGGAAGTGCTCGGTGACCGTGCTCATCGGCTCGCGGGTGCCCCGATGCTGGGCGTCCGTCGTCTCGCCCCGCAGGGCGGTTGAGCCTTCGAAAACGCTTCCATACCGCCCATTCCAGGTCGCGACTCGACCTATCTACAGAGCCAAGCCCAGCTCTGGACTCGAACCGGAGACCCCTTTCCTGCCATGATAGCCAGCCCGCCCCCGAACGGCTCGGCGTAGAGGGTCTCCGCCCAGGACACGCCGCCAAAGGCCTGGGGCCTGGTCTCAGATCCGTCACGGATCTCTTTCGGACTCGTAACAACCCACTCCCAGGCCGGGCGTACTTTTCGGGGCGCAGCGCGCGCCTTCCACTTCGCTCTTGGTGTCGCTGCCGATTCGAGCGGGAGGCAGAGATGAGCCCCCGGTCTCTTCACCCATCCGAGACCGCTGGCTCCCCGGAGCCCGGCATAGCCGGGCTCCGGGCGTCTTTGGGAGCACGAGCACGAGGCCCCGAAGCTAAGGCCCATGTATCCTCCGCTCTGGCGACCGCTGCGCAGGGTCTGCCTCCTCCGACGAGGAGCTCGCTTCTTCATGGCGGGCTCCTCGCGGGCGTTAAGTCCCTCCCGCCAGCGCTATCCCCGTGAGAGTCGAGATTCGTCTCAGGGTCGTAACAGGTCTCTTTCAAGCGCGTAACAAGGATCGCTCGGGCGAGGACTAGCTTTCTGGGCGCAGCGGCGGGAATGGTCCTCCGACGCCGCTACCGCCCGAGGCAGGATGCCAAGCCGCACGGAGGAGGGAGATCCAAAAGGAGCCCGGCCTTGGCCGGGCTTCGGGCGTCTTGGAGGGCATTCCGGTCGAGTCGTGCTCAAGGGTTTCGAGGCGCGTCGAGGCTTGATGTGCAGGCACAAGAGCAGGGCCTGCTCCGCAGGCGGCCGGAGGCCGGACCGGGGCTCGCGCCCGTCAGCCCAAGTCGCCCACTGGAGGGGCAGGCCCGTGCCCGGCGCACGACCCGGACGAGCGCGAGCAGACAGCCGCGAGCGCCCGCCAATGCCCGGTCTGCGTTGTGACCCGCAGGCTGCTGCCCAAACGAGACGCAGCTGGAATCCCCACTATTGACACGGCGTTGACAGCGGGATCGAGGCCGGTTATGGTCGCAGCAGTGCGAGCCGGCCTTCGAGGACCGGCTTTCGCCTGCGGGAGCTCTCGCGCCCGGGATCGCTTGCAGCCGAACGGAGGATTCGTCGAATGGGCCAACACATTCTCTACGCCGCACCACTGTCCCTGTACTCGGGCAAGGCGCGGTCCTATCTGCGCAAGCACGGAGTCGCGCACGTCGAGCGATCCGTGGGGGATCCTCGGTTCGGGCAGGAGATCCTGCCTCAGATCGGCCGTCTGATCATGCCGGTGCTGGAGACTCCGCAGGGCGAGATCGTCCAGGACACCGTCGACATCATCGACCACTTCGAGACCACCGTCGCCCCTGAGCTATCCGCATATCCGGAGACCGCCACGCAACGAGTCGTGGCGCACCTGCTGGACATGTTCGGCGGAGAGGGACTGCTGCGCCCCGCCATGCACTACCGCTGGAACTTCGATGAGGTCAACATGCCCTTCATCTCTGATGAACTCGCCACCGCGCTCGCACCGGCCGGCGACCGCGACGTGCGCGAGCAGGTGTTCGCTTGGGCCAGCGGCGCCCTGCGCGAGGCGGCGACCGCGGTCGGGGTCACGGCGCGGTCGGTGCCCGAGATCGAGCGCTCCTACCTGGAGTTCTTGGCGCTGCTGAATGAGCATCTGGCGACGGCGCCCCACCTGCTGGGGGGCCGGCCCACAATCGCGGACTTCGGCTTCATGGGCCCCCTCTATGCGCACCTGGCCCGCGATCCGCAGCCGTCCCTGATCATGAAGCGCGAGGCGGGGCGCGTCTGGCGCTGGGTAGAGAGGATGAACTCGCCGTCGCTCGACGCCGGCGAGTACCTCGACTGTTCGCAGCAGCTGTTCGCCGACGATGAGATCCCCTCGACCCTGCGGGCGCTGATGGCCTATATCGGGGAGGAGCACGTGGCGGAGATGCTCGCCCAGGTCTCCTTCATGGATGACTGGTTCGCCGAGCACGGCAAGGGGTCCGAGGGGGACGTGTTCGCTTACGACGTGGCCAAACGCTTTCTCGGCACGGTGAGATTCGAGTGGAGGGGCCAGGAGCTGTCGGTTGGGGTCGTCCCGTACCGCATGTTCATGCTGCAGCGCTTGCAGGACGCGTTCACGGCGTGCTCTGAGGACGAGCGGCACGCGGTGCGCGTGCTCTTCGGTGAGGTCGGCCTGGAGCCGCTCCTCGACGCGCGTCCTCGCAGACGTGTCGCGCGTGCGGGCAACCGCGAGGTCTGGGGCGCGCTCCAGGAGGCTTCGCTCCCGGTCTGATCAATGGCTCGGAGTCCGCGAGCCCTTGTCCTCGCAATCCGGCCGCCACGGCCCCCTCTACTCTGCTGCAATGGCCTCCCGGATACCCCCAGCGCCCAAACAGCGACGCATCAGGCGGACGCCCGCGGACGCGGAGCATGAGATCCTCGGGGCAGCCGAGGCCTTTCTGCAGGAGAACGACTTCCGCGACCTGACGGTGGACGGGGTGATGGCCGCCACGGGCATGAAGCGGTCGGCATTCTACAACTACTTCGCCGATCGCAACGCACTGATCCTGCGGCTTCTCGGGGACATCGAGGCGGAGATGATGCAGGCGATCGGTCCGTGGCTGGGGCGGTCCAGCGATCCGGTTGCCGCGCTGCGGACCGGGCTCGACCAGGTGGTGCAGATCTACGCGCTTCATGGGCACCTGCTGCGCGCGATCCACGAGGCCTCATTCCACGACGACGAGGTCGAGCGCGCATACCGCCAGGTGATCGATGACTTCGTGGACGTGGTGGCCGGCCTCCTGCGCAGGGAGAACCGGTCGGGAAGGACATCTGTCCCGCGCCCCCGCGAGGTGGCGCACGCCCTGCTGACGATGAACACGAACGTCCTCGTGGAGCGACTGGGTCGCGCCCCCAACGACAGCCCGCGCGCGGTGGCCGGGACGCTCCAGTTCATCTGGGAGCGCGCGATCTACGGAAGCGTCCAAGGCGATCAGGCCCCGGACACCGGCTCCGCCCGCGCAAACGGGGCGCCTTCGTCGATCAGCGCGCGAGCACGCTGATCACTACCGTCGCGACCTCGCCGCCGATCCAGCCGCCGCCGTTCTCCGCGAGCGCCACTCGAGCCCCCTCGACCTGCCGCGCCCCGCACCTGCCGCGGAGCTGATCGGTGAGCTCGACCAGCTGGGCGCATCCGGTCGCGCCGACCGGATGGCCGCGGCTCAGCAGCCCCCCGCCGGGGTTTACCGGAACGCGGCCGCCGAGAGCGGTGGCGCCGGTTCGTATCAGCTCGGGCCCTCGTCCGGGCTCCGCGATGGCGATGTCCTCGTAGGCGATCAGCTCGCCGGGCGCCGCCGCATCGTGCACCTCGACGACATCGATGTCGCCCGGGCCGACGCCCGCCCGCTCGTAGGCGGCAGCCGAGGCGTCGGCGACCGCGCCCCCGGCTCCGTTCATCTCTAGGCGCGAGCCTGAGCGCAGGACCGTGGAGAGCACGCGGACTTCGGGCTCGCTGCCGAGCTTCTCTAGGCCCTCGCGCGAGGCGAGCAGAAGCGCGGCCGCTCCGTCGCCGATCGGCGAGCACATCAGCAGCGTCAGCGGCCCCGAGATCTGACGGCTTTCGAGCACCTGCGCGACGGTCAACGGGTCGCGATACTGGGCGTTGGGGTTGAGCGCGCCGTTGCGGTGGCTCTTGACCGAGACCGCCGCGAAGTCGTCGACCGTGGCGCCGCTGCGCTCCATGTAGGCGGAGGCCATGGCCGCGTACACGTCCATGAAGCCTGAGTGGGTGGCGGTCGGGTCGGGCCGGCCGAAGCGCTCGACGTCCCAGCCCGAACTGAAGGCCGCGAACGTCTTGGCCTTGTCCGGATGGGAGAGCTTCTCGGCGCCGATTGCGAGAGCGGTCTCCGCTTCGCCGGAAGCGATCGCGGCCCGAGCGAGATGCACGGCCGTGGAGCCGGACGCGCATGCATTCTCGATGTTGGCGATGGGCTTGCCCAGAAGGCCTGTCTGCTGGAGCGCCACCTGGCCGCGGATCGAGTGCTGGTCGTTCAGGGCTCCCTCCGCCGTGTTCGCGAAGAACACCGCGTCGACGTCCTGCGGCGACGCGTCGGCGTCGGCGAGCACGCCGCTCACCGCCTCCTGCGCGAGCGATCGCAGCGGACGGTCCTGGTACTTGCCGAAGGCGGTAACGAAAGCCCCCGCCACGAATACATCGCGCATCTGGTTCTCCTCTGACTAGGTCATCGGCTGCAGCCCCAATCATAACGACACGGTGTCAATAGTGTGGTATTCTCATGCCGCGCATGGCTGGGGAGAGATGCGAGGAGGAGGAGGATCGGTTGAGCATCACGATCGACATCGACACCGGGGGCACGTTCACCGACGGGTTCCTGTTCCGCGATGGGCAGCCGTACGTGGTCAAGGTGCTCACGACTCCGCACGACCTCGCCGTCTGCTTCAGGGACGTCATCGAGGGTGCAGCCAACGCCCTCGGAACGAGCGTGCCCGAGATGCTGAGCGACACGGTCTCGGTGCGCTACGCCACGACCGTCGGGACCAACGCGGTGATCCAGCGGAGAGGCCCGCGGCTGGGCCTGATCGCCGGGCCCGAGCTGCCCGCCGAGAACGGCCGCGATCACGGGGTAGGCCTGTTCGTGGACGCGGAGATGGTGCGCCGTCGCTCGCTCGCCGAGGCCGCCGCGGACGGCGCCGGCGCCCCGGAGGGACTGCTGAGCGCCGTCCGCGAGCTTCTCGACGACGGCGCGCGCGGGCTCGTCGCCGCCCTCGGCGTCGGCGCCGGAGGCGAGGCCGGCGAGCACCACGCGCGCGAGCTCTTCGCCGAGCACTACCCCCACAGCTGCCTCGACACGGTCCCGCTGCTACTCGCAAGCGAGATCACATCCGATCGCGACGACGCGCGGCGCACGGCCACCGCCCTGTTCAACGCCTACGTGCACCCCGACGTCGCCGACTACCTCTACCGAGCCGAGGACTACCTGCGCGACGAGGGCTATCGACGCCCGCTGATGATCGTGCACAACGACGGAGGCTGCGCACGCGTCGCCAAGACGATCGCGGCCAAGACCTACAACTCAGGGCCGATGGCCGGCCTCCTCGGCGGCCGCGCGATCGCGCAGCTCTACGGGCTGCCGACGCTCATCACCCTGGACATGGGGGGGACCAGCCTCGACATCGGGATCGTGCGGGACTCAGAGGTGCCGATGCTCCCCCACGGGCGCGTGGAGGACGTGGAGGTCGCCTTCCCACTCCCGGATCTGGTCCCGCTGGGCGCCGGGGGTGGCTCGATCGCGTGGCTCGATGGTGGAGAGCTCCGCGTCGGGCCGCGAAGCGCAGGCGCCAAGCCCGGGCCTGCGTGCTTCGGTTTCGGCGGAGAGGAGCCCACGCTCACAGACGCCGACGTGGTGCTCGGCATCCTGCGCCCCGAGGCGTTCCTCGGCGGCAGCATGGCGATCGACATCGAAGCGGCAAAGCGGGCACTGCAAAGGCTCGCGGAGCCCTTGGGGTGCGACGTACAGGAGGCGGCGTGGCGGGTGCGCGAGACGGTGCACACCGCGATGGGCAGGCGGCTGGCGGACGAGCTGCGCGCGCGTGGCGTGGACCCCGCGGGCGCCACCGTGCTGGCGTTCGGCGGCAACGGCGCCACGCACTGCGCCGGCATCGCCCAGGCAGCAGGGATCGGCGACGTGATGACGCTGCCGTTCTCACCAGTCTTCAGCGCCTATGGCGCCTCGACGGCCGACGCCCGCCATCGCTATGAGGTGCGGGCCGACCAGTACGACGAGCAGTCCCTGCGCGCGCGTGCGGAGCGCGACATGCGCGGCGAGGGGTTCACAGCCAACGAGATCGATGTGCAGGTGCTGCGCTTCAAGCGCGACGGGACGGAGTGGGTCGCCCTCGAGGCAACACGCGAGCTGCCCCACGTCGAGCTGGCGCCAATCGCGGCCGGCGCCGAAGCGGCCACCGAGCCCGAGGGCTCCTGCGAGGTGCGCTGGCCCGATGTCGGCGTTCTCGCCACGCCCGTCCACTCACGCGAGCGACTTGGAACCGGCACCGAAGTTCGGGGGCCGGCACTGGTTGATTCGGCGACGACCACATGCGCAGTGCCACCCGGCTGGACGCTCCTGGTCGACGAATACGGCGCCGAGCGTCTGAGCTTCGACGGGAAGGGGCGGGCATGAGCACGCGGGTGCGCATCACCGAGTACCTGGACATCGACCTCGAGTCCGAGCGCTGGACATGCGCGGTATGCGAGCACACGATCGGCCCGGCGCGCGAGGACTACAAGCGCGGGCTGCTCCTCTACGACCGCGATCCGCGAGACATCTATCCCGCTCGCATCGACGGCGCGCTCAGCTTCGCTCCCGATCCCGGATGGTGCCGAATCGTCGAGCTCTACTGTCCCGGCTGCGGGACGCAGGTGGAGACGGAGTACCTGCCGCCGGGCCATCCACTCACGCACGACATCGAGATCGACATCGACGCGCTCAAGGCCCAGCACGCCGCGCAGGCCGCCGGGCCCAACGAGGAGCGTGAGTGATGGAGATCAACGTAGACATCGGCGGCACCTTCACCGACTGCTTCGCAACGACCGGGGACGGCGGCGTGGCGACAGCGAAGGCGCTCACGACCCATCACGACCTGGCGCTCGGCTTCATGCGCGCCGTGGAGGACATCGCAGGAGAGCTCAACACCGACGCCGACGCCCTGCTCGCCCAGACCGAGGCCATCCGCTACGCGACCACACTGGGCACCAACGCCCTGATCGAGCGCAGCGGGCCGCGGCTCGGACTCATCACCACCATGGGACACGCCGACACGGTGGGGATCGGCCGCTGCCGTCAGTGGGGTGACGGGCTGCCGGCGACGATGACGCGCGACCTCGCGCGCGCCAGGCGTCCGGAGCCGCTCGTAGCACCCGAGCAGATCGCAACCGTTCGCGAGCGAGTCACATACACGGGCGAGGTCCTGATGCCGCTCTCGGACGACGAAGTCCGCGAGCGCGTCGGAGACCTCGTTGACCTCGGGGTGCGCGGGTTCGTCGTGTGCCTGCTCAACGCCCACGTCAACCCAGAGCACGAGCTTCTGGTCCGAGAGATCCTCGAGGAGGAGTACCCGACCAGCTACCTGGGCCGCTTCCCGGTGATCCTCTCCCATGAGGTGTCCCGGCGCTCTGGCGAGTACGTCCGCTCGATGACCGCGATCATCGACGCGTATCTGCACCGCTTCACGGCAGACCGGCTGTCCGCGCTGCGCGACGACCTGCGCGTGCGTGGCTACCGCGGCGAGCTGCTGCTCGTGCACAACACCGGCGGCATGGGAAGCCTCGCGCGCACCACGCCGGTGCGCACGGTCCACGCGGGGCCGGTGTCCGGGCTCTACGGCTCACGCCACCTCGCGGCGAGCTTCGGCTACGACAAGCTCGTCACGACCGACATGGGGGGCACCTCGTTCGACGTCGGTGTAGTCGTGCAGGGCTCGGTGCGCTTCTACCAGTTCAACCCGGTCATCGACCGCTGGCGGGTTCAGGTGCCGATGATGGACATCAAGGCGATAGGCGCCGGAGGCGGCTCGATCGCCCGCCTGGATCCCGTCGCCGGCGTCGCGGTGGGTCCGGAGTCGGCCGGGTCGACCCCGGGACCCGCCTGCTACGGCCAGGGCGGCACGGAGCCCACGGTCACAGACGCGAACCTCGTGCTCGGCTACCTCGACCCTGAGGGCTACCACGGCGGCGAGCTCCCGCTCGAGCGCCGGCGCGCCGAGCGCGCGATCGAGCGGCGCATCGCGAGGCCGCTGGGGATCGACGTGCTCGACGCGGCGCGGCGGATCCGCCAGGTCGTGGACGAGCGCATGGGGTCGGAGATCTTCCGGGAGGTCACGCTCAAGGGATATGACCCGCGCGAGTTCACGGTCTTCTCCTTCGGCGGCGGTGGGCCGCTGCACGCCTGCGGCTACGCCGGCGTGCTCGACGCGCAGCAGGTCGTCGTCCCCCCGCACAGCTCCGTCTTCTCGGCCTCCGGCGCAGCCGGGCTCGAGCTGCTCCGGATCTACGAGCGCTCGGCCTGGATGACGCTGTTCAACCCGCTGACCAAGCAGCTGTTCACCGACTATGAGGGATTCAATGCGATCGTCGACGGATTCCGCGAACAGGCGGTCAAGGACTTCCTCGCCGAGGGCTTCGACAGCGATGAGCTGCGCACATCACTGGAGCTCGACGCTCGCTCGGGCAGCCAGCTAAACGTGATCACGATCGCCAGCCCCGTCGAGCGCATCGAGAGCGACAACGACCTCGCCGCCGTCCTGCAGGCCTACTTCGCCGAGTACGCAGATCGTTTCGGGGGCATAGCGCTCACGCGCGAGGTCGGTGTCTCGATCGACGCGATCCGCCTGCGGGCCTGGATACCGCGCGAGCCGTGGGAGCTGAGGGCGAGCGCGCGTGTCGATCGCGGCGTCGAGTCCGCGCGCCGCGGCGAGCGCGATTGCTGGTGGCAGACAGGCGGCATGCAGTCCACGCCCGTCTACGACTATGCGGCGCTGGGGCCGGGCCACGAGCTCCACGGCTCCGCGGTCGTGGAGGCCGCCGACACCACGATCCTGCTCGAGCCCGGCTGGCACGGCCGGATGGACGAATACGGGTTCTTCACGATGCGCAAGGAGCAGCAATGACACGAGCGACCGACCCCACGGCCCAGCCCGCTGCCCCGGCGCCGCGCACGGCGGAGACAGACGCGTTCCTCACCGACCTGCTCACAAACCAGCCGATCATGTTCGGGCCGGACCCGGAGATCATGAACGAACACCGGATCCGTCCGCGCAGCGAGCGCGAGGAGGCTGCTCTCGCGGCGGTGACGGATGTGACCGAGCTGACGATAGCCCAGAGCCGAGTCGAGGCGATCATCGAAAGCGCCAAGGACATGCTCCAGCAGATCAGCGCGGCCCCCGCCGCAAAGTGGGGCGACCTGACGGTCGGGGTCTACAGCCGCGACGGTGATATGTCGCTGTGCACCTCCAGCGGCGTGAACATCTTCTCCGCCGCGGCGTCTCCGGTACCCAAGTTCATCAACCGCTACTGGACCGATGAGCCGACCGTCGGAGTGCGCGAGGGCGACGTCTTCTACCACAACGACTCCCACTACGGGGGAGCGCACAACCCCGACCACACGCTGCTGCTGCCGCTGTTCTGGGCCGGCGAGCACATCGCGTGGGTGGGCGCGGTCATTCACGAGGGCGAGAACGGCGCGATCGATCCGGGCGGCTTCTCCCCGCGCGCAACGGACCCTTATGGCGAGGGCCTGAGGATCCCGCCGATGAAGATCGGCGAGAACTACACGCTGCGCCGCGACGTCGTGAACATGTTTCAGAATCACGTCCGCGATCCGCTCATGTGGCTGATCGACATCCGCTCGAAGCTCGCGACCGCGCGCGACGTGGAGCGCCGCCTGCACGACTTCATGCGAGAGCGCTCACCGGAGCTGCTGATCGCCACCCTGCGCACCGTGCTCGAGAACACCGAGGCCGAGGTGCATCGTCGCCTCGCGCGTTGGCCCGACGGGATCTACCGCGCCGTGCACTTCGGCGACTGCACGCTGCTCGAGGAGCGCCTCTACAAGATCGCGGTGGAATTCGAGAAGCGCGGCGATCGGCTCACCATGCGCACACGCGGCACCGCACCCGCGATCGATCGCGCGATGAACGCACAGGCTCACACAGTCAAGTCGCTCGTGGGCAACGAGTTCATGAACTTCCTGTTCGCTGACCTCCCGCGCAACGCGGGGTTCGTCTCGGCGATCGACTTCGAGCTCGAGCCCGGAACAATGCTCACCGCGACTCGCGAGCACCCCACGTCGCTGTCGATGCTCAGCGGCTTCTACCTCAACACGACGGTGCACACCGCCCTGACCAAGGCGCTGTTCTCCAACCCCGGGGTCACCGAAGTGATCGCGCCCTGGTATGCGATGCTGCCGACGCTCCAGTACGGCGGTATCACCCAGCACCTCCAGCTAACCGCGAATATCTCCGTCGAGCTCAACGCGATGGGCGGCGGGGCGCACCGGGACCGCGACGGCGAGCATGCAGCCGCACCTTTCTTCGCGACGCTCGCCGACTGGGGTGAGACCGAGGACCGCGAGACCGAGATCCCGGTCCTGTGCCTCTGGCGCCACATCCCACCCGACAACCACGGCTTCGGCAAGCATCGCGGCGGAGCCTCGGTGGAGTGGTCCTACGCCCTCTGGGGCAGCCAGATCTTCGCCTTCATGGTCACCTCCACCGGCGCGCGATTCCCCGTCACCGGCGGTCTCTTCGGCGGTTACGGCGGCGGCTGCACCCCGCTGACGATCGTCAAGCCCGAGGGCGGTGCGGTGGCGCTGCGCGAGTGGCTCGCGGACGGCGCGCCGGGGCTCACCTACGACGCCGCGGACATGATCGCCGACAGGCCGCTCGCCGGCGAGTATGAAGTTACGAACCCATCCCGCCCCGCCGCCCCGATCCCCGAGGGAGAGATCTGGATCCAGCGCATCGGAGGAGGCGGCGGCTACGGCGACCCGCTCGAGCGCGACCCGGAGGCGGTCATGACCGACCTGCGACGCGGTCTGATCAGTCCCGAGGTCGCACGCAACGTGTACCGCATCGCCTGGGACGAGCAGCGGGCGCAGCTCGACGGGGGGGCCACCGAGCGAGCGCGCGCCGATGAGCGAGCAGCGCGACTGGCGCGTGGCAAGAGCTACGACGAGTTCGTTGCCGGGTGGCGGCGCGAGGAGCCCCCCGAGGGCGTGCCCTACCTCGGCTCCTGGGACTGGACGCCCGGCGAGAGCAGCTGACATGCAATTTGCGCCCGTCCTTCAGGAGGTGGCGGCCCGCGTCAACGCGACGCCGCCCGAGGAACGCCTGCGCCGGCCCGGCCGCTGGGCCTACGCGCTGCGCGACGCCGTCGCGCTCGCGCGCCCGGACTGGATCGTGACCCACCACGACCTCCAGCTCGAGGCGCTCGCGGCCGCCGAGGAGGTGGACAGCGTCGAGAACGCGCCCGACGCCGACCTCGCCGCCTCCGCGCTCGGCGGCGCCGCGCTCGAGCTCACCGAGACGCTGAGAGGCCTCTACCCGTCCGGGATCATCGCCGCGTCGGTGACGGGACCGGTGACGATGGCCGCGCGGCTGGCCGCGCGGCTCGCGGAGAGCGACATCGACCTCGAGGCCGCAGCGCTCGACTGCGGCGACGCAGTGGCCGCGCTGGTGGCCGCCCACGCCGAGCGGGGCGCGAGCCGCGTAATCGTGTGGGAGCCGGATGCCGGCCGCCTCGAGCCCGGCGCGCTGGCGCAGGCGCACGAACCGCTGCTGCGTCGCCTAGCCCTGCTAGGCGTGGACGCGGTGGCGGTTGGCGCGGAGAGCTTGCGCGACTGCGACTACGCCGCGCTGGCCTGCGCGACCGGCGGACGCGGAGCGGCCCTGCTCGGGGCAGACGCGTTCGACGACAGCGCGAGCGTCGATGCGGCGCTGGCCGGCGTGCAGGAGAGCGCGGGCGCGGACGCGATCCTCATCAGCGACGGGCCTGTACCGGGCGACTGCGACCTGACAGCACTGCGCCGGCTCGGCGAGCGCGCAGCGGAGACGAAGACACCAGGAGGAGCAACATGATCGGCAGATCGTTCGGCAGCGTGCTCGACGCGTGCGCCCACAACTACCCCCGCGAGACAGCCCTGGTGCAGGGCGACGTGCGGCTCAGCTACACCGAGATGTTCGCCCGGATCCGCCAGACCGGCCGAGCCCTGCAGAAGCTGGGCCTCGGGCCCGGCGACAGGCTCGCATTCGTGATGGCCGACTCGCCCGCGCTGCTCGAGGTGATGTACGGGGCGCTGTGGGCGGGCATCACCGCCGTCCCGCTCAACGCGCGCCTGTCACTCGAGGATCACAAGTACATGCTCGAGGACGCCCAGGCACGTGCGCTCGTGTTCGACTCCACGACAGCCGAGCGCGGACACCAGCTGCTGGCAGGATGCACCATCGAGCTCGCGATCGCGACCGACGAGGCCGCGGTCCCCGAGCGCGGCGAGCTGCTCGAGCGCCTCATCAGGGGACAGGACGGCGGCTCCGGAGCGCCCGCGACCGACCCCGACCGCGAGTGCATCATCCAGTACACGGGCGGCACCACCGGCTTTCCGAAGGGGGTGCTCCACAGCCACCGCACCCTCCTGTCGTCGCTCTACTCGGCCACGCTCGAGCTCGATGTGCGCCCCGGTGAGGTCAGTGCGCACATCGCGCCGCTCACCCACAGCGGCATGGTCTACGTCCTCCCGGTCTGGGCCCGCGGAGGCACCAACGTCGTCCTCGGCGGGTTCGATCCCGCGCAGCTCCTGCACACGATCGAACATGAGCACGTCACGAGCACCCTGATGGTGCCCACGATGCTCTACTACCTGCTAGACCTCGCGGGAATCGAGGACCGCGACCTCTCGAGCCTGCGCACGCTCACCTACGGCGCTGCGCCGATGGGCCCGGAGCGGATCGAGCAGGCGCTGGGCGTGTTCGGACCGATCTTCATCCAGGTCTACGGGCAGAGCGAGGCGCCGGCCCAGATCACCGTCCTCACGAAGCGCGACCACGTCCGCGCCCGCGAGAACCCGGATCTCCTGCGCTCCTGCGGCCGGCCCGTGGCGATCGTGGACGTGCGCTGCGCCGACGACGCGCTCGCAAGCGTGCCCGACGGAGAGCCCGGCGAGATCGTGGTGCGAGGTCCTAACGTGACGCCCGGCTACATCAACAAGCCCGAGGAGACTGCAGCCGCTCTGCGGGACGGCTGGCTCTGCACTGGCGACGTCGGCATCCGCGACGAGCAGGGCTACTTCTACATCGTCGACCGCAAGAAGGACATGATCGTCTCAGGGGGCTTTAACGTCTACCCCAAGGAGGTCGAGCAGACACTGTTCGCTCACCCCGCCGTGCGCGATGTCTGCGTGGTCGGCGTACCCGACGAGAAGTGGGGGGAGGCGGTCAAGGCCGTTGTGGTCGCGGACCCCGACGCCGCGACCACCGACGCCGAGCTGATCGAGTTCGTAAAGGCACGCAAGGGCAGCGTCCTAGCGCCGAAGTCCGTGGACTTCGTGGAGTCGATCCCCCTCTCAAGCCTTGGTAAGCACGACAAGAAGGCTCTGCGTGAGACCTACTGGGCCGGGCGCGAGCGGGCTGTCAACTGATGGCCCGCCAGCCGGGTCAGATTGCTGAGCCTTTCGACGAGGGACCGCGGTGACCCATTCCTGACTGGGAAGCCCAGCATCGGACTCGAACCGATGGCCCCTTCCTTACCATGGTGGTTATGCCAGTTCCGGCCCGAGTCAGAACTGCCTGCAAAGGGCTCTGAATCCCCTGAATCCAGCATGGCTTGCTGGCTCTTGAAAGCGTCGAGTGGCGCGAGGCGCTCCCAGAGGAGGCGCGCGAGCTCGAGCGCGGCGCGTTTGGAGGAGGTCATCGGACCGCTCGGCGTGGGACCGCTGGAGCGGGCCTCCCGGCCTCCCCCGCGAACGCAAGGAAGTGCGATGCCCAGGGGTCGAGGGCGACGTACAGGCCGGCTCGGGCCAGCTCGTCGCCGTCGCGCTCGAAGCGCTGTCCGCTTAGTAGGTCGGCCAGCTCCCAGGTTCGCCCGGGCAGGTCCTGCCAGGGTGGGTGCACGCGTGCCTGGGCGGGTGCGGCGGCGAGGTTGACCACCACGAGATGGCGTGCGCTGGCGGTGGACCAGCACCAGGCGACCAGCTGCCGGTGGGAGTCGTTGTCGGGCCACCCGGTGCACTCGCACAGGCGCCAGTCTCCCGCACGCAGGTCCGAGTCGGCGACGGCGCGCAGCAGCCGCTCGTAGAAGGCCCGCAGATCGGTGTCCGCCGGCTCGTCGGGCCCGCGGCCCAGAAACACCGGGATCCGCGTCCGCCGGCCCTCCAGCTGGCCGTCGTGGTAGAGCCGCGCACCCTGCAGCGTGGACATCACCACCGCTGCAGCGCGCGCCTGCGCCGCCCCGAACGTGGCCGCGGCGCGTGGCTCGTCGTGGTTCTCGATGAAGCGGATCAGGCGCTCCTGGTAGCCGGCGTCGGCCTGCAGGTGCCCGCGCAGCGACTCGGCCGGATCGTGTGCCAGGCGGTCGTAGAGGCGCTTGTCGTAGCAGAGGTCGAAGCCTTGCTGCTGCAGTGTCCACTCCATGTCCCAGTACGCCTCGGCCATGAACAGCAGGTCCGGATGGACCTCCTTCACGCTGCCGATCAGCGTCGGCCAGTAGTCGGCCTCGGGAGCGGGGCCGGCCCGCTCGCCCCAGGTGCGCGCGAAGACCTCGTTGGTCATCAGCATCGCCATGTCGCAGCGCAGGCCGTCGCAGCTGCTGCCCACCGCGATCAGCGTCTCGACGACGGCGTCGCGCAGCGCGGGGGAGAAGGCGTTCAGCTGGACCACGTCCGGCCACGGTGGGAAGTAGGGATCGCGCGCGTTGGCGACCACGACGCCGCCGGCGGTGCGGATGAACGCCTCTGGGTGGAGGGCGAGCTCCTCATCGCTGCCGGTCAGAAGACACTGCGGGCGCTCGGTCACCCACGGGTGGTCGGGCGCCACGTGGTTGGGCACGTAGTCGAGGATCAGCCCCAGGTCCCGGTGTGCGAGCTGTTCGCGGGCCGCGGCCAGGGCGTCCGGCCCGCCGAAGCGCTCGTCCACGACGTAGTCGCGCACGCAGTAGGGCGAGCCGATCACGTCCTCCTCACGCAGGTCGGGGAGCGCGGCCCGGTTACCGGCGTCCAGCTGCGGATCGGCCAGCGCGATCCGCAGGCCGGCGGGGCTCCGCTGCCAGACTCCCATCAGCCACACGGCGTCGACCGGCAGAGCGGCGAGCGCGTCCCACTCTCCGCCCGGAACCTCGCTGAGTCGCAGCGGCCGTCCCTGTCCCCGACCCAGCCGCTCGAGCCAGACCGCCGTGTTGATCTCATACACCGTCGGGCGGGCGGGCAGGCGCACGTCGGCGTCCGTCAGCCTGTGGCGGCCGCGGCCTGGCTCGGCTGGGCGTGCAGCGTGCCGCCGAGCAGGAACAGCAGCGCCACCGTGCCCGTCCAGCCGGTCTGGTGGCTCGCGCCGATGCCGGCGCCGTTGTCGCCGTGGAAGTACTCGTGGAACAGCAGCAGGTCGTGCCAGTGCGGATCGGTCTGGAACCTCTCGATCCCGCCGAAGACCGGCCGGCGCCCGTTCTCGTCCTCGGTGAAGGTGGTCGCCAGGCGCGTGGCGATCTCGGTGGCGACCTCGAGCAGGTCCATCTCGTTCCCTGAGCCGCTGGGGCACTCGACCTTGAGCCGGTCGCCGTAGTAGCGGTGCAGCTGAACGAGTCCGCGCAGGATGACCAGGTTCATCGGGAACCAGACCGGGCCGCGCCAGTTGGAGTTGCCGCCGAACATGCCGCTGTCCGACTCGGCCGGGAGATAGTGGACGTTGTACTCCTGACCACCCCAGTCAAAGACGCACGGCTGCTCGAGGTGGCGGCGGGAGATCGCGCGGATCCCGTGCGCGCCCAGGAACTCGTCCTCGTCGAGCATCACCGAGAGGATCCGCCGCACCCGGGTCTCGTCGACGAGAGAGGCGATGCGCCGGCCCTCGGGATTCGGGCCCGGCGCGTGTGCCAACGCCGGCACGTCATCGGAGAAGCGGCGGATGAACTCCTCGAGCATCTCCATGAGCACGGGGTAGCGCTCGAGCAGATCGCCGTCGAACACCGTCGCCGCGCACAGCGGCAGCAGGCCGACCAGCGAGCGCACCTTCAGCTGGATGGTCGTGCCGTCGGGCTGGCGCAGCACGTCGTAGTAGAAGCCGTCCTGCTCGTTCCACAGCACGGTGTCGCCATCGGGTGGATCCATTGCGATCGCGATCCACTGAAAGTGGGTGACGAACTTCAGCGCCATGTCGGCGTAGGCGGGGTCGTACCTGGCCAGCTCGGCCGCGATCTGGAGCATCCACTGGCAGTAGAGGGCCATCCACGCGGTGCCGTCGGCCTGCTCGAGCGTGCCCCCGCCGGGCAGCGGCGCCGAGCGGTCGAAGATGCCGATGTTGTCCAGGCCCAAAAAGCCGCCCTGGAAGAGGTTGCGGTCATCCGGGTCCTTGCGGTTTACCCACCAGGTGAAGTTGGTCAGCAAGCGGTCGAACACGCGGGCCAGGAACTCGCGGTCGCCCTCGCCCCTGATCTCGGCCTCGCGCTCGTAGACGTACAGAGCGGCCCAGGCGGTCACCGGCGGGTTGACGTCGCTGAAGTTCCACTCGTAGGCAGGGATCTGACCGTTGGGATGCTGGTAGCGGGTGTCGAGCAGCAACTCGACCTGCTGCTTTGCGAAGTCCACGTCCACTAGGGAAAGCGGTGCGCAGTGGAAGGCCAGATCCCAGGCGGCGAACCACGGGTACTCCCACTTGTCGGGCATCGAGATCACATCCCCGGCAAGCATGTGGAACCACGGCACGTTGCGCAGCGAGCTGGCGGGGGCGTTGGGGTCCCACGGGTTGACGCCATGCTCGCGCAGCCAGCGGTGCACGTCGTACTCGTAGTACTGCTTGCCCCACAGGAGCCCGGCCAGCGCCTGGCGCATCACCATCGCTGCGTCCGGGCGCAGAGTGGCGGGGATGACGGTCGCGTAGAACTGGTCGGCCTCCTCGCGCCGCGCGCTCACGATGCGCTTGAAGCCCGCGCCCAGCGGCTTTCCCTTGGCTGACGACCCCATCCCGGCGCCCCCGTCCGCGCTCAGCCGCACACGGATCGAGGCGCTGCCGCCCGCCGCGACCTCGAGCACGTGATGGGCCGCCACCTTGGTGCCAGAGCGCGCGGGGTTGACGGCCCCCTCGGCGCCGTGCACCACGAAGTCGTTGATCGCGTCCTTGACGTACGGCGAGGCGTTGGGCGCGCCGAACAGGCGCTCGTTGTTGGTCTCGTTCTCGCAGAACAGCAGCTCGGCCGACGCGTCTGCCCGCAGACACCAGTCGCCCAGGTCCGGATGGGAGGCGCGCGCCGCGGTGACTCCCGGCTCCCCGTCGGCGGCCGTGAGCGTCGGCTTAGGGACCTCGCCGCCCCAGGACCAGGTGTTGCGGAACCACAGCGTGGGGAGGAGGTGCAGGGTCGCCGTGTCCGGTCCGCGGTTGTGCGCCGTCACCAGCATGAGGATGTCGTCGTGGGCGCCCTTGGCGTACTCGACGATCACGTCGAAGTAGCGGTCTTCATCAAAGATCCCGGTGTCCAGCAGCTCGTACTCCATCTCCTGCTTGCCGCGGCGGGCGTTGGTCGACAGGAGATCCTCGTAGGGAAAGGCGCGCTGGGGGTACTTGTACTGGCACTTCAGGTAGGAGTGGGTCGGGGTGCTGTCGAGGTAGAACCAGTACTCCTTGACGTCCTCGCCGTGGTTGCCCTCGCTGTTGGTGAGGCCGAACATCCGCTCCTTGAGGATCGGGTCGACACCGTTCCACAGGGCCAGCGCCAGGCACAGCCGCTGCCGCTCGTCGCAGATCCCGGCGATCCCGTCCTCGCCCCAGCGGTAGGCGCGTGAGCGTGCTTGGTCGTGGGGGAAGTAGCTCCAGGCGTCTCCGCTCGCGCTGTAGTCCTCCCGCACCGTTCCCCACTGGCGCTCGCTGAGGTAGGGACCCCACGCCTTCCAGGCGACCTTGCCCGTGCGCGCCTCCTCAAGCCGCCTGTGCTCGGGGGTCTTGGCCGTGGTCGGGCTTCTCGGAGTCGCGCGGGTCTTGGCCGGCGCCATGGCGCGATTCTCCACCTTGGGTGGCGCGGGCGCAAGGGTGCTTGCCCCTTGTTCACAAGCCGGCAACGCGCTGACGGCCTGACACGAGCCGCTCCCGGGGGGTTCGGCCGCCGACAGCAGCACGTCGTGGCCATCCCAGACCGCGACGGCCTGAGCGCTGACGACCGCATGCCCACAGCAGCGAGCGCGTCGGCTGTCGACTCCGAGACTGCTGAGTTGGACGAGCCTCGATCGCGCTGACCAACGCTCCGCAGATGCTCGCTACGCGACGCAATGCAGAAGTGTCGGCGGTTCTGCGCGTCGGTGCCGGCGCTCGCGCGGAGCGCCAGCTAGCGCCAGCGTGGCTGGGCATCGCCCGCTGAACCTACGTGGCGCTCACCATTCGGCCGGGCCGGGCCGAAGTCGCGAGCCCGATCTACGTCCGAGCGAGCCGCGAGCGCTGGGGCATCGGCCTCGTCGACCGGGGTATCTGCAGGCTCGCTAAGAAGCTGCGTGAGAACAAGCGTGCGCCCAACGATCTGCTCGAGTGATCATGAGCGAGCACAGACGCACTGTTCGCGCATGAGCCGGATCGCGGCATGCGGCTCCGCGGTCCGTTCTTGACGTTCGCTCCCTAACCCCAGTCATGCAACCGCGCGCAGGTGCTGGTAGGGCGCGCCTCTCAGCTCGCGCACGAGCGCGTCGACGACGCCCTCCTCATCCTCCTCACGGCCGTCGGTGACCGCGCCGATCACCGCGCGCTTGCGCTCGAGCAGGGTCGAGATGGTCTCGTCGATCGTGCCTGCGGCGAGGATGTAGGAGGCGTTGACCGAATCCTCCTGGCCGATGCGATGGCAGCGGTCCTCGGCCTGGTCGTGCTTGGCCGGGGTCCAGTCGAGCTCTAGGAATACAACGTTCGAGGAGCGGGTCAGGGTGAGGCCCTGTCCCGCGACCTCGATGGAGCAGACGACGAGCTGGTTCTCAGGCCCATCCGGTGCCTGGAACGCGCGCAGCGCGGCGTCCCGGGCGACGTGACTGTCCTCACCGAGAATGTGCAGCGCCGAGGGGAAGCGTGCGAGCAGGGCGCGCTGGATCTCGCGGTGGTGGGCGAACACGACGAGCCGCTCGCCCGAGGAGCAGAAGTCATGGATCCAGGCGAGCGCGGCCGTGAGCTTGCCGCGCGCGGCAAGCAGCTTGAGTGCATTCAGCCGCACGAGACGCTCGGCGCGTAGCGCCGCCGCGACCTTCGCCCGGAGCTCGCCCAGGTCGAGCGGCTGACTCTGAAGCCATGCGATCAGATCGCGCTCGGCGAGTCGATACTCGGGCTCGTTGTCGAGCTCGACCGGCACGATCGCGCGCCTCTTCGCCGGCAGCTGCGGCAAGACGTCGGCCTTCAGGCGACGCACGAAGCAGCGTGAGCGAAGATGCCAGTGCAGGCGCAGGTGGGCATCGGGGCCGCGGAAGCGCTTGCCGAACTGCGCGCCGGAGCCAAAGTCCCCGAGCCGCCCGAGGATTCGCAGCTGCGAGATGAGCTCTGCGGGGCGGTTCATGACAGGCGTACCGGTGAGGGCGAGGACGAGGCCATCGTGCGGCATGACAGCGGAGAGCCGTTGAACCGCCTGCGTTCGCTTGGCCGCAGCGTTCTTGCAGTAGTGGGACTCGTCAAGCACGAGCGCCCGCGGCTCAAGGCTCCGCAGCTCTCCCAGTCGCGCGGCGAGGATGTCGTAGTTCACGACGGTGATCTCGGCGCCCGCGGCCAGGCAGGAGGGGCCGGCGGTCGGGCGGGCGGAACCGGTGCCCTTGAGCGCCTGGACGCTGCGACCCGGCAGCCAGCGCTCGAGCTCGCGCAACCAGTTGAGCTTCAGGCTGGCCGGACAGACGACGACCGCCGGATACGCAGAGTCGGCCTCGAGCGTGGCAAGCGCCTCGATCGTCTTGCCGAGACCCTGCTCGTCGGCCAGGAACGCTCGCCGCTGGGCGAGCAGGTAGCTCACCCCCGCGCGCTGGAACGGCTTGAGCTCGCCGCCGAGGCCGCAAACGTCCAGTTGCGCGTCGGTGGCGCCGGACAGCGCCACGAGACCTGCGGCCCGCGCGTGCTGCTCACGGATCTCCTGCAGCAGCTCGAGCGCCTCCGGAGCGACCCAGACCTCGCGCGAGGCAAGGAAGCGATCGAGCTCAGGCACGCAGAACGGGTCGGCGCGGATCGCCGGCAGCCGAGCGTGCTCGCGCTCCTCAGCGCGTCGAGGTCTGCGCGGCAGTGCTCCCTGCAGGGCCGCAAACGCCTCGAGCAGGGACGGATCGTGTCCGGGTGCGAGCACGAACGTCGGGTCCTCGTGAACGGTGGAGAGCTCGAGCACCGCCGGTGGCGCCGGCCGGCCGTCCGTGAGCGCCGCGACGCAGCGCCCGGCAGCCTCGCTCATCCAGGCGTCGAGCTGCTCCTCGATCAGCCGCCATGAGTCGAGCGTGAGCGGGACGATCGCTCCGCCCGGCGCGCTCGCGGCCCGTTCGCGCAACTCCCGCGGCAGGCGGGCGGCGTCGCCGAGCAGCAGGAAGACGGGCTCCTCGCTGGGACCCTCGACCTCGACGTTGCCGTGCCAGGTGCTGGCATGCTCGAGCCACGCCATGACCCGCGGGTCGACACTCGCGTCCTCGAGCTGGGAGACCAGCTCGAGGAGCGACTCCGCGTCGCGCTCGTCGGCCTCGAGCCCGAGCGTGGCTTCAGGACCATCGAGCGCACGCAGGCCGGCCTGACCGGCGAGCACACGCATCAGCGGCGCATGCTCGGGTGCGACGAGTATCCAATGCCCGCCGCGACGGTCGCGGCGAAACTCGACGTCGTAGCGCTCATCCCGACCGAGGACCCCCGTCTGCTCGCGGTCGGCGGCGCGCCCGGCCTGCCCCGCGCGGGCGTTGTGCGCAAGCAGCGCGCGACGAGCGGCATCGCTTAGCCGCAGGCTCGTGGTTCGCGCGCGCAGCTCTTCGACCAGCTGCGCGACCCGATCGTCGATCGGAAGGAGCGCGCGGCCGATCGCGGGAAGGCAGCGGGCCTCAGGGTGCTCGAGCAGCTCAGCTACGGCCTCGGGTGCAGTGTCGGTGGCGAAGCTGAGCCACCAGTCCTCGTCGGGCCGCGCGAGATCGATCAGGCACTCATCTGCGCGACGTCTCATCCGCCGGCGCCCGATCGCGCGGGCGAGCGCCTCGCTCACCTCGGGCTCGCCGGGCAGGCTCGCCAGCAGGCGCGCGAGCGCCTCCGCCTGCTCGGGTTCGAGCGGGAGGCACCACACACGTTGGTCTGGATCCCAACGGCGGCCGGGGATCGCGCGCAGGAGTTGGCGCAGGCGCTCGTCGTAGGGAAAGCGCAACACGGCCTCGCCGCGAGCCATCGAGGCTGAGAAAGGGGGCTCGGACATGGCAGGGCACGATAGGCGCTGGAGTGGATGCGTCTGGCCGCGGCGCGTTCACAGATAGGGTGAGGGTGCGGCCGATCTCCGGCGGCCAGAGCGGCTGAGCTGGTCAAAATGATCGAGGGCTTGGCCCGAGCCGGTGACCACGCAAGTCAGCGGCGATTCCGCGAGGAAGACCGGTATGCCGGTCTCCGCCGCGACGAGCTCTGGGAAACCACGCAGCAGGGTGCCCCCGCCGGCGAGGAGGATCCCGTCGCGCGCGATGTCGCCGGTTAGCTCGGGCGGAGTTTGCTCGAGCGTGTCCTTGATCGCGTCGACAATCTCGTGCAGCGGGCCCTCGATCGCCGCGCGTACCTCCTCGCTGCGGAGCTGGACTTGGGTCGGCAGGCCGGTGATCAGGTGACGGCCGCGCACCTCGCTCGTCTCTTCGGGGGAGAGCGCGACCGCCGATCCGATCGCGATCTTGATCGCCTCGGCCGTCTGCGAGCCGATGGCCAGCGCGTACTCGGCACGCAGGTACCGCGTGATCGCCTCGTCCATCTCGTAACCTCCGACACGCACCGAGCGGGACAGGGCGATGCCACCGAGGGAGATGACGGCCATCTCGCTGGTGCCACCCCCGATGTCGACCACCATGCGCCCGACCGGCTCTGCGATATTCAGGCCGGCACCTATCGCAGCCGCGATCGGCTCCTCGATCAGGTGGACGCGACGCGCACCGGCCGCAAGCGACGCCTCCTCGACCGCCCGCTTCTCGACCTCAGTCACCCCGGATGGCGCGCAGACGATCAGACGGGGGTGGGCCCGATGCCGATCGAGCACCTTGCGGATGAAGTAGCGCAGCATCTCCTCGGTGATGTCAAAGTCGGCGATCACGCCGTGGCGCAACGGGCGCGTCGCTGAGATCGTTGCCGGGGTGCGGCCGATCATCCGCTCGGCGTCCGCTCCCACAGCGTGGACACGACCGGTTCGCGAGTCCGAGGCCACGACGGAAGGCTCCGAGACCACGATGCCCCGTCCCCCAACGTACACAAGGGTGTTCGCAGTACCGAGGTCGATCGCCATATCGCGAACCCCAAGCGTGGGGGCAAGATGGCGGCGAGAAACGTCGCGGCTAGAGCGGTCTCTGCGAAAGCCCATCACGACAGACTGTCAGAACTGCTGCCGATACCGGCTGCCATCTCGGTCGTCGGCATCCCCGGAAGCTTCAGAACTGGCGCAGCCCCCGCTCGTCGGTGCGGGGGAGCCCACGCGAGAAGGACACGGCGCCCCGGGGGCCCCACAGCCGCTGTAGCGCGCTTGTCGCTCGCGTCGTGAGCGTCACCGGGCGGCTGAGGATGCGTCCTCCGGCTTACGAGCATCGCCTCCGCGAGCTGGCTCGCCGCCCCGGGCGTGAAGCCAGCGGACCGACCCGGGTCTACCTGACGGTAGCTGCCACGGCGGTCCTCGAAGGCTGGCGTGGATCAACGATCGGCGTCGGGCTTCAGGGCGACTTCGAGTAGATCCGCTGCTCGTAGTCGACGAGCATGCGGCTGGCACTGAAGCCGGGCCCGATCGAGCGCAGCGCGGCTCGGACGCGCGTCAGCCAAGACCGCGGCAGGCCGTCGGAGTCTCGGTCGTAGAACTCTGGCACCACCGAGTGCTCGAGCAGATCGTAGAGCTGGGCGTTGTCGCGCGCGTCCTGCGCC
>Ga0209048_10001300_pt1 | contig 25846 bp, 16 predicted proteins | sample FrelakmetCRP12CR_FD_187146 | JGI IMG/M metagenome (GOLD analysis project Ga0209048, IMG submission 187146) | Freshwater lake sediment microbial communities from the University of Notre Dame, USA, for methane emissions studies - CRP12 CR (SPAdes)... | ecosystem: Environmental > Aquatic >... | reverse complement strand
GTCCGCCTTCTGAAAGACCTGGATGGCAGATTTAACACTACCGCGGACCGTGCTCCGCTAAAGGGCCATCTTGAAATCCGTCTGGGGGCCCCATCTGGCCCGATACTAGGGTCAGCCGACAGCACGGTTCTTCAGGTTGCCGTCGAAGGCGATACAACAGTATTTTCATATTGGGCTGCCGGATACGGATTGGGTGACAGGGATAATTTCTTGTTGGGGCGCATTAAGAACGGCATAGCGTCAGAAGATACGTCAAGTTCGGTTGTTTTCGTACTTGCAGGTGCAGAGAACGGAACTGTCGATTACGTCGCTGTCTCGAAATCATACAACCAGCTTTTCCGAAGCTTCATGCCGGAAAGCCTGGCTCTTGATAAAGACAATAAAGGCAAACTCGGAAAATACGTACAGAGAAAACCTGATAAAGTTTATTTTTCATTTCACCTTTATGCGCCCGGCACCGCCTCAATCTCACTGAAATTTTCGGTGCCAGCGGACGGTGAAGCCATATATACCCATTCCGGCACGACAGATACCAGCTATTTTCTGAATTCAGTGGATTTTCGACCGCCAAACCCATGCGATAGCGCTGCTGAATTAAAAATCAGCGGGTACGGAAAAAAAGCAGGGATGATGAAAACTAAATATGCCTGGCAGGTTCAAAATACCGGCCGAATAATCAGAGGTACGGTTGCAGACACCTCGTTTGACTTCAGGATACCCAGACTGCCAATGCCGAACCGCGTGAATGCTCTCTACGAAACACTCGCCCAGGGCGCCTATGGGGCAGGCGGGATAGCAGTCGGAAGGAACATGAAAACCCCAATCGACAGCAGCAGGTATTACGGCTGGTTCCAGACGACGAAATACGGAGATGTTCTGAAGACTCTCATTGTCGCTAAAACGCTGCGGATGCATACCGATTCCCCGCACGGCTTCGACTACTACACCGGCGGCACAAGACCCCTGTTGAGGCAGCAGAAAACATTGTCTCCTGCGAAGTACAACAATAAGCTACTCGCGGACATGATCTCTTTGAAACTCAATATTGCTGCAAGTGCGGTGAAAATAATTCCGCCTGGGTTCGCTGAATTGCTTTACGACGACGGCACACCGGGGAATCCTATGAATGGCAAGATGATTGCCGAGATCGCAAATATGGCTGATTCTGTCATGATGGGCTACCTGGAAGACTTCACAGACACGAGGACTGGCAAACACGGCAAGATTCATCATTTTGCCAGTTTAGAGACATACCAGGGATTCGACACTGTAATTCAGAAGATCAACGCTGCATTTGAAGGTAAAATTGACACTTTAAGATTTTCAGAAAACCTTGGACTGACAGGGGTGAAACCGCTGATTGAGGTTCCATACCTGCGGGCGAACCCGAATGCCACCCCACCAGCAATTGTGCCGCGCAAGGATGTCATTTCCGTGGAGGAACAGGCGGATTTCGCTCTGTGCAGGAACTACCCCAATCCCTTCAACCCCACAACCACGATACAGTTCGGTCTGCCGGGGCAGGCTTATGTGACTTTGAGAGTTTACAATACTCTCGGGCAGGAAGTGACGACTTTACTGGATCATCAGCTTATGGATGGTGGAACCCGGGAGGTTCAGTTTGATGCGGACAATCTGGCGACAGGAATTTATTTCTACCAGATAATTGTGAAAAGTGTTGATGACGAAGGCAATGTAACCGGGTACCCTTCAGGCATCGTAAAGAAAATGGTCTTTTTGAAATGACGCCATCCGGACCTGGGTCTGAACTTTCCCGATCTGATCGCTCTCGATTCACCGCTGTAATCTTTTTATAGGAAACAATTGCCTTCAATGCGTTTGACCGTCTCCCGGAACTTCAGCCGGGCAATGTTTATTTATCCACTCTGTGCAGTTTTAAGAAAGCATTTCCCCGAAACCGGCAAATATATTTTTATGAAACTATGAAAGCTGCAAAAGACAAATTGGTTGATACGATCTTGGAATCAGTTGAATCCCACCGCCGAGATATTTCGGACTTCACTGAGGCCTTGATAGCCATTCCCAGTGAAAATCCTCCAGGCAAGTCTTATCAATCCTGTATCCGGATGATCGAGTACAAGTTGCATGACCTCGGACTGGATTGCAAGGTGTTTGATATTCCCCGCCCAGGCTCCACAAATAAGGGATTATCGGACAGCGGCACCGAAGCTCATCCTCGCTATTACCTCCTGAGTTTCTATGGACCTGGTAAAAAGACTCTGTATTTCCACGGACACTACGATGTAGTTCCCGCAGCCGGTGAATACCAGTTCCATCCGTACATTGAAAACGGCAGGCTTTACGGCCGCGGATCGTCGGACATGAAGAGCGGTATTACTGCCATGATATATGCCATTAAAGCGGTAGCGGAGTCTGGGACCGGACTCGACGGCAGGATCGGTTTATTGGTTGTCCCCGATGAAGAAACAGGTGGTGTGCTTGGATCGCGCTATCTTTTCAACGAAGGGATACTCGGTGAAGACGGCATCGGGATGTTCACTGCCGAACCCACAAGCGGTGTGATCTGGAATGCAAACAGGGGCGTTATCTCGATGAACGTGATTGTGAAAGGCAGATCTGCTCATGTCGGATTGCACTATCAAGGCGTCAATGCATTCGAAAAGATGCTCGTGGTAGCAAATGCCCTTTCGGAAGTTAAGGCGGAAGTAGGGTTGAGAAAGACAGGCTTCAGAATCGAACCGGAGGAGGCCCGAAATTCCATACTAATGATTGGTGGCCACTGTGAAGGGGGGATGGGCTTTAATTCCGTTCCGGCCGAATGTTCATTTACAGTGGATAGACGGATCAATCCCGAAGAAGATCTGGAAACCGAGAAACAAAGACTGATGGCGCTTTTTGAAAAATTAAGACGAAACGGAATCGAGATGGATGTCGAGATCATCCAGGAAGGTAGTTCCGCTGGCATACAGGAAGATAACCCCATCACGCAGACGCTGGCTGAGAGCGTGGAAGCCATTACAGGGATTTTACCCTCCTTAGCAATGTGCCCCGGCGTGCTGGAGACGCGCTTTTATGCGCAGAAAGGTATTCCTGCCTTGGGTTACGGACCTGGACTATTATCGGTCTCGCACAGCCCGGACGAGTATGTGAAGCTTGAGGACATTTTCAACTGCACGGCGGCTTATGCACTGGCAGCAGTCCGGTTGCTTGGATTCAGAAAATCTGGGTAGAGAATAGCGGATCACATACTATTTTTGTTACCCTATTGTTACCTGGGAAATTATTCTGTATGCAATCGGTGCTAGCCATTTATGGCTCTGACCTATGCTTCTTCCTATCTGCGGAGATTCATTGATTCTTCAATCAACTAAGAGCCTTGATCCCTCATGGTGATTGCCAATTCTTTCAGGGGCAGAACCTATCTGATTGATTCCAGCCAGCAGAATTATTTATAATTTAATGAACTGCAAATTCACTGTAAAATAATAAAGTTATAGAAGTAGATTGATAAGTAATTGGAGTATATTAACTTGGGGAAAAGGGGAAATTTGTTTTCAATTATAGAAGAAACTGATTTTATTTTTGCATCATTATTTTATATCTTATAGTCCTACTTAAGGGAGATTAAAGGAGGGATAATAATGAAATGTATTCATAAAATATTTTATAATATTGTAATAGTACTAATTGTATGTTCGTGCAGTACCTCGCCTACTAAATATATAATTTCAGAAATAGACCTCAAAAGCAAGAATGTTGACCATATTAGAGAAGGATTAGAATATGTACTAGGCAGGGATAGTGCTGGAATTGCTGCAATGAATTATATAAATGATTATGAAGAGAAACTTGAAAAGTTATACCCCATTGATAAAAGTATTGTGGGTAAGCCAGATCCTTTGCCCGGTCCCGATTATAGGTTAGTTGCTTACTTTAATCGGCCTCATGTTATTGAGCAGCTTAAGGATAATCCTTCTTGGAGAATATTTATGAATTATATTAATCAGATGAAATTGAGTTCAATAATTTTATTGAATAAATCCTATGAAGTCTGTATTTCAACAAGGAATCCCGACGATGCTAAAATGGGTGTGGCTGCAGGATACGTGGCAATTGCATCAGACCCTAAAGCAGGCGAGTTAGAATCAATAGCGAAAAAAGTGTATTATCTCCTTAAGGAATTATACGCAAAAAATAAGGATAATAATTGATGATCCTGGAATGAATATGGAGAAATGAGTTTATTTTGGCATTGAGACAATTTTGATGGATCTGTAAAGGTAGGGGCAAAAATTGAACTATTATTATTTTATGTGCAGAAAGGTATTCCTGCCTTGGGCTACGGACAGGGACTTTTATCGGCCTCGCACGGCCCGGACGAGTATGTGAAGCTTGAGGACATTTTCAACTGCACGGCGGCTTATGCACTGGCAGCAGTCCGGTTGCTTGGATACAGAAAATCTTTGTAGAAAACAGCGTATCACATACTACCCATAACCCCATGGCTCTGCATCCGTATAGAGACGGCGGCTGGAGTGGTTTGAATCGCTGTTCCAGGCAATTATAGTGCGAATTTCGCTTCGCCCCGTTTCTCACCGTTGCGTAAGATCCGGGTCGGCTATCTATATATCCGAGAGCCAGCAGCTCCTGGTAAGAGTGATAAACAGCGGTGCGGTTGACGCCCAGTTTTACGCTAAGTTGCCTGGTCGAAGGATATTGTGCGCTGACAGGCAGCGTGCTGGTTTCAATTAAGCCGATAATTCCTCAAACGATCTGTTTATAGACTGGGATCTTGCCTTCCGTATCGATTTGTAGCAGAATCATGTTGCGGGCGATTAATCTACGATGAATATTTTGGCGCCATTTTTTGAGTATGCTCTGTGGGCGTCTCCATCATCAGCAACTTGAAAACTCATTCCTTTTGTCAGATTAAATTTTCTCCCATCATCCAACTCTATGGTGAACTCGCCCTCCATAATCAAGGCGACATGCCCTTTTTTGCACCAGTGATTCGCTTTGTAATCTTGTGAATATTCAATAAACCTGAGGCGGATGCTGCCCTGTTCGATCGTTTTTGTAACCGCATATCCGCTCTCGCCTTTAAATTCCTGGGGGGAAATATTGTTCCAGTTTGTGGTTGTGAAGGGAACGTTATCAATAAGCATGTTTTTTTCTCCTACGTTTCAGCAAATCCAACAGCCGTCTTTTCGCATCCAGCAGGGATGAAGGATTTATTTAAAGTGTTGAGGATTATTTGCGGACTTTTTCAAAACAGATATAACCCGGGGCGGCATATTGGTCTTGTTGGTCCATTTGTACGGTTCATTATCTCTTGCTATTGGTTTATAAATTTTTACCAACTCCAGTCCGGGTATTAAGTTTCCCTTGCTTTTATTATAATGCCGGCGCAGTTATCGATTCCGACAGTGCGAACCCCACAATTCTTTAGAAATCTTGCGGATCGTCCGGTGCTGCAAACAAATTCCACTGCCTTCTTTCCAGTTATGCTTGCAAATATGATTCCGGGCAAATCCCGGAACGTCAAATAATAGGTTCCAGAGCACTCAAGTTTTATGTAGGCCTCAGCCAGCGCCATGTCTTCATAACAGTTAAAATTATCCGGTATTAACGACCCCGCCACATTAGGCGAGAAATAGTGATAATGAGGCACCAATAGAATATGAACTCAAAAAACGGCATGACCGTAACAGCTGCAGGACTGGCACCCTTGAGCATCGGGGGTTTGTCCAATATCCCCCTGTAAATTGCCCACACGTGGGTTATCATTCCAAGCAATCCTCCGAGTATGCAAAAATTTATCAGTCCGTGGCCGGGAAGCCGCAAGGCCAGCCACCAAAAGAGCAGTGCCACGGCGCCGAAAAGCAGGCCATAGACAGGGGGGATGAACCACCGTGCCCATTCAGGGAAGACGTAATGGTAGACCGGATCCCAGAAAAAGTATGACATCGATGTCCAAAGGACAAACCAGAAGGCTGCGGTTGTGACGAGCAAATTCCATTTGAGTCTTTTGAATGTATCGGGTTTTATGCGCCAGGCCAGAAAAGCGACGAATGCAAAATCAAGCAACGCAAAGATTAAAGCCCCCAGCCATAACATTTCAGTTGTTACCTTGTTATCAGGCGGTATTGTCATACGAGCCTTCCTGCAGTAAGCATGTACCAAGATAATGATGATATTGGATGATATCAAGATCCGATTTTCATAATAATTACTTCAGCCAATTTATCGTGTAGAGGGATTCTGCTTCTGGTATTAATGTCTTTCGATTAATGATCCGCCGGCTTGTGCCGTATGAAGCAAGCCTTTTTATAGCATGAGGTTGTAAGGAAACTGCCCAGCCGGTAGAAATGCGATAATTGAGTGAAAATGCAGGTCTGGCCACTCAATTAGTGGTACTTGCATGATAAACCGTAAAATTCTATATTTCGTATGCAAAAGGGAAAAGAAGTACTTCTGCACCATCACATCATAAATTTATATAATTAAAAAGCCCCTCACCTTTATTGGGAAAGGATTTACTATGACTACCACATATAAAGCAGGCATGTACATCGGCGTGCTGTGCGGCATCTGGCAGCTCATCATGGGATTGACAGGCTGGTACAAGGATCCAGCGATGTACAACATTTTCTTTGTGGTGATTCTAATACAGGTCGGGGTCTTGATCTGGGGTCTGAAGCAGACAGCGCCTGCAAAAACCTACGGCGGCCAAGTCGGTGCCGGAACGCTGATGTCGCTGGTCGGCGGGGGAATAATCATTATAGTTTCGATTCTGTTCACGGCACTTCTCTTTCCCAAATATTTTGAAGAGGTGCGGACGATGACTATCGAGATGTACAAAGTTCAGGGGAAGACCGAGGAAGAAATCAATGCCCTTTTGAGTGCTTCCCAGTGGAGCCAAACGCCGATAGTGACTGCTCTGTCGGGATTCCTGGGAACCTTGGTCACCGGTTTAATCGCCTCGCTGATCATTGCCATTTTCCTCAGGAAAAAGGACCAGCCGGCCTCTGCATAACCCGAGCGGGGCAATTGATAGGGGCCCTTATCTGAGGAGGACCATCTTTTTTGTTTGCACGAAGGGGCGGGCAGTAAGGCGGTAAACGTATACCCCGCTTGGCATACCTTCAGAGTGCCAAGTAACCGCGTGCTCCCCGGCCTGCATTATTTCGTTGACAAGTGTCGCGACTTGGCGGCCCAGAAGATCGTAGACAGTAAGGGTAACATGATCCGCTTCGGGTAAAGCATATCTTATCAGCGTTGTCGGATTGAAGGGATTCGGAAAGTTCTGGCTTAATGAATACTGCGTTGGCACCAGGTTTTTTCCCAGTATCTTCAAATTCAGGCTGCTGACCGGCTCTAGGAGAATTACGCTGCCGGTTCCCTCCAGCAGGCTTACCAGCTTGTTTCCATTGGTGATGAAAAATTTTCGTTCTGATGGCTGCGCAAACTTCCAGTTCAGTGTCAGCGGATATTCGTCGGCCCGAATGGCTATTTGGTATTCCAAGTTTCCTTTTGCGTCCAGATGTTTGGGTATTGTTTCCACCATGAGGCCCGATCGGAACCTGGCGTCGAAAGACGGTGCTGCCGGAGGCATTTCGTATCTTTCCGGAGGGTACATAATTTGGTCGGCTTCACCGACATATAGCGTCTGTGCGTGCCCGGATTTGTCCCCTATCCTCAGCTCGTTCAGCAGGGACAAATCCGTAAAATCGGCTTTGGGAGTAACCTGGGAGGCCGACAGCCGAAGGCTCCCATTGCTTTTTACCTTTACCCAGTAGCCCCAGCCGGGTTCCAGGGTGTTTACCGCGGTATAACCGCCCGTGTATGAATAATAACTCGTAATTACGTTCCCCGGCGGCACCTGGACGATTGAGGCGATAGAGACCGCAGCAGTAATCGATCCGATGAGATTCCAGCTCTCTTTAACCTGGATTGTATCGGAGGTGATCGAGGAGCCGGTCATTTCGTTGATCTGCGGAGAGCCGAATTTCAGCCAGTAGCCCTCGCCGTTGGCCAGAGTGGATTCAGCCATGTAAGTACCGCCGTATGAGAATGCACTCGAAATTGAAGCCGGGAAAAGCGATGTTTTTCTGTAGTCGGCCTCGATAAGGGGTACTGAAACCATGTTCCAGCCTGTATTATACGTTACGCTTATCGTGCTTTCCCCAGGCGTGAATTCATCGGCGCCGATATCGGGGTTCACAGGATTTCTCGTCGCCCCGTCTATGTCTGTTGTTACCGCCGGAACAAAAGTTCCTGCATTATTTACCGGTGATATCATATTCGTCTGAATGTGCAGGTTTCCGGCCGATGGGGAGACAAAGAGCGGGTCAGCGCTCAGACTTAAGCTGTCTTCCGCAGGCGAAAAAGAGCTTTTCCATTCCGCGAGCGTTGTTCTTGTCTCCGAATTGAAACCCACGGCACCCTGTGCGCCTGGAGCGTAAAAATCGTTGTTATTGGAGTTAAAATTTGAAGGGACTGAGGGCAGATACACGCAAAAATCTTTATTGCCTGGCCCCGTTCCGCCGATGCTTGTTGAATTATATACGATATTGTTCTTCACCGTGATGGATGAGCCGCCGGTAAACTCGAAGCCCGTAGTGCGGCTCGAAGGTGCTGTGGATGCATCGGACCCGGTCATATAAATGGAGTTGAAATAATAACAGTCTCCGGCATTCTCCGTACTGCTGCTGTAAATCCCGCGAGAATAATTCGGATCAGTCCCCGGGCCCGATGAGAGGATGCCGTAAATCATGTTATTGCAGATCAGCGCAGAGGAGAGCGGGCCCGCTCCGTTTTCGATTCCGCAGGCCCAGTTGAAGTTTATGCTGTTCTTGAGGTTGCCTATAAAATTGCCGCTGACCGTGGAGCTTACTGCTCCGTCGGCGAGCCAGATACCGCAGACCTCGTTTGTACCTCCGGCTTGCGTCCAGTCATGAATAAAGCTGCGCTCGATCCGCAGACCTTCCTGCCAGCGGGCCGCCACGCCGGCCGATCCGTGCCTGGTTATATCGCAGTTTATGACTCTGTTTCCGGCATCCGGGTATTCTGCCCTGTATCCTGACACGAGCACTCCGAAATAGCCATCTGCCGTTGAAAGTGAATCTGCCCCCGTGCGCACCCTGATGTTCTTTATTGTGTTGCTGTCTGAGCTTGCGCCTTCCTTTCCCTGCACCATTATGCCGATTTTGGCGTTGATTCCGTTGGCGTTGATTGTCAGATCCCTGCGGTCTATGTCAGCGTTTGATCCGTTCAAGGTAATATTTGAGGCGCCGTTGATTGCGAACCCGTAATACTCGGCTGCCGTAGCGGTGACGTTTATTGTCGGAGTGACAAATGCTGCCGGCTTGATCAGAATCTTGTACGGTATGTATAGATAATCAAGCGGGCCGAGAGACAGGGGAGGTTCGTTATAAGTGGAATTTATAAGTGAGAGAGTGATGTCGCCAGTGATAAAATTGTTGTTAAGCGAATCCAGCGCCTGCCTGATCGTTTGGATGTCACCGCCGACTCCTACGCTGAATGTGCCTGAAAGGAGAATGGCATCCCTGAACTGGACTTGGAGCGAGTCATTTGCCGTATTTTGGTCGCCGCCCAGAAGAGAATATGCGCGGACCGTATAAATGCCGGGGACATTAAGTACGTAGCTGTCAAAAATAAGTTGCCGGGATTGACCGGCCGAAAGCGAATCTATAGACTGGGTCTTCTCATACAACTCCCCCTGGGGCGGGTAAATGCGCAGCATTGTCGGAATGTTTGACAGCCCTGTAGTTCCGGCATTCTGAAAGGTGACCGCAGGATCGAAAGTCTGTCCGGCGGGTATTTTTGTTCCGTTAGTCGGAAAATCGATCGATGCCACCCGCATGTCCCTTGCTACCTGAGGTCTGAGTATCTGTACCAGATCCACAGCGGCGTAGTCGGAACTGGTGCCGGATACCCCTGCGTCGGTGAGCAGGTACCGGATGGCAACGTAAATGTTGCTGCCAGTGGTGACATAATTTTTAAGTGGATATCGTTTTTGCTGCCAGCCGCTGGTGGATGTCTTGAAATAGTCAAGCTTGATCGTAAAGGATGAGATTGCCGTGTCTGTTACGGAGATGCGCACTTCCAGCGAATCATCCCATATCGAGTTGTCCGGAGATCGGTTGTAGAAACTGAGCGTGTCAAAAACGGTTATCGACATGATGCGCGGGGATATCAGCCACTGGTCGATCAGGAAGTCAGTGGCCCCCTGATAATTGGCTGCGGCATAGCCAGTCCCGTCGTAAGCAGTGAAAACCGATGTGTTTCCCTGGAACCAGGCCGCGGTTGATCCACCGCCGTCCATGTCCACAATTTTCCACCCTGCCGGGGGAAAACCGGTCGTACCTTCGAAACTCTCTTCAAAGACGATCGTGGATGTCGGAGCCAGAACCGGCTCGTCTGGCTTGAAAGATGTGATGGAGGTCCGCTCCCTATTCCCCACGTGTGTGCTACGGTCTGCATACGGCAGTTTGATGACTCTGGCATCTGTTTGGGCAGAGAGAGCCTGCGCAGAGAGGGCAAACAATGCAAGTAGAAACGCCGTGGAAAACAGCTTTTTCATGCCGTGATATCCTCACGTAAAATGTACAAAAATTGAAGGTAAATATAAAGCCCGTCCCCCAGAATATCCGGGGGACGGGATGAAGTCTTAATGAGGATTACTTACACTGCTGCCAGATGGCATTATTTGACAAGCAGCATTTTCTTAATGCTGGTGAAGCTCTTTTCCGGCGACCGGGCGGTCATTTTGTAGAAATAGACCCCGCTTGTAACATTCTTGCTGCCGCCATCTGTACCGTTCCACTCCAGTGAAAAGTTGCCGGCTGAAAGCTCGCCGCTCAGGAGTGTTTTAACCCTCTGGCCAAGGAGATTGTAAATTTCTATCTGCACCATGCTGCGGGATGGGAGGCCGAAGGAGATTTTGGTTGAGGGGTTGAACGGATTTGGATAATTCTGCTTCAGGCTGTACATCTCGGGGATTGTGTTGTCCGTTTTCCCGACATTTAAGGTGATGTCCTTGATCCCCAGGTCTGCGGAGCTCAATGTGTAGTTGTTGTTCGCATCAACAGTCAGGGTCGGGGATTCTGATGAGCTGTAGCCTTCTTTATCTGCAACTAGTTTGTAGGAGCCCGGAGCCAGATTGCTGAATATAAAGGATCCGTCGTTCTCCGTGATATCGTAGCCGCTGACTGTGCCCGAAACAGCTGAGAGGGCGTACACAGTCGCCCCCTGCACCAGGGTTCCGGTTTGTGTCTCGTTCACGTTCCCGGATATGCTGGCAAAGCCGGGGGTTATGTTAATTGGCTTGACGCAAATATTAATGTCGGTAACGTTGCCGTCGACGAGGAAGCTGTCCGCACTTGCCCAGAATCTGGCTCCGCAGCTGTCAGTGTTATACCAGGCTGGCGCGTACGGCAGCATCGGTATGGCCTTCGCATAGTAGTAGCCTGACAAAAGGTGCGAGAATGAATAATTGCCCAGGCTGTCTGTGTGCGTAAAGCGCATGGGTAACATGCAGCTGTGTGTCGCCTTTTTAAAGATCAGGACTTTTGAGATTACTCCGTTGCCGCTGTCGTCCAGAACCTTGCCGGCCAGACTGTTCTGTACGTTCGGGTTGGGTACGAGGTCAAAGTTGATTCCGGTCGTATTCCCGTGGATGACCAACCGGTCTGCGTCATAAGGAGTTTTCTTGTTGTTGTAAAATTCCGGCACATAGTGCTCCATAAATGCAAGCATGATGTATATGGCATTGTCGGGTACAATGAGTGTGTAATTGCCCGCGCTGTCGGTCTTTGTCGCCCTTATAACCCCGCTGAGAGTGCCGAGCTCTGGCAGAAAGAACATCTCGTTCCTGTTCCCGAAGATCGCTCCGTCATCGTTCTCCATTATGTTCGTTTCCCGGACTGTGCGCATGATGAGGACAAAAGCCCCTTTGATCGGGTTTCCTGTAATGCTGTCAGTCACCGTTCCGCTGACTGAGACAAGCAGATGGGGCGGAGGGGGTGCAATTTGCGTGAGGCCGAAGTTTGCAATGCTTGTATCCCCCTGGGTTATTGCCACTGGAGTTGCGTCTTCGAATCTCTTGGCGTTGTCAAACCATTCGGGGAGGTATGGCCACTTGGACGCAAATACAAGGTATTTTCCTGTGTCAAGAGGGGCGAAGTAACGGCCCATCGTGTCAGTGCGCGCTTCGCGGAAATACATGAAACCCCAAGGTTTGAAAAAGCGCACCCTTACGCAAGGTATCGGCTGCCCTGTCGAATCATCCAGTATAGTGCCGGAAATGAAACCGAAATGGTGCATCGGAGGAGGTCCGCCGGGTGTAAACACAACATCATTACTCGGCAGGCTTTCACCCCCGTTGTTGACCGCCGTAACGTAATACCTGTACACATGGCCAGGAGGAACCATCATATCTATAAAATGGTTCTGCATCACTTGTGCAATGTGCATGAAGGGCAGAGTATCGAGGGCCTTGTAAACCCGGTAGCTTACCGGCCCAGGAGAGACGTCCCAGTCCAGCTTTGCCCAGCCCATAAACTCGGTAACCGTCAGGTTTGTGGGCGGCGGTGGAGCCACCTGCGCTGTAGAGTATGAAATTGCCAGAAGCGGCAGCAGCGCGACAAGCAAGATCGTGAGTTTTTTAATCATGATAAGGTCCTTCCTTAATTGTGAGATGGTTGTATGGTTTATTTAGAAAGAATGTTGATTTTTTGCTCGACTAGTTTTTTTTGCGAGTCGGATAATTTTTCCGTCTTTAAGCTTACATATTCGTTCAGGGCTTCATTCCGGACGTTCATTTTCTCCATTGCATCTGCCACCATTATTCGCGTGTCAATGGCCGCCTTCAGGTCGGGGCAGAGCCGGTAAACGGCTTTAACCTTTAGTATGCATGTCGCATAATATCCGTTATCATAGAGGGTCTTAGTGCCCCGCAGTGTCTTTGAGCCGGATTCTTTGTCCGGAATCGTCTCTGGCGGGCTCTCGTCGCGGCTTGCCCCGTGGATTGTGGTCGTTTGCTGTGTCGGCATACCCTCATCAAGACTGGGTCGTTCTGGCACCGAACGGACGCTCTCCATTGCCAGCAAGAGCAGCAGATCGTCCTGCGTCAGTGAACGGAGGTCAGAGACATCGACTATGGATTCCTCGGCGAGGAATATCTTTGTCTTTCCGTCGACAAGGAGCGTCGCGCTGGATTTTTTCCCCAGCTCTATCGAATCCTCTGGTTTCAGGGCATCTCCCAGAGCTGCCTTTGTCCAGTTTTCCTCTATGCCCCGCCGGATGTGCACGCTCCCGCTGAGTGCTATGATTTTTACCTCGGCGAAAGCGCACGATAAAAACAAAAGGAGGAGAAAAGACGTGAAAAACACAGTGATGGTTGTTTTCATATTTTTATCCTTGATTAATTAAAACTCGGTAGAAATATCAACGACCCGCATCCATCCTTTCAGTATGCCGAGCCGTACTTCCGTATCTGTAAAAAACTCTTCTGCGCCTTTATTCCAGGCCTGGTCAAAGTTACTTCTTAAAGCGGTTGTCTCTACAGGAATCCAGGCAGTTTCATCGCCATTGGCGTTTTTTCTGATGGTATAACGCTTTGGGTTATCGCTTATCATAAACGCATTATTTGCCTCGATGCCGGTGTCGAAAATCAGGTAGACATGCGCATCAGAAGGATTATCGGGCGGGATTACGTCAACAAATCCCACGGGAATTCCAGCGCTCATAAGCAGGCTGGCGTAACAGACGGCCAAATCGTCGCAGTCGCCCCCACGCCGCGCCAGCGTTTCTGAAGGGTACTGGACATAGTCGCGGCTTGTCATCGGGTCTTTTATATAGGAGGCCTTTCCTGAAAAGCTTTCGAAGATGGTTTTTGCCTTTGCCATATTCTGTCGGAGGGTGGAAATGGTGTCAAGGGTCTCCTTCTGCTCGGCGATGGCATTGTGCGAAAATTTCAACACTTCGGGGTCTGCCGGAGTTGTAAAATACCTCAGGGAAAGAATGTCCCCGTCCCACTCGTTTCTGCCGCGCACCAAGACCCTCGTCTGATAGCTGTCATCGTAGTCGGGAGCGACCTCTGCATGCACGTATACCGTACCGTCGAATATGGAAACGCTTTGCAGTCTGCTTATCCGGTCGTTAAAAACCGCGTAAAAAGGTATTTCCAGAAGCTCGTCGGGATTAATGCGGTACGGCTTCGTTTCAGTCGGGGAACCCATGATATCTTCTATGAAAAAGCTGATTTTGGCGCTTATTGGCTTGGGGGAAACGTTCCGCACTCTTGCCTTGCCGAGGGGGCGGAACGCGTAAATCTTATGCGCTGCAGTAAACACCTCCCCCAGCATTTCCACGTATTCTATATGTGCCAGGGCTTCCCTGGAGCGAGCAAGGGATAAAGTGGCTGAGAGGGAAATCCTGTCTGTCGTGAAAGGCGAATAGTCGATGTCGGAAAATTCGAGCCCTGTCAGTATGTCCCTGGATACTATTCCGTTGCGGTTGCCGGACTCGGCAAAGTTAATATAGCTTATGTCAAGCTGCAACGGCTTCCAGGAGAACCCTATGCCAAGTGATCTGGCTTCCAGGGCCAGGTCCGGAAAATCTCTGAGGTACAGCCCTGCACGCACTGAAACTGAAGGAGATACAGACCATTCAAACCCTGCCCGCAAATTTTTTCTGGTATCGGCTTCGCTGCTCAATGTAAGTTTTTCAATTCCGGAATACGCAGCACCAAGGCAGGCGGATTTTTGGATTGTGAGGGCATAGTCCTGAAGATCATCCGGCAGCTTCGTGTTGTCCAGCCTCAAAATATTTTTCAGTAAAAATCCGCATGACCAGTTCCTGTTGATTTTAAAGAGTGCCCCCGTGTTGAGGCTCCAGAAACTTGCGGAGTAGTCATAAATTTTCGTCTGGATGGCGTTGTTCGAATCTATTGAGTACCGGGTGTCTGATACCTTTGTTTCAAAGTCGTTTGCGCTGATGCCCAGGGAGAGGCCGGGTGATATTTCATAGCCGTAGCCGAATGAATAGTGCTGGTGGTGGGCGATGGATCTGTCGAATTTGGCATTGATTGCATTCCCCGAAGCGTCTGTTATGCTTACAAAAGCAGGGGCGATAAATTCAAGTGCCTTGTCAGGCAGATAACAAAGGGAAAGGGCGTGCTTCCCTGATATTTTTTTCCCCAGCCCAAGCGATTGAAGCAGAAGCCCCGAGGTTCCGCCTCTGGTTCCCAGATAATCCGAAATACCGAACTCCCATTCCTGCATCGATGTTAAGCCTGCAGGATTCCAGTTTCCGGAATTTAAGTCCGAAGTCAGTGCCGTATAGGCACCGATGGCAATGCCCCTCGGAGAACTCATCGATTGTGAAAAGCCGCTTTCAGTATTACTGAACATAAATGCGATGACGGTGAAAAATAATAATCTTTTGTGTTTCTGCCAGATCATCCGGGCTCAGGGCCGTACGCTGAGAAGTACGTTGTGAATGGACGCGCAATGGACCATGATGTCGTCGGGATAACCGCTGACGCGTGTCGTGAACCGGATGTCGGATGAAAATGTAAATAGAAATTGCTGGTAATGCCTTACAGGGAGCATTTCCAGAATTTTCTGAGGGATTGTCACGCCCGCTTTGGTGTTCCTTACCTGCAGCTGCATGACCGGTTCCCATCCCCTCTGTACTTGATTTCCCTGGCGGCTGATGGTAATGTTCACGGTCGGATTGTTGCAGGCCCAGGTAATTGTAAGAGGTTCAGTTACAGATATGTACGTGGGGCTGATATTGAGCACATTCATTGCTGCCGCGCTAGTAAAAGGAATTTCGAATGCGCCGACAAGGCCGGCACCGGTGCCCTTCCAGCTGCAGGAAGCGCCGGGCGAATAAGTGTAAGGCCCTTTAAAGTGGTAAATAAAGCCTGCGCTGGTGTCCTTGGACGGGAACGGGAGTCCTATGCGCCGCTCGAGTTTTTGCAGGGTATCGATATTTAATACCACTGATCCGGCGTCAAGCGAGGAGTATGTGAGTGTCCGCCCGTTTCGGATGATGGGTTTGGATTTATCCAGCAGCAATACCTCTGCGTTCAGGAAGCTGTCCCTCTTCGCAGGGAGATCGTAACGGATTGCTGTAAAGATAAGCTTGCCGTAATATTCAAAATTTGGGGATCCTGATATGCCTATTGTGTCTACGCCGGGATTTCCGAAAACCGAGTCTTTGGCGGTCTCCACCGTTTTCATGTTTATGAGGTTTGAGTCATCCTGTATCTCTATCGGTCCTGGTTTTTGACAGCCTGTGGTCAGAAATAGTGAAAGTGCGAAAAGGAAAATGGAGGTTAAACTGATTTTTACGGCATTCATGTGGAAAACTTATTGAAATTGATTGTTTTTATCAATCTGTGTGTGGTTCAAATCTGGTGCCAGAAATACTCCCACGATTTTGCGTGATTAAAGAAGAAACGCCGCTTCTTATCCAGCCCCAATTGCGGGAAATAATAAATAAAATGCGGGAATGCCAGTTTTCAGGCGGTTATTGACCAGTATTTCCGGTAAGCAGAGACGATAATCTCATTCAGAAAAGGATGATATCTCTGGGGGAGGTTTTTAAACTTGGGCTTCGATAAACTCAGTACCTCGTCAAGCTGCTTGGAATGATCCATGAATTCCAGTGCGTTCTGCAGGTATTCCAGGAGTTTTTTGTGCACCCGGCTGCGGATGTCTTCATCAACTGTTGCAGCTATAGCTTCCACGGCAGAGGTAAAGCTCCACCCCGACTCTGAAAATGTTCTAAAGCAGAAACCTCGGAAGTATTCGGCCACCGTACCCCTGTTCAGCCCGCCCAGTTCATCTGCCGTTTCCGAGATCGCATTGTGTGTAAATTTTTTGTGGCGCAGGGAGCTGATGATCTGTTCTTCGATGTCTCCCGAAGCCCGGAGGCTGGCTTTCATTTCAACGGGTAAATCATTCATTCGGAGCATGGTTCTGCCGTCTGCTTTTGCCAGAAGGCTGGCCCGCCGGATTATACTCTGCAGTTCGCGGACATTTCCTTTCCACTGGTGCTGGCGGAGCGCTTTCATGACGGCGTCGCTGCATTGTATTCCCGCGAATTCTTCCCGGATGAAATGTTCCGCCAGAAGGGGAATATCCAAAACGCGTTCACGCAAGGGAGGCAGGTGGATGGGAAAGACGTTTAGGCGGTAATAAAGATCTTCGCGGAACTGCTTTTCATTTACGGCCTGCTTCAGATCCCGGTTTGTCGCTGCAATTATACGCACATCGACTTTCAGCATCTGGTTCCCGCCGACCCGCTCATATGTGCCGTCCTGCAGAATGCGCAGGAGTTTCAGCTGGAAAACCTCGGTTACCTCGCCGATTTCGTCCAGGAATATTGTTCCGCCTTCTGCCACTTCGAAGCGCCCCTTCTTTTCTTTCACCGCCCCGGTGAAAGCGCCGCGTTCATGTCCAAAGAGCTCGCTTTCCAGAAGCGTTTCGGCCAGTGCGCCGCAATTGACGGCAACGAAAGGTCTGCTGCGGCGTCTGGAAAACTGATGGATGGCCCGGGCTATCAGTTCTTTACCCGTTCCGCTCTCGCCTAGAAGTAGAACCGTTACATCGCTCTCGGAGATCTTCTTCGTCATTTCAACCGCTTCCGCCATCGGGCCGGGATCGCGGTAAACGATACCGCCGAACTCCTTCATTTGCCAGCTCGCCTGGGGATCGGCTTGGGCGGCGGCGGGCGTCAGATCTGATTCAATGGCTTTTAGCCGGGCAACCTCGCTCTTCAAGCTCTGTATTTCTCCGAAGAGATATGCTCTCTGGTCTTCCTGGGAGGAGTGAAGCTGCTTCTCTAGAACAGCGAGCCGATTTTCTTTTTCCTGCAAGGTTTTCTCAATGTTTTCTCTATCGCGGACAAGCGTGTTTAGTTCTGTTTTAACGGCTTGATGCCGGTAAAAGGCCATGCCAGCGGTGACAGCAATGACTGTAAAGGATGCCGGGATGACGGGAATTGTTATAGAAGCATATGCGAATAGAAGGCAGGAAAGAAGAAGGCAGAAAAAAACAAGGCCCAAGGCCCCGGCAATAGCAACCGTTTCTTTTTTTGCCTTCATTATGAATGTACAGATAATTCCTACAAGCAGTGCCAGTATGTACGGGTAAGCGGCGGGGCTTTTTTTAAGAAAATCGCCGTGAAGTGCATTATCGAGAAAAACCGCATGGATGCCTATGGCGGGGTAATGAGGGGAGAAGGGAGTCTGGAGAAAAGAACTCCTGCCCTCGGCAATAACGCCCACGATGATGTATTTTCCGCTGAATGCCGAGGCCGGGATCTTCGGCTTCCTGCCAGACTGGATTGCGTCGTATGATTTGAGAACATCGACGACGGGAAACATCCTCAGGGATTCGGTACCTCCCGGGAAATTCGGCGTCACTTCTCCAGCCTCGTCTGCCTGAATCTCCCGCAGGCCGTTTCCAAAGGAAATTGTCCGGCTCCCGGTGTAATTAGTTCTGGAGATACCCATCCCTACCCGGAGTAGCTCTACACCGAATGCGGGGAAAAGCTGTTTGTTATCGCGTATATACGTGGGAATATTCAGATCAACTGTCAGATTTGTATGCCCCACTCCAGCGGCTCCCTCAAGCAGTGCAGGGAAGGGGAGGTCGGGCCTGTCGCCTGTCCTCCAGCCATTTTCAAGTTCTCCCAGGGACCGGAAATATGCGCTCAAGACTGTTTTCCCTGAGGCCCTTACCACAGATGCAAGCAGCCTGTCGTATTCCGGAAATTGCGTGTTGCGCTCCGTAAAGGCAATATCAAAACCGACTGCCTTTGCTCCCATTTCACTTAATGCCTTCACCAGAAGAGCATAATAGCTCCTCTTTAGCGGGAGGTCTCCCAAATCAGCAATGTCGTCATTGCCCAGGTACAATATGACCACGGAGGTGTCGGTTGCATGTTCGCCCCTTGCATGGTAATTTCCCTTGATCAGAATCTGTTCGATGTCGTTAAACGGCCCTTCTGCAAAGAAAGAGAGGAAGATTGCAAACAGAGTTGCAACGAATCCAGCTGTATAATGATTAACACGTAAAATGTTCATCGCTTGATGGAGCGCTCTTTTTGTGTCTCTAACCGCAAGCCATTTTCAATGGAAAAACAAAAAAGGTAAAAATTTCCTGCATAGTAATGATTTTCCTCAATGGAAGCAAACAATCCGGGCTCGGCACGTAAGGGGTTTCGGGTGCAAGTATTGTCTGGCCGGGCTAATACTGCGGGGCAGCAATAAAACTTCTTTTTCGAGAGTTTTTTAGAGATATCATTCACACAAATGATGATGATGATGGCCTGGCTGGAGAAAAGCACCAATTATTGAGATATCCTATAACATTAATGCAGTGAGAGAAGGCTGATTTATTGCCCGGCATATCTTGAGTTATTGAAAGGAAGTAGATATATTTTTAAATGTTGAAAAGATTCTACTGCATGGCTCTTGCCACAATGCTATTCTCGTCACTGACTTGTTTTGCACAAGACCTGACCGGTCTGGTCATTGATGAACAAAGCAATGCCATATCCGGCGTCAATGTCAGCGTGCGATCACTGCATAGGTATACGGCTACAGACCAAAATGGAAAGTACATTTTGAAAAACCTGCCGCCCGGTGATCACACGGTTGAATATTCGCATATAGGATATAAGACAGAAATCCTATCGGTTACCATATCCGGCCAGAATATCGAAAACGATATGACCCTCCGTTCAAGTCCCTTCGAGTTTCGGCCCGTTACTGTCACAGCGAATCCCATACCCACGAATGTTTTCGATTCCCCGCAGCCAGCGGGTGTTGTGGAAGGCAGGGAACTTGACCGGAATAGGGGGCAGAGCGTCATGCAATCCATTGAGATGATGCCGGGGATTTCCCTTTACTCGGGTGGACCGTTTTCGATGAAACCTGTGATTCGAGGACTCGGATCACAGAGGGTTGTAGTGGCGGAAAACGGGCTGCGTCATATAAGTCAGCAGTGGGATGATGACCAATCACCGGAACTCGATGCCATGGACGTTGAGCGGATTGAAGTTACACGTGGACCCAACAGCGTGTTGTTCGGATCGGACGCGCTCGGAGGAGTTGTCAACGTCATAAGTACAGACCCCCGAAAACTGAGCGACCTGACGTCCAGACTGAGCGGAAATTTGGCTTTGAGCGGGTTTAGCAACAACCGGCAGGCCGCTGGCAGTTTATCTCTATTCGGCAGGAACGGTGAGATGGCTTACAAAGCCCAGCTTGGGCTTCGTCACGCGGGAGATGTTATGACACCCGCCGGTGAATTGAGAAACACGGGTGAAATCGAGTTGAATGGAAAGGCGATCGTTGGCGTTATCGAAGACTGGGGAGGCATTGCATGCGACTACTCGCATTTCGGACAAAAAACACAGATCTATCCTGACCCGGCGGCGCTATCCGAAATCACACCATTTCAAAAGGTCGCGCACGACAGGATTTCCGCGCAATATAATCAATCATTTTTCTATGGCAGGTTAGAATCACGCTGCGTTTGGCAGAGAGATGAAGAATCCGAATATGATGCCGCGGAATCCTCCCGGCCCAATGTGGATCTTATACTGAACAGCCTTACACTCGACATCAGGGTAGAGCATGATCCAATCGGTCAAATGTTTGGCACCGTCGGAATATCGGTTGAGGGCCAGAAAAATGAAACACTGGGAGCAGAATCCCTGATTCCCGCATTCAACCAATTAAACGCCGCGGCATTCATACATGAAGAACTTCTTCTCTCAATGCTGAATCTATCGGGAGGTCTACGGTATGATATCAGGAGATTGCGCATTGAGGAAAACGAAGAGCTCGATGTAATCAGTCAAACACGGAACTATGGTGCCGTTACCGGAGTCCTAGGTGCGGTATGGCATCCCAACGCACAGATGGCATTGGCCTTTAATCTGGGACGGGGTTGGCGGGCACCCATAGCAGAGGAGCTCTTCGTTGACGGGGTTGATCAGGGAGGGATGCGTTATAAAATCGGTGAGCCGAATTTAAAAACAGAAGAATCCTTCAATATTGATCTTTCGGCGCGTTATGCGTCTCACCTGTTAAAAGGGGAACTTTCGGTTTTCCGGAACCGTATTAACCGTTATATCTACTTAAGACCGAGCGGGATAAAAGATTCAGTCTCGGGATTGATCAAATACTATACGCAGCAGGCAAATGCTACGATTGTGGGGGCGGAGATAAATTTGGAGTTGGGGGTAACGAACAATCTTTTCCTGGAGGCTGCCACCGACTTCGTTTTGGGCCGGAATGAGGAGATGGATACATGGCTCCCCTTGATGCCTGCCCAACGCATTAAAATCGGGCTGCGTTTCACAAAGCCCTCCTTTATTTTTTTCCAGAATCCCTATCTTTTACTCAATTCAAAGATAGTCCTAGAACAGAACCGAGTCAATGATTTTGAGACTAGAACGGGAGGTTACTCGATATTCGGCACAGGATTTGGAGGTGAAATACCTGTGATGTCAAGCAGAATGTTAGTGGACTGTTCCCTTGAAAATGTTTTTGATAGGGCCTACATTGATCATTTGAGCCGGTATAAGAACTATGCTCTTAACCCGGGTCGCAATGTTTTATTGAAGATGTCGGTTCCTATCGACATTGTACAATGATCAGATAAGCAAGTCAGGTTTATCGCTTTTAAGCGACCGGTCCATTTTAACAAAATTCATTTGGCGGGCTTGAAGTGGAAGGGAAGAGCAGCCCAGACAGAAACCGGTTCATTATGTGACATCGCAGGTTTAAACTTCCAGCTCTTCGCAGCATCGATTGCCGGTTGGTTCAGAACCTCCGAGTCGCTTTTGAGCACACTCGCTTTTTTTACATTTCCTTCCTTGTCGACGAAAACTTTTATCCAAACCGTGCCTTCTATTCTTGCACGGCGTGCAGCTTCTGGATATGCAGCCCTGACCTGCTTAACGGGAATTGGCTGCTTTTCAACGGGCATATAGTCAGAGAGAGGGGGTACGGGGCAGTCAGGTTCTTGGGGCGGAGTTTTTCGGCGTGTTCCATATTTTGCCTGCGGGTTGTACATTGGCATGTGCGGGTCTACAGTTATATCCCCCCTGGTCATCGGCATTCTGTCGGGCCGGGCTCCCTTTGGCCTGAAACCCGGTTTCGTTTCAGAGTCTGGCATTTCCGGAAAATTGTTCGTGCCGAGCAGGTAACTATTTTGAACCGCCGCTACCTTATGAATGACTTCCGGCCTAAGCTCAACGGCATGTTTTCCAAATTTGTCTGTTGGATTGCTCCAGAGGCTGGACAAGGACATGGCTGAAACCATGCTGCTATTAGAGTAAAATTGCTGAAGCGAGAAGGAAAGCAGCAGAAATATATTCTTCATGACGATCCTTTCTTGACTGGCGGCATTTGGCTCGCGCCTTCAGCCAGATAGTGCAGATGACACTCTATGCAATCGGAATGCCACATTCGACATGGGATTTTCGTGCCCCGCAAGGCAGATAAAAGGCCGTGAGGATTGCATAATGCAACGGACTGTCGATGTTAAATCAGGATTTGCCGCAACCCTTTCAGGTGCCTGGATATAATCGGATTGCAAAATGCAACCGGTCTCGGAGGTCAGGCGCTTAGGTTCAGGCAAATATCGGGATAGACTTTAAAATTTCCGGATGACTGGATTATTTTAATTTTTAAAATTCACCGTATCATTCGGCCGTCTAGAATTGCAGCCAAATATTCGGGAAACCATAAAAAGGCAGTTTGCTGACATTCGATTATCGCCAAAGAAGAGGGTGTCTGATAAAATCCCGGTTGTCACAGGCAATAATTCACCGGGGGAAGATTTCCTCCGGGAGGTTGACTGACCTTCAGTGATTTTTAGGCTGCTAGGTTCTGCTTGTCCGGGGAATAATGCATCCCGGTCGCGAGATGCTGGCGTAGGCCATTCCCGATCTTTTTGACGGGATACAGACATTATAGTCTGCGCCGGAAAATACTTTCGGGCAGATGAGGTTGAGGATTTTGCCGAAGTGAACCAGACCAAATACTCCCGGGAGCAATCACCGCGTGTCTGGGTTTCAGCATCAATTGATGGCTTCATGCTATGACAAAAAGAAACCCCGGCTGTAAATGACCGGGGTTCAAGATATTCCCTTGTAGGCGGGAGCAAATACTAAACTTTTTTATCTCATCAATGTTTCGCGGAAGCTGTTTCCATCCATAACGATTCCACCACCAGTCTCGTTGCCGCTTGCGTTCTTGACCGATATTTCCTTGATGCTCGAAATCGGCACAAGCATCTTTTCTTTGGCATTTTTTATCTCGAGCGCTGACATCAGGGGAATTTTCCCGTCAAGGAACATGGACCGCAGGGCCATCCGTTGGAACATTTTACCGTCCCGGCTAGATAAATTTGTAATACTGCTGAAATATATCTCTTCGGGCTGGAGTTCGCCGATCATTTTAATGCGGATGCTCCTATGGTCGAAGCCCATAAATTGGCCCTCCCATACCTTCGAACCTGAGACGGCAGTCAATAAATCGACATTCTGGCCGATTGCCGGTAAAAAGGTCCCTTCGTAAGATTCCTGAGTCTGCAGATTGTATTCCTTAACATAATTTTCGAATGGCATCATACCGATGCCCAGATATTCACCGGTCAGCAGGCTGCCGTCCTTCTGCATTATAGTGATGGTTTCACCTTCGCTGAGGTTTAGGCCTTTGGGTGGCTCTTTGGCTGACCAGCCAGTAACACTGCAGCTCTCTAGTAGGAGAATCGTTGCGGTGAGATTAAGTGCAATCAGGAAATATTTTGCCGGCTTCATTATGATGCCCTCTATATTATTCTTTAAAAGTCCATTCACTTAGTGTTTACGGGATCATATTCAGAATGTTACAGCCAAATTTCTTGTTCGCGTCTGAGGAGTTCGATATCCGTTGTGAATCGAACCGAACGATTTATGGGATTTTCCCACAATTAATCGAGCAAATCGTATCATCTTTGACGTGCGCCACACTTATGCGAACGAGGCTTGGCTATATTTCAGAATATCCGGAAAGGAGGACGGCTATGATAAACAGCGGGTTGATGGAACCATATCAAGTGCGGGTGCTACTCCGGAAGCTCCGGGAGGAGAAAAGGCCATCGAACATAAATATCCTCGAAGCGTTGGAAAAATCCTTAATCAGGCAGGTAGAACATAACGGCGCCCTGAAGGTGCACCATCTTTTCGGTGAGTATTACGTGAGGAGGCGTTTGTTCAAGGGGCCCAAAGAGTTTCAGTCGCGAAAGACAGCAATTCTGAACCTGAATGACGCTTCGCACTACTATTGAACTCAGGTTGTTCGAGCTTTAATTCTTGGGCTTTGTATGACGCTCGGAGATCATGCTCAATACACCAGTCTAAACCCGGAGATTTGCCCCACTAACACATTGTAATTCTGATTTACCGGGGGAATTTTTTCCCGAGGTGTTATGGTGGATCGCCGCGCGAAGAACCACCGCGCCGTCCGCCATTTGGACTGCTGTTTGCAGGCGGTGACGAGGTCGCAGGAGGGGTAATGGGAGCCGCGGTTGGAGGAGGAGTATAAGTCGGTGTGGCTGCCTGTTGTGAACCTCCGGTGTTGCTGCTACTAGGAGGATTGGAACTGGCGGGCGTATTAGTAATTGGAGGAGGCGTATATCGCCCCTGAGTTGTGCCGCGGGTATTGCCGCCCCGCGAAGAGGAACTTCCCGCCGCTCCGGGGGAAGTAGATGAAGCCCTCTGGTTGCCAATAGTTCTGGAATTATCCCCGGGGGTTGTTGTACCGCGTGCTGGAGCGCCCGCTCCTGCTGGAGTTCCAACCCTTGCGCCTGTCGGAAGAGATGTATTCATGTCCACTGAAGGTGCATCATTTCTGGTATTGCCGATCTCACGGTTGCCTGTGTTCGTGGATGTTTGGCCGGAATTACCCAGCCTGCGATTCACAGAATATCCCAGGCCACTCGTATATCCGGGCCAGTAGTAACTGGGGGGCGGATATTTATAGAAGGGGGAATTATATTGTGGGTAACCATAATTTAAATAGCCTGCCCCGTTATAGCCCAGATCATATCCCGGGTAATAATCGTATGCCCAAGGATTGGCATAGGCAGCGGCGAATATGTCGGTCGGCCAGATTGAAGGATAGTAATAGCTGAAGCCCACGCGAGGCCGGTATTCCCATGTATAATCGTCATAACCGTAATACTCTTCTGTTGCTCCGGTCTGATTCGTGTACGAAGCGTCAGTTTGCTGTTCAGGAGATGAAGTAATCTCTTCGGTGCCGGAACTGTCTTTAACGCTTCCCAGCTGAGTGTAACAGCCGGAGAGAAACAATACAAGTAATCCAAGGATGCTTGTGAATGTCAATTTTAAGAGTTTCGTTTTCATGCTTGCCTGCGCTTTCCAAAATTTAGGCACCAATAATACCAAAATACCTATTGCACCTGTCTATAATCTACCTAAAAATCAGCAATGATACAACAAAAATGCTTATTAAGTGGCGGATTTTCTTCCTTTTATTATTGGGAGAGTGACCTTCTATATAATAGACGTAATTCATGTGAAATGGCTTAATGTCTCCTCCCTTTTTTGAAATGAACCTCAAAATTTTCGCCAATTTCAAGGTTTTGACTCAGTAGTGTCCAAATATAATTATAAGCATGAAATAAATAAGGGGTTGATGCCCTAAAGGATAGCAAATACGGGAATTCAAGTTCAAATCGATTATCTCTGTTTTTTGCGCTATTACATTGTACCACAATAAATTAGAAGGTTTTTCTTTTTC
>Ga0209048_10001299_pt1 | contig 25852 bp, 22 predicted proteins | sample FrelakmetCRP12CR_FD_187146 | JGI IMG/M metagenome (GOLD analysis project Ga0209048, IMG submission 187146) | Freshwater lake sediment microbial communities from the University of Notre Dame, USA, for methane emissions studies - CRP12 CR (SPAdes)... | ecosystem: Environmental > Aquatic >... | reverse complement strand
GTAAAAATCAGGGATTCCAGGAGACCGGTTGCCTCTTAGAATCCCACAAAAAGATGCGTACAATCTTTCTCAATGCAAGTTATCGAATGTATGATGCTATCAGGTTACACTAACAGATTGGCAATCGTCAATAACTCATCCTTGCTCATGTTACCTGCGATCTGAATGCCTACTCCTTTTTCCGTCCAGGTTAAGGTTGTGCTATTACCCGACGTAGACAAGGTCGCTGTCGTTCCACGCACGCTGACCTGTTGGCCAGAGATAGGAAGGTTAGCAAGGGATTTTCCCTCGGAAATTGCGAATGTGCTATTGCCCATAGCGTAATTGAAGGTAAAGATCTGGTTACCCGGCGCTCCAAGTGCATCAACACCCTGCAAATGATATGCACTCTGAGAGGAAGGGATGCTTAACAGGTGATAGCCGGCTTGCAACTGGGCCTGCTCCAGGGAAAGGATTCCTGTGCCTGGCGTGGTCGTCTTTGGGAAGGGAAGCACCTGGACCCCCGCGGGAGGAACAAAGGTAAAGAGGCCGGTATCTACTGGCTGATCCAAAACAATCATTGGCAGATTAATCGTTACCGTTCCAAATCCCTGGATCTTTAATTGTTCTTGCACTGGAAGCAAGCTTTTCTTATCGATGAACACATCACCTGTGTAATTGAAGGTATTAGAGCCTGTACTACTTGATGGTGTCGAAGCTTGAGATGTTACCTGAATATCATACACATCATGGCCATTGACTCTAGCTGAGGAAGAGACCAATGTCGCGTTACTATGGGTGAATACCGATTGCACAATGTTCATACTAAACTGGTTCTGATTTCGGCCTGTGCCAGCAACAGGTGTACCAGTAGTGTTGCTCACCTGTCCAGTATAGACAACTTTTTTGGTTGGATCATATTGCCATGCTTGTTTTCCATTGTTTACCGTTATCGATCCGGTAGAAACCTGCTTAAGAGTAGATTGCAGCACGACTGATCGGCTTTTATTTGGCGATACATTCCAAACTTCGGTACTCACAGTTCCATTAGCCGCTGAGGCGGCGGTTTGAATATCAAAGATTGCGTGCAGTGTTTTTGCTGTATTGAGATGTTGCCCGGCCTTTGTCAGAAGCTCCTGGCCCTGAGCAGCATCTGGTGTCGGTGTAGATTGTAATGAAGTCTGTGTTGCGCTGGAACTTCCGCATGCAGCCAATAAGAGCATGAATAGGAAAGTAAAAGGCAGCATAGCTTTCCAGCTATAGCGAGACATTGGAAAACTCCTTTGTATCTATCGATGGGTGTCACATTTTATTGTTTGCTATTAAAGTATAGCACGAACTACCTACTATCCCTGGCAAGCTCCTCAACAAAGGCCTGCACAACCTCTTTATCTTGCTCTTTCAGGACAGTTCGAGGATCAACCAGCAGCGTGTCGCGCTGGATGCGCACTATGAGGGGTGGGTTGTGCAAACGGAGCCGTTTTGCAAGTTCAACGAGGGGCATTGCTACAGTCCCGGCATCCAAAGCTAGCAAAGTGGTAGGAAGTGTTTCCCCTGGGAGAGAACCTCCGCCCACAGTTGACTCACCACGCTGCATGCGCGCGGGAATGCCATACTTTTGGAGTCTTGCAACCCAGCTTGCGGCTCGACCGGTGATACTCGTCGGTGATGCTGCAATCATACGCCAGATAGGAATCCGTGTTTCGGCTTCTTCGCGTTGGTAGTGTCGCAGAGTAGCTTCGAGCGCGGCCAGGGTCATCTTGTCGATACGCATCGCTCGCATCAAAGGATGCTTGCTAACACGTCTCAGCACTTCAGCTTTGCCAACAAGTATGCCTGCCTGCGGTCCACCTAGCAGTTTGTCGCCTGAGAAACATACAACATCTGCTCCGGCTGCGATGCTCTCCTGCGGCATCGTCTCGTGCCCCAGTCCATAACGCTCGCTGGCAAGTAAGCAACCACTGCCCAGGTCGTCCATGAGCAGTAATCCATGCTGATGAGCCAGCTCGGCCAGTGCCTCTACCGGAGTCGATTCAGTAAAGCCCACAATCTGAAAATTGCTTGGATGTACAGTCAACAATAAAGCAGTGCGCTCAGTGATAGCTGCCGCGTAATCGCTCAGACGGGTGCGATTTGTTGTGCCGACCTCCATCAACTTGCAGCCGCTTTCACTCATCACATCTGGAACTCGAAAACCTCCGCCTATCTCAACAAGCTGACCACGCGAGATGATAACTTCGCGTCCCGCCGCCAACGTACTAAGCGCTAGCAGAACTGCTGCTGCGTTGTTGTTTGTAACCAGGGCAGCTTCTGCGCCGGTCAATTCACAAAGCAATGTGGAGACATGAGCATGGCGAGAGCCGCGTTCTCCAGCCTCTAACTCGTATTCCAAATTGGAGTAGGCTCCAGCTACCCGTTGCACAGCTTGAAGCGCTTCCTGGCTCAAAGGAGAGCGTCCCAGGTTTGTGTTGATAATGACACCTGTACCGTTGATGACGGATTTTAAATTCGGACGCTGGCTCGCATCCAAAATATGTTCGGTTACGGTAAGTATTTCATCTAGGGAGGGGCAGGAAGCTCCTTGACGTATTTGTGCCCGTGCATGCGCAATACTGGCGCGTACCGCTTGCAGGGTCATCGAACGAGAAAAGCGCTGAACCAGTTGTTGCCCGCTATCGGAGTGCAATAGCTCATCAACAGAGGGTAGAAGTCGAAGTTGTTCCTGGTCAACGTTCATAAACTACTCAATCAATCACAAAACTAATGGAGCGAATAAAACATGGTAATAGCAAGACTATTCGCTATTTTCCCCATAATCGCCCGCAAGTCGCCATCATTTAGCTTGCAAATAGCGTATTGATCGGCCAACAAGCTACGCAGTACAGCATACATCAATTCTGTCTTCACCAGGCTATCGGTGTCAAGCAGAGGATAATCCCGTTTTAAAAGGAGGTGATGATAGGGGCGCAATTTCCCGCGATATGAGGTCAAGGCTACGACATTTACAGCCCCCGCGTGGCGACAGAAAGGATCGCCAGAAACTACCAGGGCGGGGTGCCAGTCGAGAATACGCTTTTCTTCGATGCCTTCGGGAAGCGAAGGATAACCAAAATTGACCCAGTACACCATGCCGAATTGCACTGGTATCTGATAAGTAAGTGCATCCGACGTAAGAACTGGTGGGTGAGGCATTGTTGAGCTACATATCTTTTACAACTAAAAATTACGGACGCATAGAAACAAGTGAAGTGTAAATTGGCTGATCGCTAGACTCCAGTTGTGCATGGAAACAAGAACAGCTGAGAGACCACGAATGCTCCACCAGACTCAGACGCTCATCACGTTCTTCTTGACTTTCTTCCTGAAGTGCAGCAACAATGGGTTCCATTTCACGGTGATACTGTTCTGCAAGTAGGGATGAACGGCCAAAGTCACAATTCGTTGTCATAACGAAACCTCTTTGTTCCAACTCAGGTCCAAAACTGGACTTTACATCACAACATCAGTAGCGAAGCCAGGGGATAGGTGGGATATTCATAATTTCTCTAACTTCCGAGATTATACCAGCAAATTGACCAGGAAGCAAGAGATTTTGCGACAATTTTTTGTAGAGTTAAACCTGTGTTTGAATTGTGATTTTTATGAGAGAAGCAATTTGTTGCAATTGTCCTGTTTATTGGCTATAATTATTGCCAACAACCCCATTTTTGGCGCCTGTTACCGTTTTTATATTGATCCCACAAACGCATTGCAAGTCCCGCAGGTGGCGGATGCCAGCACTGATAATTTGACGTTTTAAATGAAAGAGATCCCAAAGGAGATGAACTATGCAACAGGACATGAGCGCTCTCAATCCATCCGCTGGAACTGACCTCTTTAGCATGCCCCGCAGCCCTCAATGGCCCGAGGTGCAACGCGCCTGCCTCGTACAAAATCAGTACAAGTGCGCAGCGTGCGAAATTCAAGGAGCAGGACTGGTGCAAGTTCACCACATTATCCCTTTTCAATATTGCGTTGTGTATGGTAGACCAGAACTTGAGTTTAACCCCAAAAACCTGATACCACTTTGCGAAGGCCCAAATACGAATGACCATCACGTAGCCATCGGCCATCTTGGTGATTTTCAACACCTCAATCAAGATGTATTAACGGATATCACAGGTCCATGGAAATCGCTTGCTAAAGCGGTCATCGAAAAACTCCCTGACTTCCTAACAAGAAAGAGATGGCCAGTAAAACCAGTGAGCGCTGGTGATCAGGCCGCATTAACTGCGTTAATGAATCAATGGTATGGACCAAAGCCGTCAGAGAGTGTTGACGTATTAATACAGCAGTGGTATGGATTTAAACCGAGTAAGGGAGGCACCTCTTCTTCTGGCGCGGGTAATAGCGCTCCAACATCGAATCCAGGCGGAAACTAAGTGATGTTGTACGTGAATGAGCCATTCAATCGATTTACCCATCGCTAACTCATACCAAAAATTTCTCAGGCATCACACCACTAAACCCTACAAGAGGCCGTTGTTAAGCGGCCTCTTGTCTTCTTTGCTTTCAAGTAGGGGTTTACTTTTTGAAAGAGGCTACACTCCTCTTTTCCGCTATGGCGAGCTTCCGATGCAGGTAGAGGCGTCGTGTACGATGTATTACGTATACGACAAATTCCACCAGCATATACACCCAAAAATAAGCCAGAATATCTATCTCCATTGAAAAAACAAGAGTCAACATAGTCAGCCCTGCAAAAATCAGCAGATTGCGTACCAGCCTTGCCGTGGTTCGTCTTATTCTAGCCGGGTCTGCCGCTTCGTCCAACAAGCGGTGCTTCTGTACAGCATATATCCACATCAGAACAAGAAGCAACGCGGTTGTTGTCTGAGCAATATAGTAGAAGCGTGATGTACATAAGTTATGATACTCTAAACTTGCGCTTGTAGGGAGAAATAAGAGTGTGATACAGAGCAAGAAAGCAAAATTGATCACGACCAGCCACATGTTCGAACGCTTGATACTGCGGAACATATGATAGTGAGACATCCAGTGAATGCCAATATTCAAGAATGCGACAAGGTAAATGAGCAATATCAAAGTGAGGTGTTCGACCTCGGATTCGGTAACAGCATTTTCTACGCCAGTGCCAAATTTTAGTTCTGGCAATTCTAGTTGGGCCGCAACCAGGGTAATCGCGATTGCCATTACGCAATCGCTGAAGATCACAACGCGTCGTGTGTCAGTTGGTTTTATGGTGGTAATGTTTCTGTTGAGGAAACGTCGCATTACTTCCCAGATCACCAGAAACACAATCACCGGCAAGACACTACCGCTGATGCTGTCACCGAATGCAACAAATGCTACGAGATAGATAATGATCGCTAACGGATTGCGTAGCAGTCGCAGGGTTGTATTTCTTACAATAGCTGCACTGACATCTTCATAGATGAGTCGATGCTTGCGGCTTGCATACCTCCAGACTATCAGCAGGAGGATACCGGATACCAGGAGGAACGTGTAAAAGAGCAGAGTTGTGATGAAAAGATACACCTTATCTCGATCCCCGCTCAGATAGAAATTGCCTCCATAATAATGTGAAAGGAAAGGCAGAAATACGAGAGATGCCAGGAAAAGAAGATTTCGGACAACGAGTGCTGTCGAGCTATGTTTGATGTATCTGAAAAAGCGCCAATGCTCGTACCAATAACTTCCAACGATGACGAAACCGATCAAATAGGTCAAGAGATACGGGCCAAGATCTGCGAGGAATGCTGAAGGAGTTGTGTAATCTTTTCCAGCTGGCAAACGTATTGAAATCGTCGCCAGGGTAATTGTAAAGGCGATTATCCCATCACTGAAGAGAAGTAGACGCTCATTTTCATTCTCCCCCTCGCTTTGTGCTTCATAAGCAGGTGATACTTCAGTTGAGAATGCAGGTGCTTTCCCCCTGTCATTCTGTCCTCCTGATGTCGTATCCTGACCCGGTTCTTCGACAAGCGCCATTGTAGTCTCTTCCCCAATCTTCTGCTCATTCAAACATATTGCTTTGCTTTTTTACATGTGAGAATACACTACAATTTTAACCCCTCGCCCATTCGCCTGCAATGTTTGTAGAGGTTTGAAACCTCAGTCTGGTGACAGGAATAAAGTCTCAGAGGAAATTAACGGATTTAATCAGTGCAATGTCACACCCTGTTAGATTGCGTCGAGTAGATTTTAATTGCTCCTGTGTTCCACAATCCACCTATCTTCGAAACGAAATTGTAGATGTATAATCCCTGAATCATATTTATATTTTGGTACGTCATAGCTATAAGTCGTGCTTTAATCAAAGTTCATATTCCTTTCTATCCATTTTTATATGAAAGTACTTTTAATAATGGAGAATAATTTACGTCTAAATACATAAGGGGAGAAGAGAAAGATTCACAAATCGTAAGTGCCATCGTAAAAGAGTCAAAATTCGTTCGTTGTAGGACAACCATCTCTATTCTCGAAATCTCAAAGAGCATCCCGAGAAGGACACTCTTCTGACATTCAACATGATTGTACTGTCAATGAAGCCAGCAGCAACCAGGAGTATGCAACGAATGACTAAGGACAAATCATACCTTCCACGACAAATAACCGACGACAAAATAATAGTCGAAGAGATGTTAAGAGATCCCAGTTCAGGCCAGTGGCACGAATGTTATGTGCTTGTAATGAGACTGGTCCAGCTACAAGCGCATAACATTTCTACGAATCATTGGGATGACATTGCTCAGGAGGCGATGATTCGAATACATAAATACCTACCAACTTTCCAGTTTCAATGCGGATTCAAAACCTGGTTATTTCATATTGTGCGTAGCTGTACTATTGATGCCTATCGCAAATCTTTACGTGCAGGGCAGAATATGATATCTCTCGGAGATTCTCACGATGACGTTGAGCTAGAAAGTGATAGATCTAATGCAAATGTGCCAGAAACAGTAGAAGATGCATGTATCACACGCGATGAATTACGTAAAGCATTAGCAGCTCTCCTGGAGTATGTGTCTCTCCATTCCAATCCAACACGTAATAGAAAGATATTGAATATGGTTTTATTTGAAAATAGTTCACTCGAGGAAACAGCGCAAACTGTTGGATGTTCTGCTCCAGTTGTTGGCTATGTTGTGCGTTCTGCTCAGCGTTATGTGCGCGAAAAGTTAGAGTATCAACGATAAGTTACTCTATCTGACTGAATTGTGCATAAATCAGTCACAGACAAGATACCCAAACTGAGGCTGTGCCAAATATGTAAGTACATTCTAGGATCTCATTGGCAAGGTCAATAGTTCTCTTTTGGATCGTTGAGAAAAGCCAGTGTCTCCTCCAACCAGGAATTGCAACTTGAGCATTTTCTGATGTGTTCCGCGAGAACAGAAAAGCGCTTATTGGCCTCCTCTCGCCCTTCAGCCATAATTGCTTCAGCATAGGCCCCCATGTGTTCGTAATCCTGAACAGCTATTTCGTGATGGATAGTTACAAATTGTGTTAGCAGGTTATGTGCTGGAATTTCAGCGTAACTGTTCGCCATCTCGTACTCCTGTTCTGCAGAAAGTAAAACTATCAGAGACGTTCTACAATAATAACATTCTCTGAGATGAACAACCAGTTGTTCGAGTTCAGAAGCATCAGGCTGCCACTCACCCATTACTACATGCAACAACTCGCTTACAATGTGTGGTGATACCAGAAGATCAGGACTGACTTTGTCTATGATGGTAGCCTTATTGTCTTCCATTTCAAGTATTTTCCTCTCGTTAGAGTTACGAATATGCAAACGTTCTACGAGAATTCTTACTTTTCCTATGATACTTTCCCGAGAGCACCTCGAGTCTTTTTATATTTTCAACGATTACAACGTCAAAATACTTGGGTGAATTTGTACAATCAAAAAATACACGTTGTTACTGACGTTTCTCGAAGCATCCCGTAAGATATTGCTACTAACCATTCTTACTTAAATTGACGGCAGTCAGTTTGTCCAGGTGATATCATGTACATATCAGACCTATATCAGATATATTCAGTCATATTAGACCCAGATTGTGTGTCGTTTCAAGAAAAGTTCAGATCTTTCAGGAATGATGAGATGAGTACAGAAGACGCGTCTGAAGCTAAAAAGTTTTCTAGACCGCTTTCTCGCTTGAAGCAAGAACGAGAACTGAGAGCCTGGACCCAAAGCGATGTTGCCGAACGGATTGGCACGACGCAGGTCAATGTTAGTCGTTGGGAAAAGGGTATAACAGTTCCCAGTCCTTATTATCGTCAAAAGCTAGGCGAACTCTTTAATAAAAGTATTCAAGAACTTGGTTTGATTCCCCAAAACAACGAAGAAGTATCCGCCTCTTTGGCTCCTTCCGACTCTAAACCCTCCTCTTCTTCAACAATATGGAACGTACCATACCGCCGTAATCCCTTTTTTACTGGTCGGGAAAACATTCTAAGCCAACTCAACACTGTGCTTCAAAACAGTAAAACGGCTGCCTTGACCCAGGCGCAGGCAATCAGTGGATTGGGTGGAATAGGTAAGACACAGATTGCAATTGAATATGCCTATCGCTATCGTGATGAATACAAAGCTATCTTATGGGTAACAGCTTCTTCTCGTGAAGCTTTCACCGCTGACTTTGTGAATCTAGCAGCTTTACTAGATTTACCCGAACAGTATGAACAGGATCAGGAGTTTGTGGTAAGGGCTGTAAAGAGCTGGCTGACGACTCATAATCGCTGGCTACTCATTCTAGATAATGTTGATAATTTGGAAATGCTTACTGACTTTTTGCCAGTACACAGTTCAGGAGATGTGCTTCTTACTACGCGGCTACAGGCATTAGCAACGCTTGCCCAAAGTATTGAAGTTGAAAAGATGGGGCTGGATGAAGGTGTAATTTTTCTCTTACGCCGTACCAAATTACTTACTACTGGTACGGACCTTGATCAATCTATGAAAGAGAACCAGGCACAAGCAATTGAGATCGTTACCGCACTGGATGGATTACCGCTTGCTCTCGATCAAGCAGGTGCGTATATTGAAGAAACTCGCTGTAGCCTGTCTCATTATCTTGATCTCTATGGCACTAGCCGTAAGGAGCTATTACGACGACGTGGGAGGTTTCCAGTCGACCATCCGGATTCAGTCGCTATTACCTGGTCCATCTCTTTTCAAAAAGTGGAACATGAGAGCCTGGCCGCCGCTAATTTATTGCATTTGCTTGCTTTTCTTGATCCAGAAGCCATTCCTGAAGAAATTATTATCAAAGGTGCTGCAGAACTTGGCACTGCGCTTGAACTGGTGGAGAATGATCCTTTACAAGTTGATACAATCATTGAGTTGTTGCTGCGCTATTCGCTTATTCGGCGCAATTCCCTCTCCAGGTCGTTAAGTATCCATCGCCTGGTGCAAGCGGTCCTCAAGGATGGCATGGATAAAGCGACACAGCGTTTATGGGCTGAGCGTGCAATACGGGCGGTAAACAGAATATTTCCTGACGTCGAATTGGATACATGGGAGGATTGCCAGCGCTGCCTTCCACATGTCCTGATGTGCTCCAACTATATTGAAGAATATGAGTTTGCTTTTCCGGAAGCGGCTCGACTTTGTAACGAAGCAGCAACCTATCTAACGATCCATGCTCAGTATAGATTAGCAGAATTGCTCTTACAACGAGCGCTAACCATTCGTCAGCGAGCCTTGGACGCCGATCATCCTGATACTGCACTCACGCTCAACGATCTGGGAGTACTCTACCTCACTCAAAGTAAGTATCAGCAGGCAGAGCCGCTCTTACAACAAGCCCTGGCTATTCGCCAAACTAAATTAGGAATAGAACATGCGGATACAGCTACTAGCCTTCATAACCGTGCGCAGCTCTATTATGAGCAAGGATATTACTCATCAGCAGAGCAAATGTACCTGGAAGCGTTAGAAATTCGACGGAGTGTATTGCAACCAGAACACCCTGATATAGCACAGAGCCTGAACAACCTCGCCGAACTGTATACTGTTCTTGGAAAATTCTCGCAAGCCGAGTCACTCTACGAGGAGGCGCTCAATAGTCAAAAGAATTCGCTAGGTTCAGAACATCCTCTTGTTGCTCAAACACTGAATAATATGGCATTATTGTATCGCTCTAAAGGGGAATATCAGCAGGCTGAGCAATATTATCTGCAGGCTTTAGATATTCAAGAACAGGTATTAGGGTCTGATCATCCAGATGTTGCTGAAACACTCAATAACCTTGCTCGTTTGTATCGTGCTATGGGGGCATATCGGAAAGCAGAACCTCTTTACCAGAGTGCTTTATATATTCGCGAGACAACTTTTGGGCCTGATCATCCCCAGGTTGCACAAAGTTATTACAGCATTGCAAAGCTCTACCATTCGCAAGGGAAATACTCTGAAGCTGAAAAGCTCTTTGAACAAGCTTTTCATATTCAAGAACAAAGATTGGGACCCAATCATCCCACTATTGCCTCCACATTAGGCATGTTGGCAAAAACCTATCAAGGACAAAATAAACTTGAAGACGCAGAAGAGATGATTTTGCGAGCGTTAAAGATTCGTGAAAGCACTTCTGGCACTGATCATCCCCATGTAGCGATCCTTAACAATAGTCTTGTTGATATTTACCATATGCAGGGAAGATATCACGAAGCGACTCCCTTAATTGCAAAGTCGCTCACTATACATGAGCAATCCCTCGACCCCGGACATCCCTATATGGCATATAGTCTGAGTAATCAAGCTGAAAATTATTTCTTGCGAGGTGACTACGCACAAGCAGAGTTTTATTATAAGAGAGCCATGACAATTCGCGAAAAGAACCTGAGCCCTGAACATCCGCGTACAGCCATTACCTATTTTAATATTGCACGTATTTATTCCGCCCAGGGTCGGTTTGAAGAAGCTGAATCATTATATATCAATGCTTTAACTATTCGTGAAAATGCTTTAGGAGCAGACCATCCATCAATTCGAGGTATGCTGGAGCAGTATGCAATGCTACTGCGGCAGATGAATAAGGATCAAGAAGCTTGTGCATTAGAAGAACGAGCTAGGAAAATTGGAATGAATTCGAATTAAGAGTTATTTAATAACTCTTAGCACGTTAGAATGTAATAGGGAATGGCTCAACAATAACTATGGGTTATTGTCAAACATTTCATTATTAATATCTAATTAGACAACGTATTTCAAGTAGAGTGGTGTATCTTATGAATATGAATAGGGTTGTTATCATCGGATCTCCTGGCGCTGGTAAAACAACTCTTGCACGAGATCTAGGTCGAATACTTCACATTAATGTGGTTCATCTAGATCGCGTTTTTTGGGAGCCTGGTTGGAAAAAGAAGCCCAGGGGTACAAGAATAGATATCTTGCAAGAAATTGTTCGAATAAAAGATCAATGGATTATCGAGGGAACCTATCTTGGTTCATCCAAACCTCGCTTGGAAGCGGCAGATACTATTATCTTTTTGGATACAGTGGCTCTAGTGTGCCTCTGTCGAATATTTAAACGACATTTTAGTCAAGGAGAGGTTCATCGTGCTATCCCTGAAGGATGTCACGATAAACTTAATTTGATCCGTATTTTGAAAGTGCTGGCTTTTCCAGTTCGAGGGAAGAGAACGCTTAAGCAGAAGCTGCCCTATTATGAATCTATGTCTAAAGAAATTATCTGGCTCCACTCAACAAAAGAAGTCGACTCCTTTTTAGCCCGATTAGAACCACAAGCCAACGAAAAGAAACAATCTTCAAGTATGCCTTCTATTTCAAGAAATAGGCAATTGGTCACGGCTAAATGATAACCATTAAATTATCTACCACAGTGACATGTCATCAGATCAGAAGATATGAACCGATCTTTATGACCGTAGTGGGTTAGCTGCAGTAGAATTCACAATTGTTAAAGTCTTGAATCGCTTCCTTGCTTCCAATGTGTCTATTTCACATGCGCAGCATGATAGCAATTCTTACAGAGCCATACAAGACGAGGTAATTTCTTCCAACGGCTACGATACCAGGATATACGATCCTCTGTCCAAAGAGCATATTCACCATTTGCGCTGAGGCTGACCTGGATCATCTCTGAAGATGAAAACTTTTGCTTGCACCTGTGACAAACTTGTTGCATCGTTTTATATCCCTTGTTTTTGTCCTAGTGTATACTTCGAGCACACGGTGATCAAATGGCTCTACTATGCAGTTCAGGTTCAGCCATGGTTGTCTGGTGATCAACTCCTGTATTCGCAATCGAGCGTATCGCCTCAATCGTCTCCTGGGCATTGCGCACAAATTCGGCTCTTACGGGCAGTCGCTCCTTGAAATCTTCTACAGTGGTATCATCCAGGAAGCGCTCACCAGCATTATCCAGCATCACGTGTGGTAACAGGACAAGGTCGCCCAGATTTCCGTGCTTTTCAAGGGCTGCCAGTACGTCCTGGCCGCAGAGTAATCCGGCAACAGTGACTTCCGCCCCAAAGAATGTATTTACAACAGGCAAAACCTGCACCTCAAGTCCCTCAACCTTGCGCAAATCCTCCGCGAACTGTTCGATTACGGGTCGTGCCATCGTACTCGTGACCAGCGTGACTCGTCGAGGCTGAGATAGGTTCAACGGAAGTTTGCGTTTACTGCGTACCCATTGATCCATCAGGTAGCGCGTCATGCCCACACCATTCTCGATCTGAGCATACGAGCCGTAGTGCTTCGCTGGTGGGAATTCGCGTCCTGTCAGGTAATACCATTCATCCGAAAGGTAGACAAACGGATTCCCGTCGGGATCTTCAGTCTCGAAGCGATGCTGGTATACCTCGACCTGCTCGATCACGGCCTCGGCCTCTTCTCGTGTGTAGTGACGTAGTGGGGGTAGATCTCCAGTCTTAATCATGTTGTTGTACTTTGTCAAACCAACTGGTACCACGGAAATTGACTCAACTGTTGGCCTCAATTCGGCCAAATCATGAATGCTGCGATCAAGATGTGGGCCATCATTAATCGGTGGGCAGAGCACAAGCTGTGTATGGCAGGTGATACCCATGCTCCCCAGGCGTTTAATATGCTCAATGATGTCCCCTGCACGCGGGCCGTCGACCATCTTACGCCGCAGGTCAGGATCGGTTGTATGGACTGAGACATAGAGGGGTGTCAGTTTCTGCTCGTCCAGACGCTGCCAGTCATGTTCCTTCAGATTTGTCAGGGTAATGAAGTTACCAAAAAGGAATGAGTAGCGGTAGTCATCGTCTTTGATATAAAGCGTTGAACGCATGCCATGTGGCAAACCGGGCTGTGGCGCGAAGCGTTCTGGTAGTCCTTTGATAAAGCAGAAGACACATTTATTGGCACACTGCCGGATAAATGGTGCCGGTTCTTCGCCGAAGAGCACTCCCAGATTCTCATCGTATGTTTTAGAGATATGCACTTCATGCTGATTGAGTTGCCGCTCAAAGCCAACCGTCAACTCTTCGTCAGCAACGTAAAAACGATAATCTACCAGGTCACGAATCGTTTGACCGTTAATTGTGCGAATAAGATCACCGGGCTGTAGCCCTGCTCGGTCTGCGGGGCTTTCTGGCACTACCTCACGCACCCATCCATACATTTTTGGCATTAATTTGGTTTCCTTTTTAGAATGGGTGACGAATGATAAGAGCGATGGCAATAACCAGGATTATCAAGGCGAGCGTCCCAAGTACAAAATACGTGTTTTTGCGTCCAAGTTTGATATCGGTACTAGGCCCTTTAGTTACTACTGTCTTTTTCACTTCCTCCTGCTGCTGTTTGCGTTTATCAATGCGCTTCTGTCTCCTACCACGCATAGCGTCAGTTGGACTTCCACCATAAGGGCCGGTACCCATGTGTTGCATGCGCCTGCGCATCTCGCGGTTATAACTCTCAGCATCCTGTTGTGTTGGCGATGTCGCTTTGATTTCTTTAGGTTGAGTTGATTTTGCCCCCTGAACCGCCGTACCACCTATAACTGGCTTGCCGCTCTTGCTACTCTGCTTCTCAGTTTGAATGTTTATCGAAGGCTCTGCTTGTGGTTTAGGTGAATTGGGTTGGCTCTTACTACCCGGAGTAGAAGAAGTGCCTGTCTCCTGCTTGTTAGCGGGGGTTGTCTTTGTATTACCAGTTTCAGGCTTTTGAGACCCTGTTCCTGATTTGTTGTGTGCCTTTGTCATCGTCGTGTCCTTTGCATAGCGTTTATGCCGGTATTTGTGTAAGTATTATACCTGGTTAGGTACATCGCAGAAAAATGTCTCAACTCCGAATTGCGTCTGTAAAAGATTGCTAAGCGCCTGTACGCCTATTTTCTCTGAATTATAGTGTCCTACAGCGATGAAATTAATCCCCTCTTCGCGCGCGATTGCTTCTGTTGGTTCGCCAATCTCTCCAGTTAGAAACGTGTCACAGCCATTTGCGATGGCTTCAATTACATATCCCTGTCCACCACCTGTTACGACACCGAGACGCCGTACCGTTTGTGGTCCATATTCATAGACATGAGCTGTGGCGCTTGCGAGCAAGTTCACCTGTTCTACAAGGTCGTGTAAGGTCTGACGTTTCGAAGCAGTACCTATTACTCCAATCGCTTGCCCTCGTGTGAGACCCAATGTGTCGTCCTCGACCGTGAAGCCCAGGTGCTTTAACCACAGCGCATTATTTCCAACCTCAGCATGCGCATCAAGGGGCAGATGATAGCCTAGCAACGTAATATCCTGCTCGAAAAGCATTTTCAATCGTGCCTTCATCATGGTACCAACCGTACGTGGCATATTTTCCCAAAAAAGCCCATGATGTACAATCAGCATATCAGCATGGCTTTCTGAAGCGATGCGGAAACATTCCAGGCTAGCACTGACTCCAAGGGCAACTCGCTCAACTTCGGGACGTCCAATTACCTGCATCCCGTTAGGACAGTAATCCTTGAACTTTTCAACCTGCAGGTAGTCATTGAGGAATTGTACAATCTCATCACGCATCGCACTCATTGATCTACCTCGTTATCTAGCATTGCTCTTGCTATCTTTACCGCCTCTTCCTTGTCATCAGGAGCAAGCGCCCCATCGATAACCATTCCAAGCAGGTGATCCTTGATTGGTCGTAACCACGGCCCTGGGCCGCGTCCAAATATCACCATCAACTCGTTTCCATCCAGAGGACTTCTTAGAGGCACTCGTTCAGCTTCTTCACTCAATCGCTGGCTGCGCTCTGTAAGTTCAGTTACGCGAGCAACTGCTCGGGTAACTTTATCTGCGCGATAACTGGTGATGTCAGCTTGCGAAAGGTCAAGTAGATCTGGCAGGTCATTCCCGCTATCCAGCATGAGTCTACGCACTGCGCCATCTGTCCAGTCCGAAGTATAAGCGTTCGCGCGCATATGTAAACGCACGATTTTCGATACGCTCTCAATAAAATCCCGGTCAAAATGTAAACGTTTCAGGATATCCCGTGCCATGTAGGCTCCAACATCCTCATGTCCGAAAAAGTGGACTTTGCCGTCTTCCAATGTTCGTGTACGAGGTTTCGCGATATCGTGCAACAATGCGCTCCATCGACAGATCAATCGAGGAGATGAACGCTCAACGACACGTAGTACATGAGCATAGACATCTTTTGTATGTATCACTTTCAAGGCTTGTTGACTAACTCCGCGCAACGCGAGCACTTCTGGCACGATCCACTCCATCAACCCCAATTCAACAAGTAAATCCAGACCTTTGGCAGGATTTGCAGAAACTAGCAACTTATTCATCTCATCACGAATTCGTTCACGCGAAATCTTTTGTAGTTTTACAGACTGGCGTACGATTGAACGCCGGGTTGCGGGTTCCAGGGTAAAGTCGAGTTGGGCGGCGAAACGCACACCACGCAAAAGACGTAGTGGATCCTCATCGAAGCGCTTATCCGGCTCGTTGCCTACAGCACGCAGCAAATGCGCTTCCAGGTCTTGTCGACCTCCGAATGGATCGATGATTTCTCCAGTCAATGGATGGCAAGCCATGGCGTTGATTGTGAAATCTCGTCGCAGTAAGTCATCCTCCAGCACCGTTCCAAAACACACCTGAGGTTTGCGTGAATCAGGATTGTATTGCTCACTGCGAAAGGTAGTGATCTCAACGATGTTATGAGGGTAATGGAGACGCACTGTTCCAAAGCGCTCTCCAACGAGGACAATAGCAAGAGGATGCGTAGGCGCGACGATGCGTTTGATTTCATCGGGTGTAGCATCAGTTGCCAGGTCTTCGTCGTTCGAATCCTCTCGATGTAGGAGTACGTCGCGTACTGTCCCCCCCACAATATAAAGTTGTTTGTGCTGAGCGTGAAAAGCTTCTGCCAGCGTGTAGATCATATCGTGCATGATGAGCAATAAGTACCCATTTCAATAGTGATGATGTAATGGGCCTATTGTATCATGTTCGCGTAGGACTAGGAAGAGGATGATTCTAAAATGGCCTTAAAGCCAGGTGGTATCAGAACACCTGGCTCTCACTCCAGATTGGGATGTGCCCATCTGACTCCTCAAACACGCTCACAGAGCCAGTGACACTGCTTAGCTTCAAGCTTGCTCGAGGTGGAGCACCAGCGTCACCGTGAACTTCACTGCTTGTGCGATAAGCCATTTTCATGTTCGGAACAACGGTTGTGATATTGCCAAATTTGGTGCTGGCATCTAACTCGAAAGGCGTATCGTCAGGCAAGATGGCATAGACAGAGCCAGTTTCTGTGGCAAGCTGGTAACTACCAACTGGATCGATAGCTTCATGAAAGTTGACCGAACCGAGATTGGTCTTCAGCACCGAATTCCCACTCAGGAGGCCTTCTTTTACGTAAATCGAACCAATGTCACTTAATAAGGACAATTGACCGCTGATACCAGTAACCCAGATATCACCTACATTGGTGTTTATCTCCAGATCAGAATGGTGTGGTACAGTAATTATGAAATCTATACTTTGTGGAAGATTGGTGCCGGGAGCATAAACACGCTCTACATCTGCCCTGATTTCATTTCCCTCTTTCAACTCTTCGTAGCTTATCCAGCTTTCATTCGCAGTCTTTCCAAACCGTTTGCTGTGGCGTTTTGTCTGAAAAGTAACGCTATTTGAAGTCTTATTGGCTTTGATACGAATTGTCCCGGCTTCGTTATTGACCACAATATGTGGATGTTCACTCACTGAAAAGTGACGAGCCTCAACACGTTCAGTGGTATTTACCAGATAGACTCCAGAAATGACTAGTAGGCTAAACCCTATAACGAGAAGTAATATGGTGAGTGTAAAAAGCACGACTCCGGCTAGAGTAAGACTGGCGAATATAAGAAGACCTATGCCGATAATGATCAAAGGGATACTCAAAATGGCAAGCATCATAGCAAACCACGAATTACCACGCTTGGTCTTCTCACTTTGTTCTTCGCTTTCTAAAATCTGGGTTTCCTGAACGTTCATGATGTTGCTCCTTTGCAGGCATTATTCTAGCCTGCCAGGTGCCATACCTGATCTTCATACATATTTCACTACATGTAAAACATAAGCTTTTGATATCACAACTTGATTACAGAAACCATTGCTCACAACACGAATTCATCACACTTTATGCGATGAGTTTTATTAGCTTGTGTAATTCGTTACAAAAACTATTGACAAGAACGTTTGTACTAATGTAATATGTTTTAGAACAGAATATCTAATTAGGAGGTAAACGCTATGGGGGCTGCACAGGCAAGCAAGTTTTCCCACGAATCTGACTACGGAATTGAAGAAGACGAGGAATATTATGTAACGCGTCCTCATAGTAGTGTGCGTAGATATAATCAGCCAGTTCAGCGCGATACACTTGACGATGTAGACTTATCCAAAGGTGCACCAGTTCATCAAAGGCGCACTCATACCAATCCTTATCCTAACAGCGGCAAACTGTCACATGATGGGGCAACATCATGGAGGCAGGGTTGGCGTCATGATAAGCGTTTCCCTATGATTGCTGTTGTTGTTGGTATGCTCTTGATGGCAGCTCTTTTCCTTATGATGAGCACGCTGGGTTCGTGGTGGCAAGTTCACCAGGATGATGTAACGTATGGCCGCCCTCGCACCTTTCAGGCCGATGCAGTAGTTGGGCACAACGATAGTGTAACCAATCCTTCACACTTTATCTTTCTCAACCTCAACCGGCATGTGGAGATTATCGAATTGCCGGGAGGAGATACTACGCATGCGCGTATCTATAATGGCCCAACCCTGTTTGGCAATGGCCAGGATTTAACACCAGTTACTGCAGTTTTCAAAGATGTGAACGGTGATGGCAAAATCGACATGGTTGTCCAGATTCAGGATCAACGCCTGGTGTTCATCAATGACGGCACTCAATTTGTCCCGCAACAACCCGGGCAACAGGTGCATCTATGAATGCAAGAAGATTATAGAAACACTCAAACTCTAAAGTCATAAGTATTTCGGGCAGGTCCTCTGCTCCATGCTTTCGAAGCCCGCTCATTAACAATGGACGGGCTTCGTTTTGCTTGCTACTCATCCAAAAATGGAGATAGATGCACTCTGGGAGAAAAAGACAGATCTCTTTTTCTCCCAGAGTGCATGGTCGAGAATCAACGTACGCCGGGGTGTAATGTTTAGTTGACCACCAGCGGCCGCATCATGTCATGCTCTTCGTGCTCTAGAATGTGACAGTGCCATACATACTCGTTCCCGCCAGTTCGTGGGCTGGATGGAATGGTAACATTGGGTGGCGGCGCCGGCAGGTCAAACTTCTGGATCACCGTTGTCACCTCTCCAGGGTTCATACGCACAGTCTCCTTCCACCCCAGTTCGGTGCGAAGTGGACCCTGCGCAGGACCGGTATAATGAGGTGTACCGTTGTAGTGTGCTGCGTTGAATGGTTGGCGTCCCAGCAATTGGACGTTGACCAGGTGGAAGTGGATCGGGTGAGTGTCACCCGTAAGGTTGGCGATCTGCCAGACCTCGGTTTCGCCCGCCTTTGTCGTCTCGGTCGCAGGGTCCATATAAGCGCGCCCGAAGCCACCATTCACCGGCTCGTTTGTCCCAAGCAACTGGATCAGGCGACCATATCCATCAAAAGTCTCGTTAAGTGTCAACTGCCTGACCCGCACTCCCGGCGGCAGATGCAGCACACCGTTTTGGACCGCTGTACCTGGAGGCACAAGGAATGGTGTCAGATCCGGCGTCAGATCCGTGTCTTTGTTAATGAGTAGAGGAGCGTCCTTGCTAGTCGCGGGAACGACCTTGAACCGCATGATCTCACGAGTGTTCGGACCGAAGCCTGGTTTGGGTTGTGTAGGATTGCCCGGAACGCCAGGAAAATAGTCGTTGAGCGGGTCACCCATTGGGAATGGCGCAGGTGCGTCATTATAGAGAATAATCTTTTTCCCACTGAACTTGCTGAAGTCCACAATGATATCCCATCGTTCGGCCGGAGCAGTGACGAGACTTCCTCTGAGTGATTTAGAATCGAATGGCTGGTTGGAAGGGACATTCACAGGTCTGGGCAAGAATCCGCCTTCAGTCCCGATCACCTCGAAGTCTGGACCAGGCTCGTTGGTTGGCTCATCACCATCACTGTCAAGTGTAATGCCATCGGGACTTCCATCGTCTACATACATCTGCAGGTTCAGGAACCGTGCCTGGCATGCGTTGATGACGCGCAGGCGATAGCGCCGGGCCTCGACGGTCCCCTCTGGAAACACCGTGCCGTTGGCGAGCATCGTGTCGCCGAACATCTCAGGGATGACCGAGGGATTAGGCGGGAGGCCCTGCGGATGAGGTCCCAACTGCCAGCGATTCTTCTCATATTTGTGCGGGTACCACAGACTACCCACCCCTGTTGGGCCAGGCCAGGTAGGATCTTTGTCCTCGATATTAGGTCCGACGAAGATCTTGTCCTGGATGACGATGGGGATCTCGCGCCCACCATTCTCCACGAAGTCGGGCAGCCCCATGTTGCGCAGGTTGCCCTCGAAGCTGTCGCGGATGATGTAGCCGCTGGCGATCCCTGCGTAGGCATTGAGCCGGGTGAGATCATGGGCGTGGTCGTGGTACCAGGCAAACCGAGCGCTCTGGTTGTTTGTGTAGTAGTACTCCCCCTGGCCCGGCTTGAGATCCTTGTTGAGCAGCTTGAAGATGTTGCCCGCTGAACTGTGGACACTCGGTCCGTATTGGCCATCTGGTGTGAACCAGGTGAAAGGGCCTCCATCGCTGATCCAGGGAGTGAACCCACCATGCAGGTGAGGTGTGGTCGCGTTCTGATGTTTCCGCGCATCAGTGAAGTTAGCGCTGGTATCGACTGGCAGGATGTGCTTCGGTGGAAGTGTATTCGTAAACGTGATCTGGACCGGTACCCCGCGCTGCACGACGAAAATGCCGCCGAGGTGCTTCTGTGGTTGCGTTCCTCCGCCCAGTGGCTTGATCGGGTTGTAGCCCCACAGCGTCGTCGGGCCTAAGTCGGGATGCAACTGATCCGTGAACTGTGCCATTGTAAGGGAGTAGTGGGTGACTCCTGTCACCGGAGCAGAGAGAGCATCAGGCGCCGCGACCGTGATCCCTCCTGGGCCGACGCCTCGCAAGGGCTGAGCGAACATCCGCAGTCCCTGGCTTTGATAGAAGGCAAATGCTGTTCTAGTATCGAAATACCAGGGTACGGCCAGCGCTGCTCCAGCAGCTACCGCACCCGCCACGAATTGTCGCCTCGTAAATCTTGAGTGCATTGTCTAGGTGTATCCTTTCTTTGTGCTCTGATGTGTGCTGTCTGGCAGTCATTGTTTCCTCCTGAGAGAAAAGTGAAATTCCAGAATGCGATGGGGTCTATGTTCACTGGAAAAGGCTTTGATTATGAGAGAGGGATTTCGTCGTCCCACTAAAGTTCTGCTAACTCATTGTCAATACCATGGCACCAGTATCCCTGGTAGTTGAGAGCATGATTAACCTCTAGCCGCAGGTTGATTGGCCAGTATGTAATACCATTGAGCTTGAACTTCTACTTTATAACCCCCCATAAAGTACAGTTTAAAGAAAATAGGACGTGCTATGGTTAAAATTAGATTAAAGAATAGTGGAGTTATGCTAAAATTGGTTATGGTTTCTTAACTTTCTGAACTCTGTGGTTGAGAACATTCGAGTCGATATGACGAACAAGAAACTGTTGCACGATCTGGATATAGAGTTGCGGATCAAGTTCATAGGCACCGCAGTGTCCAGCGCCTTTGACATAATACGTCTCCACCTTAAATTTGAGAGCCCGAGTCTGCGTCTCGAGTGAGCGTGCTTCGGCTATGGGGATCGCATTGTCTTGTTCTCCATGGATGAGTAAGATGGGAGGATAAGTGCACTGTGGATTAGCGTTCGAGATTGCTTTCCAACGCTCAAAGCTCCTGTCAGGGCGTGCGATCAGCGAATAGCCAAAGCGCGCACGAAAAACAAGTGCGCCTCCTTCTACAATTGACCAGGAAACGACTGGAATCATCATGTGCAATCTCTGAAAGAGAGGAGACCATCAGATCTCCCTCTCTGTAAGTTTACAAACCACGAAACAACGAAGGATATCATCTAGCCGAGCATATGGGCTATCGGCATTGATAGCTGCCACCTCTGGTCGAGGAGGAATCAACAAGGCGACTGCAGCCCCCATGGAGAAGCTGTGAATGATGATTGTTGGTGCAGGATGAGGCTGGGCTAAGAAATACCCACGTAAAATAACGCCGTCGTCTGCCTGGAATAAGAGGGGACGCTGCTTGAAGTGCGGGGGTGTTGCTCCTGCTGTTGGCAACTGATGCGCGAATATTTCCGGCTCATTGGGGTTATGAGGACGTGAAATTGAATGCACAAGAATGATTGCAAACATCAAAAGACTACCCATGACCAGGACGCCGAGCATAGTGATGACGTCAAGAATCCAGAGCCAAAATCTAGACATCACAGACTCCTATCGTTTTTATAAGCACTTACCGATCGGGGTATTTGCCAGTTAGAAAGGTTAACATGGCATTTTTAATGTTATTGTGAATCTCCACTATAAGCATAGGTGCCCTATAACACAAAAACATCAGAAAGTCACGCTGCAATCACAATCCTCAGTTTCAAGAGGTGTAGTGGTTTTTCCTATCAATGTTCCAGGAGACAAAGCGAATGTTCATGATAACTTCTACTTTGATGCGAGGATAGAAGGGGTGCGAAAGCCACAACCACACAAAAAAGCCTGAAGGAACGTACCCTTCAGGCTTCCCCCCGCCACGTAAATTTCATAAGCTTGCTAAGATATAATTTCTTCCTCTTCGCCTACCAACTAGCTACTTCCCTACACTTCCACCATCCCCAAGGACTACCCCCGTATTCCCTCTTTCCACCACAAAAGCTACTATAACATACGCAACTGACAAACATATGAAAAAGGGTAGGTGAAAAATGACTGCTTTTTCATTTTTGGGCCTTGTAAGGCATGAGAGCAGAATTACAATTTGTTCATCTTTTGCCAGTCTTGCGTAAAACGTTCGACTGCATCTTCCGTTAGTGGATCAGTAACCATCTCCATCAATACGGATGGTGTCACAGTCAAGTCATGAGCTCCTGCCAGCAGGGCAGTGGCAGCATCTGCAGGTGACTTAATGCTGGCAACGAGAATGCGCGTAGTTGGATGAGCATCATGCAGCAGTTTTGCCATCTCAGAGATACGCTGGCTTGCATCGATACCCGAACGTTCCAGGCGACCGTAATAAGGAATGATGAAATCAGCTCCGATCATCGCCGCGTTGTACGCCTGCGCTACAGAAGTAACTGCTGTGAATGCGAGTCGATGCTGCTGCTGCTTGAGTTGGCGTGCTACGCGCATGCCGGTGTGCGCCATGGGAATCTTGGGAATAACGCGCTTGGGAGCAGCTTCAATGTAAGTGAGTGCTTCAGCGTACATCTCTTCTTCCTCACTGGCGCCAGGTTGCATAAAAATAATACCATTTGTCGCACGCAATAACGCTTCAAGTAATGCATGGGGACTTTCATCCTGTCCGCGTTCGCGCGCTGCCAACAAGATCGATGGATTGGTGGTGATACCTGCCAGTGGCACTGTTTGCGTGACAGGCATGATATCATTGAGAAACGCACTATCAATATAAAGGGCCATATGTATGCTCCATTCTTCTTTACTTCATGAAACTGTACAGCTTGCTATCGACGATCGCGTATTAATCTTGAACTCAGCAGCGGATCCATTCATGCTTGAAGCCGCGCAAAGCCTGAGCGCAGGCGAACTCATACTCGCCGAAGATAATCTCGCCTCGTTACAACAGTTTAACAAACTTGTTGGCACTGACCTATTGCTCTCATCGCCAATGAACACACCTGTAGGGGCCGATTTATCGCGCCCATCGCCGATTTATCGGCCTCAATTGCACATAAAACACGTTCCCTTTCATGAGTATACCTTACGTGAAGCGCCTGCGACCATCAATGTTGCAATCTTGAATATACTCTATCAGCCGGGCAATGCCTGGATGATATACGGGTTACAGGTAGCTGCCTACGCGCTGAAACCTGGAGGCCGTCTTTATGTTGTAGGGGCCAAGGATCGTGGCGTGTTGTCCATAGCGAAGCGCATGCAATCCCTTTTTGGGAACCTTGAGACACTTGTCATCAGCAAAGGGCAGCGTGTTGTCTGTTCCCACAAGCAGAACAATTCGCTCGACCTTCATTCGCACCTGGGGCCGCAACATGCAAGCTCGCAATCGGATGCCCAAAATGTAGTGGCACCCCTGGTGGGTGCCATGCTTGCGGACGCCAGGCTCGCTAATCCAATTCCTGACTTACAGCCCTCCACCTTTGCCGAGGGTAAATTGGATGAGGGCACGCGCCTGCTGGTTGAAGCTTTGGAAGTGCATACAACAGACTTAGCTTTAGATATTGGCTGTGGGACAGGTTACATAGGCACGCACATCGCACATGTAGCCAGTAAAGGACATGTAACAATGGTTGATGCCAGCTTAGTTGCAGTGGATGTTGCCCGGCATATGATCGAACAGAGTGGCATGACCAATGTGCAGGTACTTGCAAGCGATGGCACTCAAGCAGTGAAGGCGCAGCGTTTTGACCTGGTTGTAACAAATCCACCTTTTCATCTAGGAGGCATACAGACCACCGAGATTGGCGAACGCTTTATCCGCGAGGCTGCGCAGGTTTTGCGCCCGCGAGGACGCTTTTATCTGGTGGCAAATCGCTTCCTGAAGTATGAGCCGACCTTGCGGGCTTGTTTTCATTCGGTCGAGGAGGTTGGAGGGAATACACGCTATAAGGTTTTACTGGCAACGAATCCCATAATGAGTAGGAAATAGGGTACGAGGTCACGGCCAGCATCGTTGCTAACCATGACCTCGTACCCTATTTCCTACTCAAGGAACAAGAATGCCTCGTCCGCGTAACTTGCCACTGTCGAGTTCGTGAATTGCGTCCAGAGCGGCATCAAGCGGATATATGGCCGTATGCAAGGTAACTTTACCCTGTGCTGTCAGCGTCATCAACTCGTCCAGATCATTATAGGTTCCAACCAGGTTACCGATGAAGTTGATCTCGGTTGAGATGATGTCGATAGTTGGCACGTTGAGCGAGCCGCCATATCCGATGATAAAGTGTGAACCGGCGCGGCGTAACATCTTGACTGCATCGTGCTCAGCCCCAGCCTCGCCAACGAAATCAATCACTGCCTCTGCGCCGTATCCATCGGTAATTTCTAGCACCTTCGCGACATGATTTCCGTCGGCCACTACTGTATGATCGGCGCCCCAACTGCGGGTCAATTCTAGCGCCGCGGGAGAGCGATCAATAACGATGATCTCGGTAGGTGTTAGTGCCTTCAGACACTGTATACCGATGTGACCAAGACCACCGGCTCCGATTACTACTGTCTTTGTGCCCGGATACAGCAAGGGTGATGCCTTTTTTACTGCATGGTATGCAGTGAGACCTGCATCGGCCAGAGCTGCAATATCTTTAGGATGAAGGCTCGGATTCAACTTGACGACTGAGCGTGCGCTCGTCTTCAAGAAGTTAGCCATGCCGCCATCAACGGATATACCAGGGAATGCCGAGTTGATACAGTGCATGTCGTTCCCTGCGCGGCAGGGTCGGCATAATCCACATGTGACTAGTGGATGCACAATGACGGTATCTCCTACGGCCACATTGCTGACCGCCGATCCAATCTCATGTACCCAGCCAGCGTTTTCATGCCCAAGTGTGTAGGGCAGCGTAACACCTGATTTCTCTGCCCACTGTCCCTCGATGATATGCAGGTCAGTACGGCACAGACCAGCGCCACCGATGCGTACAATAACATCATGAGGACCAGTAATTTTTGGTTCGTCCACCTGTTCTATGGTGGGCTGTTCATGATAGCGGTGTAAGCGTACGGCTTTCATATATACTCCTCCATCGGTAATTCTTCAGGTCCAACAAAGCGTGAGCCTGGTAAGCCCCACTCACGGAAGAAATCTCCGGTCGTTCGACATAATGTCACATTGACTTCGCTGCCTGCCCGAATCAATGACTGGCTGCGTTGCCTGGCACGGCTCACACTTGCACTAGTTATTGGCGAACCATCTGCCTGTGTAATCAGGGGAGCATCAAGTCGAATAGAATCTCTATCCGAAATAGATCGTTTCAGGGACTCTAGCAGCGCTGATCGAGCCTGGTAGGTCAGGAACGTAATGCGCTCAACTTGTTTGCCTCGCTTCGGTATGAATTGCACAGCCAGTGGGTCCGCCTCTATATCTGGGATGAGGCGACCCTCACTATCCAGCGAACCGATATCCCCGATATGGAGACGAAGCAACTCTGCAAG
>Ga0209048_10001298_pt1 | contig 25862 bp, 14 predicted proteins | sample FrelakmetCRP12CR_FD_187146 | JGI IMG/M metagenome (GOLD analysis project Ga0209048, IMG submission 187146) | Freshwater lake sediment microbial communities from the University of Notre Dame, USA, for methane emissions studies - CRP12 CR (SPAdes)... | ecosystem: Environmental > Aquatic >... | reverse complement strand
GAGGTGATGGATGAGGGGCCCTCGGTCCTGCCGTATATTCTGAACCTCGAAAAGTTCTCGGGCGCGGTGAAGGAGATTGCGGCGGCGAACGGCAACGCCTTGTTCATCGACCAGTTCCACCCGTTTGTGGCCGCGATTGACAAAGCCCGTGCGGTGAACCCTAAAAACCGCATCGGCGGCGGCGATGTGGTCCATCCCGGACCTCCCGGCCAGGCCCTGATGGCCGCCGAGGTTCTCAAAGGCATGAGCTTTCCGACGCTGGTGGCCGCGGTCGAAATCAATGCGGCAACCCGTAAAGTCGTCCAGAACCGGAACTGCATCATCGAGGGTTTGAAGGTCGCTGCCGACGGAACCATCGAGTTCAAACAGAAGGACGACGCGCTGCCGTTCTTTCCCGAGGGTGATGCCAAAAATATTCTACCGTGGGTCCCGATCCTGGAACAAATGAATGGTTACCACCTGAAAGTGACCGGCCTGAAGACGGGCCGGTATGAAGTCCGGCTTGGCGGGGTAAAGGTGGCGAATTACTCCGCCGTCGAGTTGGGCGCCGGGGTCAATCTGGCGGCGGCGGTTTTAACCGCCGGACCGATTGCCGACCAGGTCAAGGCGGTGGCGGCGGCCATCAGCGCCAAGAACAGTTATTTCCATGACCATATTTTCTGCGGGGTACTGCGTGCGGGCGGCGTTCCCGAGTTCATGGAAATACCGCCGGAACAGGTCGAAGCCAAGCGCTTGGAGGTCTTCAACAAACGGATGGAAAAGATGCCGGAGTTGTTCGAGGCCATCCGGAAAACACTGGTCATGCAGGCCCATCAAGTCGAGATCATGGAGGTCAAATGAAGAAGAATCGATGGCTAATTAACATTGCGGCGCTTGTGATATGGGCGGGTTCCACCTTTGCGGCGAACGATCAGGCTTGGCTGGCTGGTTATAACGTTGTGTGGACCAACCAGAGTGCGGACGCGCGGGGCTCGATGCCGGTCGGCGGAGGCAACCTTGGGCTGAACGTCTGGGTGGAGAAGGATGAGCTGCTGATCTACTTCGGCAGTCCTGATTCCTGGAGTTATCGAGGACATGGCTTTAACACCCAGATGCAAACCAAGCTTGGTCGCTTGCGGTTGAAGTTCACACCGGTGGCCTGGGCCAAGGAGTTTCGCCAGGAATTGGAGCTGGCAAGCAACTCCATCCTGTTGAGTGGAAAGACAGCCGACGGTAATGCGGTCAAATTGCGGGTCTGGGTGGATGCCTTGCAACCGGTGGTGCATCTGGAGGGTCAGTCGGATAGTCCCCTGGAGGTAGCGGTGTCGGTCGAATTTCCGACCGGTTTGGCAATGGCTCCACACAACGCAGGGCAGACCTACGGACCTCTGATTCGCGAAGGACGGGTAGACGGCGATTCGATCGAGTGGTGGGAGCGCAGTCCGGCCATTGACGAAGGCCGCCTCGAGTATATTCGAAGGTTTCACGTCGAAGAGATAGCGGAGTTGCTTCCCAATCCGATGGCTAACAGAACCATGGGCGGACGGCTTTCCGGCGCGGGGTTCGTGGCCGATGGGACTGGGCAGGGGACCTATGACGGCAGGGAGTTCCGCTCGGTAAAACTCAAATCCTCCAAGCCGCTCAAGACATTCGATCTTCGCGCGTCGCTGCGCATTGCCCAGGACGCCACGCTCGACGAGTGGCAGGCGCAAGTGAAAAAACTCGAAGCGGCCACACGTGCGACCGCCCAGGCGGATTGGAAAGCGAGCGTAGCATGGTGGCAGAATTTCTGGGACCGCAGTCGGATCGTGATCAATCCTGGCAAGGGGCAGGATGATCAAGCCTGGCAGGCGGGGCGAAACTATCAGCTTTTCCGCGCCATGCTGGCCAGCAACCGCACCGGCGAGTTCCCGACGCTCTTCAATGGCGGTCCTTTCACCTGCGAGCCCAACCCGGATTTGCGCAACTGGTTCGACTGTCAGTTCATGGCCCAGAACCAGCGGCTGGTCTACTGGCCGATGCTGAAGTGCGGCGACTTCGATCTGCTCAAAGTCGGACTGGAGTATTATCGGCGGCACACCGAACTCCAAACCGCCTGGGCTAAACATTTCTGGCATGTGGATGGTCTGGCATTTAACGAGGGAATGGGCATCTATGGTGCGGACTGGGCACCCAACCCGGAAGGACACGGCGGGCCCGCACATCTCACCTACCATAAGGTCAGCGGCATGGAATTCGCCATCATGATGCTCGAATCGGGAAGCTACGGCGGAGCCGATGTCCGGCCCTATTTGCCGATCGCGCTGGGATATCTGAAATACCATGACCAGTTCTATCGGGCCGAAACCAAGAAGCTCACCGGCAAGGAGTTCGATGACCAGGGCCGCCTGGTCATCTTCCCGGGCAACGCCATCGAGATGTATCAGCAAACGCGCAATGACGCCTGCACCATTTCCGGGCTGATGGCGCTTAGCAAGGCCGTGCTGGAATTGCCGACGAATGTGCTGTCCGCCGATCAGCGCGAGTTCTGCGAGTCGTTCCGCAAGACTTTGCCGCCGCTGCCCACCCGCGAGCGGCGCGGCCATCAAACCCTTGCGCCCGCCGAATCGTGGAAGTCGGAGTCCACATGGGACAACATCGAGCTGCCCGAACTGTATCCCGTCTTTCCCTTCCATGTCTATGGCGTCGGCAGGCCGGATCTGCAATTGGCGCGCGACACCTGGGAGTTCAGTTACGAGCATCCGCGCCAGAAACGCAATTTCTGCTGGTATCAAAGCCTGATCTATACCGCCGACCTCGGTCTAACGGAACAGGCCCGCGAGCTTGCCCTGGGGAAGTTACTGTGGCCTAACCGCGAAAATCCCCAAGGGCAATCCGGCCTGCGTTACCCGGCTTTCTATGATACCTTCGGATTCTGTCAGCGGCCGGATTTCGATCACGGCGGCTGCGCCATGGTCGGCTTGCAGGAGATGCTGCTGCAAACCGTGGACAACAAGATCCTGCTCTTCCCCGCTTGGCCCAAGGATTGGGATTGCGAGTTCAAACTGCACGCGCCCAACACCACCACAGTGGAGGGCGTCCTCAAGGCGGGCAAATTGAAGCGCCTGCAGGTCACGCCGGCAGCGCGGATGAAGGACGTGGTCAACATGGCCCAGGACATTGGATCGAAAAAACCGTAGGCACGGTGTAAGCTCAGGGCGCTCAGTGGATGTAAACGAAAAAAAATAATTAATGAAAGGAAATGTTATGAAAAAAATTAATCGGGTCGGATGTGCCCTGCTGGCGTTAACCCTGCTGACGAGCTTCCCCGCGTGGGGCGCGAACGGGCCGCCGGATTTGACCAAGGGCGAAACGAACGGGGTGGATCGCGCGGGGACCTACAACCTGGGCGCCACCGGGCTACGCGGGTGGATTTACCTGAAGCCGGCGACGCACTTTGACGGCCTGCAGGGGCGGACCACGGCCGCCAGCCGGCAGATCCTGGTGACCCACGTCGGGGCGAAGTCCCCGGCGGACGGCGTGATGCAGGTGAACGACGTGATCCTCGGCGTCGGCGGCCACTTGTTCACCAACGATGCCCGCCGGAGCATCGCGGTCGCGATCCAGGAAGCGGAAAAGGAATCGAATCAAGGCGTTCTGAAACTGACCCGGTGGCGAAAAGGGGAAACCGAGGAGGTGCAGCTCAAGTTGCGGGTCATGGGAACCTACAGCGCCACCGCGCCGTACGATTGCCCGAAATCGAAGCGCATTCTGGCCGAGGCGTGCAAGGCGCTGGAAAAAGAGCCGTTAGACGAGGGTTGGAGCGGTGCGATCAACGGGCTCGCCCTGTTGGCCACCGGCAACCCCGACTACCTGCCCAGGCTGCAGGCGTTCGCCCGCAAGCTGGGGCCGCCCACGCTGAAGCTGGGCCAGCAGGGGCTAGGGGCCTGGGAGAGCGGCTACCGCAACCTGTTCCTGGGCGAGTACTACCTGCGGACCGGCGACAAGGAAGTGCTGCCGGCCATTCGTGAAATCACTATTTCGACAGCCCGGGGGCAGGGGATGTATGGCACCTTTGGCCATGGCTTCTGCGACCTGACGCCCGATGGCAAACCGCACGGCTCGATTCCGCCTTACGGTCCGGTGAATGAGGCGGGCCTGGGGGCCAATATGGCCATCGTCATGGGCAAATTGTGCGGCGTAAAGGATCCGGAGATCGCGCCCGCCATCGAGCGGGCCGCGAAGTTCTTCGGCTACTTTGTGGACAAGGGTGCGATCCCCTACGGCGAGCATGAGCCGTGGCCGTTTCATGAGAACAACGGCAAGGATGCCATGACCGCCATGCTGTTCGGCCTGCAGGGGAACCGGATCACGGAGGCGCAATTCTTCGCGAAGATGGCCACCGCCGGCTACAAGAACCGCGAGTGCGGCCACACCGGCCAGGGTTTCAGCTACCTGTGGGGGGCGCTCGGGGCCAATGTCGGCGGGCCCGCGGCGGCGGCGGCGTTCTTCAAGGAGGCGTCGAGCCACCTCGACCTCGTGCGGCGGTGCGACGGGTCGTTCACCTATGACGGCGGCGAACAATACGGACCCGGCAGTACCGAGGACAACACCTACTACGGCAACAGCAGCTACTGCGGCCTGAGCCCGAACGCCACCTATGTCCTGACCTATGCCCTGGCGTTGAAACAGCTCTGTATCACCGGCAAGGACGCGAAGCCATCAAGCTGGTTGAGCAAACAGGAGGTGGCGGCGGCCATCGCCTCCGGGCGCTTCGATCTGGACCGCAAGCAGATGACGCCCAAACAACTGGTGGCGGCCTTCAGCGACTGGTCGCCGATCGTGCGCGGTTGGGCGGCGGAGGAACTGGCCCAGCGCCCCGAGGCGCGTGCTATGGTGCCGGAGTTGATCAAGATGGCCGAGGGTCCGGATGCGCACCAGCGCCAGGGCGCCTGCGAGGCGCTCGGCTATATCAAGAATGAACAGGCGTTGCCCGTGTTTATCCGGCTCCTCTCCCACCAGGACCGCTGGCTGCGGTTCAAGGCGGCGCAGGCCCTCAAGGGCATGGGCGGCGTGGCGCGACCGGTTGTCGCCGCCATGCTCACGGCGGTGGCCCGGACCGCCGAACCGCTCGCGCCGATCGGCTGGGCCGACCCCGTCCAACTGGCGCAGGGCCAGTTGGCGCAGGCCCTGTTCGAAGGCCCCCTGACCGACACCCTCAAGGCGTCGGGTTCCCAGCTGCTCTACCCGGCGATCCGGGCCGTCGCCCAAAATCCGGATGGCATGGCGCGCATGCGCCTGCGGGGTTATTTCGAGAACCATCTCACCGTGGAGGATGTGCAGGCACTGGCGCCGGACATCTTCGCCGCCGTCAAGACCCCGAGCCCGGCGGACAAGATGTTTTCCAACGAGATCCGCATGGGCGGCTTCAAGGCCCTGACGAAATATCATTTCAAGGAAGGGCTCGAAGCGGGGGTCGACTTCGCGAAGACCCAGGGCGGCCACGGCAGCGAAAGCCGTACCGGGGAGATCATGCAGGCGCTCGTCACCTACGGCACGGCCGCGCGCGCCGTGCTGCCGGGGCTGCGAGAGTTGATCGTTCAATTCAACACGGAGTTCAAGAACAACCAGTTTCCCGAGGACTGCAACAAGCAGCGCGTCGCCTCGGTCGAACAGGCCATCAAGGCCATCGAGTCCGCGACCACGCAGCCGGAACTGCGGAGCATTAAGAAGTAGATAAGTATCGCCTCAGTTACGCCAGGGGGCTCCCCATGCCGTGCCGTGGCAGGAGCCTAAAATTTGCCCCCCCCGTGGCGCAAGGCCACGGGGAGGGCATTCTGTAAAGGAGACGTATGAATAGAAAACCATGCATAGCTGGTCTGACGGCCATGGCCGCTGTCCTGATGACTACCACATTCTGCGCGCTGGCAGAGGTGCCGCGCCCGGAGCATCCGCGGCCCGACCAGTTCCGGGAGAACTGGATGTCGCTCAACGGCGCGTGGCAGTTCGAGATCGACAAGGCAGCCGACGGCGAATCCCGGGGGCTGACGTATGGCAAGGATCTCAACGCCAAAATCATGGTCCCGTTCTGTCCCGAGAGTAAACTATCCGGCCTCGGGCTGGGCAACACCGAGAAACTAAAGGACGTCTGGTACCGTCGCACGTTCGAGGTGCCGCCTGCCATGCAAGGCCAGCGTGTAAGAATCCATTTCGGCGGAGTGGATTACAAGGCCTGTGTCTATATCAACGGCCAGCTGGCCGGCACGCACATCGGCGAAAGTGCCGCCTTCAACTTCGACATCACCAAATTGCTCAAAACGGGCGCGAACGAAGTGGTGGTCAAAGTGCTGGACGACATGTGGTCCGGCCTCCAGCCAAGGGGCAAGCAATCGCCCGATGAGAGTGGCGGCTGCATCTATACCCGGACCACCGGCATCTGGCAGCCGGTGTGGCTGGAAGCCGTCGGCTCGTCGTTCGTCGAAAACATCTCGGTCGTCCCCGATCCCGACAACTCGCGGGTGCTCATCGAGGCCAAGATCAACGGGCAGGACAAGAATCTGACGCTCAAGGCGGAAGCGTTGGCCGACGGCCGGCTGATGGGATCGGACACGACCAGCGCCCCCTGGCAGAACCGGCTGGTGCTGAACCTCAAAAAGAAGGTGCTCTGGGAGCCCGGCGCGCCGTTCCTGTATGACCTGAAGTTCACACTCTACAGCGGCAAAACGAAGATCGACGAGCTGCGGAGCTATTTCGGTCTGCGCAGGGTCGCGATCGACGGTCGCAGGATTCTCATCAACGGCAAGCCGGTCTTCCAGCGCCTGATCCTCGACCAGGGGTTTTATCCCGAGGGCCTCTGGACGGCGCCTTCCGACGAGGCGTTAAAGCACGACATCGAGATGAGCATGGCCTGCGGTTACAACGGCGCGCGTTTGCACCAAAAGGTGTTCGAGCCGCGCTTCCTGTACTGGGCCGACAAGCTCGGCTATATGGTGTGGGGCGAATTCCCGGACTGGGGCTTTGAATTCAAACCGGAGGGTTACTCGGCTTACGTCAATGAATGGACCGAGGTCCTGTTGCGCGACCGAAACCATCCGGCCATCGTCGGCTGGTGCCCCTTCAACGAAGAAGACGGGAAGAAAGCGGGCGAGCTGCAACAGATGATCTGGAACGTCACCAAGGCGGTCGACCCGACCCGCCCCGCGTTGGAATGCAGCGGCTGGCCGCACCTGTTGCCGCACCCGGAGGTTCTGGACGCCCATGACTATGAGAGTAATCCGGAAACCCTGCGCAGTCGCTGGATGGAGCGACTGTCCGTCACAGCCGAAGATCTGGCCGCGCCCGCGCGGTACGGCGGCCGGGCGGCGCTCACGTCCGACCGCGGCCTCCCCTATATGGTCAGCGAAATTGGCGGCGTCGGCTGGGCCGTCGGGGGCGGCTGGAGCTATGGTGCGGGACCGAAAACCCTCGACGAGTTTTATACCCGCTACCAAGGCACCATTGCCGCCATGCTCGACAACCCGCACCTGTTCGGTTTCTGCTATACGCAATTAACCGACGTCGAGCAGGAAAAGAACGGACTGTATTACTATGACCGCAAACCGAAGTTCGATGTGAAGAAACTGCACGCCATCACGGCCGCCCCGGCCGCCTATGAACGTGACGCTTCGGTCGCCCCGCGACCGGCTGCCAAACGTAGCCAACCCGACTGGAAGGTGCTGGTGGGCGCCGTGCAGGACGGGAACCTGAGCACGCCCTATCGTTACGTCATGGATAAGCCGGCCGACCATTGGATGACCGACGGGTTCGATGACGTTGCCTGGAAAACCGGCTTGGCGCCGTTCGGCCATGGTCTTGAAAAGGTCCGGACGGAATGGACCACTGGGGATATTTACCTCAGAAAGACATTTCACTACGACGGCGGCGCTTTGAAGCACGGCGCTATCGTCATCTGTCACGACGAGGACACCGAGGTCTATGTGAACGGGCAGAAGATCCTGGGCCTGGGAGGGTACATCACGCGCTACCAGTTGCGCACGGTGACCGACCCGTTGAAAAAGGCGCTGCGGAAAGGGACCAACACCCTCGCGGTACATACCCACCAGACCACGGGCGGCCAGTATATCGACCTGGCCATCCTGGTAGATTGAGGACCTGAATGAAACGTTTAACCATGCTTATGGCGGCGGTGATGGGACTGTTTTGGAGCAGTGCGGCGCTGGCGGGATTCTGGACGTCCGAGGTGGTGCCGGTCCAGCTCCGGGGCGAGTATGGCCAGCACCCATGCTTTGCTTAGCAAATGGGACTGGAGCAATATGGGCGGCGAAACCATTGATGCCCGCAAAGAGATCGTGGGCTGGAACAAGGTCGGATGCCAGACCGGCCCGTCTTCACCTGGAGGCACCGCCGGGGCAGGCGCATGGCTGCCAGTGAAGGAGATCGCGGTGCCCGCCAGCGCGAAAACCATCACCTATCTGGCCGACAAAACGTGGGATTCCAAGAACCTGCTCACCGGTCAGAACGGCATCGCCGCGCTCACCTTCTGCGAGGTGCCGCTGGAGTTCGCAAGAACGAATCCTTAATTGTCACAAAATCCGATTACCTACAAAAAGGAGCCTAGCATGCAACGTCTGACGCTGGTCATGGCCGCTTTGTTCGCTCTACTGTTCCTGTCGCCCGCTCGGGCCGCTGAGTGGAAACCGGCCGACGGGCCGCTGAAGACGCGCTGGGCGAAGGATGTGTCACCCGAGAAAGCCCTGCCCGAGTATCCGCGGCCGCAGATGGTGCGCAAGGATTGGCTGAATCTGAACGGCTTGTGGGATCTCAAGCTCGGCGACGGCACGGAGGCCAAGATCCTCGTGCCCTATCCCGTCGAGGCGGCGTTGTCGGGAGTGATGAAGCACTCCGACCGCATGACTTATCGCCGCAGCTTCGAGATCCCCAAGGAATGGACCGGCCGGCATGTGTTGCTGCACTTCGGCGCGGTGGATTGGGAAGCGAAGGTGACCGTCAACGGCCAGGAACTCGGCGTTCATCGCGGCGGTTATGATGATTTCAGTTTCGACATCACCGCCGCGCTCAAGACAACGGGCGCACAGGAAATCACGGTCGAAGTGTTTGACCCGACCTCCGACGGCGGTCAGCCGCGCGGCAAACAGACGCTGAAACCGGGCGGCATCATGTACACGCCGACCTCCGGCATCTGGCAAACGGTGTGGCTGGAAGCGGTTCCGGCCACGCACATCACGTCACTAAAGATAGTGCCAGACGTGGACCAGGGGACGGTTCGCATCACGGCTCTTGCCGTCGCAGGCAAGGACGACGGCAATCTGCAAGCCTCGGTCGACGTTTACGACAGGCAGACCAAGATTGGCTCGGCGAAGGGTTGGGCAGGAGCTGAACTCACGGTCAAGATCCCCAGTGCAAAACTGTGGTCGCCCGATACGCCTTTCCTCTACGATCTGAAGGTCAGGGCCTCCGGGCAGCGACTGACTCTGCAGGCGGACGCGGTGACCAGTTACTTCGGCATGCGCAAGATTGCGCTGGGCAAGGACGAAAAGGGCATCACCCGCCCGATGCTCAACGGCAAGTTCGTCTTCCAGGTCGGCCCGCTCGACCAGGGCTTCTGGCCGGACGGCATCTACACCGCGCCGACCGACGAGGCCTTGCGCTGGGATGTGGCGGAGACGAGGCGGCTCGGTTTCAACTGCACCCGCAAGCACGTCAAGGTCGAGCCGGACCGCTGGTATTACTGGTGTGACAAGCTTGGCCTGCTGGTCTGGCAGGACATGCCCTGCGGCAATTCCTACACCGACAAGCCGCAGCCGATCGATAGGCCGCAGTTCAAAACCGAACTGGTGCGCCTGGTTAGAAATCATTGGAACCATCCTGCCATCATCATGTGGGTGATTTTCAATGAATCCCAGGGCCAGCACGACACGGAGGCGCTGGTTGCGGAAGTCAAAGCCCTCGATCCATCACGACTGATTAACAACGCCAGCGGTAATGATGACAAAAACTGTGGCGACGTGATCGACCTGCACAGTTATCCCGGCCCTGATTCACCCAAGCCGGAAGAGCATCGCGCGGCGGTATTAGGCGAATTCGGCGGTCTGGGCTTGGCCGTGGACGGCCACACCTGGAGCAAGAAGACCTGGGGTTACAAGGGCACGCAAAGCATTGAGGACTTGACCCGAAGTTACGAAAAACTGCTCGCCCAAGCCTGGGCGCTGAAGGACAAGTCCGGTCTCTCGGCCGTGATCTACACGCAGCTCACCGACGTGGAAACCGAAGGCAACGGGCTGTTGACCTATGACCGCGAGGTCAACAAAGTGATCGCGGAGCGCGCCGCCGCGGTGAATTCCGGCAAGCTGCCGCCGGTACCCGTGATCAAGGAAAATGTGCAATGAACAATGTATCAACCAAAACGATTTTGACGTGCGCGGGGCTGTTTGCCGGGGTGGCGGTAGGTCAGGGCGCGGCCACAAGGGACGCCGTGGATAAACCAGGCGCTCCGTATGGGATCCTCCGGAAGCCGATCCCCGAAAAGATGGTGGTCCTGACCTTCGACGATGCCTGCCTCAGTCATGCGACGGAGGTCGGTCCGTTGTTGAAAAAATACGGACTCCGTGGGACGTTTTACGTCTCTGACGCGTTTGGTTTCAGAACGCGGAAGGACTGGTACATGACCTGGGAGCAGATCAAGGGGCTCGATGACCTGGGTTTTGAAATCGGGAATTACACCCTGGGCCACGGGCAGTTGAACGCCACCGGTTTGGAGGGTTGCCTTGGTGGTCTGAGGGGCATCGAAGAGCCTGGCCTGCAAGATCTTCGCCCCGCCCGCGCCGGACGGCTCACAGCACAGCGCGTTCATGCGCGGTGCCGGCAACGGCATCTCGCCGTCGCTGCCGGCCTTCACACGCTCGCTTTCACCCTCGGTGAGGGGGAGAGCATGGACCTGATAGACAACGTGGTGATTGGAAGGATGCCCCCCAATGAATAATCAAAGGATGAGATCAGATTTAGCGCGATGGTTTATGATGCCTCTGGCCGTATTGGCAGGCGCGCTGCACGCCGCTTCCGCACCGCCAGTAAAGCCGAACATCCTGCTCATGGTGGGCGACGATATCGGTTGGGGGGACATTGGTTGTTACGGATCAACGCAGATCCAGACCCCCAACATTGATCGGTTGGCGAAGGAAGGACTGCGCTTCACCAGCGGCTATGTCACCGCAGCCCTGTGCAGCCCCTCACGGGCGGCGATGTTGACCGGCAGATATCAGCAGCGGAACAGCCTGGAAAACAACCGTCTGGCCGAATCGAAAAACGCGGGCCTTGATCTTAACCTGAAAACCCTGGCGGACATGCTGGGCGGCGCGGGGTATGCCACCGGCCTGGTGGGCAAGTGGCATCTCGGGGTGGGAGAAAACAAGGAATATACGCCAACCCGGCGCGGGTTTCAGGAGTTTTTCGGATTCTATAGTTTTGCAATAAACTATACTCCCGCCACCCTGATCCGGGGCGAGGAACCGGTTACCGAAACCCGGCGCAGCACGGTGGCGTTTGCCGAGGAAGCCTGTGCCTTCATTGATCGGCACAGCGACCAACCGTTCTTTCTGGAAGTTGCGTTTAATGCCGCCCATACGCCGTTGGAAGGGTCCAGAAAGGACATCGTGGCCGCCAAATTTTCCGCAGTCACGGATCCCAATTTCACGAACTCGCCCGTCCAGGATGCCAAGCGCCGCAACTTCTGCGCGCTGGTCACCGAAATGGACGAGGAAATTGGCCGCATCATGGGCAAGCTGAAGGCGAAGGGGCTGGATGAAAAGACGCTGGTCATCTATATCTCCGATAACGGCGGGTGGATTTCCGAAGGCGGCAACAACGGGCCGTTGCGTGGTGGCAAATGGGGCATCTACGAGGGGGGGCAGCGCGTGCCGTTCATCTGGCGCTGGCCGGGCGTGTTGCCCGCGGGCACGGCCTACGCCGAACCGGTCAGCACGCTTGATTTCATGCCGACGTTTGCGGCCATGGCCGGCGCCGTGCCGCCGAAAGACAGCGACGGACTGAATGTGCTGCCATATCTCCGCGGCGAGAAGCAGGGCGCGCCGCACGGCGACCTGTTCTGGAAACTCAACGGCCAATGCGCCATCGTCCGCGAGCAATGGAAAGCAGTGCGTTTTAATGGTCGTCCGGGTAAGCCGGAATTGTATGAGTTGAACCGGGATCTCGGGGAACGGAAGAACGTCGCCGGGGAAAAGCCGGAGCTGGTGGATCAACTGAACAAGGCTTGGGACCTTTGGAATGCCACGCTGCCCCCGGCGTATGTTCCGCCTAAGCCGAGTCCGGTAAAACCAAGTCCGCTAAAACCGGGCTAAGCTCCGGGGCCTGAGACTTGAACAACGATAATTAACAGAGGGGATAACATGAAGAAAAATATACAGACGATCAGCGCGGCAATGTTGTTAGCAATGCTAACAACGGCGTCGGCCCAATACCAGGGCTGGCGGCATTCAGGCTCCCTGTTTATTCTGACCACGCCGGAAGGCGCGAATCTGCCGACTACGGCCGTGGAAGAGAATTTTCCGCTGCTGGTGCATCTGGACAAGGACGCCTTCGATTTCAAGCAGGCGAAAACAAATGGCGAGGATATCCGCTTCGCCAGCGCCACCGGTACGCCGCTGGCTTATCAGATCGACGAATGGGACGCGGCGGCCGGAACGGCAAGCCTTTGGGTGCGGATCCCCGCGATCCAGGGCAACGCACATCAGGAAATGAAGATGTTCTGGGGCAAGGCCGATGCCGCCAGCGAATCGCGCGGCCAGGCGGTGTTCAATGACTCCAACGGCTACCTCAGCGTCTGGCACATGAACGACGAAGCAGCCAAGGATGAGGTCGGCACTCTCGAAGCAAAAGACCTGGGAACCACGCTTGCCGCCGGCGTGATCGGCCAGGGCCGGCACTTTGAAGATGGCAAGGGGATCAACTGCGGGGAAAACATCACCACCTATCCGACCGGCTCCAATCCGCATTCCACTGAACTCTGGTTCAAGGCCGGGAAATCGGGGGATCGCATCGTCTGCTGGGGTAATGGCGAACCCAAGGCGGTCGTGCAGATGATCCTGAGCAAACCGCCGCGCATGGCGATGGATTGTTACGGTTCGGGCGCAAGCCTGTCGGCCGATAGCCCGATCGCCATGTCCGAATGGGTTCACGTCATCCACACCTACAAAAAAGGTGACTCCCGCCTGTATGTGAATGGGCGCCTCGACGGTGTCTCGACGAACGAAAACAGCCCGCTGGAGATCAAGAGCCCGGCAAAGGTGTATCTGGGTGGTTGGGGTGGGGGTTACGTGTTCAACGGCGACATGGACGAGGTGCGCATCTCCAAGGTCGCGCGCTCTGCCGACTGGGTGAAGCTGCAATACGAAAACCAGAAACCCCTGCAAACCGTGGTCGGACCGCTGGTGCCGCCGGGCACCGCCTTCGCGGTCTCGGCCAAGACAATCACCCTGCTGGAAGGCAAGCGCATCACCGTGACGGCCAAGGCGGGGGGCGCGCAGAAGATCTACTGGATCATCAAACGAGGCGGCCAGGAAACCGTTGCCGCGGCAGACCGGTTTGCCTTCACGCTGGATGCCGGACGGGTGACAGGCGATACCTCGTTCACTCTCCAGCTCAAGGCGGTCTTTGCCCATCAAGTGAAGACCTTGGATATCCCCGTCACCATCAAGGAGGACATGCCCGATCCGGTTTACACCCTCAAAGCGCCGGCGACGTGGAATGGCCGCGACACCATCGAGGTGGTGCCGCAGATCGCCAATCTGCAAGCGATGCAGGCCAAGGGCGCCGGCGAATTGAAATATAAGTGGGCGGTTTCCGGCATGGCCGTGATTCAGGAGGCCGCTCCCGGGAAACTGATCCTCAAACGCGCACAAAACAGCGGAAAGTTGACCGTGACGGCAACGGTGAGCAACGGCGGCACACCGGCCACGCAGACGGTCCAGCTCGCGGTCAAGGAGCCCAGGCAGGATGCGTGGGTGCAACGGACGCCGGACAAGGATGAGAAACCCGTGGACCACCAGTTCTATGCCCGTGATGACAACAACGAGGGCACGCTTTACTACAATGGCACCCTAACCGATGCAGCCGACGCGGTGTTCCTGAAGCTTTATGCCGACGATAAGCTCGTCAAAACCGAAAACCAGACACTGAAGGCTGACAAATCGTTTGCATTCTCAGTCAAACTCAAGGCGGGGCTCATCAGTTACAAGGTGGAGTTCGGGTCAAAGAACGGGAGTGTTGAAACCGTACTCAATACAGTCACCAACCTGGTATGCGGGGACGCCTACATCATCGAAGGCCAGTCCAATGCCGTGGCCTACAACTACCGCAACGAAACCAACAACCTTTTAGCCACCTATACCAACCCTTGGATCCGCAGCTATGGCGGCAACGGCGAGGCGGGCGGGGATCCAACCACCGGCGGCTGGGGCCATGCCGTGGTGCAAAGATTGACGCCCACTTCCCCCGACCGTATCCATTTCATCAGTGTTTGGGGCCTGGCGCTGGCCAGGAAGCTGGTGGCAGACCGGAAGATCCCGATCTGCATTCTCAACGGGGCCGTCGGCGGCACCCGGATCGACCAGCACCTGCCCGATCCGGCCCATCATTACGACACCACCGACAGCGCCCACTCGATTTACCGCAACCTGCTGCGGCGCGTCGTGGCCGCCAAGCTGACGCACGGCATCCGTGGCGTGCTGTGGCATCAGGGTGAAGCCGACCAGGGTTTTGATGGGCCTGACAACTGCTATGGCTGTGAGACGTACCAGCAGTACTTTGTGGATTTATCGGCGGCCTGGAAGCAGGATTATCCCAATATCCGTCACTACTATGTTTACCAGATCTGGCCCAATGCCTGCTCCCAGGGGGGGAACAGGCACAGCGACAAGCTGCGGGATGTGCAGCGATGCCTGGCGCGCCTCTACTCCAACCTGAGCGTCATGCCCACCCTGGCTCTCCCCAGTGGCCAAAGCTGCCACTTCGATATGGCGGATTACGAGAAAATGGGCCTCTCCATGGCTCCCTTGGTAGAACGGGACAGTTACGGCAAAGTCTTCGACCAGCCGATCACGGCGGCTGACCTGAAGAAGGCGAGCTATACGAGCGACAAGAAGGATGCAATCGCTCTGGAGTTCGACCAGCCGGTGGCTTGGGTTGACGCCTTGGCCAGTCAATTCCATCTGGACGGGGAGGCGGGCAAGGTCGTCTCGGGCGCGGTATCCGGCAACGTGATCATGCTCAAGCTGGCGGCACCCGCCAGCGCGAAAACCATCACCTATCTGGCCGACAAAACGTGGGATTCCAAGACCCTGCTCTATGGGCAGAACGGCATCGCCGCGCTGACGTTCTGTGAAGTGGAGATCGGTGGCAATAAGTAGAGTATACTCGATATTAGAATTTCGAATTTCCCATTCGAAGGCCTCGTCAAAAAAGGTCTAGCTGAAGAGTAGTCCGCAAAGGTGAACCATGAATAAAGATAGAACTTTGATCAGATTGGCGTCAGTGGCGACGCTCCTGTTTACGGGCCCATTCAATTCCCCGGCCGCCGTGCCGCGCCCGGAGCATCCGCGGCCGGACCTTCGGCGCGAGAACTGGATGACGCTGAACGGCGCGTGGCAGTTCGAGATCGACAAAGCGGCCGACGGCGAATCACGCGGCCTGACGTACGGGAAGGATCTTAATTCAAAGATCATCGTGCCGTTCTGTCCGGAGAGCAAGCTGTCGGGTCTGGGTCTTCCGACTACGGAGCACATGAAAGACGTCTGGTACCGCCGCACGTTCGCTGTGCCGCCGGCCATGAAAGACAAACGGGTTAGGATTCATTTCGGCGGCGTGGATTACCGGGCCTGGGTCTATATCAACGGTCAGTTGGCCGGATCGCATGTCGGCGAGAATGTGGCTTTCAATCTCGAGATCACCAAATTCCTCAGGGATGGATCTAACGAAGTGGTGGTGAAGGTGTTGGATGATCTATGGTCAGGCCTCCAACCAGGCGGCAAGCAGTCGGAGTCCGATCAGAGCGCAGGCTGTTTCTATACCCGGACCACCGGCATCTGGCAGCCGGTGTGGCTGGAAGCCGTCGGCTCGTCGTTCGTCGAAAACATCTCGGTCGTCCCCGATCCCGACAACGCGCGGGTGCTCATCGAGGCGAAAATCAACGGTTTGGACAAGGACCTGACGCTCAAGGCGGAAGCCTTTGCCGACGGCCGGCTGATGGGATCGGATACGACCACCGGCTTGTGGCAGAATCGGCTGGTGCTGAATCTCAAAGAGAAAAAGCTCTGGGCGCCCGGCGCGCCGTTTCTGTATGATCTAAAGTTCACGCTCTCCAGCGGCCGGGAGAAGCTCGACGAGCTGCAGAGCTATTTCGGCCTGCGGAAGATCGTGATCGACGGGCGCCGGATCCTCATCAACGGCCAGCCGGTCTTCCAGCGACTGATCCTTGACCAGGGTTTTTATCCCGAGGGCCTCTGGACCGCGCCCTCAGACCAGGCGCTGAAGCACGATATCGAGATGTCCATGGCTTGCGGCTATAACGGCGCGCGTCTGCACCAGAAGGTGTTCGAACCGAGGTTCCTCTACTGGGCCGACCAGCTCGGCTACCTGGTCTGGGGCGAGTATCCCAACGCCGGCTACGGCAACCAGAGGGAAGGGTTCTCGGCCGTGGTGAACGAATGGACGGAGATCCTTTTGCGTGACAGGAATCATCCGGCCATCGTCGGTTGGTGCGCCTTCAATGAGAACTTCGAGGGCTCCGGCGAGCTGCAACAAATGATTTGGCATGTCACCAAGGCGGTTGATCCTACGCGGCCCGCGCTGGAGGCCAGCGGCTGGATGCACACGTTGCCCAACCCGGAAGTCAGGGACGCTCATGACTATACCGCCGAGCCGGACAACTTGCGCAAGAGATGGCTGGAGTATTTCGCCGCGCCGCCCGAGGGGCCGTATCCGCCCGCGCGTTATTACAACCCCTCATCCTCACAAGCTGACCGCGGGGTGCCCTTCATGATCAGCGAAATCGGCGGCATCGGCTGGGCCACCGCGGGTGGCTGGAGTTACGGCAATGGGCCAAAAACTCTGGAGGAGTTTTATGCCCGCTACCAGGGCACCATCGAGGCCATGCTCGACAACCCGAACCTGTTCGGTTTCTGTTACACACAGTTGACCGACATCGAACAGGAGAGAAATGGACTGTACTTCTATGACCGCAGGCCGAAATTCGACGCGCAGAAGCTTCATGCCATCACCTCACGCCAGGCCGCTTATGAACGCAATGAACCGGTGGCGTCCCAGCCTACCGTGAAGACCCTCGATGCCAAATGGCAAGTGCTGATTGGTGCTGTGCAGGACGGGAAGCGGTCCACTCCCTACAAGTATGCCACCGAAAAGCCTGCCGACGATTGGCTGCAGGCAGGGTTTGATGACCATGCCTGGAAGACCGGCCTGGCGCCGTTTGGCCATGGGGGTGGCACGCGGACGGAATGGAAAACCGCGGAAATCTACTTCAGAAAAACCTTTGAATACGACGGCGGCGTTTTGAAAAACGGCGCCGTGGTGATACGCCACAACGACAACACGGAGATTTATATCAACGGCCTGAAGATCCTTGGTGTAACAGGGTCCAAGGGTTACTACCTGTGCCTGGTCACTGAACAGTTGCAAAAGGCCTTGAAGAAGGGCACCAACACCATCGCGGTCCATTCGCACGAGGGCGGGCAAGGCCAGTGGATCGACCTGGCCATACTGGTTGATTAAGGCCTTATGGGTTTAGGAAGAATAGAGAAACAAATGAGCATGAAATATAGGATAGCGATCGTTCTTGCGATGTTGTTGACGGTGCGGATTTCCGCGCCAGCCGCCAACCTGGATTTTCCGCTCGAACGGCAGGTGTTCCAGCGGAATGCGGAAGAATGGACGGAGGTCAAGGTGGAGGGAACTGTCCCGCCGGATGCGACCGTAGTCGAGGCCAAGACCGAGCTGGGGGCCGGATTGCGCGGGAGGGCTGCGGATTGGAGCGTCGTGGCCCAGGGCCCGCAGATCAAGGACGGCAAGTTCTGTGGCAGTTTCAAACTGGCAACAGGCGGCTGGTACAAGCTGAAGGTGCGGTTCCGGAAATCTGCCGATGACCCGGCGTTGCTAGGCGAAGCTGTCTTGGAGCACGTCGGGGTTGGCGACGTGTTTGTTGTCGCCGGACAGTCGAACGCGGCGAATCACGGTCAGGAGAAACAAAACGCAATGACCGGACTCGTTGCCGCTTTTGACGGCAAACGCTGGCAATGGGCGAACGATCCGCAGCCCGGTGCCAGCGGCGACGCCGGCAGTTTCATGCCGCCCTTTGGCGATGCCATCGCGGGCAAATTTCAGATGCCGGTCGGAATTATAGCCTGCGGTATCGGGGCAACGAGCGTGCGCGAGTGGCTGCCCAAGGGCGCGAAGTTTCCGAATCCGCCGACGCTGGAAGGCCGGGTGCATCAGCTCCCCGGCGGTGAGTGGGAGAGCACGGGGGCGGCCTTTGAGATGTTTACGGCCCGCATGAAACAACTTGGGCCAAAGGGTTTCCGTGCCGTCCTGTGGCACCAGGGCGAATCCGACGCGGGACAGCCGGATCCCAAGCGCACGCTGATAGGCAAGCCCTATAGGCAATATCTGGAGCAGCTCATCAGGGATTCGCGCAAGGAGATTGGCTGGGACGCGCCCTGGTTTGTCGCGTTGGTAAGTTCGCATGGTGGTGATGGGGTGCCTGAAATGCGCGCCGCCCAGAAATCGCTATGGGACGACGGCATCGCCCTGGAAGGTCCCGACAGCGACGCGCTCAGGGGCGACCTGCGCGACGGGGTCCACTTCAGCGGCAAGGGCCTGCGTGAACATGGGGCCCGCTGGGCCGAAAAAGTCGCAGCCTGGCTGGAGAGACAGACTGGATCTGCTCCTTCAGGAACGGCAAAGCAATGAATGCGAAAATAATCATGGGAGCGTTGCTGCTGGTTGCGAGTTGGGCGCGGGCGGCTGATTTGTCGCAGGTGCCGCAGCTTCACGCAACGGAGGAATAGCAGGACGAGCGCCTGCAAGCAAAGCGCCGACGAGTTTGCCGTGGATGTGGCCGGGAAAGATCGTGACAATCCGGTGACGGTGATCGAGCTGACGCTTGAGAAACGAAAAACGAAGCCCCCGGAGAACTGCTGCTCAGGCGCATTACGGTTTTCGGAGTGAAGTGAGATCAGAAGACAGAAGACGGCGAACAGAGATTATCTGAAAGGATTAGCGACAAATGAACAAACTAGCCATTACGACAGTTGCCATGATCATGGCCCTCGGTGCTTCCGCTCCGGCCGGAGCGAAGGCCGCGCAGATCTTCGTGGCGCCTAACGGGAAGGACACGAATCCGGGCACACGGGAGAAGCCCTTGGCGACCTTGCAGAAGGCGCAACAGGCTGCGCGGCAGGTGGCAGGGCGCGAGGCCGTGACGGTCTTTGTGCGGGCGGGGACGTACTATCTGCCTGAAACTTTGATGCTCACCGCCGAGGATTCCGGCACCAAGGCCGCTCCGGTCGTGTATCAGGCGTATGCGAAGGAGCAGGCGGTGATCAGCGGCGGTATCCGGCTGAAAGAACTCCAGTGGAAACCGTACCAGGCTGGCATCCTGCAGGCGCAGGTGCCGGCGGGCTTTGCCACGGACCAGCTTTTCGTCAACGGCGAACGCCAGCCCATGGCGCGGTATCCGAACTTCGATCCCCAGGAGTGTCATTTCAACGGCTGGGCGAAGGATGCCTTCAGTCCGGAACGGGCGGCGCGCTGGAAGAATCCCGCCGGCGGCTTCATCCATGCCCTGCATGCCGCCGAGTGGGGCGGCATGCATTATGTCATCACCGGCAAGGGGCCGGACAACAAGATCACCTACGAAGGCGGTTGGCAGAACAACCGCCCGATGGACATGCACGAAATCCGTTTCGTGGAGAACATCTTCGAGGAATTGGATGCACCCGGCGAGTGGTTCCTCGACCACAAGACCAGCACCCTCTATTTCTATCCGCCGGCGGGCGTTGATCTGGCCACGGCAACGATCGAAGCGGTCCGCCTGAAGCATCTGATCGAGTTCCGCGGCACGGAGCAGGCGCCGGTGCGTTTGGTCAGCTTCAAAGGGCTGACCTTCCGCCACGCCGCACGAACCTTCATGGAGAACAAGGAGCCATTGGTGCGCAGCGATTGGACCACCTACCGCGGCGGCGCGTTGTTCCTGAACGGCACGGAAGACTGCACGCTTGAGGATTGCCTGATCGACCAGGTCGGCGGCAATGCCATTTTTGTTAACAATTACAACCGCAGAGTCACGGTCCGCGGCTGTCACATCGCCAAGGCTGGCGCCAACGGCGTGGCCTTCGTCGGCGATCGTGATGCAGCCCGCGTTCCGCGTGACTGGAACGATCAGTCCCAGTCGCTTGAGAAACTCGACCGCACACCCGGCCCCAAGACGGCCAACTACCCGGCGGACTGCCTGGTGGACGATTGCCTGATCTACCTCTCGGGCCGTGTTGAGAAACAGACGGCCCCGGTGCAGATCGAGTTGTCGCAAGGCATCACCGTCCGCCACTGTTCCCTCTACGACGTGCCGCGCGCCGGCCTCAACATCGGCGACGGGTGCTGGGGCGGCCACGTGATTGAGTTTTGCGACATCTTCGACACGGTCAAGGAAACTGGCGACCACGGTTCCTTTAATTCCTGGGGGCGCGACCGCTATTGGGGGCTGAGTGGTCTGAATCTCAACGATGACAAGGCCTGGGCAGCAGACAAGGATGTCGTGCTCCTCGATGCGGTTAAGACAACCATCCTGCGTAACAACCGCTGGCGCTGCGATCATGGCTGGGACATTGACCTCGATGACGGCTCGAGCAATTACCACATCTACAACAACCTCCTCCTGCACGGCGGCCTGAAGAACCGCGAAGGTTTCTACCGCGTGGTGGAAAACAACATCATGATCAACAACGGTTTCCACCCGCATTGCTGGTATAAGCACAGCGCGGATGTCGTCCGCCGCAACATCATGGGAACCGATCATTACCTCCCCGCCGGCGGCATGCCGCCAACCCCCTGGGGCCAGGAGCTCGATAACAACCTCGTGCATTGCGAGGGCTCGGTGAATCCGCAACATGCCGACGCCCTCTCCGACCAATCCAACCGAGACGAGCATTCGCTGGTCGCCGATGCCTTGTTCGTCGCTCCAGCCACCGGCGATTTCCGCGTCAAGGACGGCTCGCCGGCGCTCAAGCTCGGCTTCGTGAATTTCCCGATGGACCAGTTCGGCGTGCAGAAGCCGGAACTCAAGGCCATCGCCCGCACCCCGGAAATCCCCAAGCTTGAAAAACTCGCCAGAGCGAGCCGGGTCGCCCAGCATGCCAATTATGCCTGGCAGGCCGGGATCCGCGACATCGAGGGTCTAAGCGACCGCTCCGCCTACGGGTTGGCGGACGAATCCGGAGTCCTGCTGCTGGACGTTCCCGCGGCCAGCCCGGCGGCCAAAGCCGGCCTCCAGAAGGACGATGTGATTGTCGCCTGCAACGGCCAGCCTGTCAGGACCGCGTATGACCTGCAGAAATTACGGGACAAGGCCGCGGGCCGGAAACTCACGCTCCGCGTCTCACGCCAGCAGAAGCAGGTCAGCGTTGAGGTCAAAGACTATGCGTATGTGGTCTCCGAGAGTTCGGGGAATGCGGAGTTCAAAACGGTCCCCTTGGCGCCGGTGGCGGGGGTGGTTCCTGCCAAGGTGAGCATCGGCGGTGCCAAGACCAACAACGAGCCGGTCGAATCCCTGGTCGATGGCAAGGTTGGCGATGGCATGGGTCCGATGTTTGACAACGGTGTTATCCAGGGCATGTATAAACTCGATCTGGCCGCGATCACCAGCATTGCCCAGGTCAACACGTATTCACGCGGCGGGGAACGTGGCCGGCAGAACTTTGTGCTCTTCGGCAGCAGCGCCGCCGCCGATCCCGGCTGGAACGTCGCCAATGCGACGCTTTTCACGCCGGTGAGCGCCGTAGATGCCCGGCAGGATGCCGAGTACAAGGCCACCAGCATCCGCTTCAGTGATGGCAAACCGCTGGGCAGTTATCGCTGGCTGGTCTGGGCGGTCTTCCCCATCAATGACTCGGAAAACACCGCCTTCCAGGAACTGCAGGTGATTCCGGCGAAGGCGCGGGCGGCTGAGGGGCGCAACCGATGAGCCGTGGAGCCGTTGGACTGCGCTTTCCAGGTTCATTAAACTCCACGTCTTGCGAGGATAGCGCGGATGGGGAGAGGAGCTTTAGCTGCGGATTGCGCGGATTACGCGGATGGGGGGACGGGAAAAGAGCTACGGATTGCGGGGCTTAAGGGCAAATGCGGCTGACCAGGCGGGCTGGCTTCGGCGCAGGCAGGCAGCCCGCGCTCCAACGGGTGTATAAAGCGCTGCCAGCGGCGGATGAACTTGTCGCGCTGCGCGCAGATGGTATATTGCCCGCACCGTTCCGTGCGCAGGCGCCGCCGGGTCGCGGGGCGTACGTTATAGAGGAAATATCCGATGAACATGATAACAGGCTGGCGGTCGGGCCGATCCGGCGGCTTCACGCTGATCGAATTGCTGGTGGTCATCACGATCATGCTGATCGTGATGGCGATCATGCTGCCGACGGTCGCCAGGATGCTGTCGCGCAGCCGGCGCATCGTCTGCTTGAGCAACACCCGCCAGTTGTCCTTTGCCTGGTTTTGCTATGCCGGCGACAATGGGGGCAACCTCGCCGGCTGCAGCCCCGGGGGCGGCGGCTGGGTGGACGTTGACAACACCACCGCGTCCCTGACCAATGGCGTGCTCTGGCCCTACCTCAAGGAGGTCAAAATCTACAAATGTCCCGGCTCGCGGGTCAATGTGCCGCCCAACATCCTCGCCCAGAATCGCAGCGTGTCCATCAATGATTGGTTGAATGGCACCCAAGCCAAGGCGACGACGCTCTCCGGCATACGCAGCCTGCCGCGCACGTTGACCTTCATTGAGGAATTTGACGACCGCGGCTTTCTGATGGGCGGTTTTGCCATGTGGGGCGGCGACAGTGAATGGACGGACACGGTCGGCGTGTTTCACGATAACGGCGACAACTACGGTTATGCGGATGGCCACGCTGAATTCCGGGCCTACCGCAATCCGGGCTTTTTGATCAACGTCCGGGGCCAGCACTATGTGTCGGACCCCGGTGGTGTGGATTGCGCGTGGGTGAATCAACACATGTGGCCGACCCAGTTTTAAGGTGTTTTCTATGACAAAGAGTTTGACCCGGTTTGTGGTGGTGATCATGACGGGCATGTGCTTGCTCGCGGCCGAAGGCGGGCGGGCTTCGACCCCGCAGAAGAACGATCAGCCGGCTGATCCGCTGGATCGTTACAATGTCGTCTGGGACAGCCCGAGCAGTGATGCGCATGGCTCCATGCCGCTGGGCAACGGCGATATCGGCATCAATGCGTGGGTGGAAGAAAATGGCGACCTGGTGTTCTACGTCAGCAAGACCGACGCCTGGGACGAAAACGCGCGCCTGTGCAAGCTCGGCCGGGTACGGGTGAAGTTCGATCCGCCGCTGGCGGCGAAGGACGGTTTCCGGCAGGAGCTGAAACTCCGCGAGGGCGTCATGCAGATAGAATCCAGAATTCAGAATTCAGAATTCAGAATCCGGTTGTGGGTGGATGCCGACCAGCCGGTGGTGCGTGTGGCGGCGGAAGCGACCACGCCGGTCCGTTGCCGGGCGGAGGTGGAGCTGTGGCGCTTGCGCGAGCGGCCATTGGTGTCCCAGGAGGATTACGGTTACGGCGACGGCCAGAGCCCCCAGGCGCAGGCCTACAAGCTGACGGTGTTGCCGGATGCGGTCGTGACCGCCGCCGCGCCGCGGGTGGCCTGGTATCACCGGAACACGCGCTCCCTTTACCCGGTGTGCCTGGAGGTCCAGAATCTGGCGGCGTTGAAAGGTCAATTCGCCGATCCGCTGCTGAATCGCACGTTCGGCGCGAGTTTGCGCGGCGTTGATATGGTCCAAGACGGTGCAAAAGCCCTGAAATCCTCCCAGCCTTCCAGGCGGCACCAACTGTCGGTGTGCGTGCTGGCGGAAGGCACGACGACGGCCGATGCCTGGCTGAAGGACCTGGACCGGGTGGAGCGGGCCGCATTGCGGCCCGGTTTCGATCAGGCGCGGCAAACAACCGCGGCGTGGTGGCAGGCGTTCTGGAAGCGAAGCTGGGTGTTCGTCGAAGAGGATCCCGGTTCCACAAATGGCAACGCCGTCGCGCAAAGCGGCGCCGCAACCGCGGTGCCCTCGGTCGTGACGCAGGGTTACGTGTTGCAGCGCTTCATGAAGGCCTGTTCCGGCCGCGGCGGCTCGCCGATCAAATTCAACGGCTCGATCTTCACGGTTGAAAAAAATACCGGTGCATCACCCGAGACGGAGGAAGGCGATCCCGACTGGCGGAACTGGGGCGGCAGCTACTGGTTCCAGAATACGCGGCTGTCCTACTGGCCGATGCTGGCGGCCGGCGATTTCGAGATGATGGAGCCGTGGTTCCGGATGTACCGCGAGGCGCTGCCGCTCAGCAAGGCCCGCATGCAGAGCTACTACAAATTCGCCGGGGCCGCGTCTTTCCAGGAGACGATGAATTTCTGGGGCATGCCGAACAACCGGGATTGGGGCTGGGGCCACAACGGGCCCGAGCCGGGCAACGTCTGCATCCATCGCTATTGGAGCGGCGGCCTGGAGCTGGCGGCGTTCATGCTCGACCGGTATGACTTCATGCCGGACGAAGCCTTCGCCCGCAACACGCTCGTGCCGCTGGCCGATCCGATCATCGCGTTCTTTGACCAGTACTGGCCGAAACGCGACGCCAGCGGGAAAATCATCCTCGATCCCGCGCAGTCGCTGGAGGCTTTGCCCTGGACGGTCAATCCCATGCCGGAGATTGCGGGCTTGCGCTTCATTCTGCCGCGCTTGCTGGCCCTGCCGCAGCACATCACCACGGAGGCGCAGCGTTCACGCTGGACGCGGATGTTGCAGGAACTGCCCCCGGTGCCGGTGGCCGAGGTCCATGGGGTGAAACTCCTGCGCCCCTCAGGTTCGTTTTCGGGGGGCGACTATTCCGAAAACCCCGAGTTGTATGCCGTGTTTCCTTACCGGCTCTTTGGTGTGGGCAAGCCAGATCTCGACATGGCCCGCGCCACCTACGAAGTGCGTACCAACCGGCATAACTTCGGCTGGTGCCAGGACAGCATCCAAGCCGCCTGCCTCGGCCTCGGCGAGGAGGCCGGCCGGCAGGTGGCCGCCCGCGCCCGGAATATCAACGGGGGCTATCGCTTCCCGGCGATGTGGCGGGGCTTTGACTGGATCCCCGACCAGGACCACGGCGACAATATCCTCACCACCCTGCAATGTATGCTGCTACAGTCCGATGGCCGGAAACTTTACGTCCTGCCGGCCTGGCCCAAGAGTTGGAATGTCGCATTCAAGCTGCATGCGCCCTGCAACACCACGGTGGCGGGTGTTTTCAAGGCGGGCACATGGGAGCACCTGACGGTTTCGCCGGCCTCGCGGGCCAAGGACGTGGTCAACATGATCCAGGAAGATGGGCTGAATAAGCCGTAAACACAGCCCAAGCGCAGGTCTCGTAATTTGATGTGGAATAAGATAACACGTCTCGCCTGAGGTTTGGCGCTGCGATACGAGCATCGCTTTCGCGGCTTACTCACACCGCGAAAAGGGTTAGGCTCCGTACATGTTCGCTCGTATGCATGGCGCTATTTCTTGCCACTGGCGCGTGGGCCTGCTGGTGGTGTTGGCCGC
>Ga0209048_10001297_pt1 | contig 25868 bp, 28 predicted proteins | sample FrelakmetCRP12CR_FD_187146 | JGI IMG/M metagenome (GOLD analysis project Ga0209048, IMG submission 187146) | Freshwater lake sediment microbial communities from the University of Notre Dame, USA, for methane emissions studies - CRP12 CR (SPAdes)... | ecosystem: Environmental > Aquatic >... | reverse complement strand
GTCCATCTCAACCCCAAGATCGGCCGCGACTGGATGCTGCCCGGCCACCGTCGCTACGTGCTCACGCCGGGCCAGAACAAGAAGCGCTTCGTCGCCGGCGCGCTCCACGCCAAGACCAAGAAGCTGACCTGGGTAACCGCAGCCTCCAAGGCCAGCGACCTCTTCTGCAAGTTGGTCTGGAAGCTCGTCTCCGATTATCGGAACGCGAGGCGCCTCCACCTCATCGTGGACAACTACATCATCCACTCCAGCAAGAAGACCCGGGCGTTCCTGGCCCAGTTCGGCGACCGGGTCGTGCTCCACTTCCTCCCGCCCTACTGCCCGGATGACAATCGCATCGAGCGCGTGTGGCTCGACCTGCACGCCAACGTGACGCGCAATCACCGGTGCAAGACGATCGAGGAACCGATGGTTCACGTCGTTGCCTTCATGCGTGCGTTCAACCAGCGTAAGAAGCTCAACCCTTCACTCCGGTTCGCGATCTCTGTTCGGGAATTGCGATCGGCCGTTTAGAACTGATGGGCGAAGAGGCCGCTTCGCAGCTTGGGCTCGAACCAGGTGCTCTTCGGAGGCATGAGGAGGCCGGCGTCGGACACCGAGAGGAGTTGCTCGATGCGGGTTGGGAAGAGGTGGAAAGCCACATCCCAGCCCTCCTCGGCGACCCGTCGTTCGAGTTCCTTGGCGCCTCGGATCCCGCCCACGAAGTCCACGTTCGCGTCGCGGCGGGGGTCGACGATGCCGAAGATCGGAGCCAGGACCTGATCCTGCAGGATGGAGCAATCGAGGGAGGCCACCGGGTGGCTCTGGTCGTAGCTTCCGGGCCCCACTCGGGCCGTCCACCATCTCCCCCCGAGAAGCACGCCGAACGCGAGCGGTTCGGACGGCTCGGGACGCTTGGCGGGGATGAGGTCGAGGACCCCACGGAGCGCCGCTTCGAGCTCGGCGGCAGAGCGCCGCCTCGTATCCCTTATCAGGCGGTTGTAGGCGAGGATCTGCATCTGGTTGTGGGGGAAGACCACGGCCAGGAAGGCGTCGTGCTCGCCCGGCTTCCCGCGCCTCGAGGCGTGCACGCGCGAGGCTGCAGCGGAGCGGTGGTGGCCGTCGGCGACGTAGAGGGCCGGGATCTTGTGAAACAGGTCCTGGATGCGGTGCCCCACGGCGGGAGGCGCGACCCAGAGCCGATGCTCCACTCCGTCGGAAGTGGTCATGTCGACTTCCGGCGAGCCGCCCGTCACTTCCCTCACGGCGTCGTCGACGGCCGTGACCGCCCGGTAGGTGAGGAAGACCGGTTCGTCGTGCGCGCCGAGCACGTCGATGTGGCGCGTTCGGTCGTCTTCCTTGTCCTGCCGCGTCTTCTCGTGCTTCCGGATCACGTCGGCGTCGTATTCGGCGACGGACGCGCAGGCGACCAGCCCGACCTGGCGGTGGCTCCCCATCTTCTGCGCGTAGACGTAAAAGCGAGGCTGGTCGTCCGCGCGCAGGACCCCGCGTCTCTGGAAGTCGGCCAGGTTCTCGGCCCCCTTCGCGTAGACGGCGTCCGAGTGCTCGTCGGTGCCCTCCGGCAGGTCGATCTCGGGCCGCGAGATGTGCAGGTAGCTGTCGGCGTTGCCGCGCGCCAGCTCGCGCGCCTCGCTCGTGTTGATGACGTCATAGGGAGGAGCCGCCACGCGGACCGCGTTGTCGCGGGAGGGACGGAGCGCGCGGAATGGTCGAAGCAAGGCCATGGGAGATCACCTCGGCTCGGGCCGGGACGAGAACCTCGACCGGCGTGCACGACTTCCGCCGCGCCGGCCGGTCCCGACTGACGGCAAGGCAGCCCGGGGGGCGGCGCCTATCCCCAGAGCTTCTCGTCCTTGCCCTGGACCGAGCGCCCGCAGTGCACGCAGACCTTCACCCGACCGCCGACGAGCGCGCTCTTGCCACCTGCATAGGTATGGTTGCATTCGCGGAGAAGCTCCTCCTCCTGCTCAAGCAGGGACCGGATGGATTCCTCCAGCTTCACGATCTCGGATCGCAGGGCGTCCCGCTTCGACAGCCGCTCCTCTTGCGTCACGGACCGCTCCTCTCCCCCGGGCGCCGGAAACGGGAACGCTCGGTCGACTCGTCCTGGGTAGGACATCATATCTCCCCCGAGCGTCCGGGAGAAAGCGATTACCCGTCGCGGGAGCGCAGGCCCACCCCCCGCTGTGAAGGACGACTTCCGGCAGCGGTGTGGTGACGCGCCAAACCAGCGTCCGTCTGGTCCCTACATCCGCGCCTCCGGAACGCGATCCTGTTCGTGGACACCTCCCGGGTGCCCCTGCTACTTTGCCCGGGACTCGATCCCTGTGAGGCGAGGACACATGCGCACGACGACTCTTCTATCTACCCTGCTCGCCGCGACGGGCTTCGCCCTCGCTGGCTGCGGCACCGCCCAGCCGGCCTCTGGCGGCGGTGGTGGCGGCGGCGGCGGCGCGTGCACGGGCTGCCACGGAACCGGCAACCGCCCGGCCAACATGGGTGGAACGGATCCGGACCAAGCGGCAGCGCCGCCGGCGCCACCGCCCGGACAGCCAACCACCGTCGTCGGCGCCCATCTCGCCCACGTGAACCCTCCGGCGAGCGGTTCGCTGCGCGGTCCGCTTGCTTGCAACCAGTGCCACTACCCGGTCCCGCAGGACGCTTCCCACGCGACGCAGCAGCCTCCGCCCGTGGTCGTTGTCTTCGGCCCGAGTTCGCTCGCCTATGGACCCTCGGTCACCACGGACGGGTGGAACCCCCACGCGAGCAAGGTCGCCTGGAACGGGCCGGCCACGCCGACCTGCTCGAGCGTCTACTGCCACGGCTCCTTCGAGTTCTTCGGAGACGGGCAGAACGGCGCCAATGTCGTCGGCAACCTGACGAACGCGCCGGACTGGACGGGGAGCAACCAGGCTGAGTGCGGGAGCTGCCACACGCTGCCCCCCGCGGGCCACATCCAGAACGCCTTCATCGGAGCAGCGCCGGCGAGCCCCAAGACCTGCAATGGCTGCCATCCCAGCACCGTCGCGCCCGACGGATCCATCGTCGTGGACGTCGCCGCCGGAGCGAGCACGCACATCAACGGGGAGATCAACGAGGGCGCGCATCCCGATCCGAACTGGCCGCAGCCCACAGTTCACGGCTACGCCGCGGTCCAGGAGAGCACGGGTTTGCAGTATTGTACGCAATGCCACACCGCGTTCGGCAGCCCGGTGGGCGATAGCAGCAGCTCGTGCAACGCATGCCACGGCGCTGCCCTGACCGGCGCGAAGACCCCGAACTGGCAGCAGAACTGCGTGTTCTGCCATGGCGATCACTCCCTTCTGACCAGTTGGGCGAGGCCGGCCACGAGCACGGACCCGCTCTGGGCGCAAGTTGCGCCGCCGATGGGGCCGCTGGGCGAGTCGGCGACGAGCACGCTGGCGGTCGGCGCCCACCAGCAGCACGTGGGGGCCGCGAACACACTGTCTCTCCCGATCGCCTGCTGGCAGTGCCACCCGACGTTCCCGACGAGTGACGGCATGCCCGGGGACGTGGGCCACGTAAACGGGCAACCGGCCTCGGTCCCGCTGCAGGGCGCGCTTGCCACCAATAAGGGAGCCGTCCAGGGTAAGTGGACCGAGCCGACGTGCTCCTCGACCTACTGCCACGGAAACTTCCCCCCCACCGACCAGGGGACCGGCGGCAACAACGCCTCACCCAAGTGGAACCAGGTGGACGGGACGTACGCGAGCTGTACGAGTTGCCACGGGACCGTGAAGACACTCACAAACGTGCTCACGCCGGCTCCCGACGATGGACAACACAGCCTGCACATCGCGCTCGGCAAGACGTGCAGCGATTGTCACTCCGGCTACTCTTGGAGCCCGACGACGACCCCCACGGTCAATCTCACCCTCCACGTGAACGGAATCAGGGACGCGGGTGGCCCCGGGACATCGATCACCACTTGGGTCCCGTCGACCCTCAGTTGCACTGCGAGCGCGGTCTCCTGCCACAACGCGACGGACATCCGGACCTGGTAAGGGGAGGCGCAAGGCCTCTAGCTTCACCTGCTGATGGCGCGCCGGGCTCCGCTCGGTGCGCCGTCGCCTTCTAGGCCGTCGAACCAGCTTCGCGCGACCGGACGGCCGGCCTCGAACTCGAACGCGCGGTGGAACCCGACGAACAAGCCCTGCACGAGTTCCCGCCAAGTCCCTGGAGGCCTCGAAGCCGGCAACAGCAGATCCATCCCGAGTCCCCGGACAGGCCTCGCGGCGGAACCGTTCCCCGAGGCCCGCTTCCATGCCCCTACAGGTAGGTTCATCTCGCCTAGAGGCCCTTGACCTGGGCACGACCCGGTTCATATTTTCCTGTCCGGCTCGGCGTACCGCACATCTATTGACCCGCGGCGCCCGGAGGACCCTTGCGCACCCCCGCACTTCCCGGCTTCGCGTTGCTCTCGGCCCTTGCTGCCTGCGGGGCCTCCACCAGCACGCCCCAGACCGGTCCATCGAGCCCCGTCCACGTGGCGCACCTTTCCGGTGGCACCCTCTCCGCGGGGTTCGCCTGCAGCGAGTGCCACGCGGCGCCGCCGAGCACGGCCGTCGACTTCTCCCAGGGCACCATGGCGAAGGTGAGCGGGCTCACGCCGACTTTCGACGCGACGACGAAGACGTGCAGCAACGTCTACTGCCACGGCAACGGCCTCCCCGGTAGCTCGCCGGCTTCGGTGGTCTGGGACCCGCCTAGCCAGGTGACCTGCGGCAGTTGCCACGCCATCCCGCCGACGATGACCCCCACGGCCGCGCACCCGAACGACATGAACTGCGGAGGCTGTCACCAAGGGTATACCTCGACGTCGGTCAACAAGGGCCTGCACGTGAACGGAACCATCGAGACCTCGGGGAATGGAGCGTGCGGGAGCTGTCACGGCCTGCCGCCGGCCACCGGGGCCCACGGGCAGCACCGCCGCGGGTGCGAAACGTGTCACCCGTCCAGCCAGACTGTGCTCGCTCCCTCTCACAACAACGGGACGGTCGACTTGATCTCGGCAGCCGGCTACAGCTGCGGGCTCGTGGGCTGCAAGCCGCCGGGCAACTACGGCACCTGCACCAACTCCTGTCACCAGAGCTCGCAGCGCTGGGCAGGCGGCGATTGATCGTCCCGCGGACCGGGCTCGCCGGCCATCCCGAAGGGGCCTCCGACCTCGCACCCGCCACCCCAAGGTGATGGCGGCCGACGAGTGCGACGAGCGCGGTGCTCCGACGCGCCCGCCTGCAGCCGGTCGCTCGACCGCGCATTACCGCCGCAAGTCCGCGCCGATCGATGACACTTGACCCCGACCCACGGCTTGCCTTCAATCTCGGAGCCAGAGATGACCCCCGCCGCGCGCCGCGCATCCATCGCCCTCGCTCTCCTCTCTCTCGCCTGCGCTTCGAGCGAGAAGCCGCACGCCTCCACCTCTCCCGTGGCGGAGCCGGCCGGCACCATCCCCCCCTGGGAGCAAGCGAACCCGGTGAAATCTCTCCCCGTCCCCCCACTCGGCGTCGCGGGCGAGCTCTCGGACCTCGAGTTCCGGGTGACTCCCGAGAAGGTGCGCCTGGGGAGATGGCTGTTCTACGACACCAGGCTCTCCAAGGATGGCGCGGTGTCCTGCTCCTCGTGCCACGAGCCCGAGCGCGGGTTCAGCGAGGCCGAGCCGGTCTCGACCGGCGTCCATGGAAAGAAGGGCACGCGCAAGGCCCCGCCCATTCTAAACGTCGCGTTCCCGGTCTACCCCGTCTTCTTCTGGGACGGGCGAGCCTCGACGCTCGCCGAGCAGGCAAAGGGCCCGATGTCGAACCCGGTCGAGATGGGAATGGCCGCGGATGACGTCGTGGCCGCAGTGCGCGCCGTGCGCGCCTACGGGCGCTACTTCGCGGAGGCGTACGGCGACGAGCGGGTGGACCTCGACCGGATCGCGGAGGCCATCGCCGCCTACGAGGCGACCCGGCTCTCGGGCAACTCCGCGTACGACCGATGGGACGCAGGTGACCCGAGTGCCCTTACGCACGAGGAGCGGATGGGCCGCGAGATCTTCTTCGGCAAGGCGGCGTGCAGCCAGTGTCACCTGGGCTTCAACTTCAGCGACGCCCGGTTCCACAACCTCGGGGTGGGCTGGAACGATCCGGGGCCCGGGTCCGATCCTCACGGGGGCTTCCGAGATCGGGGGCGGGCCACGGTGACCGGCAAGGATGAGGACACGGGGGCCTTCAAGACGCCGACGCTGCGGGACGTGTCGAAGCGGTCTCCCTACATGCACGATGGATCGGTCGCCACGTTGCGCGAGGCAGTGGAGCTGTACGATCGCGGTGGCGTGAAGAACCCTTGGCTCTCCGTCGAGGTGAAGCCGCTCCACCTCACGCGGAACGAGATCGACGCCCTGGTCGCCTTCCTGAAGGCCCTCGACGGCGAGGGTTACCTGGACGCCGCGCCCGAAGCCTTCCCCCGCTGACGGTCCGTGCGGGCGTCAGTCAGCGCGCATCAGGAACCACGACAGCAGGATGTTCACCACGCTCACCACCAGCCCTCCGAGAAACGCGGGCCAGAAGCCGGCGACGTGGAAGCCGAGGCCGAGGGCTCCGGAGAGCCCGGAAGTCAGCCAGAGGACGAGGCCGTTGATCACGAGGGCGAAGAGCCCCAGCGTGAGGAGCAGGAGCGGGATCGAAAAGAGCATCAGAAGTGGCTTCACGAAGGCGTTCACCACGCCGAAGACGAGGGCCACCCCAAGGAAGGCAACGACTCCGCCCTGGAACGTGACGCCGTTGACGAGTTTCACCACGGCCCAGAGTGCCGCCGCGTTGAGGAGCAATCGCAGGACGAAGAGCATCCGAGCATCCTAGCGGGCACGGGCGCCCGCCGGTGCGGCCCGCTTGGGGATGGCTCGGCGGGCGAGCGCGGAGACGCGCCTCCGCGTCGGCTGCCTCCCGGCCTCGACGGGGAGTGAGACGCCCTGGGTCAAGCCCCCGCGCCTCCCGACCCATCGCCGACCGCTCACGCTCCCGTGGCCACCGGTGCTCCGGGATTCGGGACCTTCTTCGCCAGGAAGGAAAGCATGATGTAGTTCCATCCCGTGAAGATCATGTCGATGGACACGAACAGCCCGATGACCCAGAGGGACGACAGGGGCCAGCGGTTCCAGATGAGGACGCCGAGGATGAGGGATGCGATGCCGTTCACGAGGCTCCAGCCCCAGCCCGGGTGCCGGGTGCTGATGGAGCCCACGGTGCGAAAGACGCCCAGCACGAGGAAGTAGCTCGCCATGAAGAGCGTCAGCACCTCCATGCCGGCGATGGGGCGAAAGAAGAGGAGTGCGCCGGCGACGATCGAGAGGATCCCCCCGATGAGGAACAGGAAGAAGCCCGACCACCGCTGGTGGCGAAAGGCCTGGATCAGCTCGATGATGCCATACACGACCATGAGGAAGCCGATGAAGGCCGTGGTCACGACGGAGACGGCGACGGTGTAGCCGAGGCCGATGACGCCTGCGATCTCGAGGATGACCCCCCAGGCGAGCAGCCAGCCCCCGTTCTTCTTCAGCTCGCCGGCGATCGCAGAACGGGTATCTGCCCTGGTCATGTTCCAGACCCTCCCCTGGATGTGACGCGAGAAGACGCTCGCCCCATATGCGTCGCTCTGGCAGACGCGACTAGGCCCTTCATGGGGGCGCGGTCCGCAAGGGCCTTCCGTCGCGGACAGTAACTACTACCTAAAGTGAATTCCGCTTCGCACCCGGCCCCGGAGGCGGACACCCAGGGTCGGCCGCCCCCGCGCTGCGGTCGGGAATCTCGCGGCGAAGGTTCCTCCCCGCGAGCCGCCCTTCCATTGTCAGACTCGGCCCGTAATCTCGATAGCGTGAAAGAGCGCTTCGTCACCCTGGATCTCGAAACGGTGCCCGACGCCGCGCTGGTGTCGGCGGTCGACGGGCAGCCCGGGCGGCCCTACGCCGAGCAGGTCCGGCGACTGGTCGACGAGCGGCGTGCTCGCAGCGGAGGTCGAAGCGACTTCCTGCCGCTTCCTTACCATCGCCCCATCGCGGCCTGCATGCTCGAGGCCGAGGAGGACGGCGGAGCCATCCGCGTCGTCGACGCGAGTTCCTGGACCGACCGGGGAGCCGGAAGCGGCGAGGCAGCGTTCCTTCGTCGGACCTGGCAGCGGCTCGAGGGGAGAACGCTCGTCTCGTTCCACGGCCGGGGGTTCGACCTCCCGGTCCTGGAGCTCCGCTCTCTCAAGATGGGAGTGGCGGCTCCACGCTGGTTCCGGGACTCCCGCGAGGAGGGCTCGCGCGGGCACCTCGATCTCCTCGACCTCCTTTCCAACAGCCGGGCGGCCCCCGCCGCGACTCTCGACCTCTACGCGAAGCTCATCGGCCTCCCCGGCAAAGAGGAGGTCGCCGGCCGCGACATCCAGGCGCTCTACGCGAGCGCCCAGCTCGACACCATCGCCGCTTACTGCATGACGGACGTGGTCCAGACCTGGCTCCTCTTCCTCCGCTACCGGCTGCTGGAGGGCTCGCTGAGCCGCGAGGGGTACGAGGCGAGCACGCGCTCCGTCCGCGACGATCTCCCGGGGATCTTCGGGCGCCGCCTCGAACCGCCGGAGCGGCGGATCCTCGAGGCATGGATGGAGCGCTGCACGGCCTTCCAGGCCGAGCCCGCTCCTCTGAAGCAGGCTCGCTAGGGCGAGCGCGCTCCGGGCATTCTCGAAGCCGCGCCGCAGCCTACGGCGCGTTGCGAGAGCCTCAGCCGGGGCGGAGCGCGGGCTCGGGCCCGTCCGGGCGGGCCACCACCACCGGGAGCGAACCCAGGAGGCGCGCAGCCTCGGCGGCCAGGCCGTTCGCGTCGTCGCGGCTCCAGCCCTCGGCCACGGCGACGATTCGCCCCCCGGGAGCGGTGAGGAACCAAGACGGCGTCGCTCGCACGCCGAAGGCCTCGGACGCGGGCCAAGGCTCCGGGTCGCGGAGGGAGCGGACGCGGTCGTCCCACCCGCTCACACGCGAAAACGCGCGCGTCTCCGCGGCACCGTCCTGTGAAATGGCGGCAACGGCTAGGCCGGGAAGCTCCGAGAAGCGCGGCAGGACCCGGCCGGCGACCTCGCTCGCCCCGCAGTCTGCCCGGTAGAAGAAGAGGAGGGCCGGCCCGGAGCGCCACAGCTCCCCGAGCGCCTGGGCGCGTGCGTCGGCCGCGAGAACCTCGGCCGACGGGGCCTGGCTGCCCGGGGCGAGGGGCAACGCTACTTGGCTCCGCGCTTCGCCGTGCGCTTGCGCTTGTGGCTCCGTACCCGGGCGCGCTTGGCGGCGGTGCGCTTCACCTTGCTGCGATGGCTGACCTTCCGCTTCGTTCGGTTGGTGACCTGCTTCGGCATGCGAACTCCTCCTTGGGGGACGGGCAGTGTACCCCGGGAACGGGGCGCGTCAACGCTAGGCGAGCCAGTCCTTCTCTTTCAGCTTCGTCGGCAGGTACTCCTCGGTGATGAAGGAGATCCCGCGCCTCGACAGGGCCTCGAGCTCGTATTTCACTCCCGACTTGACCATCTCCTGGATCTCCTGCTGCCACTGCTTGGCCTGGAACCAGGGGTAGGCGAGCATCTGCTTGGCTCGCGCCACGTCGCCGTCGTCCATCTTGATGGCCACGTTGGCCGGAAGCTTGTACGTGAGCTTGTCGAAGGAGGAGAGGCCGATGAAGCGGGCGTCGGGCACGGCCATCCGCATCGACTCGAAGGCGAGGTTGATGGATCCCTGCTTCACCACCGAGTAGATGTAGAAGCCCCACGGGTCGTTGTCGACGAGCACGTACAGCGGCAACCCGAGCTCGCTGTGGAGGCGCTGAACCAGGCGGCGCACGCCGCGCGGCGGCTGTCCCCCGCCGTGGACGATGACGCAGTTCTCGCGCTTCCAGAACTTGTCCTCGTTGAAGCGGCTCCAGACTGCATCCTTCTCCACGAGCAGGATGTACTTCGCCTCGTGCTTGCCGAACTGGATGACGTTCTCCTCGACGATGGATGGAACGCCCCATCCGCCGGAGCCCATGCGGCGGAGGTCGATGGTGTCGCCGGAGTCGCGGATGGTGATGGGCCCTACCATGGTGCCCTTGCGCGAGGCGAAGAGGTGGAGCTCCTCGCGCAGCGCGTCGAGGGACACCTCCAGGTCCTCGATGATCGGATCGGACTCGTCCTGCTCCTCGAAGGTGTTCTGCTTCGTGTCGCCGATGGTGTGCTTGGTGATGTAGTAGAGGTCGCGGATGCTCGTGGTCTTCCCAGAGCCGATGAGCTCCTGGCACGCCTCGGAGACGAGAAACGTCTGCATGAACTTCTTCGCCATCGAGACGTTGAAGAAATAGCGCTTCTGGCGCTGGTTCCCGAGCTCGACGATCCGCTTCTTCTCGTTGAACCGGACGTTGGCGAGCGAGCGGGTCGGGATCTCGACGAAGGGGTTTTTCCCTCCCTTCACCGCTCTCAGTACCGATTCGGCGAGCTTCTCGATCTTCGCCACCGTCTTCTTCGAGACCGCGTCCATCCGGGGCATGGCCTACTCGTCCTCCTCGGTCCGCCGCGGACGGCGCGACACGTTCTGGCTCGCCTCCTGCAGCTTCGCATCCTGCGTCTCCAGGTCCGCCTCGGTCACCTTCTCCGCCAGGCGCAGGAAATCCCGGCGGATCGGGTCGGGGCTGCGCCCGACGATCTTGCCGATCGCCTGGGACACCTCCTGGATGTAGAGCTCGAAGATGGATCGGCGCTGAGCCTGGTAGTCGGCGTGCTGCGTCTTGCGGATGTGGGCGGCGAGCTTTCGGCCGCACTCCTGCGCCGCGAGCTGGATCTCCCGGATGATCTCAGGGTAGTGGGCAACGGCTTCCTTGGACTCGCTCGTGAAGGGCACCCACACGGAGGCGATGTGCACGAGGAGGGCCATGGGCCCCACCGGCAGCGATCCCTTGGGCTGGCTGAGGAGGTAGTTTCTCCAGTCGGTCTTGACGATGGCCTCGGTGACGCCGCAGGCGCTCCGCTGGAACAGCAACGGGACGCGGTTCGCGAAGCGGAAGAGCTCGATGGACTTGTCGGCCGGCCAGCTCCCGCCGTACGCCAGCCCCACCTCCACCTGGAACGGGTTGCCCCGGTAGACCTTGGGGGGGCGGGTCACCGTGGCGATGAAGTAGTTGTGGCCCTTGATCTTCTCCACTCCCTCCTCGGGCGGAGCGTCCGGCACCTCCGGGACCACCGCGGGCGCAGCCTTGCCTCGCTTCGACGGCCTCCTCTTCGCGGCGCTGTCGAGGTCGAGCTGGCCATCCTCGTCGTCTTCGGGTCCTTCGCTCTCGATGACGGTCAGGAAGGAGACGAGCCCACGCCGCATGAGCTCGTCCCCGATGGGAGAGAGGCAGTTCGTGGGGGGAGCCATGATCCGGGTGGCCTGGATCCCCTTGTGGAGCCTCTCGGCCAGTTCCCGGTCCGCCGCGATTTCTCGCGGCCGCAGGCGCTCCTTCAACCCGGCGGCCTTCAGGATGTCGTCCGCCACGGACGCCGACACCCGGCTGAATGAGGTCTGCAGGAAGCCCTTCACGTCGTGGCTCTTCGAGTCGGACGCCATCGTCATCAGGGCGCCGAGTTCCACTCCGTGCGGGTGCGGGCGGATCTCCAAGGCCTCCTTGGGGAGCTCCTCGGTCGCGCGCGGGAAGGAGAGCTTCTCCTGCTTGGGGCGGAGGTAGTGGACTGTCGCGTGGGGGTTCGCGAGCGCGGTGTGCTCCACGTAGCGGTTCACGAACTTCTGCCCCTGTTGCCAGTTGGCGACGATCTCCAGCTCGACGCGGGTCCCGTGCTCCCGGTGCCACTCCCCGAGCGCCTCGTCCCGCGTGACGACCGGGTTGTTCTTCCGCGTGTCGATCTGGATCTCGAAGGAGTGGGCGGGCTTGCCCCTTCCGGTGCGGCTCGTCACGCGGATCGGCTGGCCGGTGGTGAGCTGGCCGTACATGGCAGCGGCGCTGATCCCGATGCCCTGCTGGCCGCGCGACTGCTTCAGACGGTGAAACTTCGATCCGTAGAGCAGCTTGCCGAAGATCTTGGGAGCCTGCGCCTTCACGATACCCGGGCCGTTGTCCTCCACCACCACGACGAAGCGTCCCTCGCCCTTCGTCAGCTCGGCCGCGGACTCGAACCCCAAGTCGCGCACCTCGATGGTGATCTCCGGGAGGATACCGGCTTCCTCGCAGGCGTCGAGCGAGTTGTCGACGGCTTCCTTGATGGTGGTGAGGAGTGCCTTCGAGGGGTTGTCGAAGCCCAGGAGGTGGCGGTTCTTCGTGAAGAACTCCGAGATGGAGATCTCGCGCTGCTTGGTGGCCATCTCCTCCGCGGTGGCGCGGCGCCGCGGCCGGGAGGTGACGGGCTCCGGCTCGGCCTGTGCCTCCTCCACGCTTGGGGCCACGATCGGGCGTATCGCCTGCCCGGCCGAGGTCGCGGCCGGCCTGGAGCGTGCCCTCCGGGTCGCCGCATTCCTGCCGTGAGGCGGCGCACCTGACGCTTCCACCGCCACCAGTTCCAGCTGCTTCAGGACCCGCCCGCCCTTCCCGGCCGAGGCCGGTCGGGGAGCGGCCGACTGCATCTTCTTCGCCGCCATTCCCGCCTCCGATATCACCCGGCATCGCGTTTATCACGACTCTCCTCCCTCCGCTAACTTATCGCCCTGCTTTGGCTTTTCCCGCGGACGGGCGATCCCTCCCATTTGACCGGGGCCGGGGCGTGGTTAAAGTTTTCGCTATGGCATGGAACGAACCCAGTCCTGCGCGCGGCATCGCGGTTCCGGCTTATGCCGGGAGCACCGGATACCTGAGGACCTTCGTCCTCATGGCGGCGCTCATCGCGATGCTCGCGATCGGCGGAAGCCTCGTCGGCGGCTACCAGGGCATGGTCCTGTTTGGCGGGATCGGCCTGGTGATGAACTTCGTCATGTACTGGTTCTCCGACCGCATCGCTCTCGCGGCGAACCGGGCTCAGCCGGTCACCCGGGACCAGCTCCCCGAGGTCTACGAGATCGTGGAGCGCCTCACCCGCAAGGAGGGGATGCCGATGCCGAGCATCTACCTCATCCCTTCCAGCAGCCCCAATGCGTTCGCCACCGGCCGCAGCCCGGCGCACGCAGCGGTGGCCGTCACCGAGGGCATCCTTCAGATCCTGAACCGCCAGCAACTCGAGGGGGTCCTCGCGCACGAGCTCAGCCACGTGAAGAACCGCGACGTGCTCATCGCCACCGTCGCTGCGGGCGTGGCCGGCCTCGTCTCCTCCCTCGGCCACATGATCCAGTGGGCCGGGATCTTCGGCGGGCTCGGCGGTCGGGACGAGGAGGGTCATGGAGGAGGGGTCCTGGCCGCGCTCGCCTGGGCCATCCTCGCTCCGATCATGGCGCTCCTCATCCAGCTCGCGGTCTCTCGCTCGCGCGAATACGCGGCCGACGCGACGGGCGCCAGGATGGTGGGAGACCCCGAACCGCTCGCTGAGGCGCTCGAGCGCCTGGAGCGTGGAAATGAGGCGCGGCCCTACGAGTTTGCCGGACCGGCCACGGCCCACCTCTTCATCGTGAACCCGCTCCACGGACGGGCCTTCGCCTCGCTCCTCTCGACCCACCCGCCTCTCGAGGACCGCATCCAGCGGCTGCGCGAGATGAGGCGCGGGATGCGGACCGCCTGACCGGCGCGGCGGGCCAGGATCAAGGAACGAGGAAAGGCTTTCCGGACCGCTCGCGCTGCGAGAAGCTTTCGTGCGCGACCGCTGCCTCCGCCAGGGGAAAGGCGCGATCCATCACGGGCTCGAGCTTGCCCGCGTCGACGAAACGCAGGATCTCGAGGAGCTCTCGCTTCGATCCCATCGTCGATCCCAGCACCGAGGGCTTCCTGTGGAACACGCGGCGGAGATCGGTTTTCGGGTCGTGGCCACTCGTCGCCGCGCCGATGACGAGACGGCCTCCGTTCACGCGCACGAGAAGGGACTCGACGGTGGTCGTCGCCCCTCCCGAAGTTGCCACGGGGGTGGGCTGGTTGTAACTAGGCGCAGTGGAGACCGAGACGCTGGCCATCCTTGGAGCCGGGGACACCGGGATCGCCGTCGCGCGCCTAGCGGCTCTCGCCGGCCTGCACGTGCGGCTCTGGGATCCGAGCGAGGCCGCGCTGCGCGGCGCTCTCCTGCTCGTGCGCCAGCAGCTTGAGCACGCGGTCCGGCAAGGCTTGGCCCCGGCGGAGCATCGTCAGACCATCCTCGACGGCGTGCTTGCCACCACCGACCTGGAGGAGGCGGTGTCGGGCGCCGACGCCGTGCTCGAGACCGGTCCGGAGGACCCCGAGGTCCGGCGGGACGTCCTCGCCAGGGCCGCCGCTGCGGAACCCAGCGCGACGCTCCTCGCGTCCGGCACGCTTGCCGCCGTTGGCGCCCAACTGCCGGACCCGTCGCGGCTGGCAGGGCTCCTCCTCGGCGAAAGGCTCGGCGAGACCGCGCCGAAGGCCGTGGGGACCGCCTGGTCCTCGTCGAAGGCCCTCGCGGCGGCGCAGTCCGTCGCCCTCGCCCTTTCGAGGGCCGCCGCCGTGCACCCCACTTGAAGCCCCTGGGGCCTTACGTGGGAGGTTCGGTTGCGTTCCGCCCACCCGCCGGCTAGCAACCAGCCATGACTCTTCCGTTCCTGGCGATGATCCTAGGCGCTTCCACGCTCAAGGTCGGAGATAAGGCCCCCGACTTCACGCTCAACGATACCGACGGCAAGCCGGTCGCTCTCTCCGGCCTGCTGAAGAAGGGGCCTGTCATCCTCGCCTTCTTCCCGAAGGCCTTCACACCTGGCTGAAACAAGGAAAACCAAGCGTACCGGGACCGGTATGCCGACGTGGAGAAGAAGGGAGCCGAGGTGGTCGGGATCTCCACCGACTCCCCGGAAACCCTGAAGAAGTTCAAGACGGAGTTCCATCTGCCGTTCATCCTTCTCTCGGACCCGGACAGCAAGGTCGCCGACCAGTACGGCGGGCACGTTCCCGTCCTCGGGTTCGCGAATCGAGCCACCTACGTCGTCGCCCAGGACGGGACGGTCACGGAGATCGTGACCGGCTCGGCCGCGGTCGACCCCACTGCAGCCGTCTCGGCGTGCCCGCTCAAGAAGGGCTAGATTGGCACCCATGAAGAATCCGCTTCGAAGTGCCCTGTCGATCGCCCGCCGGTTCATCCTCGGCGTCTCTCCGGAGGAGATCCGGTTCACCTTCGAGGACGTGCGGTCGGATATCCGATCGACCAGGGCGGAGCTGAAGGGAGAGATCGCCGCGCTTCGCAGGGAGGTGGAGGCGCTGCGCGAGGGGGAGGACGAAGTCCGGGGTGCCGAGCTGCCCGTGGCGGAGGCGTAGCCTCGTCCGCCGCCGTGGGGCGGCTCTACCATCACGGACCCGGCTCGTGGACGATGACCTTCGCCACGACCGCCTCGCCGACGACCGTCTCGAGCCGCGCGCCTTCTTTCCAATAGGCCCTCTTCAGGTACCCGAGCCCGAGGCGTCCGCGGGTCGTCTCGGCGGCGCTCGTCACCCAGCCGACGTCCTCGCCGCCGGCGAGCAGCCGGGTGCCGGGCCCGGCGCCGCCAGTCAGGCGAAGCTGCACGAGCCCCTTCTGCAGGTGGCCGCGCATCGTGGCCCGGAGCACGACCTCCTGGCCGATGTAGCAGCCCTTGTCGAAGTGGATGGCGTGGCTCGTGAGCCCGGCCTCCATGGGAAGCCGGTCCCGGTCCATGTCGGCACCGTAGCGGGCGAGCCCCTCCTCGATCCGGAGGATCTCCAGGTCGGACTCGGAGAGGTCGGCCGCCCCGCCGACGAGGAGTTCCTTCCGCAGGGACTCCGCCTCCTCGGGGGTCGCGATCACGTCGAGCGCCGCGCCCCCCCGGCGCGGCGTGGCGGCCACCGCCTCTCCCTTCCGGAGCGTCCGCACGCGCGACACTCCCTCGGGCCCAAGCACTGGGACGACGCGGAGGAGGGAAGACAGGTCCTCGACGGTCACTTCGTCCGCGACGAGATACCTCCGAAGGTGGGCGGCGAGCGGTTCGAGCTCGACGCGGTCGACCACGAGCAGCAGGTCTACCTGGCGCGCGGCGACGAGCCCTTCGCCGACGAGGTGGCCGCGGGCGTCCAGGAACGCCGCGTAAGCGCTGTCTCCGGGAGCGATCGCCGCGAAGCTCTGCGTCGACATCCGGTGGAGGTAGTCGCGTGCATCCAGGCCACGGAATCGCAGGATCCCGCAGCTCATGACAGGACCGACCGCCGCCGCGGTGCGGGCCGCAGCAAGCCTCTCTTCGAGCAGCATCATCCCTAGCTGTAACGGACCGCGCGCGCTCCATCAACCTGCGCGCCCGGCCGCGAACGGCGGGCCCGGGGCTTCCCGATCAGCCTCTCTGGGTCACGACGACGCCAGCGATGACGAGCACGCCGCCGACGACGAACGCCGGGGTGAGCCGATCGCCGTGCACGGCCCAGGCGAGGATGGCGGTCAGCACCGGCTGCGTGTTCGACCAGACCGCGACCCGGCTCGCGTCCTCGCGCGCGAGCGCGTAGTAGTAGATGAGGTACGCGACGACACTCGTGAGGAGCACCAGGTAGGCGAGGCTCACCCAGCCCGTGGGCGAGAGCGCGCGGAAACTGTCCCCGCGGCTGAGCAAGGCGCCAAGCGGCAGGTAGATGAGGGTGCCCGTGATCACGGTGAGGCCGGTCGTGGCGACGACGCCGTAGCGCTCGGCGTAGGGCTTCCCCCAGACCACGTATACGGCCCATGCGACGACCGCAGCGAGGACGAGGAGGTCGCCCAGGAGGCCCGCCCTGGACTCCGCCGAGCCTGCGAGCTGTCCCCGTGAAAACAGCACCACCACCGCCCCCGCGAACGCAGTTCCAATGCCCATCACCTTGAGAGGACTCGACCGTTCCTCGCCGCGCAAGAGCGCGAGGAGAAAGACGAACACCGGCGTCATCCCGTAAAGGAGAGCGGCCCGGCCCGGCGTCGTGAGTGAGAGCCCGCCGAGAAACAGCCCCTGGTTCAAGGGGATGGCGACGAACCCCAGGGCTGCGAGGCTCACGAGGTCTCGCCTCGGGACCCTTGGGGGATGCCGCAAGAGAAGCGCGGCGTAGATCGTACCGGCCAGCGTGAACCGCGCCAGGGCGAGCTCGAAGGGAGAAAGCTCCGTGAGCGCCCGCTTCGCGGCCAGGTAGGTGCCTGCGGAGATGATCGAGTGGGCGAGCATGAGGAGGTCGATCATCCTTCGCCGCCCTCTGCGCCCTCGAGCCTCGGGAGCGCAAAGCGCGCCGCCTCGTCGACCCCGGGGAGCTCGCTTCCGAGCCGGCGACGAACGAGCGGCGCGAGCGCGGCGTCGCCGCTCGAGCCGGCGACGAGGATGGCGTTTCGCACCAGGCCCGCATGGCCCGCGCGCGCGAGCGCGGTTCCGTAGAACTCGCGCCGGTACTCTTCGAGACCCATCGGGATGACGCGGGCGAGGTCGAGCCACGGGTGGCGGGTGGGATCGAGCTCCGGACTGCCGATTGCCCCCTCGCGGCGGTTCCAGGGGCAGGCCGTCTGGCAGTCGTCGCACCCGAAGCCCCACCGGCCGAAGCGGGCCGCGATGTCCGCGGGGACGCTACCGCGGCGCTCGATGGTCTGGAAGGAGAGGCAGCGTCGGGCATCGATGAGTCCCGGTTCGGGTATGGCGCCCGTTGGGCAGGCCGGCATGCAGGCGCTGCACTCCCCGCAGCGTTCGGGATGCGGCGCGTCCGGCTCGAGCTCGCGGTCGAGGATGACCGTGGCGAGAACCACCCAGCTCCCGAGGTCGGTCGTGATGAGGCAGCCGTTCTTTCCCACCCACCCGATACCCGCCCGCTCGGCCCAGGCCTTCTCCATCACGGGCGCGACGTCCGCGGTGGGAAGCGCGCGGAGTTCCGGGTCGCGCTCGCGAAGGCTCGCCACGAGGACCCTAAGCATCCGCTTCAGCACGGAATGGTAGTCGCGCCCGCGGGCGTACCGAGCCACTTCCGCCCGGACCGGAGCCGAGCCGCCACCCTGCCCGCCCGCATAAGCGAGGGCCAGCGCGACCACGCTCCTCGCCCCCTCGAGCAGCCGGGACGGATCGAGCCTCGCGTCGCGCTGCGTCCGCAGCCAGACCATGTCTGCCTCGGCACCGCGGGCCAGCATCCGGTCGAGCGGGCCGGGGTCGAGCCGTTCGGCTCTCGCGATGCCCGCCTTGTGGAAGCCGGCGGCGAGCGCGGCTTCCTTCACGATTGCACTGTCCAGGACCTGTGGCGTCTTGCTGCTCCGGCTACTCTTCCCCGTCGCCCTGGCCCTTCTGCGGCCGGCCCTTCTTCGCCACCGGAACCGGCGGGAGGAGTCGGCGGGCGACGAACCTGGCGACGACGGCAGCAGGCGCGCCGACGATCGCGCCGAGCACGATCGCCCAGAGGGAGGGGATGACCGCCTGGGCGGGTGTGACGTTGTAGCTCACCACCATGCCGAACCCCAGCGCCACGCCGGCGGCGATGGTGCTGCCCGCGTCGCGTCCTGCTCGCACCTCGCCGACCGCGGCGAGGACGAGGATGAGAATCGACAGGATCCACGCAGCGGTGTGCGGTAGCCAGTCTCGGTAGATCGTGACCCGGAGTCCCCCGGCGGTTTGCCCCTGGAGCCGCTCCAGCCGGAGCTCCCGCGCCCCATCCGGAATCCGGGCCTCGAACCAGTCGGCGTCGTGGTCGTGCGCCACTCGGGCCCGGCCGCCGCGGCCCACCCTGGCGTAGCTGAACATGCGCTCCAGTCGCCCCTCCACCGGTTGCGCGAAGCCGCCGAGCCGGAAACTCACCTGAGGCTCGCCGGCACCGCCCAGCGGGGCGGACACGAGGAGCAGGACGCGCCCGGAGATCCCCTCTGGAAGGGATACGGTCTGATCAGCCCGGTCGAACTCGCCCACGAAAAGCGGCTCGCCGGGGTGAACGGCTTCGAGCGCCGGGACCGCCGCGACGATGAAGGTGAGCACGGCTGCCGCGACCAGCAAGATCGCAGACGCGCCGCCCCGCCCGCCGAACGCCGGCCGGGCAACCATGACGGCGAGGACGAGCGGAACGGCCAGAGCGACCAGCGCCCCGACGGCCGACTCGGACAGAACCCCGGCCACGTGGAAGACGCCGACCGCGACCGCGACCGTCACGCCGAGCGCAGGGAAGAACCACGGGCGCAGGAGCCCCTCGAACCGATCCGCCGAACCCGTACCGTTGTCTGGCATGTGTGAACCTTCCCCTTCGGGGCGCGCAGGATAGACGAACCGGCCCGTCCCCGCCAAGTCGAGAACTGGACAGGATCGAGTTGGCCCATACCATGCGAGCGAATGGCACGGCGCCTCGATCTGCACGAATGGGACGGCCTCCCGGGAACCCGCGAACGGGGCGACGGTTGGGCCCTGGTCCAGGGCGACACGATCGAGACTTTGGAGAAGCTGCCCCCCCGATCGGTCGATCTGATCTTCGCGGACCCCCCCTACCACCTCTCCAACGGCGGGACCACCTGCCAGAGCGGCCGGCGAGTCCGCGTGGACAAGGGGGCATGGGATGCGTCCCGCGGCGTCGAAAGCGACCACGCGTTTCAGCGCACCTGGCTCGAAGCGTGCCGTCGGGTGCTGAAGCCTTCCGGCACGATCTGGGTCTCCGGGACCCAGCACGTCATCTTCTCCGTGGGCTACGCAATGCAGGAGCTGGGCTTCCACCTTCTCAACACCGTCACCTGGTACAAGCCCAACGCCGCCCCCAACCTGGCTTGCCGCTTCTTCACGCACTCGACGGAGATCCTGCTCTGGGCGGCCCCTATGCGGTCAAAACCCCTTGCCCACCGGTTCAACTACCGCGAGATGAAGGCCCGCAACGGGGGCAAGCAGATGCGCGACCTGTGGGAGGTCAGCGACCGGCCGACGCCGGGGGGCAACCAGGTCGTCTGGGCCCTGCCCACGCCAGCGGCCCGCGAGAAGGCCCTCGGGCGCCACCCCACCCAGAAGCCACTTTCGCTGCTCGAGCGCGTCGTGGCCGCCAGTTCCTCCGAGAGCGACCTGGTCCTCGACCCGTTCTGCGGGTCGGGCACGACCGGAGTCGCCGCCACAGTCTCCGGACGCCGCTTCCTGGGCGTGGACGTCGACGGGGACTACGTCGACCTCGCCGCCCGGCGCATCAGGGCGGCCGTCGACGGAGCGCCCCTCCTGGCCGTATCCCGCTGAACGCCGGTCCCATTCAGGTATCGGCGCGCAGTGGCGCCGTTGCCCGACCGGAGCACGCGTGGTAACGGTTTCCCCGTGAGACCGCCCGGCAAGCGCGACCGAGAGGACAAGGGAGAGCCGGACCCGGCTCTGGAGGGCAACATTGCGTCCGCCGGGGAACTCGAGCCCGGCGATCGCGTCGTCTACCCGAATCAAGGCGTCTGCCGGGTGCTCGGCCTTGAGCAGAAGGACATCGCCGGCCAAAGGCTCGAATTCGTGAAGTTGACCCGCGAGGAAGACGGGGCCTCGGTCCTGGTGCCTCTTCAGAAGGTCGCGACCATCGGACTTCGGCGCGTCGCTTCGGCCGATCAGATCGAGGGCGTCTTCCACTACCTGGGCGCTTCCTACGACGATCCCGAGCTCGATTGGAAGGTCCGGCACCGCGACAACGTGGAACGACTCATCGCCGGCGGCGTCCTCGGGGTCGCCGAGGTCGTGAAGGGACTGCACTCGCTTGCGAGGCTGCGCCCGCTCCCGGCGAAGGAGCGCGAACTCTACGACGGCTCGCGCCACCTCTTGGTGAGCGAGGTCGCGGTCTCCCTGGGCATCCCGGCCACCATCGCCGAGGACTACATCGACTACGCCCTCATGCCGCCGGCTGGAGTGAAGCTCCCGCTCAAGCCGCCGCCGAAGCCGGTCGAGCTCAAGGGCCCACCGTGGAAGCGCAAGAAGCCGGTATCCGAGGAGGACGATCTGGGCCTCGAGGATCTCGGCCTCGATCTCGGCTCGCTCGAGGGGGAGGAGCCGGCCGCGGAGAATGCGGAGGGAGCGGCCGGCGAGGGTGCGGAACGCACAGAGACCGCGAGCGCTGGCGAGGAAGCCGTCGCCACGCCCCGACCCGCGAGACCCGCCAAGCCAGAGAAGAAGGCTGCCAGGCCGCCGGTCGCCGAGAAGGAGCGAAAGAAGGCGCCGAAGGCGCACCCCAAGAAGGCCGCGAAGAAGCCCGCCCCTCGCAATGCCGCGAAGAAGCCCGCCAAGGCGAAGCCCGCAAAGCCGCCGAAGAAGGCGAGCGGAGGGAAGAGGAAGTGATCCGCATCGTCACCCTGGCCCCGTTCGACGAAGGCGACATCGCCTTCCTCACGCGCACACTCTACCGATCGTTCGGCGTCGGCACCGAGCACGTTGGCGAACGGGCGCTTCCCAAGACCGCGGAAAGAGCCGACGGTCGCTTCGATGCCGTGAAGTTGCTCGACGACGCCCCTCCGGTTCGAGCCTTCGCGGACGACAAGGTCGTGTACCTCACCGACGTGGAGCTCTCGATCCCGAAGGGACCGCTCGGCGAGCCGCCCGCCTGGGGTTTCGCGGTGCAAGGGGGCGAGCGGTGCCTGGTCTCGACGTTCCGCTTCCCTCCGCGCGGCGTCTCCGAGTCATCCATCGAGGTCTTTCGACGCCGGCTCGCTCGCGAGTGCACGCACTTCGTCGGCCACCTGTGGGACCTGCATCACTGCTATGACCCCCGCTGCGCAATGCACCCGTCCTGGTCTCCCTCGCTGGCAGCCGATCCGGAGCACGACCTGGACGCCTTCTGCCGCGAGAAGAGCGAGCGCAGGATCCGCCTAGCGAAGACCTGAGCCGCTCCACGGGCCCCTCGACGCCACCGCCGGTGAGCGACCGCCCCGACTACCTGGGCCCGAGCTACATGCTCGGAACCCCGAGTGAGCCTCCGCCGACGCGCGCCCAGGTCTGGCGCGCCAGGGCCCGCCGCCTCCTCTGGCCGCCGACGCCGGAAGTATTGGCCGCGCTCTTCGCCGCCACCGTGACCGGGCTTGGAGGATACGGGCTCCTCTTCGCCGCGACGCTCTCTTCCCGGCTTCCCTCTCCCATCGACTGGGAGGCGGCTGCCGCGCTCGTGGGCCGCGACGCCCGCCCCGGGGACATCGTCGCCCTCGCGCCGCCCTGGGCAGAGCGGGCGCGCGAGTTCCTTCCCGAGCGGCTGCCGACCCGCCCGGACGTCCCGCTCGTGACGAATAGCTTCCTCGACTATGCGACGGAGGAGTTGCCCGGAGTGCGCCGGGTCTGGCTCGTCTCTCTCCCCCGCGCGCCCGGGTACTCCGGAGACATCGCGCGGGAGCTCGCCAGCCGGTCGACCGCGATCGACGGGCCTCAGCAGCTCGGAGCCCTGCAGGTGACCCGGTACGATCTGCAGACTCCAATGAGGCCTCTCTACTTCTTTCCCGATCGCCTGTCCTCCGCCCGAGTGCAGGTGGGTGAGGAGACTTGCGCGGCCGACGCTGCGGGAGGGCTGCGGTGCGCCGGCACTCCATCGCTCCGGGTCGCCAGGGAGGTCCGGGAGGTGGACTTCTTGCCCAGAGCCTGCATCAGCGTGGTGGCGAGCAGCGACCCTGCTCGGCCTTCGGCGATCGATTTCCCGGACGTTCCGATGGGGCGGGCGCTGCGCGGCCACACCGGCGCCGCCGGGGACGGCGGACTCGGCGCCCCGGTCGCCGTTCGTTTGCGCGTGAGAGTGGACGGCGAGGAGGTCGGGGAGTTGGAGGAGCATCCGAGGAGCCCTGGCTGGCACGCCTTCCAGTTCGATACCTCGAGGTTCGCAGGGAGGCGCCTTCCGGTCTCGTTCCAATTGAGCGCGGTGCAGCCCACGCGCGAGCCTATCTGCCTCGACGCGATGACCCTTCCGTGAACATTCGATCGACAAAGACGCGACTCGCAGTGCTGCTCCCGCGCTCGCCGAGCCGCCGCATCGCCCTTGCGTGGTCCCTGGGCGTCCTGTGTATCGCGGCGGCGACCGCGCCGGCAGTCGGGATCTCTCGCGACGAGAGCGTCTACCTGGAGGCAGCCGAGAACTACGCCCATTTCTGGATGCTGGCTGTGCGATCTCCCGGGAAGGCCCTCTCGCTTGTGGATCGCTACTACGCGGTCAACCGCGAGCACCCGGGCCTCGCGAAGGGGGTCTATGGCTTCACCCATGCCCTGCTCGCAGACGGCCTCGGCATCACCGGGCACCTTCAGGGCTCTCGCTTCGGCGCCTTCCTGTTCGCCGCCGTGCTCGCCGGCCTGCTCTCGATGTGGGGCTCCGCGCTCGCCGGCGCCTGGGGTGGAAGCCTCGCTCCGGCATTGTTCTTTCTCGTACCGCGCCACTTCTACCACGCCCACCCGGCCGTCCTCGATCTTCCCGAGACGGCGTTCTGGTTCGCGACGGCGTACGCGTACTGGCGCAGCGTCGGCGGGGGCGGAGACCATGCACGGAGTGGCCGGTGGGCACTCGCAACCGGCCTCCTCTTCGGCGCGGCAGTGGCGACGAAGCACAACGGATGGTTCCTCGTCCCCCTGCTATTTGGCTGCTGGCTCGCGGTAGCGCTTCCCGCCTTGCTGCGCGAGGGGCCGAGGGCGCTCTCGGCCCGATTCCCCTCGGCTTTCCTGTCGATGGCGGTCTTCGGGCCCCTGGTCCTCTTCGCGACGTGGCCATGGCTGTGGCCCGAGCCGCTGCCCAGGCTTCGCGACTACTTCGCGTTCCACCTGCATCACGAGAACTACCCGTGGATGTACCTCGGCCGGCTTCTGCGGGATCCTCCCTTCCCGGCGAGCTACCCATTCGTCGTGACGGCGCTCACCGTCCCCGCTGCCATCCTGGCCTGCATGTGCGGCGGCCTCGTTCAATCCATCGCGCGGATCGTCCGCTCCCTGCGCGGGTACATCGAAGACGTCTCCCTTCCGACGGAGATGCTTCTCTCCGCGAACGCTCTCTTCCCGATCGCCCTCATCGCCTGGCCGACGATCCCGCATTTCGGCGGCGTGAAGCATTGGATGCCTGCTATGCCGTTTCTCGCTCTGCTCGGGGCGAGGGCTCTCGTCAACGCCGGGCAGGTCCTCGTTCCGAGACGGCCGAGCGCGGTCACGGGGACCCTCGCCGCCCTGGCGCTCGCTCCTGCGGCCTGGCAGGTGGCTCACGTTCATCCCTTCGGAACCGCAGCCTGGAACGAACTTGCCGGAGGGGCGGCCGGCGCCGCCTCGATGGGGATGCAGCGCCAGTTCTGGGGCGACAACATGGCTCGGGTTCTTCCTGTAGTGAATGGCCACGCGGCGCCCGGTGCGAGGGTCTGGTTCCAGGAAGCGACATGGCTCGCGGTGAAGGAGTACCAACGGGACGGACGGCTTCGCGGAGATCTCGCGTGGGCCAACGGGCCCGAGGACGCGGACATCTCGATCTGGCACTACCACCAGGAGTTCCGCGACAAGGAGTTTCGGACTTGGACAGACTTCGGCACCGCGCGTCCGGCTACCGGGGTCTACCTCGACGAGGTCCCGCTCGTTGAAGTTTACGCAAGACCAGGAGCCTGGCGGTAGGTCAGGCTCGGACTAGGCGACGGCGTGCTCGCCGGCTCCAGACCGCCTCGCGCTCGCGAGCCATGCAATGACGTCGGAGTCGCTCACCGAGCCAAAGTCCTCGTACCACTCGGAGACCGACCGGAGAACGGCGGGCCGTATAAGAGTCACCACGGCATCTGCCAATCCTTCCAGAGCCTCGGCGGCGAACGCGGAGGCGACCGGCGCTGCGATCACGAGCCGAGCGGGCCTCAACATCCTCACCGCCTCCACGGCCGCCCTCATCGTGACACCCCTTGCGATTCCGTCGTCTACCAAGAAGACGGCGCGTCCTCGGATGTCGGGGATCGGGCGCCCTTCCCGGTATGCGAGGACGCGCCGCTGCAACTCATCCTCCGCACTTCGAATCGCGCCGCGGAGCTCTCCAGGCGCTACCTTTAGGACGCTGGCGAGCCCCAAGTCGATCTGACGCACTCCTCCCTCGGCGACGGCCCCCATGCCCAACTCTGGGTGTCCGGGTGCGGGAACCTTGCAGGCGATGATGGCGTCGGCGTCCGCGCCCAGGTGGCGCGCGACTTGGGTACCGACGACAGCCCCGCCCCGCGGGATCCCGAGAACGATGTCGCCGCCCAGCCTGTAAGCCTCAAGAGCCAACCCGAGGGCTGTTCCCGCTTGGGCTCTGTCGAGGAACTTCACGCTGATTACGTGTGCACTGGAACTCTGGCCGGGAGTCCCCATCGGGGTCCCCACCCTCCCGTCGCCCCTCGGACGGGTCACTCAATCCTTGCGGCGCCGAAGATCACCCGAGTGAAGGTGTCGCAACAACAGGGTATCGGCAGCGCGGCTTGACCTCGCAGTCCGTGACCATATAGTTGATGATATGTTCGCTATGGGGGCGAACAGGTTTCGACGGAGGATTGACGGCGTATGGTGCGCGCCGTGGTTGGTCACCAGGCCACGTAAAAAGGCGACCACACAGAACCGCGAACGAGCCCATGGCTCTGGCTGCCTAACTAAAGGCTAGCCCGTTCCCCTGCGAGCGCCGAGTAGCAGGAGTGGACGTCAGCGTCGGCTGGACCCGGGCGGGAAGCGAACCGCCTTGCCTGGGTCGAGACCAAAGGGTGAGAACGTGAGCGCTCGCAGGCCCGGAGGTTGGCGCACACGTAAATTCTCCGGGATACGCGCGTAGGACCATTCGCTAGAAGTCTTTCGGACCCGGGTTCGATTCCCGGCGCCTCCACCATTTAACCCCGCGGGGAAGCGGGGTTTTCCTTGTGACTGCACCAAGACCTGCACCAAGGTC
>Ga0209048_10001296_pt1 | contig 25876 bp, 21 predicted proteins | sample FrelakmetCRP12CR_FD_187146 | JGI IMG/M metagenome (GOLD analysis project Ga0209048, IMG submission 187146) | Freshwater lake sediment microbial communities from the University of Notre Dame, USA, for methane emissions studies - CRP12 CR (SPAdes)... | ecosystem: Environmental > Aquatic >... | reverse complement strand
CCTCGCAATCTTCCGCCGCATGGCGAGGTCGAGCAGGCGATCGATCTCCGCCGGCGGCACTTCGATCCGGACGAGCTTCCCGTAGTAGCGGAGCCTGCAGGAGCTGAAGCCGATCGTGTGCAGGTACGTCTCTCCCTTGAGCACCTGATCGAGCTTCTCGACCGTGATGCGCTCCCCGTAGGGGAACCGCGAGGCGAGGCACGCGAGCGCCGGTTTGTCCCACGTGGGGAGGCCGCGCTCGCGGGAAAGGGCCCTGATCTCGGCTTTCGTGAGATTCGCCTCGATGAGAGGGCTCTTCACGCCGAGCTCCCTGACGGCCCGGATTCCGGGCCGGTAATCCGCCGTGTCGTCCGCGTTCGAGGCCTCGAGCACGCACGCGAGGCCGCGCTTCTTCGCGAGAGCGGCGAGTCTCGAAAAGAGCACCTGCTTGCAGAAGTAGCAGCGCTCCGGCGGGTTGCTGCAGTATTCCTCGCGCATGACCTCGTCGGTGCGGATGACCTCGTGCGCCACGCCGAGCCTCTTCGCGAGAGCCTTCGCCCCTTTGACCTCATCGGGCTGCACGACGGGCGAGGCGGCAGTGACCGCGAGAAGCCTCGGGCCGAGAACATCCTTCGCGACGCTCAGGAGAAAGGTCGAGTCGACCCCTCCCGAGAACGCGACGAGGGCGCTCCCGCAGCTCGCGATCGTCCGCTCGAGCGCGGCGAGCTTGTCAGCCGGTGCTCTGCTTTTTGGCCGGCTCCTTCGCCGGTGATCTTGCCGGAGCTTTTTCATTCGGAATCGTGTCCCTCAACGATTTGGCGTACCTTTTCGCCTTCATATGCTCCTCGTGCGTCCTCGAGAAGAAATGGCTCCCGTCCCCCGCCGCGACGAAGTACAGATCATCGCACCCCTCGAGCGGACGCACCGCGGCGATGAGCGACGCGCGGCTCGGGCTGCAGACAGGCCCCGGCGGGAGCCCCTTGGTGCGGTATGTATTGTACAGCGACGCAACCTTGAGATCGCTGTAGTGCAGCGCGCGCCGGACGCCCCCGAGGGCATAGGCGACCGTCGGATCGGCCTCGAGGCGCAGCCCCTGCCGCAGCCGGTTGTGATACACGGCCGATATGCGGCTCATCTCCGACTCATCCTGCGCCTCCGCCTGAATGATCGAGGCGAGCGTGACGATCTCGTTCGTCGACAGCCCCGCGCCGGCCGCGAAATCCGCGATGTCCTTGTTGTAGATCTCGCGGAAGCGCTCGACCATCAGTTTCGCGAGGTCGCGCGACGAGATCGGCCAGCTCAGGAGATACGTGTCGGGGTACAGATACCCTTCGAGGGAAGGCGCGCTGATGCCGAGCTGCCGGACGAAATTGGTGTCGCTCGCGACTTCATAGAACTGAGCCGAATCGATCTCGACCTCCCGGTGCACGGTCCCCGCGATCTCGCGCAGCATGAATCCCTCCGGGATCGTGAGCCGCGTCACCTCGAACTCGGCGTGGGAGAGCTTGTGAAGCATCCGCGAGATGCTCATCCCATCGAGGAACACGTAGCGCCCCGCCTGGACCTTCTTGTCCTTCCCCGTAATGACGGCGACCCAGCGGAAGAGGGTCGGGTGCTTGAGAACCCCCTTCTCGACGAGCATTTTCTGGACGTCCCGGAGGTACGCTCCAGGAAGGATACGGATCTCGACCTGCGGCGAGCGCGGATCGATTCTCTCGCCGTAGTAGAGAATGCCGATGTACACCGCGGCGAGGAGCGCGGTGGAGAACAAGAGCGCTAGGACGGTCGAGATCTTCTTCATCGCTCGGTCCTCGCGTCGAGATAATTCTGGAGGAGGAGCACCGCCGCGAGCTTGTCGATGTCTCGGGCGTCGAAGCTCCGCTCGCCGCTCCGCAGCACCCGTTCCGCCTCGAGGCTCGTCATCCGTTCATCCTGAAGAACGACCTCGACCCCGAATCGTTTCTCGATGCGCCCGGCGAGAGCGCGCGAGCGCCCGGAGCCCTCGATATCCACGCCGCGCATGGAAAGCGGCAGCCCGACGATCACCGTCGTGATCGCATGACGCTCGATGATGGCGTCCAGATGATCCAGAAACTCCCGCCCCTTCCCGGTCTCGAACGTCTCGAGCCCTTGCGCCGTTATCCCGAGCGGATCGCTCATCGCGAGCCCGATGCGCTTCGCGCCGGGATCGATCGCGAGAACGCGCGCCACGTTGTCTTTCGTCTCCGCCATAGGGTCTACTTCATCCGCATCAAGACGAGGATCGTCAGATCGTCCCCGGCTCCCTTCGGGCCGGCGAAGAGGTTGACCGTCGCGACGATCGAATCCCTCACTTCGTGCGCGCGATTTCCGTTCAGCGACGCGAGAAACTCGTGAAGCCGCGCCTCGCCGAAGAACTCTCCCGCGGCGTTCGTCGCCTCGGTCACGCCGTCGCTCGTCACGACGAGGAGGTCGCCCGGCTTGAACTCGAGCGTCTTGTGCTCGTATCCGAACTCGGGGAGGACGCCGAGGATGAGACCGCTGTATCCGAGCACCTCGATGCCGCCGCCGCGGCGCACCATGATGGGAAAGACGTGCCCCGCGTTCGTGTAGCCGAGCGTATCACGATCCATGTCGAGGCATCCGTAGAAGAGCGTCGCGAATTTGTCCTCGGCGGTCGTTTCGCACATCATCGTGTTGAGGCGGCCCACGAGCTCGACGGGACGCTCCATGCGGTCCAGATTCGAGCGAAGGCTCGCCTGCAGCGACGCCATGAGGAGCGCGGCGGGCACTCCCTTCCCCGATATATCGGCCACCGCGACCGCGAGGAGCGGACCCCGGTGGAGAAAGTCGTAGTAATCTCCGCCGACCTGCTTGCTCGAGACGCTCAGCGCCGACACCTCGTAGCGCTCGAGCTCCGGGGGATGGGACGGCAGGAGGTTGAGCTGGATCGAACGCGCGATGTTCAGCTCCTCCTCGAGCACGCGCTTCTCGACGACCTCCTTGAGGAGCTCGATGTTGTGAATCGAGGCCGAAACCTGCGAGGCGAGCATCGAGAGGAGTGCCTGCTCCTCCGCGCTGTAGCGGTCGAACTCTTTGCGCGGTCCCAAGAGAATCAGGGCGACGCACGCGGCGTTGTGCGTAATCGGCACGAGCAGCTCATATCGGGCCAGCCTCTTCACGCCCGGAGGCAGAGTCGCCATGATCTCGGCCGCGTGCTTCCGCCCTCGGCGTCTGAACACGTTGCTCTTCGGGCTCAGGTAGCCGAGCGACTCGAGAAGATCGGCGCGGCTCACCGGTTCACCGGCGGCGCGAAGAGCGTCGATGACCTTCGAAACGTCGGGATCGTCCTCGCTCTCGGCGAGGATCTCGCTCGTGAGTACGAGCCTCACCTCCTCGGCCTCGAAGACGCCCTCGAGCACCGCGCCGATGCGCCGCTCCATGGCGGAGACGTCGATCATCGTGAGAAGCTCGCCGCTCAGGGCGCGGATGCGCGAGCGCGGATTGTGCCCCTCCCGGACGAGGAACCGCTCCGACCAATCCTCGAGCCGTCCGAGAACGGGCTGGAACGCGATGATAAAGAGGATGATGAATCCGGTCTCGAGGATCTCGACCCTGCCGCCCGAAAACTGCAGGAAGAAGTTCGTGATCTGCTTGACGATGAGCAGGTAGACCGACGCGAATACCGCCGCCACGGCGACGTAGAGGATGCCGCGCCTTCCGATGAGCCGCATATCGAGGAACTGGTACCGCACGATCGCGAATGCGATCGATCCGCCGCCGATTATGAGCGAGGCGTTGATCAGGGCGGTGAAGACGTACTTCTGCACCTCTATCCCGGCGAAGCTCGGAATGACGCGCGCGAGCGAGAACGTGACGATGCAGAGCCCGATCCCGCCGATGAGCACGCGAACCTGGCGTTTGACGCGCGGGGACAGGTCCGATCGCAGCGCGTTCACGAGGAGAATCATCGAAAAGCCGGCGTACGCGATGTTCACGAGAGAGAAGAGCTGCACGTGCGCCTTGAAGAGAAGATTCACGAACACGTTGAGAAAGTCCGCGATCCGCTGCAGCAGCACGCCGGCCCCGCGGATCGAAGGACCGAGCTCGGCGAGTCCGCGGAACATGCGGCCGGGATTCACATGGTGAATGAGAAAGATGAGCAGGATGAGATGGAAAAGGTGCGGGAGATACAGCATCCAGACGACCTTGCGTATCCACTGCCACGCGCGGTGGCGCCGCGGATACACGAGCGCGAAGAGCACGAGCGATGGGAAGAAAAACTCCCAGACGTAGTCGAAGCTCCCGACGAGATCCTTGAAGAGGACCGTTCCCTCGCGCGGATTGCTTTCGAGGATGTAGCTGACCGCGCCGAGCATCGGACCGAAGCTCGCGAAGAAGAGCACGAGCGCCGTGAACCAACTCACCGCGCTCTTCCCCGATTGCCGCACGATCATTACGGCGAGGAAGAACATGATGATGCCGCAGACGAGGTAAAATGACGCGAGAAAGGAAGATGCGCCCATAGAACTCACATCCGGAAATCGCGTGTCACGCGGAACGAAGGGCCCGGGCTAGTCCTTCCGGCCGTCGTCGCTCTCTTTGGGTTTCAGGAGTTTCTCGAGCTTGACCTTCATGCCCCTGCCGGGCACCATCTCGAAATCGAGCGAATCCATCATGTTCTTCATGATAAAGATGCCTCTTCCCCGGAGGTGCTTGATATCGGACGGATCGGGAATGTTCTTGAGGAAGCATTCATAATCGAATCCCTTGCCGCAGTCCTCGATCTCGACGCAGAACCGGTCGTCTTTGCAGGTGAAGACGATCCGGACGTTCTCGTCCGGACAGGAGCGGTTCCCGTGATCGATGGCGTTCGTGACGGCCTCGATCACCGAGATCGCGATCTCGTTGGAGGCCTTCTGCCCGGCGCACAGATTCTCGACGATCTCGCCGCACACGAGGTCGACGATATTGAGAAACCTGTATTCGCTCGGGAACTCGATGACGATGCGGCCGGCCATAACGGCTCATTGCCTCCTCATGCGCGTATTCAGGGGATCAACCGTCCGTGAAGCTCGTGACCGCTTCATCTTCGTTGTCGAAGCACTTGAATATGAGGTTGAGCTTCGTGACGTAAAGAATGCTCCGTATCTTGTCCGAGACGTGGAGCAGCTTCAGGTCGCCGCCGCTGCGCCGCATCGTCGTATACGCCGAGATGAGAATGCCCACGCCCGTGCTGTTGATCCAATCGATATTGTGAAGATTCACGACGACCCGCTTGTCGCCCTTCTCGAGGAGTTTGTTGATGGTGTTCTTGAATACCTCGGCGTCCGGCCCTCCCATGAGTTTCCCCCGGAGGTCGAGAATGACGACGCCGTCTCTGTCGCGCGGTTCAATCCGCAAATCCAGGCCCCCCGCGTGCTCAAAGTGATTTCAAGAAATTCAGGACCGCCCCGAAATCATCGGGCAGAGGCGCCTTGAACGTCATGCGCTCCCCGGTCACGGGGTGCACGAACGAAAGCTCCTCCGCGTGCAGGGCTTGCCTGTCGATCATCGCGAGAGCCTTGTCCGCCACCGAGACGGCTTCCCCCGCGAGTCCCCCCCTTCGCCCCTTCCTGCCGCCGTACACGGGATCGCCGAGGACGGGATGATCGACCTGCGCCAGGTGCACGCGGATCTGATGAGTTCGCCCCGTCCCGAGCTTCAGCCTAATATACTGGAAGGGCCCGAAGGTGTCTACAATATAGTAGGTTGTCAGTGCCTCCTTGCCCCCCTCCGGCACGACGGCCATCTTTTTCCGGTCGCGCGGTGATCTCCCTATCGGCAAATCGATTATGCCCGTCTGCGCGCTCATCTGTCCCCAGACGAGGGCGGCGTAGATGCGGCTCACGGCGCGCTCCATGAGCGCGCGGCTCAGGGCGATGTGCGCCTCGTCGTCCTTCGCGACGACGAGAAGCCCGGAGGTGCCCGCGTCGAGCCGATGGACGATGCCGGGCCTCAGAACACCCCCGATCCCCGACAGGTTCGTGCAGTGCGCGAGAAGTGCGTGGACGAGGGTGCCCGTCTCGTGCCCGGGCGCGGGATGGACGACCATTCCCGCCGCTTTGTTCACGACGAGGAGATGATCGTCCTCGTACACGATGTCGAGGGGAATGTTTTCGGGGACGATCTCGAGCGGCCGGGGAGGGCTGAACGTGAGCTCGATCCGCTCCCCCTGCCGCACCTTCTGCGCGCTCTTGCGCGCGCTCGCGCCGTCCACCCGAACGTCGCCGGCGAGGATCGCTTTCTGGATTCGCGAGCGCGAAAGCTCCGGTATCTGGGCGCTCAGGAACGAATCGAGGCGCTCGCCGCCGTCGTCTTCATCGACGAGAAAATCGAAGGATTTCTTGTCCGTCAAGGTTGCTCCCGAAGGACCGGTTCGCCATCCTTCGAGCTCGAGTCGGGGTGCAGGACGTATCCGAGGATGAGGAGCAGGGCCCCGATCGTAACCGCGATATCGGCGACGTTGTACGTCGGCCAGCGGTGCGCGCCGAATCCCATGTCGATGAAATCGAGCACCTCTCCCGCCGCGAGGTGGTCGATGAGGTTGCCGAACGCGCCTCCGAGGATGAGACCGAGGTAGATCCGTTTGCGCGCGGGAGCGAACCGCATGCGGTAGGCGAAGAAGACGAGCACGCCGATGGAGATGATTCTCACGACGAGGAGGAGATGCGTCGCGTTCGAGAGAAGACCGAGGACGGCTCCCCGGTTCCTGCTCAGCGAGACGCGGAGAACGCCGTCAAGAACGTCGGCGCCGCCGGTATACTTGAACAGCTCCCAGATGATGCGCTTGGAGGATTGGTCGAGAATGACGACGAGAGCCGCGATCGCAAAGTACAGCACCGATCAATGTCCCCTCTCGAGCTTCTCTTTCTTGTCCTTGCACTTGATGCAGAGCTCCGCGGCCGGTACCGCCTCGAGCCGCTTCTCGGAGATGAGATCGCCGCACTCGATGCACAGTCCGTATTCTCCACGATCGAGCCGTTCCATGGCCACCTCGATGGCCTTGAGGTACTGGCCTTCCTGATCGGCGTAGTAGTAATTCTTTTCCTTTTCCATGTAATCGGTGCCGAGGTCGGCGAGGTGGTTCGAGTACGACTGCTTCGCAGCTTCCTGCTCTTCCGCGGACTCGTTGATGGCCTCCGTGATCCGCCCGAGCTCGCGAAGGATCCGGTCGCGCTCGGCGAGGAGTCTCGCGCGGTAGTGTCCAAGCTCCGTTTTCGAGAGCTTTCTCTTCTTCGCCTCGACCTTCTTCTCGACCTGTTTCTCGACCTTCTTTTCGATCTTTTTCTCGGCCTTCTTTTCGACCTTTTTCACGGTCTTCTTTTCAATCTTCTTGACGGCCTTCTTCACGGCCTTCTTGACGATCTTCTTCTGAGCCATCGCGTGATTCTCCTTGCATCTGTCTGGACGCTAGAGGCGCTTCATCCACACATCGATGGAGTGCTCGCCGATATCGAACGACGTCGTGCACTCCCAATCTTTTTCGCCCTCTTCGAGCAATTCGGCGAGCGTTTCCACGCAAATATGCTCACCGAACTGGCGCAGCACAACAGAAACTTCCTCGGGGGCGCGGAACGAGAGTCCGATGCGGTCGCTCACCTCGAACCCCGATTCCTTCCGGAAATTCTGGATGCGATTGACGAGCTCTCGCGCGACCCCTTCCCTGACGAGCTCCGGGGTCAGGCGCGTATCCAGAACGACCGTTAGATCCCCATCGGTCCCCGAGACGAAGCCTTGGGCGGTCTCTTGCAGGATTTGTACCTCTTCCTTTGTCACAACCTCTTTTTTGCCAGCGAGTTCGATGGAAATCTCTCCTTTCGAGAGGAGGGTTTTGATGCTCTCGGCGTCGAGCGCTTCGAGCATGGCGGCCGCCTGCTTCATGTTCTTCCCGAGACGTTTGCCGAGCTTCGAGAAATCGGCCTTAACTCTATATGTAACATAGACTCCCGGGGCATTGAGGAGCGTGATCTTCTTGATATTGAGCTCGTCGCGGACGAGGTATGCGAACTCTTCGCTCCCGAGCCACTCCGTCTCTGTCGGGTAGGGGCTGTGGACAAAGATTTCGGCCAGGGGCGTGCGGACCTTGACCTGGGCCGCGTGGCGCAGGGAATGCCCCACGGAGACGGTCTTGAGCACCCCCGCCATCTTCTTCTCGAGGCCGAGGTCGCGAGCGGTCTCGTCGGGCGCCGGGTAGAGCTCGAGATGAACGCTGTCCTTCGCGCCGCCGAGCCTCCGGTACACCGCCTCGCTCAGGAAGGGGATGAACGGGGCCGCGAGAATCGTGACCCCCGCGAGCATCCGGTGGAAGGTCTCGTACGCCGCGAGCTTGTCGTCCGACATCTCGTTCTTCCAGAAGCGGCGGCGGCTTCGGCGGAGGTACCAGTTCGAGAGCTCGTCGATGACAAACACCTGGATCGCCCGCGCGGCGCGGGTCAGCTCGTAGCGGTCGAGCATATCGGTGACCTCGCGCACCGTCGAGTTGAACCGCGAGACGATCCAGCGGTCGAGGAGATTCGCGCTTTTCGCGGCGCCCTTCGGCGCAAAGCCGTCGATATCCGCATAGAGCGAGAGAAAGTTGTAGAGGTTGCGAATCGAGCCGAGGAATCGATTGGCCGTGTCGCGAAGCGCATCGTGGTCGAAGCGCTTCGGGAGCCACGGCGAACTGCCCGCCATGAGGTACCAGCGCAAGGCGTCCGCGCCGTCCGAGGCGAGCACGTCGTTCGCGAACACGGCGTTCCCGCGCGATTTGCTCATCTTCTGCCCCGCCGCGTCGAGCACCATTCCATGCGGGAGACACCGCCGATAGGGGCTCTGCTTCGTGAGAAAGGCGCCGATTACGAGGAGCGAGTAGAACCATCCGCGCGACTGGTCGACCCCCTCGCTGATGAAGTCCGCCGGGTACTGTGCCTTGAACGTGTCCAGCCCCTCGACCGGATAATGGTATTGCGCAAACGGCATCGAGCCCGAGTCGAACCAGCAGTCGATCACTTCCGGCACGCGCTTCATTCTCCCGCCGCACGCGGGGCAGCCGACGTCGAGATTGTCGATAAAGGGCTTGTGGAGGTCGTACTCCTCGGGGAAGGCCTCCGCGATGGAGCGGAGCTCCTCGAGCGAGCCGATGCAGAATTGCCCCTCGCAGGACTCGCACGTCCAGATATTGAGCGGCGTGCCCCAGTAGCGCTCGCGGGAGAGCGCCCAGTCGACGTTCCCCTCGAGCCACGCGGTGAAGCGGTTCTCCCCCACCTCGGGCGGAAACCACTGCACCTTCGCGTTCGCCTCGAGGAGGAGGTCCTTGAACGCGGTCGTCTTGATGTACCACGAGCGCCGCGCATAGTAGATGAGTGGCGACTTGCATCGCCAGCAGAAGGGATACGCGTGCGTGATCTTCCCGCTCCGGTAGAGGAGGCCTCGCTTCTTGAGATCGGTGATGATCTCGGGGTCGGCATCCTTGATGAATATCCCCGCCCACGGCGTCACCTCCGCCGTGAACTTCCCCGCCTCGTCGACGGGCTGGATCATCGGGAGATTCTCGACCTTACCCGCGTTGTAGTCGTCCTCGCCGAAGGCCGGGGCCATGTGCACGATGCCGGTGCCGTCCTCGAGAGAGACGAAATCCGCCCCGATGACCCTGAAGGCGTCGACGAGCTTGTCGAAGTACGGGAAGCACGGCTCGTATCGCTTGCCGATGAGACCCTCCCCCTTCACCGTAGCGAGGATCTCCTTTTCACCGTCGAGGACGCCGACGAGCGCCTCGGCGAGGATGAGAACCTCTCCTTTGTTGCGGACGCGGACGTAGTCGTGATCGGGGCCGACCGCGAGCGCGACGTTCGAGATCAAGGTCCACGGCGTCGTCGTCCATACGAGGAAATAGGTGTCCTCGTCGACGAGCTTGAGCTTGATATAGATCGACGGATCCTGAACGTCCTCGTACCCCTGCGAGACCTCGTGGCTCGAAAGCGACGTGCCGCACCTCGGGCAGTACGGGACGATCTTGTGCCCCTGGAAGAGCATGCCCTGATCCCAGAACTGCTTGAGGATCCACCAGACCGATTCGATATATTCGTTCTTGAATGTGATGTATGGATCGTCGAGATCGAGCCAGAAGCCGAGCTTCTTCGTGAACTCGAGCCATTCGTCGAGATACTTGAAAACGCTCTTCCGGCACTGCTCGTTGAACTGGGCGACGCCGTAGTGCTCGATCTGGTCCTTGCCGTCGAGACCGAGCTGGTGCTCGACCTCGATCTCGACCGGAAGGCCATGCGTATCCCAGCCCGCCTTGCGGACGACGCGGTGCCCTTTCATCGTCTGGTAGCGGCAGACAAGGTCCTTGATCGTGCGCGAGAGAGCGTGGTGAACGCCGGGGCGTCCGTTCGCGGTCGGGGGGCCCTCGTAGAAAACGAAGGGGCTCGAGGCCGGCCGTTCCTCGATACTGCGCTTGAAAATAGCGCCCGCTTCCCAGTAGGCGAGGATCTCCTCTTCGAGCTTGATTGCCTCGCCGAACGGAGGAAGCTCCGGGTAGCGTTTTCTCGTCTTGTCTTTCTCAGCCATAATCGCTCCCGGCGTCCGGCATCCGTGCCGGGACCGGTAGTTCGCCCGCCCCGGGACGGGCATATAATACGATAACCCCGCGCCACATCACTGGTACGCCCGGGGTTAATCGCCTGCCAAGCTGGACTATACCTAATACAGAAAAACGCGCCCCGTGTCAAGAGCGCATCGATATGCTAGGCAACCGCCCATAGGGAACAAATGCCAAATCCGGTGCTCTCAGAAAGAGCGTGCGCAAATCGGGGATTAGTCACCGTAATGGATCTTAAGCTCTATCCCCTTTTTGTCGAAGCCGTATTTCACAGTAGAGGCTGCCAAGTCCTCTTGAGAAGGGAGAATGATGAATCCATGGTTCTCGAGGATGCCGCCAAGCCATGCCCGTACCACAAACGTGACGTTTGATGAGATCTGTTTTTCACCCCACTCACTCTTTATCGAACTGCTCCTCCCGGCTATCGTCCTGGAAAAATCTCCACCGGGACTCTCCCATAGCGAGGTCCACGATACCCCTGGTGCATCCTCCCAGTCCTTCAGGATCGGACAGATCTCAACCATCCCAAGTTCAGCATCCGTAACTTGACATCTGAAGACCAATGCCGCGTTGTCTATGATAACGCCTGATTTCCCCAGTCCCTTCGGTAATTCAAAATAGACGAGCACTCTGGAATCGCGAACGCTGGTCGGTGATGTGATCGTCACTACTTTCTTAGGCTGCAGAACAACTTCTTTCGCGCTTAAGCCAGAGCAACAAGAAGTTCCGATTATCAATACGATCGATCCGGCCAGAAGCTTGCGCATAAGTGCAACCGTCCTCTCTCCAATTACCGGAAGAGCATGAGTTTCTTCGAAATCGATTCTGCACCGACGGTCAGCCTGTAGAAATAGACGCCTGGAGCAACCAGGACCCCGCGTTCATTGCGTCCATCCCAGAGAGCAAAATGCCTGCCCGGCGCTTGGGCATTATCCACAAGCGAGCGCACGCGTCTCCCCGCCACATCATAAATCATCAGGGCCACCTTCCCGGACCCTCTTGGAATCCCGTACGAAATTGTGGTCACTCCGCAATCCCAAAACGGGTTCGGAAAATTCTGATCGAGTGCCAGGGCAACGATGGTTGATCTGGCCACTACGTTTGGCGCGAGATACATGACAGGATCGCTCTGTAGATAGGGTCTATTTATGATGCTGCCGTAAAACTTCGTAGGGTCAGGCGGCGCCGCACCCCACCAGCAATTCTCGGCGTTCACAGTAACCAATGAGCTGGCGTTATAGACGTTCTTGTTTTGCCCGTAAAGCGAATTGTTCTGGCCTAGCCCAAGACTAACGATACCCAGAATCGGAGCCCCGTCCGAATTCGCTCTTACCCCGGCAGACTGGTTATTAATAATCTTCGAGTGATCTATCGTTGGATTCGCTCCCTGCCCCTGACAGAGGATCCCATAGATCCCGCACTGCCAAATTTTCGTATTCGAGATCTCCCCCGGCTTATAATAGAAATAGATTCCGTTTTCCGTGCTGCCGTCTATTTCGCACCATTCAAGGCGAGGGTTTGTTGGAATTTGGCTCGCATATGAGGTCACATAGACACCGTCAGCTTCGTTTGTGCCCAAGTAGCTATGCCTGATGAGCGGACTGGCATTGCTCACCCATATGCCGTAAATGTTGTTGGAAATCGTACAGCTGTCCACGAGCACGGTGTGGGCGCAATCCCAAATGCGAAATCCTGCTCCCTGATAGCCATAGCAATTGGCGCTGACGTTGCAGTCGACAATGGAACTTGTATTCGACATTCCTTGGCCCTCGAACATCCAGATACCGCTCACGGAGCAGTATTCTATTTCGCAGTCCGCCATCTCGATCGTCGAACCACACCTGACGCCGTAATCACTGTATTGAATTGTGCAGTTCGCGATTGATCCGCCGGGAAAGGAGCTCGCATAGTAGATCCCATCTCGTTCATTCGCGTCAAACGTGGAGTTAGTAATATCGGCCGCTGCGTTTGCTACCCAAATCCCGTGATAGTCATTATTGAACGCGCAGCTGTCTACGATGACAGTGTCGGCAATGTTCCAAATGCGGATTCCGGTCCCGCCCAGACCGGAATTATCGGCATTGCTGAACGAGGAATTCCGTATGACGCTCGAATTCGAGGATCCGCCCTCCTCGTAGAGGTACACATCGGCGTCCAAGCAGCTGCTCACTTCGCAGTGATCCATCTCCACTGTCGACGGACTCATAACCCCGAAATCAGCGTATTGGATGTTGCAGTGCGAGAGCGTGGCCGAAGAGTTGGTCCCGAGCAACCTGATGCCATTCCAATCACCTGCTTGAGGGTCCGCCGTCCAGGGGCCAAGGTTGACCGGACTGCTAGCTGCCCCCTGTATGTTGAGGGTTCCCCATACATTGAACTCCACATGGGCGGTATCGGCACCAGACCTGCTGTAGTCTTCCGGGGCGACATGGATGTCCGTCCCCGAACCGATTGTCGTGGAACCCCCTTCGCCGATCTCTAGGTCTCCCCTCGCAAATACGTCCCCTTTCCACACCGTATTGGAGTTCTCGGAAGAGTAAACACCGTACTTATACTTGTAGGTGAAGTACTCAAAATCCGTGTATTCGGAAGCAACGGTCTCCACAAGAGTCAAGACCACAACGACCGACTTCACGCTCCTTCCGAAATCCGTTACGACGAAATCCCCCTTCGTGCTGCCCGCAGCGATTGTCACGGGCTCAATGAAGACGATATCCTCCGAATGCAATTGGAGCGTGTCCTCAGCAGAAGCGTACCCAACAACCCGCATTTTCACTTCTGAGTTGGTTGGCGGTGATGAGTTCTCCCCTTCCATAGAAAAATGGAGCTCATGGTATTGACCATCCTGAAAATAGCTCTGAGCTTTGAAGATGATATAGTCCGTTCCATAGGTGGCGACATCAATATAGTCCCGAGACTTGTCCCCATCGGTAGTATCGGCGGGCGTTGCGTCCCCATCTCGATAGATACCCGCCACCTCAGTGAGCGCGTTTTCGCTCTCGATCCCCAGACAATACGATGGGGGTACGACACGAACATTCCAGCTGCCGCCGCACGTGCCTGGATGTCCGCAACCAGTATACCCATCAGGACAATCGACCGGGAGTTGGGGTTGTGCTCCCGGATTAGGTGGCCAGACGTCCAGGAACATATTCATGTTCTTGATAGGGCTGAAAGTCCCATCGTAGCCAAATTGCCCGTTCTCTCCGTACTCCGGAGCGTTGCAGAACTTCGCGACCGCATAGCACTGAAAGAGATTCTGAAGACGCAGATCCCCCGTCGTCCCTCCGAGCCAGGAGTAATCCGGACTCGTCAAGACTTCAGCCAGACTCTGCATTGAGATTTCCTTGCTGAAACTGGTGTTTTCGCGGAGCCACCTGTACACGAGATCGTCAGAGATGTCATTCGGATTGCCCCGAAACGCATCGTACAGGTAGCCGGTCCACATCTCCTCCACCAAGTACTTTATGTAGGGATCGCAGCGCTCACCCCGATAAATGCTAGCGTCATATGAGATCTCAAACCCCTTGGGAACCGAGACGGTAGGATCAGGATGATACTGGGATGGGTAGTACTGATAGGATCGCACCCTATGTTCCGCACACTTGGACATCGACTCGTTGATGCTGGTGTAGCCCCAAAGTCCGTTTGCCCTGAAGCACAAGTGCTGCAACTCGTGAGCGAAGGTCGAGTGCGCATAGAGTGGAGTTAGATTCTTGTTCGTGCCGCTCATAAACAGCTGATTGCCCCCCGAGTACCACCCGTGGTCCTGACAGGCGTCAGGAATCGAATCGCACAAGTCATCGCGGTGATAGAGGATAATGTTAATCTTGGAATAGTTCGTCGACCCAATGGTAAACAGCACGTGGTCATATCTAGGATCCTGATCCCCAAAGCAGAAGTAGTCCCAAGTTCTGGGAAAGACGTCGTCAGAGTTTGTGGAATCCCCATCCATGATAGCCGTGATAAGACCCGCAATGTCCGTGCTGTCCCACTGTTGCGGTATCAGATTCGATACGTACAGGTTGAAAACGTTAGCAAACCACGGGTAGGAGGCGGCGATGTCGAATTCACCGCTATGAGGGGGTCCATAGAGGTGCACGGCACTCCCCAGGTCCTCTAGCGTGATCAGCGAATCTGTCGGTTCAAGCAACTCTGTTGGGTAGGACAATCCGGGCCTCAGCACCATTACCCAAAGAAAGCACAGGAAGAAGAAAGAAACCTTAACCATAGCGCCTCCCTTGCGACGCTGGCCACTATTCGATTCAAAACGCCAAATTCTGCTTTGAAATCCGCCCGTCATATCTCTTCTATCGGAACAGAGCCTTGATTGCGCCCCAAGTACATCCCTCAACGCCGATCAGGTTGAAGAGCCTGCGGCTTCCATCCGGCTGATACACATATTCAATTATTACCACATCGTACGGAAGCTGCAGGAACCTGAACTTCGCGTAATGCCCTTCCTTCGTTCTTGCCACATAAGTCGTATACACATAAGCCGGGATATCGTAGCCATAGGCGCTCGAATCCTCCGGCGCATATTTGAGGTCCCCGAAGCTGCTGTCTGGCAGGGCCACAACTCTGGCCGGATTTGTAACAGTGACGACCAATCCCAAGGGTGGATCATCGATGAACGCAACGAAGATATCAGGCATATCGAGCACGCAAAGACTGGTTTGCGTGCTGAAGTCCCAGCCCCAACACGGGGTCAAGACACCCTGCCCGGATATGACGTCGGCGCTAGCGCCGCTCGCCATCACTAGCATGCAGAGACTGATGACCAACGGGCCGCGTCGGCAGACCTTCCGATTGATCTTGATTGCGTGAGCGCTCATTCTGTCTATTCCTCCGTTGATCGCTGCCGATTCGTTGAACTCCCTCTCGCCCCATGTCATGACGCCCGTCCCCGGGATCGCCCCCGAGCCCGCATTAGACGGGGTTGGGGGCAGAACTATCCCCTCGACACCCAGCTTGTCTATCTCGGCCATGCACGCATGAGTTTGGTCCTTGAGATAACCCAATCGAGATCTTACCCTGCCAACCCTCCCGCTGTCAAGGCTATTCTCAAATTATCGTACAGTAATCGGCTTCATGGAGGTGCCACCTTAGACTCCGTCGTGATTTCTCTGGCCAAGGGAGCGCGTCATCAATAATTGACAGTGCAAGCGCATCTGTGGGGCCGAGCGGGCCTCGGGGCTCTTGAACCTCACCTAAGCTCCCGCCAGCAGCACGACCACGGTCCGGCTGGATGAGAGAGTTACTTGAATAGAATTAACTCGTTGTTAAGAGGCGGGTGCGCTGCGTCCACGAGCAGTATGGAACCATGTCGTCAGCGCCCTACAGTTTCCCACCCGCGGACAGATAAAACGATAACCCCGCGCCATTCTGCTGGTACGACCGGGGCTAATCGCGGGCCCAAGCTTGGACTATATCTAATACAGAAAAAACGCCCGGTGTCAAGAGCGCACAAACATACCATAGTTATGCGATTGGACACAGGAATGAGTCCCGAAGCTATCTCCTACCGGAATAGAGTCTTGACTGAGCTCCAGGTGGAGCTCTCAACACCGATCCCGTTGTAGAACCTGCGGGTGCCATCAGGTTGATACACGTATTCGATTATTGGAGTGTCATAAGGCAGATGCAGAATTCGAAACTTCGCGTATCGACCCTCCTTTGTCTTTGCAACATATACTGGTCCTATCAAGGCCGGAGCGTCCATGCCATACAAGGCGCTGTCATCCGGAGCATATTTCAGATCCTCATACGTGCTATCCGACAGCATCAGAATCCGAGCCGGGGGATAAGGTGCTGCAACTCTCAATCCCAAGGGTGGATCGACCACAAAGGCGAACGCGATGTCGGCGTCGGGCCAAGTCATACTCGTTTGCTGGCTGAAATCCCATCCCCCGAGGTCCAAGGCAACCGTCCCCGAGATGACATCCGCATTTGCCCTTCCCGCAGTTGTCAACACTACACAAACGATTACCGTCAGCGCGACGGCGACGACGCCCGAAAGTCTCATATTGTCCTCCTTTGGATTAGGCACTTATTATACCACAAAGATCCTGCCCGAAGCAGTCAAGATGCAGGGAAACCGCACATCTCCCTGAGGCACGATCGATAAATTATTGAAAAATCGAAGATTGTGCTCGCTTTATGCAAAGGATGACGGTATACTGTCCGCGTGATCCGGTTATCCAAGGAGTGTTCGAAGGAAGCTAGCAGGTTAGAATTCAAGATCGTCTCGATGCCAGGGCCCCATCAATACGGTACAATCCTACCTTATTAATCCAGGGACAAGTTCGAATCGCAAGAGATCTTGTGGGTACATTTTCCGAATGAGCCTTTGTGTGGGGCAGTTTGGAACAGACCAAGGGATAGGCGCACGAAGGAGAGGTGGACCTTATTTGATTTGAGGAATCATGGAACAGCAGCTCAATTCTATATTATATTTTTGGTCAGTTAGCGAAAGGATCAGAAGACAATGGCAAAGAAGATATACGTAGGAAACCTCTCATTCGATACGAACGACGAGCAGTTGAACCAGATTTTCACGCCGTTCGGCGCCGTCAGCTCCGCGCGCGTCATAAAGGACAAGTACACGGACCGCTCGAGGGGCTTTGGTTTCGTTGAGATGGACAATGTCGCCGAGGCCGACAAGGCGATCGCCGAGCTCAACGGCAAGAGCGTCGAGGGTCGGACCCTCAAGATCAGCGAGGCGACGCCCCGCGAGGACAAGCCGAGAGGCTCGGGCGGCTACGGACAGAACTAGGTCCGCGAGAGCTTCTCACGCCGGCCAGTAAAACGGCTGGAGAATAGAGTGAGGGCGCGGGGGAGAATATCCCCTGCGCCCTTCTCTTTTGGACGAATCGTGCTTTCAGACCCTGCGCAGAAACTCGCAGACGAGCTTCTCGAGCTTGACCTCGCCCTTCTTTGCGTTCGCGACGATCTGGGCGATGTTCACGGGCTCGAGGCAATCGGGTGTCGCTTTGTCGGTGACGACCGATATCCCCAGCACCTTCATCCCTCCATGCACTGCGACGATCGTTTCTGGCACCATCGACATGCCGACGATATCGGCACCGATGCGGCGGAGGAAACGATACTCCGCGGCGGTTTCGAGGCAGGGCCCGGCGAGGGCGGCGAGGACGCCGCGCCGTACCGTTATCTTCACGTCGAGTGCCGCTCGCTCGAGAAGCGCGATGTAGGCGCGGTTGTACGGCTCGCTCATGTCGGGGAAACGGGGCCCGAGGCGCTCGTCGTTCGGACCGATGAGCGGATTGTCCCCCATGAGATTGATATGATCGGTCACGATGACGATGTCGCCGGGCTCGAGCTCCGGGTGCATCCCGCCGACGGCCGACGTGAGAATGAGGGATCGCGCGCCGAGCGCCTTCATCACGCGAATGGGAAAGGTGACCTGCTCGAGGGTGTAGCCCTCGTAATAGTGAACGCGGCCCTCCATCGCGACGACCCGCGTGCCGCAGAGCTCGCCGAGGATGAGGTTTCCCGCGTGGAGCCCCTTGACCGTCGAGACGGGGAAATTGGGGATATCCTCGTAAGGAATGATCGCCTCGACTTTGATTTTCTTCGCGAGCCCCCCGAGGCCGCTTCCGAGGATTATCCCGAAAGACGGCTTTATGTTGGCAATGTCTTTGATGTATGCGGCGCTTTCCTTGATTCGACTGAAGAGCTCCGTCATGATCGACCCCTTTCTCGACATTCCGGGATTTCCAGCACGAGATACATTAGATGATTGCCGTAGCGCCAGGCAATAGCAAAGAGATTGGACACGCTCGCCGCCAGTTGCTAAAATGGGGGCCTCATGGAAGGAAAGCTCATATCCCATTACAGGCTCGTCAGCGAGCTCGGCGCCGGCGGCATGGGCGTCGTCTACCGGGCCGAGGACACGAAGCTCGGCCGCACGGTCGCGCTCAAGTTCATCGCGCCTCAGGGGATCGAAAGCGCCGAGGAGCGGGCCCGATTCATTCACGAGGCGCGGGCCGCGGCGTCGCTGACCCATCCCAATATCTGCACCATCCACGAGATCGACGAGGCCGACGGGCGGCTGTTCCTCGCGATGGAGTACGTCGAGGGGGAGAGCCTGAAGGAGCGCATCGCTCGCGGGCCCCTCAAGATCGACGAGACGCTCGATATCGCGCTTCAGGCGGCGCAGGGCCTCGATGCGGCGCACCGCAAGAGTATCGTCCACCGCGACGTGAAGCCCGCGAACATCATGATCGAGGCTGGCGGCCTCGTGAAGATCATGGACTTCGGGCTCGCGAAGATGTCCGGGCGAAGCAAGCTCACGAAGACCGGAACGACGCTCGGGACCACGGCCTACATGTCCCCCGAGCAAGCGCGCGGAGCGGAGGCGGACCACCGCAGCGACATCTGGTCCCTCGGCGCCGTCATCTATGAAATGGTTACCGGCCGGCTGCCGTTCAAGGGGGATTACGAGCAAGCCGTCCTTTACTCGATCCTGAACGAGGCGCTCGAGCCGCTGACGGCCGTGCGTGCCGGGGTCCCCATGGAGCTCGACCGCATCGTCGGAAAGGCGCTCGCGAAAGAGCCGGGCGAACGGTACCAGCACGCCGACGAGCTCATCGCCGATCTGCGCACATTGAGAAAGAGCCTCGAGGCGGGGATGGTATCGAGGGCCGGAACAATGGGCGCGATGCCGATCGCGGAGTCCGCACGCGGCGCAAAGCCCTCGAAGAGGCGTCTCGCGAAGATACTGATTCCCGTCTGCGTCGCCGCCGTTGCGGTCGTTGCGTTCGTTCTGCTCAGGCCCGTGCTCTTCGGCGGCGCAATCGCCACGGAACGCCACCCCGTCGCCGTCATAACCTTCGAGAACCAGACGGGGGACCCGCAGTACGACAACCTCAAGAAGGTCATTCCGAACCTGCTCATCACGAGCCTCGAGCAGTCGAAATATCTCCAGGTCGTCACCTGGGAGCGGCTGCGGGACCTCGTCAAGCTGACGGGGAAGCAGGGCGTCGAGGATATCGACGCGGACCTCGGCTTCGAGATCTGCCGCCGCGAGAAGATCGATGCAATCGTCATCGGGAGCTTCACCAAGCTCGGAGACAGGTTCGTGACTGACATCAAGGTGCTCGACGTCGGATCGAAAGGGAGCCTCGCCGTCGCAAAGGCCGACGGCCGGGGGCTCGAGAGCATTCCGGAGCAGGTGGACAGGTTGAGCCGGCAGATCTCCCGCGGCATCGGCCTCTCGGAGCGGAAGATCGAAGAGACGCAACGTCCCGTCATCGACGTGACCACATCCTCGGTCGACGCCTATACGTATTACCTCAAGGGAAGGGACGCGCTCGAAAGACTCTACTACGAAGAGGCGGTTCTGAATTTCACAAAAGCCATCGAGATCGATTCGACGTTCGCCGCGGCCTACCTCTTCCTCGGAAAGGCTCATGCCGCGGCCCTCAACGGCACTGAGGCTGAGAGAGCGTATACGAAGGCGCTGCATCACGCTGCAAAGGCGACGGAGCGCGAGCGTTTCTATATCAACGCCGAATACGCCGTATCGGTAGAGAACAAAAGCGATGAAGGTATACGGATATACCGGGAGCTCCTCGAAAAATATCCGCGCGAGAAGTACGCGTGGAACTTCCTCGGCAAACTCTACCGAACGAGGGGCATGAACCGCGAGGCCATCGAGTGCCAGGAGCGTGCCATCGAGCTCAATCCAACGTTCGGAGGAGCCCTCAATGACCTCGCTTATGACCACCTCTATATGGCGAACTATGAAAAGGCGCTTGGGGTTTTCAAGCGATACAGCGCTCTCTACCCCGCCGACGCGAATCCGTACGATTCGATGGGGGAAGCGTACTTCGGGATGGGGAAGCTCGACGAAGCCGCCCGGATGTACGAAAAGGCGTTCGCACTGAGGCCGATGATGAGCACGGCGATGATGCTCGGCTATCTGCGCGGCATGCGCGGGGATTACCGAGAAGCGATTTCGTGGGTCGAACGGGACATGCGCCTGGAGACGCTATCCGGACAGCTCGTGGCCGACTATGCCTGGAGAGCGACGTTCTATGCGTATATCGGGGAATTCAACCGGGCCCTGCAGGACACGCGGCGGGCGTTCGCGATAGCCGATTCGACCGGCAATACCGGCATGATCGGGGTCACGAGGCAGGTCGAGGGGGATCTGCTCTACGAATGGGGACGGCTCGACGAAGCTCGCGAGCTCTTTCGGGCCCGGTATGACGTCCCGGGAGTCGGCTTTCAGGCGCATCCCTACGCGATCGCCTTCCAGGAATGCTACCTGGGACTTCTCGATGTGGCGGCCGGCAACCTGCAGCCGGCACGTGAAACGGCGAAGAGGCTCGAAGCGCTCCTCCCCGCCGTGCGTGCCGATTCTCCGGCCGACGGCCTGCGCACGGCCAATTGGCTTGCCCTTCTCAAGGCGGAGCTCTTTCTCGCGGAGGGACGACCGAACGACGCCATCCGGTGCATGACGAGCGAGTTCAAGCTGCAAGTGCCGTCCGTCAGCCCGGAGCTGCTCTATATGAATGCGCCTGGCACACAGGATGTCCTCGCAAGGGCATATGCGTCGAAAGGCGACCTCGATCGAGCGATTAGCGAGTACAGGAGGCTCCTCACCTTCGATCCGGCGAGCAAGGACCGGCGGCTCTTGAACCCCCGCTACGAGTACCGCCTCGCGAAGCTCCTCGAGAAGCGGGGTTCGACGGCGGAGGCGCTCGCGCACTACACGAAGGTCCTTGAGTACTGGAAGGACGCCGACCCCGATGTCCCCGAGCTCATCGACGCGAAGGCGCGGACCCTCGCCCTGAAATCCCCCGGGGCCTGATCGCACTCACAATGCGGCTAAATGTCGGGAATCGCTCGCAGGGTTTCCGCAAGCGAGGCGGGAACGGAGATCGTTTTCAATCTCGATTTCTCGCCGGACTCCACAACGATCTCCCGCCGCGGGAGCGAAAAGCGCTTCGCGAGAAATTTCACGAGCTCCTTGTTCGCCTCCCCCTCGCGCGGCGGGGCGGCTACCTTAATACGAAGCTCCCCGGCCGTATTCCAGCCGAGGAGCTCGTTTCGAGGGGCTGCAGGTTGAACCCTGACGCGGAACCGGATCCGCCCAGAGCCGCTATCCTTTATTTCCTTCATCCTTCGAGATGTTGGTCAGGTTCCTTCTGAGATCTTCCATGGACCAGGTCGCTTCGGGATTCGCCTCCGCGTTCACCGGCTGGGCCGCGGGCGCATGCTGGTGCGTCGGCGCCTGGGGCTGCGCGGGACCCTGAGACGGGGGCTGGCCCATATCACGGCGGGGGGCCATGCCTTCTGCCGCGCCGGCGACTTCCTTCAAACTCGATAGAGCGCTCTCGACGTCCACATCATCCATGCGGCTCGAGGAAGGGGGCTGCATGGGCTGCTGACCCGGGATCTCGTAGTTCTTCCAGTCGGTCGGCTGCTTGCGAACCTCGTACTGTCTCCAGTCGTCCTGGACCCTCGGGGCCTCGGGCTGCGGGGGCTGAGGCGGCGCCTGATATGCCTGCGGGCCTTGCGGAGATGCAAGCGTATCGGCGATCGTCCCGCCGAGCGGCTCGATATGGAGCTGCTCAACACGCGGGGCCGCGAAGATATTCATGTCCTCGGGGGCCTTCGTCCTTTGGTTCGGCGTCTCGCGCGTCTCGAAGCCGGGCCTCGGCATCTGCGGCCTCGGCTCTTCCTCCCTGCGGCGCTCGTCCCCCCACGTTACCTTGTCCTTCGGGCCCTGCGGGGCCTGGCCGAACTCTTCCGTGATCTTGTCGCGGCTCATGCGGGGAGGCGCGGCGGTCTTGCGCACGTCGTTCTCCACCTGCTGACCGATCTTCTCGATCGCCTGATCGACTCCCGCGAAATCCTCCTCGAAGCCGTCGAGCATCTTCTTGTGGCTGTCGAGAAGGGTCTTGAGACGCGTGATATAGTTGTCTTTGTTCTTTTTGAGCTCGAGTATCTCGCGGCGGAGCTGGCTCGTGTGGGCGCGGATCGACTCTGCGGCTCTGTCCGCCTCCATCTCCGCCTCGCGGATCATAAGGCTCGCCTCGCGCCGCGCGTTTTCCTTGGCCTCCTGCGTGAGCTTCTCCGCGGTGAGGAGCGTGTTGCGGAGGTTCGTCTCGATCGCCTTGTATTCGTTCAGGCGCTCTTCGAGCGCGACGAGACGCTCGCGGAGATTCTTGTTGTCCGAGAGCACGGCCTCGTACTCCTCGGCGATCGTGTTGAGAAATGCGTAGACCTCTTCGGAATCCAGCCCGCGCATGACCTTCTTGAACTCCTGCTTCCTGATATCGAGCGGCGTGATTCTCATCGTGCTGCCTCCTGATCCTGGCTACTGCCAGCGTTTCTTAATGTAAAACGCGACGAGCTGAAGAACGGCGGCAAGGATGATTGAGGCGAGGTCGAGTTTCCACGCCGGGAGAATCCTTCTCAGGGGAGCAAGGAGCGGCGTGTAAACCTTGTCGAGCGCATGGAGCAGCCTGCTTCGTTCCTCAACCGCCTTCACGAATACGTACACGATCGTAATGAACGTAACGGTGTTGAGCACAGCAATTATCAGACCAATCCGTTCCGTGACAAAGTAGCCCATAATTGACGATGCCTCAATACATTATATTTTCGCGCGCCGTCGCGGCCGCCGCGGCCGGCCGGAGCCCGGCGGGTCGCGGTGGCCATTTATTAATCAGCCGGCCGCTCGCTCGCCGAACAAAACACGCCCGAGGCGAACCATCGTCGAGCCCTCGATAATCGCGATCTCGAAGTCGTCGGTCATGCCCATCGAGAGGTGCTCCATCGAGACGTTCTCGATCCGGGCGGCTTCGATCTCATCCTTGAGGAGGCGGAGCTTCGCGAAGGCGGCGCCGACGACTATCGAGTCGCTCACGAGGGGCCCCACCGTCATGAGGCCGCGGATCCGCAGGTTGGGGAGTCCCGCGATGAGACTGCACATGGTCATCGCTCCATCGAGCGGCAGACCGAATTTCGATTCCTCGCCGCTCGTGTTCACCTCGAGGAGAATGTCCGTCGTCACGCCTACCTTCGCCCCCGAGCGGCTCAACTCCTCGGCGAGCCGGAAGGAGTCGACCGATTGGATCAGCGCGAAGCGACCGATGACCTTCGCGACCTTGTTCGTCTGGAGGTGCCCGACGAGGTGCCAGCGGCAGGGAAGCTTCACCGCGCCCGCCTTGGCGAGGAACTCCTGCACCCTGTTCTCGCCGATATCCGCGATGCCGGCTCCGATCGCCGCGGTCACGACCTCCGGACCGTGCGTCTTCGTGACGGCGACGATCGTGATCGCGGCCGGGGCCCGCCCCGTGCGCTCCGCGGCCCGCGCGATCCGCTCCCTAACGCGCTCGAGATTCTCCGTGATCGTCATCGTCATGGCGCCTGGATGCTACTCCTTCTCCAAGTGCAGGCGGTGGAGGAGCCGGTGCGCGAACGGAGCGACGAGAATACCGACGGTCGCGAGGAATGCGATGCCCGCGAAAAGCGCGTAGAACGACGCGAAGAGCTTCCCCGAGGCCGTGGCCAGCGGATTCACAGGCCCCATCCCGCCCAGAATCATCGACGCATTGAGGAGGGAATCGAGCCAGGAGAATCCCTCGCAGAGGCGATATCCCAATATGCCGACCGCGAGCGAGAAGACGACCACAACGGCGCCGATGAGGCCGTGCCTGAGGAGCCGGCGAATGAAGAGCGTCCGCGTCAGCAACGGCTCGCTGCGATGTTCGTACATCATGCGTCAGCCTGTCCTACGCATTCGCCTTTGAGTCCTCCGGAAAGAGCTTCACGAGATCCTCGGGCCGCGGCTTCGGCGTCAAGAGGCTCACGATGATCAGCATACCGATCGACACGATCCCTGCCGGATAGATGCTCGGGATACCCCACGGGTCGCCTCCCTGCATCACGCCGGGGAAGAAATGCGGTATGACGAGATCGAAGATGATCACCATCGAGGCGCCCGACACGATCGACGCGACGCCTCCCGCCCGGGTCGCGCGCCTCCAGGCGAGCGCCGCCAGCAGCGCCGGCGTGATCGAGACGCCGTACATGGTGTAGGCGAAATACGAGTAGCGCAGCACCGATATCTGGAGCCCGAAATAGGTCGGGATGAAGATCATGAGAAACGCGCACACGCCGAGAATGCACACGAAGACCTTCTGCAGCGCGACCATCTGCTTCTGCGGGGCATCGGGCCTGACGAATCGCTGGTAGACGTCGCGCATGATGTTCGTCGAGGGGGAGAGAAGATAGTTCATCCCGGTCGATATGACGACGGCGCACGCCGCGCCGAGGAGAAGCACGCCGAAGACGAGGCCGAAGAAGCCCTCGCGGGAGATGTCCCTTCCCGCCTGGAGCACGATGGACGCGGGATCGACGCCGACCCGCAGATTCTTGACCGCTTCGACGGTCGTGAGGCCCCCGAACGCCGTCCCGAGTGCGCTCCGGAGCGATTCGACCTGTCCCGGTTTGAGCCTGCCGGCGGCGATGGCCTGGTTCGCAAGCTCCATGGCGCGATCCGCCGTCGATGCCGGCGCGAGGGCGCCCGCCGCGACCTCCTGTTTCACTCTGCCCGCGATCTGGAACGCGTTGATCTCGCTCCAGTGGATCGCCGCGGCGTAGATCGCGATCGCGACGACGACCGTCTCGACGACGACCGTACCCACGATCCAGAGGGCGACCGCGCGCTTCGCCTCGGCGGGCGTCTTGGCCGAGTAGAATTTCTGGTACATCGACTGAACGCCCATGAGGAGCAGGAAGGTCGCGAGGAAGTAGCCCCCCGCCTTGAGCGCCGGGTGCGCGCCGAAATCCGCGGCGAAAACCTGGAAGTGCTGGGCCGGGAGAGCGGCGGATGCCGCGTGCGGGCCGCCCGCCGCGGCGATCGTGAAGGGTACGGCGATGCAGCTCGCGAGCACGATGATAATTCCGTTCGGAAGATCCGTGTGCGCCACCGCCACCATGCCGCCGACCGCCGTGAAGAGGATCACGAAGAGCGCGGCGATCGCCTGGCCGGTGTAGACCGACACGGCGCCGTTCGTGAGGACGTTCAGGATGTAGCCGCCGGCACGGAACTGATACGAAACGATCGTCGTGAAGGCGATGATGAGCGCGATCGCGCCGAAGACGCGCGCGAACTTCCCGTAGCGCACCTCGAGAATGTCGCCGACCGTGTATTGCCCGAAGGTGCGGATCTTCGCCGCGAGAAAGTAGATCACGACGATGCCGAACCATGCACCCGCGGGGAGCCAGAGCGACGACCACCCGGCGCGCGCCGCATAC
>Ga0209048_10001295_pt1 | contig 25877 bp, 14 predicted proteins | sample FrelakmetCRP12CR_FD_187146 | JGI IMG/M metagenome (GOLD analysis project Ga0209048, IMG submission 187146) | Freshwater lake sediment microbial communities from the University of Notre Dame, USA, for methane emissions studies - CRP12 CR (SPAdes)... | ecosystem: Environmental > Aquatic >... | reverse complement strand
GCGCGCGTAGTCGCCCTGCACGGCGTCGGCGAGCGCGCGCGCGGCGGCCAGCGCGTAGCGGTCGATCTCGAGCAGCTCGGCGACGGGGACGGCGTCGGCGCCCGGATCGAAATCGGCGGTATTCGCGAGCAGGAACCGCAGGGTGTTGCGAACGCGGCGGTACCCCTCGACGACACGCTTGAGGATCTCGTCGGAGATGAAGAGCTCACCGGAGTAGTCGGTCGAGGCGACCCACAGCCGGAGGATCTCGGCGCCGAGCGTGCTCGACACCTTCTGCGGCTCGACGCCGTTGCCCTTCGACTTCGACATCTTCCGGCCCTCGCCGTCCACGGCGAAGCCGTGCGTCAGCAGGGCCTTGTACGGAGGCGTTCCGTTCAGCATGCAGGAGACGAGCAGCGACGAGTGGAACCAGCCGCGGTGCTGGTCGGAGCCTTCGAGGTAGAGGTCGGCGGGGAAGCCCGTGTCGCGCGCGTGCGACCCGGCGCCCGCCGCGCGGCCGTCGGGACCCCCCATCACGGTCTGGTGCGTCGAGCCCGAGTCGAACCAGACGTCGAGCGTGTCCCTGATCTTCTCGTACTGGCCGAGGTCGTCCGCGTCGAGATCGCGCACGTCCAGCGTCTGCCACGCCTCGATGCCGCCCTTTTCGACCCGCTGCGCGACCTGCTCCAGCAGCGCCAGCGTGCGCGGATGCAGCGCGCCGGTCTCCTTGTGCGTGAAGAACGGCATCGGCACGCCCCATTGCCGCTGCCGCGACAGCGTCCAGTCGGGCCGGTTGGCGATCATCCCGTAGAGCCGCGCCTTGCCCCAGCTCGGGAAGAACTCCGTGCGCTCGATGCCCGCGAGCGCGGTCTCGCGCAGCGTCTTCGCGGGCTTCCTCCCGTTCCAGCCGGGCACGTCGTCCATGCCGGCGAACCACTGCGTCGTCGCCCGGTAGATCACCGGCGTCCGGTGCCGCCAGCAGTGCATGTAGCTGTGCGTGAACTTCTCGGACGAAAGGAGCGCCCCGCCGGCACGGAGCTTGTCGAGGATCTGCGGATTCGCTTCCCAGATCTTTTCGCCGCCGAAGAACGGCAGGCTGCCGGCGAAGCGGCCGTCGCCGCCGACGGGGTTCAGGATCTCGTCGTCCTTCATCCCGTAGCGCCGGCAGGACTGGAAGTCTTCGACGCCATAGGCCGGCGACGAATGGACGATGCCGGTGCCCTGCTCGAGCGTCACGTAGGTCCCGAGGTAGACCGGCGAGATGCGATCGTAGAGCGGATGCCGGAAGCGGATCTGCTCCAGCGCTTCGCCGCGCACCGTCGCGACCGTGCGGCCCTCGAGCTTGAAACGCGCGAGGCAGCGGTCGACGAGATCCTGCGCGAGCACGAGATGCCCGCGCTTCGTGGCCACCAGCGCGTAGGTGAAATCCGGGTGCACGTTCAGCGCCTGGTTCGACGGAATCGTCCACGCCGTGGTCGTCCAGATCACGGCCATGGCGGGCCCGTCCGGCAGGATCGCGAGTCCGAATGCGCCCGCCAGCTTTCCGCGGTCGGCATCGTCGATCGGAAAGGCGACGTCGATCGCGATGTCGTCACGGTCCTCGTACTCGACTTCGGCTTCCGCGAGCGCGCTGCCGCAGTCGAAGCACCAGTTCACGGGCTTCAGGCCGCGGTAGATGAACCCCTTCTCCAGCAACTTGCCGAGCGTGCGGATCTCGTCGGCCTCGCTCTTGTACGCCATCGTCGTGTACGGATGGTCCCAGTCCCCAAGCACGCCCAGCCGCTGGAAGTCGGCCTTCTGGCGCGCGATCTGCTCGTTGGCGTAGGCGCGCGCGAGGCGCTGCGTTTCCTGCACGGGGATGTGCTTGCCGTGGTTCCTCTCGATCTGCACCTCGATCGGCATGCCGTGGCAATCCCAGCCGGGAACGTACGGCGCGTCGTAGCCCGCGAGCTGCTTGCTCTTGACGACGACGTCCTTGAGGATCTTGTTGACGGCGTGGCCGATGTGGATGTCGTTGTTCGCATACGGCGGGCCGTCGTGCAGCACGAACCGCGGGCGGCCGGCGGACGCCGCGCGGATCGCCTCGTACACCTTCTTCTGCTGCGATTCCCTGACCCAGCCGGGCTCGCGCTTGGCGAGGTCGCCGCGCATCGGGAATGCCGTGTCGGGCAGGTTCAGCGTCGTCTTGTAGTCGAATTTCGTCGCGTTGGACATGCGGTTCGTCGATGCTTTCCTTGCTTCGTGTGGGAACGGGCGTCAGCGCTCGGTGGCGTGCTGACCCTTGAAATACTCGCGCGCCTGCGCGACGTCGCTCTCGATCTGGCGGGTCAGCGCGCCGAGGTCGGGGTAGCGCTCCTCGTCGCGCAATTTCCGGAGGAATTCGACCCGGACGCGGCGGCCGTAGATGTTCTCGTCGAAGTCGAAAATGAAGACCTCGAGCAGCGGCACGCCGGATGCCGAGACGGTCGGGCGCACGCCGATGCTGGCGACGCCCGCGCGCGGCGCCGCGCCGAGCCCGTGGATGCGTACCGCGAAGATGCCGGCCAGCGGTGGCCGACGCGCGAGCCGCAGGTTCGCCGTCGGAAACCCGAGATTGCGCCCGAGCTTTGCCCCGTGCGCGACGCGGCCCGAAATCGTGAACGGCCGTCCGAGCAGCGCGTGGGCGTGCGCGAGATCGCCCGTGGCGAGCGCGGTCCGTACCGCCGTGGACGATGCGCGCTCGCCCTCGACGGCCACCGTGCGCATGGCTTCGACGCTGAACGTCAGCGCTGCGCGCCGCAGCGTCGCGAGGTCGCCGGCCCTTCCCTTGCCGAACCGGAAATCCTCGCCGACCAGCAGCCAGCGGGTGGCCAGCCGGCGTATGAGCACGTCGTCGATGAAACGCTCGGGCGCCAGCGACGCGAGCCGTTCGTCGAAGCGCGCCACGAAGATGCGCGCCACGCCAACCGCAGCAAAGTGCTCGATTTTCGCGCGGAGCGACGACAGCCGCGGCGGCGCGCGGTTCCGTGCGAAGAACTCGCGGGGGGGAGGGTCGAACGTGAGCACAGCCGGCGGCAGCCCGAGATCGTCCGCCGCCTCGATGAGCCGGGAGAGCATGGCCTGATGGCCACGATGGACGCCGTCGAAATTGCCGATCGTCAGCGCGACGGGAACGTCGCTCTGCGCCGGCAGGCCGCGAAAGACGCGCACGGAAGGGCCTCGGTGCCGCAAAACTCTGAATCTTAGCGGATTTCCCGCTCGCGTGCCCGGTTTGCTGCGCTGCAGCGGCGGGGCGTGATCAACGCGGATACGGCCACTCGCGCCATCCGCCCAGCAGCGGGTAGTAGAGCCCCAGCCGGATCGGACGGGCGTCGAGGGCCGCGACGAAGCGCGCGTAGCGATGCAGCGTGTCGCGGTACCGCTCGACCTCGCGGTCGAGGAACGCATCGACGTCCGCGCCTTCGTGTGCGCCCGTCTTGAAATCCACGATCCAGCGCTCCCCGTCGGCGACGAAGCTGCGGTCGAGAACGACGTGCGCGATCGTGTCTCCGTCCACGCCGGCGAGTGCCCATTCGCTCTTTGCGTCCGCATGCACGGGATCGAGCAGCCAGCGTCCGCGGTCGTCGGCGAGCGCCTTCGTCACCGCGGCGACGACGACGGCCTCCGCGCCGGCCAGCTCCGCGTCGCCGACGCCCGCACCGGCAAGCTCCGCGCGGATCCGCGGGCGGATGGAGGCGACGCGCGCGGCGTCCCATGCCGGGAGAGTCTCGCGGGCGATCTGCGCGAGCAGGCGGTGGACGACCGTGCCCGCATGCCGTGCCGATTCGCGTGCCCAGTCGAACGGCAGCGCGTCGTGCTTCGGCGCCGGGAACGCGGCAACGGGCACGGCAGGCGCGGGCGCGGGCGTGCTCCACCCGTGCGGCAGCCGCGCGAGGAGCCGCGGCGGCGGCCCTGCGGCAGCGGCAGCGTCCGCCGGTGCGGGCGGCGCAACACCTCCGGCAAGCGCATGCGGGAGCTTCGCCAGCGCGGATCCGGGCGGCGGCGGCCTCCATGTTCCCATGGCCCCGTCGCGCGCGTGCGCTTCCAGCACCGCCGTCAGATGCAGACGTCGCTTCGCCCGCGTGCAGCCGACGTAGAGCAGGCGCCCCAGCTCGGCGCTCTCCTCCGCCTGGGCAAGCAGGTCGAGGTACGCATAAACGGGATCCGCCGCGCCGCCCCGCGCCTTCATCGGCGCGAGCAGCAGACCCTGCGGCCGGCGCCGCCAGCGCAGGATCTCGACCGCGCTGCGGTTCGGACGACGCGCGAGACCCGGCATCACAACCGTGTCGAACTCGAGACCCTTCGCGCGATGCAGCGTCATCACCTGCAAGCGGACCGCTTCGCTGGATTCGGCCGACGCGCGGAGCTGCGCGAGGGCATCGACGAACCCCGCCCAGTCGGGGACGTCGCCGGCCACCTCGTGCCCCGCGAGCAGCGCGAAGAACCGCTCGGCGGCGTCGAGGTCGATGGGTTCCTCGACCGTCGCCGGCCCGCCGAGCGCAAGCCAGGCCCCGCGCACGCGCGTGGCCAGTCCCGCGCGGCCGCGCGTCTCGAGCGCGGGCACGAGTGCCTGCGCCGCGCGCGCGAACCGCGCGCGACCGTCCTGCGACAGGCTCCCGGGTGCCGTTTCCGCGCTCACCACGCCCGCCATCGAACCGTCGGTCCGCGCGTCGGCCGCCGCCGCCACGGCGAAGAGGTCGGGCAGCGTGAGCCCGCACCACGGCGCGCGCAGCACCGCGAGCCACGCGAGGCGGTCGGCCGGTTGCCCGAGCGCGTGCGTCAGCGAGACGAGATCCTGGATCGCCTGGCGATCGGCCAGCGCATCGAGCTCGACGGCGGCATACGGTATGTCCGCGGCGCGCAATGCCGGCAGCACCGCCTCGAGATGCGTGCGCGCGCGAACGAGCACGGCGACGTCCCTCGCGCCCTCGGCGAGCGCGGCGCGCACGTGACTGACGACGGCTTGCGCCTCCGCCGTCGCGTCGGCAAAGGCCTCGACACTGGCCGCGGCGCCGGGAGGCGTTCCATTCTTCGCGATCGCCGGCGCGAATGCGACGCTGCCGCGCCACGGATCGTTGCGGGTGCCGAGCACGCGCGGGAAGACATCGTTGACCCAGTCGACCAATCCGGCCTGCGACCGGAAGTTGCAGCGAAGGACGACGGTCTCGACCGGCAGATGGCCGATCCGTCCGCTTTCCTGTGCCTCGACGAACAGCCGCACTTCGGCCCCGCGGAACCGGTAGATCGACTGCATCGGGTCGCCGACCGCAAACAGGGTGCGCCCGTCCCCCGGTTCCCATCCGGCGGTCAGCCGACCGATCAGTGCCAGCTGCGCGAACGTCGTGTCCTGGTATTCGTCGACGAGCAGGTGCTGCAGTCGCAGATCGAGCTTCAGCAGGAGGTCCGTCGGTGCGTCCTCCTCCCCCAGCGCTTCCAGCGCGGCCATCGTGCCCTGCGTGAAGTCGATCGCGCCGGCGTCGCGAAATACCAGCGTGAGCTCCGCCGCGGCGCGCGGCAGGACGTCAAGGAGCGCGTCGACGACCGCCCACGCGTCGTCGGCGTAGCGCGGCGGCGGAAGCCCGCGCGCGGCATCGAGCGATTCCGCGAGGCCGGGAACCGCGGCGAGGTCCGCGAGCAGCGCCGTCATCCCGCCATTGCGTTCTCGGCGCTCCTCCGATCCCTGGCCGCGCCCGGCCGCCGGAAAGCCGAGATGGGTGTTCACCGTCGCGCGGAATCTCGCGCCGGCGGCGACGAGCAGCCAGTCGGCGAGCGCGCGCCATTGCTCGCAACCCGACGACGAAGCCGGCGGCAGCCCTCCCGCGTCCGCGCACGCCCGCAAATGGCCGGCGAGCGCCGCCGACGCGTCGGTTGCCGACAGGTTCGCCGCGGCATAGCGCTCGAACGGGACGAGCGCCGCGGCCCCATCCGCGGGAAATCGTGCGGCGATGGTCGCGAGTTCCCCGTCGATCTCGGCAGCGAGCGCGGCTTCGAGGATCGCGCGGAACCGTGTGCGGTCCGCGGGCCGGAGCTCGCCGATCCACTGTTCGCGTTTCGCCAGCATGTCGGCAACGAGTCCGACCGCCCGGTCCGCGTCGTTGTCGAGATGCGCGAGCAACCGCCGCCAGCCGATGTCGTCGGCCGACGCCGCGACGAGCGCCGCACGCGCGGCCTGCACGTAGAACCGAATCGCTCGCTCGTCGTATCGGGGCGTGGCGCCCAGCCCCGTCGCGAGCGGCGCCTGTCGCGCGAGGCCGGCGGCGAACGCATCCAGTGTGAAGACCGCCAGTCGGGCCGGATGCGCAACGAGCTGCCATCCATGTCGCCGATCCTGGGCGAGCGCCGCGAGCGCGAGGTCGCGGGTGCGCTGCGCATGGGGCGAATCGACGGCGGTCCGCGCTTCGGCGTCGCGCAGCGCCGCGATGATGCGTTCGCGCATCTCGCCGGCCGCCTTCCGCGTGAACGTCATGGCGACGATACGCTCCGGCCGGTCGACGCGCACCAGCAGCGTCAGAACGCGCTGGACGAGGAGCTCGGTCTTGCCGGAGCCCGCCGGCGCCTGGACGAGGAACGAACCGCCGGCATCGAGCGCGCGCTCGCGCGCCGCGGCGTCGTCCTCCGCCGCCGGGACCGCGCGGTCACTCATCGCCGTTCTCCACGCGTGCCTCTTCCGCCAGCGCGCCGATCCGGCAAAGGGGCTGCAGCCCGCAGTTCCGGCAGGTCTTCGCCGCGTCACGCGGGGCGACGGCCGCTCTGCCCTCGCGGATCTCGACCGCGAGCGCAGTGAGGGACTGCGCCAGCCGATCCTCCGCCGCACGCCAATCCGCGAGTTCTGCGCCGCCGACGACGGTAGGTCCGGGAAGCCCGGGCCACGCGTCGGGATCGGCGGCGATCCCCTGGACTCTGATCTCGCCGGTCTTCAGTTGCGCGTAGGCCAGCGCACGCACCGGCTGCGCCGGCGCGAATGCGCGCTGGGCCAGGGCGTAGAGGCCGAGCTGCGGCGCCTGCGGGCGCGCATCGAACCACCGCCCGGGAGACTTCGCGATGCCGGTCTTGTAGTCGATGATCGTGACGCCGCCGTCGGCCGGCGCGTCGATGCGGTCGAGCCGCAGCCTGAGGCCGAGGCCGCCCAGCTCGAGCGGCCTCGACACTTCGACACCCGCCACCGCGAACGGCGGGCGGGCGCGTTCGAAGCGCTCGAGCCACGTGCGGACCAGGGTTCCGATCCGCGCTGCCTCGCCGGCCTGCACGATGGCCGGCAGCCTGCGCCATCGCGCGGCGGGCAGCGTCGTCATCGCCGCGCCGACCGCGACGGCAATGCGGCGATCGAGTTCGTCCTGCGGAAACGCCGCGAACGTCGCGTGATCGCCCGCGCTCCGCCAGAACGCCGCGAGCGCGCCGTGCACGAGGCTGCCCCGCTCCATCGGCGACAACCCGTCGAGCTCGCCGGGCCAGGCATCCGCCTCGAGCCGGTACAGCGTCATCGCGCGGAACGGGCAATCGCTCTGCGCTTCGATCAAGCCGGCGCCGCCCGCGACCGGGTGGCCGGCCGCGAGGGCGGGTGCACGGTCGTCCGCCAGCGTTTCCGCGCGCGGAGCAGCGTCGAACTGGCCGCGCGCGGTGCTCGTCCACGGAGTCGCGCGTTCGGGGAGCCGGGGCAGGTCGGGAAGGAGCGCGGACGCCGAGCGAGGGTGGTCGTCCGCGGTCCGGGCGTACGAAAACACGACGTGCGGCGCTCCGCCCGCCCACTGCGCCGTCAGCGCCTGCGCATAGGCGAGTTCGCGCGCCGCCGTCGAGTGCGGCACGCTGCGCTCACGCTGCCACGCCGGCGCGAGCAGTGGATGGAGCCGCGGCGCGGCGGGCCAGGATTCGGCGGCGAGGCCGGAGATCCACAGTGCATCCAGCGGCAGTCCCGCGGCTTCGAGCAGTCCCAGGAGCGCGACCGGTGCCTGCGGTGATTCCGGCTGGAACACCCGGCCCTTCGCTAGCGCCGTCAGGGCTCCCAGGGCCTCCGCACGTGAAATCCGCGCCGCGACGGCGGCGAGCGCCGCGAATTGGGAGAGAACGTCGTCCCAGGCTCCGCGTGCCTGCCACTCGGCGGACGACAGCGCTCGCTCACCGGGCCAGCCCGCGCCCGCGAGCCAGCCCCGCCACACCTCCGTCCATTCGCGCGGCGTCGCGCTGGCCGGCATCGGCTGCCGGTCGCGGGCGGCGCGCCAACGGCTCGCGAACGCCGGGTCCAGCGCGCCGACCTCCGCGATCGTGGCGTCGAGCGAGATCGTCTTCCGGCCCTGTCGGAGCCAGTCCGCTTCGAGCCGTCCCCACCGCCGCCAATCGTCGGGCGTCGCGGCCACGTACGGCGAGCGGAGCAGCGCCGCCGCCCGGCCCATCGGCAACGGGGCGTGGGCAAGCGCAATCACATCCAGCGCGGCGGCAATCAGGGGAACATCTTCCGCCGCCGCGCCGAGGGACAGGCTGTACGGGCGCGGAGCTTCGGCGCGTCCCGGCCATTGCAGTCCCGGGCACAGGATCTCCTCGGCAAGCGCGCGGATCTCCTCGCGCCGCGACCCCAGGTCCGCGATTGCGATGCCGATCGCAGCACCGGGATCGGCCAGCGCGCGGTCCCGTGCCCACTGCAACGCCCAGGCGACTTCGTCCCGCGGCGTCGCGGCCGCCGCACGCCACGTGTCCGCACGGGCATCCCGCCTGATGGCCGGCACGGTGGGCGACCGGCCGATGTCCATCCCCGCTGCCGCCGCCGCCGCGAGCAGTCGCTCCTGCTGTGGCGTGAACTCGAGGAAACCGGCGAGGGTCACCGGCTTCCCCCGCAAGCCCGCGACGATGGGCAGGAAGCGGACCAGCCGGTCGGGCAACTGCGCGTCGTCCGCGATGTGGGTGCGCGCGAGGATGCCGGAATAGCGGTCGGCCCAGCGCGCGAAGGCCACCCAGTCGCCGCCGTCGTCGGCCCACGAGCGCCAGCTCGGCCCGCCCGTGCCCCAGGCATGGACGAGCGACCAGGCTTCCGCCGCGAGGGACGCCGCGCCGCGGGCATCGATCAGCGGCGGCGCATCGTCGGCAACCATCCGCTCCCACAAATACGCGGACGCCGCGGTCCCGATCGGCCGGGGAAGGTCGCCGCCGACGTCCGCGGCCATGACGTCCTGCCACAAGTGCTCCACCCAGGCGTTCCATGGCACGACGGTGGGCACCGACCATGCCGTGCGGCCGGCCGCGCGCTGCGCTTCGTCGTGCAGCGCCGCGAGCCGGCGCGCGATGCGGTTGTTCGGCGTGACGACCGTGGCGCAGGCCGCCAGCGCGGCGCGCAGCGGCGGCGGCAACGCCTCCCAGATGCGCGGAGCGCTCACGTCACCCGCCGGACCGCGGGCGGCGAATCCGAAATCCGGGTCATGTCGTTTGCCGGGGCGTGCGTACCGGCCGCGCGCGGCGCGGGCCGCAAGAGCGTCGGGCCGTGTGCATCCACCGGGATCCCCTGCCTGCCGATGGCGGTCGGTCGGGCCGCGGCGACCCCGATTGTCCCGGTCGCCGAATTGACTCAGACTCTAGCAGCCTTTGCCGGGCACCGCAGCGGCGCCCGGCGTCCTGACCCGATCGATCGAAGGAGATGCCCGTGCCTGCGTATGTGCTTGTGGATTGCGAGGTCACCGACCCCGCGCGGTACGAGAACTACAAGAAGCTCGCTCCCGCGGCCATCGCGAAGTACGGCGGGCGCTATCTGGTTCGCGGCGGCGCGACGTCGTCGCTGGAGGGGGACTGGCGGCCGAATCGCGTCGTGTTCCTCGAATTTCCGGACGCCGACACGGCCCGCCGCTTCTACGATTCGCCGGAGTACCGCGGAGCACGCGCCGAGCGCGCCGGCGCGGCGAACATGAAGATGCTGCTGGTCGAAGGGCTGTGATGCAGCCGCGCGCGTGCAGGCTGCGGATGACAGGACGCCGCCGCGCGGCGGCTGCGCGCGCGATCAGTGCTTGACGTAGGGGACGACGCCGCGCGGGATCAGTCGCAGCCGACGCACGCGGCCCAGCCTTGGACGCGGGAGCGGACCGGCGCAATGCGACCGCGCGCGGCCGCGGGCCTCGCCCATGTCGCGGCGGCAATCGCGCGGCGCGGCACGCGGCGGATGACGCCGAGCCCCGGCCCGCGCCGGAATTCGCGCACGGGCCGTGTCAGCGGGATGTCCCCGGGGGAAAAGAGCGGCCGCCGACCGCATCGCTGAATGCAGTTAAGAACTCGGACAGCCGCAAGCCATGGGGCCGACGCCGCGGTTCAGGCGGCAATGGCCGCGAGGACGTTGCGCAACGAGGCCGGCGGATTCTGGACGCGGCGCGGCGCGATCGTGGCCTGCTGGTCCAGCGACGCCTTCAGCTCGGCATCCGCCATCGCGGCCTCCTGCGCGAGACCCGCGTCGTATTGGCGGCGCGCCTCGGGGTTCGACAGCATCTCGTACGCGGCCTGAATCATGCGGAGGAGCCCGCTCATGTCCTGGCCGGCATCCGTCGTTCCGTAGCCGAAGCGTTCGAGGAGCCCGATATAGGCGGCTTCGATCCGCGCTGTGCTCGCGCACGGCGGAATTTCCAGATAGTCATAGTATGTGTAGGTCACGGCGGTCTCCTCGGTCTGCAGCGTCGGCTGACGCCAGGGGATGCACCATCCCTAGCATCAAGCGTGCCAGCCTCGGTCGCTGCGCCGCCGGCGCGGGAGCCCGCCCCCCGGCATTCCGCCCTGCCGGCAGTGGGCGGGGACGCTCCGGCGGGGTTCGAATGTGCGGCAGACGCGACGGCGCGCGGCGCGTCAGACGACGGCGAGGGGCGACGGACCCGCCGGCGGCGGAAACGCGGCGTCGATGTCCGCCATCGTCTCGGCGTCGAGCCGCAGTGAGGTGCAGGCGCGATTTGCGCGGACGTGCACGGCAGCGGCGGATTCCGGGATCGCAATGACATCCGGCGAGCGCAACAGCCACCGCAGCGCGACCTGCGCCGGAGTCGTACCGAGACGGCGCGCGATCGCGGCGAGCCCGGGCTTGCGCAGCAGCGCTCCCTGTGCGAGCGGCGAATACGCCATCAACGGGATCTTCCGCTCCCGCAGCCACGGGAGGAGCTCCCACTCGATCCCGCGTTCCGCGAGGTGGTAGAGGACCTGGTTGGTGGCGCATCGCCGCCCTTCCGGGAGCGCGAACAGTTCGCGCATGTCGTCGGTGTCGAAGTTGGACACGCCCCAGCGCAGGATCTTTCCGTCGGCGCGCAGGCGCTCGAACGCCTCCACCGTTTCGGCGAGGGGAACGTTTCCGCGCCAGTGCAGCAGGTAGAGGTCGAGCCGGTCGGTGGCGAGCCGCGCGAGACTGCGCTCGCAGGCAGCCATTGCGCTTTTGCGGCCCGCGTTGTGGGGGTACACCTTGCTCACGACAAAAACCCGGTCCCGCCGGCCGGCGATCGCCCGCGCCACGACCTCTTCGGCGCCGCCGTCGCCGTACATCTCGGCCGTGTCGACGAGCGTCATGCCGAGATCGAGGCCCAGTGCCAGCGCCGCCGCCTCGCGCGCCGCCTTGCGCCGATCCTCGCCCATCGTCCAGGTGCCGAGGCCGAGGGCGGCTACGCGCGCGCCGTCGGGGAAGCGCACGGTCGGCAGGTCGGCGGTGGCGATCGTCACGATGCAGGCGAGGATACCGGAATGACCCTTGGGCAGACGTGGTGGCCGCCCGCGGCGGCTGCCGACGCGTGGATAATGGCGGTCCGCCCACCCCATTGCGATCCATGCCGCTCGACCCCGCCCACCACCGAACCGTAGTCCGCGGCGCCTGCCCGCACGATTGTCCCGACACCTGCGCGATGCTCGTCACCGTCGAGGACGGCCGTGCGGTCGAGGTTCGCGGCGCGCCGGACCATCCACCCACCGGCGGCACGCTGTGCACGAAGGTCGCCCGCTATCTCGAGCGCACCTACTCGGATGCGCGCGTGCTCCACCCGATGAAGCGCGTGGGCAGGAAAGGCGAAGGCCGCTTCGAGCGCATCGGCTGGGACGAGGCGCTCGCCACGATCGCCGCGAGGTTCGCCGCGATCGCCGCTTCGCCCGACGGTCCGCAGGCGATCGTGCCGTATTCCTATGCGGGGACGATGGGGCTGCTCCAGTCCGGGTCGATGGATCGCCGGTTCTTCCACCGGCTGGGCGCCTCGCTGCTCGACCGCACCATCTGCGCGACGGCGGGCAAGGCCGGGTGGGTCGCGACCGTCGGCGCGGCGATGGGCACCGACGTCGAGCAGTTCGAGAACAGTCGGCTGATCCTGATCTGGGGCAGCAACGCGATCGCTTCCAATCTGCATTTCTGGACGCGCGCGCAGGAGGCCAAGCGCCGCGGGGCGAAGCTCGTGGCGATCGACCCGTACCGCAGCCAGACCGCCGAGAAGTGCCACGAGCACATCGCGCTGATGCCGGGCACCGACGCCGCGCTGGCGCTCGGCATGATGCACGTGCTGATCGCCGAGGACCTCGTCGACCGCGACTACGTCGACCGGTACACGGTGGGCTTCGATGCGCTGCGCGAGCGCGCGGCCGCGTTCCCGCCGGAACGGGTCGCGCGGATCTGCGGCATCGGGCGGGAATCCGTCGTGGATCTCGCGCGCGCGTACGGCACGACCAAACCGGCGGCGATCCGTCTCAATTACGGCATGCAGCGCCATGCCGGCGGCGGCAACGCGGTGCGCGCCGTCGCCTGCCTGCCCGCGCTCGTCGGCAGCTGGCGCGACCCCGCCGGCGGCGCGCTGCTGTCGTCGTCCGGCACCTACCCCGTCGACACCCGGGCGCTGGAGCGTCCCGACTTGATCCGCGGCACGCCGCGCACGATCAACATGAGCACGATCGGCGACGCGCTGCTCGAGACCCGCGACCCGCCGATCCGCGCGATCTACGTCTACAACTCGAATCCGGTCGCGATCGCGCCCGAGTCCGCGAAAGTCGCGGCGGGCTTCGCGCGCGAGGATCTCTTCTGCGTCGTTCACGAGATCTTCCAGACCGACACCGCCGATTACGCGGACATCCTGCTGCCCGCGACGACGCAGCTCGAGCAGCACGACGTCCACAGCTCGTACGGCCACCTCTACGCGCTCGCGAACAATCCGGCGATCGCTCCGCTCGGCGAAGCGAAGCCCAATACCGAGGTGTTCAGGCAGCTCGCCGCGCGGATGGGATTCGCGGAACCGTGCTTCCGGGACAGCGACGACGATCTCGCGCGGCAGGCCCTCATGGCCGGCGATCCGCGTGCGGCGGGCATCGACTGGGACACGCTGAAGGCGAAGGGCTTCCAGCGGCTCGCCGTTCCGGCGGTGTATGCGCCGTTCGCGGCGGGCAACTTTCCGACGCCGTCGGGCAAGTGCGAGTTCCGCTCCGCGGCGCTCGCCCGGGAAGGTCACGACCCGCTGCCGTCGTTCGTCCCGCCGCGTGAATCGGTGGCGAGCAATCCGGCGCTTGCCCAGCGGTTTCCGCTGGCTTTCATTTCGCCGCCGGCCCGAAATTTCCTCAACTCGTCGTTCGCCAACCTGCCGACGTTCGTCGCCGAGGAGAAGGCACCGCGGCTCGACGTGCACCCGGCCGACGCCGCCCGGCGCATGATCGCGAGCGGCGAGCGCGTCCGCATCTTCAACGATCGGGGAAGCTTCACCGCGACCGCGCGCGTGACCGATCGTGCGCGCGAAGGCGTCGTCGTGTCGCCTTCGATCTGGTGGAAGAAGCTCTCCGGCGGCGCCAACGCCAATGCCGTCACGGGCCAGGCGCTGACCGACTTCGGCCGCGCCGCGACGTTCTATGATTGCCTGGTCGAGGTCGAGCGGATCTGACGCCCGCGCCCCGGGCCCGGGGGGCTCGACGCCGGCGCCGACTACAGGCATTCTCTCGGTCGCCGGTACCCGCCCCGGCATGGCGCGGGTACCGGACTAAGAGCGTCGCACCGCGCCGGCCCGAGTGCCTGCGCGCGACGGGACGGCGCCCGGGGGAGCTGGCAGCGTTGGCCGACAGGGTCCGGGCGCCGCGGCGCGGCCTCGCGTGAACGGCCGTGGAGCTGCATGAGGAGATCCGGTTGGCAGACCTGATTCAGGTGCGGGACCTCTCGATCGAGTTCGACAATCGCGGCACGATGATGCCCGCGCTCGACCGGATATCCTTCCGGATCCGGGCGGGGTCCACGGTGGCGCTGGTGGGCGAATCGGGTTCGGGCAAATCGGTCACCGCGCAGGCGATCATGGGCATCCTGCCCAAGACCGCGCACATCACGTCCGGAGAGATCCTGTTCGCGGCCCCGGAATCGGGCGCGCCGCCGATCGACATCACGCGGCTGCCGCCCGACGGCGCGGTGATCCGCGGCATCCGCGGCGGCCACATCTCGATGATCTTCCAGGAACCCATGACGTCGCTGTCGCCGCTGCACACCGTCGGCGACCAGGTCAGCGAGGCGCTCTTCCTGCACCGCGAGGTCGCGCGTCCCGAAGGCCTGGCGCGGACCGAGGAGATGCTGCGGCTCGTCGGTTTCCCCAACCCGTCGCGCGCGATGCGCAACTACCCGTTCGAGCTCTCGGGCGGCCTGCGCCAGCGGGCGATGATCGCGATGGCGCTCGTCTGCCGCCCGTCGCTGCTCATCGCCGACGAGCCGACCACGGCGCTCGACGTGACGATCCAGGCACAGATCCTCGCCCTCATCAAGGAGCTGCAGGCCGATCTCAACATGGCCGTGCTCATCATTACCCACGACCTCGGCGTGGTCGCGAACGTGGCGGAAGAGGTCGTCGTGCTCTACGAGGGGCGCGTGATGGAACAGGGCAGCATCGCGGCCCTGTACGAGGCCCCGGCCCACCCGTACCTGCGGGCGCTGCTGCGCGCGGTGCCGCACTTCGACATGAAGCCCGGAGAACGGCTGGTCCCGGTGCGCACGATCGACCACCACACCGGCGCGCTGGTGCAGAAGGTCGAGCCCTGGCCGGCGGATGCCGCGGCCATTCACCTCGACGTGCGCGGCGTGAGCAAGGCGTTCGCCGCGCGCGCCACCGGTCTGCTGGGACGGCGGCGGGGCGCGCCGAACCTCGCGGTCAACGACGTGAGCTTTTCGATTCCGCGCGGCGAGTGCTTCGGCCTCGTCGGCGAGAGCGGCTGCGGCAAGACCACGCTGTCCAAGCTGATCATGCGCGCGCTGGAGCCGGACGCCGGCGCGGTCCTGTACAACGACCGCGGGAAGATGCTCGACGTGACGCACGCGAACGAGCATGACCTGATGCGCTTCCGCCGGCGCGTGCAGTACATCTTCCAGGATCCCTTCGGCTCGCTCAGCCCGCGGATGACCGTGTTCGACATCCTGCGCGAGCCGCTGGTGATCCACGACATCGGCGATGCCGACTACCGGGCCGAGATGGCGAAGGAACTGATGCGGCTCGTGGGTCTCGACCCGCGCTTCCTGAGCCGCTATCCGCACAGCTTTTCCGGCGGGCAGCGCCAGCGCATCGGCATCGCGCGCGCGCTGGCGCTGAAGCCCGACCTCGTCCTCTGCGACGAGCCGGTGTCCGCGCTCGACGTGTCGATCCAGGCGCAGATCCTGAACCTGCTGAAGGACCTCCAGGCCGAGCTCGGCCTCACCTACCTCTTCATCTCGCACAACCTGGCGGTCGTCGACTACATCGCCGACGAGATCGCGGTCATGTGCGCGGGCCGCATCGTCGAGATCGCCCCGCGCGAGGTGCTGTTCCGCAATCCGGTGCACCCGTACACGCTCGGCCTGCTCGCCGCCGTTCCGTATCCCGACCTGAAGCGCAAGCTCGATCTCGGCGCCGTGCTGGAAGGGGCCTCGCGCAGTCCCCTCGAATGGCGCGCGCCGTTCGCGTGGACGGCCGACGGCGCCGGCGAGCTGGTCGACCTCGGCGAGGGCCACCGCGTGCGCGTACAGCCAGGCACGCAGCCGGAAAGAATGATCGCATGAAGCGCCGTTGCGCCGGATGCTTCGTCGGGCTTGCCGCCGCGCTGCTGCTCGCGGCGGCGGTCGGCGCCGAGGAGCCGCCGGCGCTCGCCGGCGACGTCGCGGCGGGAAAGCTTCCCCAGCTTGCGGAGCGGCTGCCGCGGACGCCGCGCGTGGTGGAGGTGAAGCGGGCCGACTGGACACCCGGGCGCTACGGCGGCGAGATGCGGTTTCTGATGGCCAAGGACCGCGACATCCGCATGATGGTCGTCTACGGCTATTCGCGGCTCGTCGGCTACGACGAACACCTGCAGCTCGTTCCCGACATCCTGGAGCGCATCGACATCGAGGGCGGGCGCGTCTTCACGCTGCACCTGCGCCCTGGCCACCGGTGGTCCGACGGCGAGCCATTCACCGCGGCGGATTTCCGCTACTTCTGGGAGGACGTCGCCAACAACAAGGAGCTGTCGCCGTTCGGCCTGCCGCAGGCGCTCTTGGTGCGCAACCGCGGTCCGCGCGTCGACGTGCTGAACGACACCACGGTGCGCTACAGCTGGGACGACCCCAATCCCCAGTTCGTGGCCGCGCTGGCGGCGCCGAGCCCGCTTTACATCTACCGCCCCGCGCACTATCTGCGCCAGTTCCATGCCAAGTACATCGGCCCGGAAAAGGCCGGCGCACAGGCGAAGGCGGCGGGATCCCGCAGCTGGGCGGGGCTCCACCAGAAGAAGGACGACCAGTACCGGTTCGACAATCCCGACCTGCCGACGCTTGAGCCGTGGGTCAACACGACGCCGCTGCCCTCCACGCGTTTCGTGCTCGTGCGCAACCCGTACTTTCACCGCGTCGACGGCGCCGGCCGGCAGCTTCCCTACATCGACCGGGTCATCGTGAACATCAGCGACGACAAGCTGATCCCGGCGAAGGCGGGCGCCGGCGACGTCGACCTGCAGGCGCGCTACCTGCGCTTCGACAACTACACGTTCCTCAGGCAGAACGAGCGACGCAACAACTTCCGCGTGCGGCTGTGGGAGAAGGTGCTCGGCTCGCAGATGGCGCTCTACCCCAACCTCAACGTGGACGATCCGGAGTGGCGCCCGCTGATGCGCGACGTGCGGTTCCGCCGCGCGCTGTCGCTCGCGATCAACCGCCACGAGATCAACGAGGTGGTCTACTTCGGGCTGGGGAAGGAGGCGGGCAACACGGTCCTGCCGCGCAGCCCGCTCTACCGGCCCGAGTTCGCCACCGCGTGGACCAAGTTCGATCCGAAGGAGGCCAACGGCCTGCTCGACGCGATCGGGCTCACCAAGCGGGACGCGCGCGGCATCCGGCTGCTGCCGGACGGGCGCCCGATGGAGCTCATCGTCGACACCTCGGGCGAGAGCACCGAGGAGACCGATGTGCTGGAGCTCCTCCGCGACAACTGGCGCCGCATCGGCATCGCGCTGTTTTCACGGCCGTCGCAGCGCGAGGTGTTCCGGAAACGCGTCTTCTCCGGCAAGGCCATGATGTCGGTCTGGACCGGGCTCAACAACGGAATTCCGACACCCGAAATGAGCCCGCTGGAGCTCGCGCCGACCACGCAGGACCAGCTGCAGTGGCCGATGTGGGGGCAGAACTTCGAGAACAACGGCACGGGGGGCGAGGTTCCCGCGCTGCCCGACGTCGTGGAGCTCGTACGGCTCTTCGATGCGTGGCGCGTTTCGGCCACCGATGCCGAGCGCGAGCGGATCTGGCTGCGCATGCTCGAGATCCACGCGCAGCAGGTCTACTCGATCGGGATCGTCACGCGCGCGCTGCAGCCGGTCGTCGTGCAGAACGCGCTCCACAACGTGCCGGCCGACGGCATCTACAGCTGGGATCCGGGAGCGTATTTCGGCATGTATCACGTGGACACGTTCTGGATCGACCCCAAGGAACGCCCGTAATGCTGCGCTACGTCGGGCAACGCCTGCTGCTGATGATCCCGACGCTCGTGGCCATCAGCGTCATCATCTTCGTGATCATCCAGCTGCCTCCGGGGAACTACCTGGAGAGCTACATCGCCGAGCTGCAGGCGCAGGGCGAGTCGGTCGACCCGCAGAAGATCGCCTTCCTCCGCAAGGAATACGGGCTCGACAAGCCGCTGATCGAGCAGTACCTGTACTGGGTGTGGGGGATGCTCCACGGCGATTTCGGCTACTCGTTCGAGTTCAACCTGCCCGTAACCAAGGTGATCGGCGACAGGATGCTCCTCACGATCGGCGTGTCCTTCGCCACCATCGTGTTCACCTGGGCGGTGGCCTTCCCGATCGGGATCTACTCGGCCACGCACCAGTACAGCTGGGGTGACTACGGCCTGTCGCTGCTCGGTTTTCTCGGCATCGCCGTCCCCAACTTCATGCTGGCCCTGGTCATGATGTACCTGGCGAACGTGCTCTTCGGAACCTCGATCGGGGGACTGATGAGTCCGGAATACATCGGCAAGCCGTGGACGTTCGCGAAGGCAATGTCGGTGCTCGAGCACAGCTGGATCCCGGTGATCGTGATCGGCACGAGCGGAACGGCCGGCATGGTGCGCAAGCTGCGCGCCAACCTCCTCGACGAGCTGCAGAAGCAGTACGTCGTGACGGCCCGCGCGAAGGGCCTGCCGCCGGGCAAGGTACTGTTCAAGTACCCGCTGCGCATGGCCCTCAACTTCTTCATCTCGGACATCGGCAGCATCCTGCCGCACATCATCTCGGGGACCGAGATCACCGCCGTCGTGCTCTCGCTGCCGACGGCCGGACCGATGCTGCTGAACGCCCTCAAGAGCCAGGACATGTATCTCGCGGGCTCGTTCCTGATGTTCCTCGCGTTTATGATCGTCGTCGGCGTCCTGGTCTCCGACCTCGCGCTGGCGGTGCTCGACCCGCGGATCCGGCTGCAGGGAGGCGTTGCCCGATGATTACGGCGGACACCGCATCCGCCCCGCGCGAGCTGGAGCATTTCGTCTCCACCGCCCCGTTCGATCCGACGTCGGCGGCGCGCCTCACCCCGGAGCAGGAGCGCTTCTACCTCGCGTCGCAGTGGATGCTGATGTGGTGGAAGTTCAAGCGCCATCGCGTGGCGCTGGTCTCGGCCGTCATCCTTCTGCTGATGTATGCGTCGACGCTGGTGACCGAGGTGCTCGCGCCCTACAACCTGCACACGCGGCACACGGACTTCATCTACGCGCCGCCGCAAAGCGTGCACTGGATCCACGATGGACGACTGATCGGCCCGTTCGTCTACGAGCTGAAGAAGACGCTCAACATGGAAAACCTGCGCCGCGACTACACCGAGGAGACGTCGCGCCCGCACCCGCTGCGCTTCTTCTGCTCCGGCGACCCCTACGAGTTCTGGGGCCTGGTCGAGATGTCCTTCCACGTCGCCTGCCCCGGGGAGGGCGCGACGCTGTTTCTCCTCGGCACCGACCGGCTGGGCCGCGACGTGCTGTCACGCATCCTGTACGGCGCCCGCATTTCGCTCACGATCGGCCTGATCGGCATCGCGATCAGCATCACGCTCGGACTCGTCATCGGCGGCATGGCCGGGTATTTCGGCGGCTGGGTGGACCTGCTCGTCCAGCGCATCATCGAGATCATCCGCTCGTTCCCGGAGCTTCCGCTGTGGATGGCGCTCTCCGCGGTGCTGCCCGTCAACTGGAGCCCCATCCTCATCTACTTCGGCATCACCGCCATCCTGGCAATGCTCGAGTGGACAGGGCTCGCGCGGGCGGTCCGCTCGAAGCTGCTCGCGCTGCGCGAGGAGGACTACTGCACGGCGGCGCGGCTCATGGGGGCGCGCCCGACGCGGATCATCGGCCGGCACCTGCTGCCGGGCTTCACGAGCCACCTCATCGCCTCGGCGACGCTGTCGATCCCGGGCATGATCCTGGGCGAAACGGCGTTGAGCTTCCTCGGCATCGGCCTGCGGCCGCCGATCACGAGCTGGGGCGTGCTGCTCAACGAGGCGCAGAACATCAACGTCGTCGCGCTCTATCCGTGGCTGATGCTGCCGGTCGTGCCCGTCATCGTGGTGATCCTGGCGTTCAACTTCTTCGGCGACGGACTGCGCGACGCCGCCGATCCCTATCGCTGAGGCGTCCGGGTCGCGCGCCGGCGGCCCTCGCCGCCCGGCATGCCGCGTCGCCGGCCCGCAGACGGGTCCGGAGGGACGCGGGGACGAGCGGGATTTCCGCGGCGCGGCGGCGGCGTCAGGCCAGGAGGCGAGACAGCGCGGTGCCGGGGCGGGCGAGCTCGGCGAACGTTCCCTGCTCCGCCAGCCGTCCGTCGTCGAAGACGAGCACGCGATCGAATTCCTGCGCCAGGTCCGCGCGCCCGAGCGCCCACACGACCGTGCGCTTCCCCGCCCACGCGAGCACGGCGCGCAGTATCCGCGCCTCGGTCGCCGGATCGAGACCCGATGTCGGCTCGTTGAACACGAGGATGTCCGGGTTCTTCATCAGCGCGCGTGCAATCGCCAGGCGCTGCCGCTCCGAATACGACAGGCGCGAGCCGCCGTTGCCCACGTCGTAGTCGAGCCCCAGCCGCACCAGGCCGGCGTTCATGCCGATTTCCGTCGCGACCTCGCGTACCAGGGCGCTGATGCGGGTCTGCGCATTGGCCTGCTCGAAGGCAACCCGACCGAACAGGATGTTGTCCTGGATCGAGAGCGCCGAGCTGAAGCGGTCCGGCTCGAAGAATTCGACCACTTCCTCGCGGCCCGCGTATTGGCGCCGGAACTCGGCGCGCGCTTCCAGGATCTTGCGCTGCATGCCCCCGTCGATCACGCCGATGCGATGCCGTGCCACGACGATCCGGAACGTCAGCGCGAGCAGGCGCGCCTTCTCCTCCTCCGCGACCGTCGCCAGCTGCCCGTCGGCGATCTTCGCGACCAGTGCCCGGAACTCCGGCAGGTCGTCGGCGCTGATGAAGCTGTACTGGTCGAAGAGCGCGCTGTCCGGCGCGACGTCGGCGAACAGTTCGACCATCAGGCCCGCCACGCTCGCCCCGGCGGCATACAGTTCGTCCAGCAGCCCCACTTTCCGGAGGAGCTCGACGACCTCCGGATTGCTCGGGAGGCTGTCCGGCTGGAAGGCCGGATCGCGCGGCATCCCGAACAGCAGGTTCTCGGCGACGCTGATGTTCGAATGATAGGCGTCCCGGTCGAACAGCTCGACGTAGGACGCGAGGTCCTCGCTGCGCACGCGGTCGCGCATGCGGCGCCGCGCCTCCAGTCCCATCGCCGCAAACTCGGGGTTCGTCTGCGGATCCACGGCGCTCGCGAGCCCGAAGCCCATCACGTCCTGCTCCATCTCCACGAGGCGCAGCACGCCGAGCGCGGCCTCGGTCAGCTGGGTGTGGTCGGTGACGCCGGCCGCCTCGTAGTCGATCCAGTCCGCGCGGACGTCGTGCGGGCTGTTGCCTGCCGCCAGCGCTTCGTGCACGCGCGCCTGCTCGATCTGCGCCCGCGCCTCGTCGTACGTCGCTGGGCGCAGCGGCTGGTGCTTGAGGCCGTAGAAGAGGTTGTGCGCGAGGCTCCCCGTGAATATGTGCGCGTTCTGCGTGGCGTACCCGACGCGCCGTCCGGGAACCGCCGTGTGGGCGTCCACGAGACTCGTCCCGCCCACCGTGATCCGTCCCCCGGTCGGAACGTTCAGGCGGGCCAGCAGGAACGCGATGTCGTCCTTGCCGCTGCGGCCGCTGCCGACCATCGCCACGTGCTCGCCGGGGGCGATCTGGAACGACACGCGGTCGACGCGCTTGATGACGCCGTCCTCGCTGTAGGTGAGCCCCGAGGCCGCGAGCTCCCCGGCGAGCGGGGCGATCGTCGCCGGCGGATCGTCGAGCAGCTTTGCGTCGACCAGCCCCGGCGGCTCGAACTGCGACACGATCTGCTCGTACTTGATCCGGACGTCTTCCTTCATCGAGTACCACGCAAGGAGCTCCTTCCACGGATCGAGGATGTCCTTGTAGGCGGCGAGCACGGCGACCAGCGCGCCCAGCGACAGCTGGCCCTTGATCACGAAATACCCGCCCACGGAGAAGAAGAAGAACGGCGTGACCTGCGCGAGGAAATTGTTCAGGAACTTGACGAAGAACTTGCGCTTGTAGATGTCGACGCGGATCACGAAGATCTTGCCCAGGCGCTCGCTGATGTCGGCGCTCTCCAGCCGGGACGTGTCGTTGCCGCGGATCTCGGCGGATCCGGCGACGGAATCGCCGATGCGGTCCGAGAGCTGCCGCGCCGTCTGCACCCGCTCCTTGCCGAGCTGGTTGATCTTGCGCTGCAGCCGCGGGATCAGGAAGGCCTGCGGCGGATACAGGGCGATGGCCGCGAGGCCCAGCATCCAGTCCTGCATGAAGATGAACACCAGGTAGGTGAGCAGCATGCCGCCCTGGAACACGGGCACGTTGATCGACTCGCCGATGTAGCCGCCGATCGGCTCGGTCTCGGCGACGATCATCGGGATGATCTCGCCGGCGGACATCGTCTTGAACTGCGGCAGGGGAAAGCGCAGGACGTTCTGGTAGAGGTCGTGGCGCAGGCGCCGCATCGTCCGTTCGCCGACGATGCCGCGGAAGACGTTGAGCCAGTACTTGATCGCGCCGTTCACCGTGATGAGCGTGAGCAGCAGGAACGACAGGCCCATCAGATAGGAAATCTGGGTGACGTCGAAGCCGAGGAAGGTCGCCGGGATGTTCTTGCCGCCGATCGCGCTGTTGACGATCCGCTTCGGAATCTCGAGATTGACGTAGATCAGCGGGAAGCTGATCGCGGTCACGATCAGCAGCAGGATCTGATCGCGCCAGGTATGCCGCAGGATGTAGCGGAATAGGGACCGTTCCATGCTCGGGGAACCTCGCAACGCGCTACCCGGTCCCGCGATCTGCGCGTCGGGTGTCGCGGGTGGAGCGCGGCAGCGCTCGACGCCGCGGATTCGATGTTAACATCCGCTGTGACCGTCGCGTGCCGCAGCGGGCGACGGGCCGCGCACGGCGGCCGTGCGGCGGCAGCGGTGGCCCCGGGGGGCCGCTGTTTCGGCACCGGCGGCACGGGTCCCGCGACCGGTCGCCGGATGGCCGGCGCGCAAGCGCCCCTTCTGCGGGCGGTCCCGCCGCCGCCGGCCGACCCGCGGCGCCGAATGCGGTGCCCGCCTGCGCGTTTCGCGCCCGCTCGGACACAGTCTGCCATGCAAAACGAGGACCCGATGGGTGGAGCGCGCGCGGCCGGCGTCATCGCAGTGATCCTCAAGGGCTATCCGCGCCTTTCGGAGACGTTCATCGCCCAGGAGCTGCGGGCCCTCGAGCGACGCGGGCTGTCGCTGGCATTGTTCTCGCTGCGGCACCCGACGGATCCGGAAACGCATCCGATCCACGCGGAGATCCGGGCGCCCGTCGCGTACCTGCCCGAGTACCTCCACGACGAGCCCGCTCGCGTGTGGCGTGCGTGGCGCAGGGTCCGCCGCCTGCCCGGATACGGCGCCGCGCGCGCGGCGTGGTGGCGCGATTTCCGGCGCGATCTCGGCCGCAGCCGCCTGCGCCGGTTCGGCCAGGCCATGGTGCTGGCGGCGGAGATGCCCGGCGACGTCGTGCACCTGCACGCGCACTTCCTGCATACACCCGCGTCGGTCACGCGTTACGCGGCGCTCATGCGCGGACTCGGCTGGAGCTGCTCGGCGCATGCCAAGGACATCTGGACCACACCCGAATGGGAAAAGCGCGAGAAGCTCCGGGCATGCGCGTGGGCGACGACGTGCACCGAGGTCAACGCGCTGCACCTGCGCGACCTCGCGGGCGAGACGGGGCACGTCGAGCTCGTCTACCACGGCATCGACACCACGCGCTTCCCCGCGCCTGCGGGCGCGCGCCGCGCCCACGACGGGCGCGAGCGCGACGGGGCGGTCACGATCCTCGCCGTCGGGCGGGCGGTCGACAAGAAGGGGCTCGACGACCTGCTGCGCGCCCTCGCGCTGATTCCGCCCGATCGGCACTGGCGGCTCGTCCACATCGGCGGCGGACCGCTGCTGCGCAGGCTCGCGGCCAGCGCGCGCCGGCTCGGCCTCGCGGACCGGGTCGACTGGCGCGGCCCGCAGTCCCAGGCCGCGGTGCTCGCCGCCTATCGCGAGGCGGATATTTTCGCGCTGCCCTGCCGCGTCGGCACCGACGGCGACCGCGACGGACTGCCCAACGTGCTGCTCGAAGCCCAGAGCCAGAAGCTCGCCTGCGTGTCGACGCGTATCTCCGGCATTCCGGAGCTGATCGAGGACGGCGTCACCGGGCTGCTGGTCGAGCCGCAGGCGCCGGCAGCGCTGGCCGATGCGCTCATGCGCCTGATGGCCGACCCGGCGCTGCGCGTGCGCCTGGGCGAAGCCGGTTTCGCGCGCGCGACCAACGCTTTCTCGATGGCCGCGGGCGCCGACCGTCTGGCCCTGCGCTTTGCCGCATCGCTGGCCGCGCCATGAGGGTGGCCTTCTACGCACCGTTGAAGCCGCCGGACCACCCCGTGCCCTCGGGCGACCGGCAGGTCGCGCGCGCGTTGCTGGCGGCACTGCGCACCGCCGGTCATCAGACCTCGCTCGCCACGCGCTTCCGCAGCTTCGATGCGCACGGCGACGTCGCGCGGCAGACGCGCCTGCGGCAGCTCGGCGGGCGCTTGGCGCAGCGCCTCATCGGGCGTTTCCGGCGCGGCGGCACGCGTCCCGACGTCTGGTTCACGTATCACCTGTACCACAAGGCGCCCGACTGGATCGGCCCGGTGGTGAGCCGCGCGCTGCAGATCCCCTACGTCGTGGCGGAGGCGTCGCTCGCCGGCAAGCAGCGCGACGGCCCATGGGCGCCGGGTCATGCCGGCGCGCTCGCAGCGATCGAGGCCGCGGACGCGATGCTGTTCCTCAACCCGGTCGACATCGCCGCCATCCGCCGAGTGCGCGGCCCCGGCGCCATCGACGAGCTGCTCCCGCCCTTCCTCGATCTCGCGGCGTTCTGCGGCGCAGCCGCGTCGCGTCCGCCGGTCGCGCCGGAGCGGCGCGCGCGCGTGCAGCTCGTTACCGTGGCGATGATGCGCCCGGGCGCGAAGCTCGCTTCCTACCGGCTGCTCGCCGCGGCACTGGCGCAAATTTCCCCGCTTCCCTGGGACCTCGTCGTCGTGGGCGACGGCCCGGCGCGTGCCGAGGTGGAGGCGGCGTTTGCCGGGTTCGCGCCGCAGCGGGTCCGCTTCGTCGGTGCCCTGCCCTCCGCTGAGGTCGCCGCGCAGCTGTGCTCGAGCGATCTCTTTCTCTGGCCGGCGATCGACGAGGCCTTCGGCATGGCGTTCATCGAGGCGCAGGCCTGCCGGCTGCCGGTCGTCGGGGGGCACTCCGACGGTGTGGCCGCCGTGGTGGATGCCGGGCGGAGCGGACTCCTCGTCCCGCTCGGGGACGCGGAAGCATTTGCCGCCGCGACGCAGCGCCTGATCGTCGACGCGCCAATGCGGCAGCGGATGGGGAACGATGCCGCGGCCTACGCATCGGCCCGGCACGACCTTCCCGCCGCGGCCGCGCGCATCGACGCCTTGCTGCGCCGGGTGATCGCCGCGCACGCGCCGGTCGACCCGGCCGATCCGCACCGCGTGGCCTTGCGATGATCGTTTCATTCATTCGCCACGGCACCACGGCCTGGAACGAACAGGGCCGGATGCAGGGGCGCCGCGATGTTCCGCTGAGCGAGGGTGGCCGCGCGCAGGTCCGCGCATGGCGGCTGCCGCCGGATCCGCCCGGAACTGAAGGACCCGCCCGCTGGATCTCCAGCCCGCTCTCCCGCGCCGTGGAGACGGCAGAACTGCTGTGCGGCCGGGCACCCGTGTGCGAAAGCGATCTGACCGAGATGGACTGGGGCGAATGGGAGGGATTCACGCTGGAGGAGCTGCGCGAGCGCTTCGGCGCCGAGTTCGTGCGCAG
>Ga0209048_10001294_pt1 | contig 25894 bp, 25 predicted proteins | sample FrelakmetCRP12CR_FD_187146 | JGI IMG/M metagenome (GOLD analysis project Ga0209048, IMG submission 187146) | Freshwater lake sediment microbial communities from the University of Notre Dame, USA, for methane emissions studies - CRP12 CR (SPAdes)... | ecosystem: Environmental > Aquatic >... | reverse complement strand
TGGGTTACGAATGACGAACTGGGCGCCCTGCAAATCTTCCTTGTAGTCGATTTCGGCACCCATGAGGTATTGGGCGCTCATGGGATCGACCAGCAGTTGAACACCCTGGTTTTCCACGCAAAAATCGCCGTCCTCGACGTTCTCATCGAACGTGAAGCCGTATTGGAAGCCCGAGCAACCGCCGCCGGAGACGAATACCCGGAGTTTTAGCTTCGGATTGGCCTCTTCGCGGATCAATTCGCCCACCTTACCGGCAGCGGCATCCGTGAAAACCAGCATATTGCGCGGCTGCTGGGGCAAATCGACATCGGCAAGGGACGTGGAATTAGTGTTCATATAAATAGTTTACCCCTCGAGTGGCAGCCGATCAAAGCCACGGCGTCACGATTGGGGCCCCGATTCCCGCTTCCGGTCCGCGGGGGCCTCCCGGTGGATCAATTTGCCGTTAATTTGGGCGCCGACCGCGGTTTCAATGACCGTGTAATGCACGTTGCCGTGCACCCGCGCTTTCGAACCGAGCTCGACTCGATCCTTGGCGTCGATGTCGCCTTTGACGGTGCCGTTCAGCAGCACATTCGGCGCGATGACGGAACCCTCGACGCATCCCTGCTCGCTCACCGATAAAACCGTGCCGGCGCCCAATTCCCCGGTGACGTTGCCGTTGATGTATCCATCGAGGTGAAAGCCGCCGGTGAACTCCACATCACCGTTGATGCGCGTTTTGGCGCCGATCAAGGTATCTATTTTTGCGCGTCTATTCGGTTTGCGCTTGAACATCCGCACCACCCTTAGGCAGGTCGCCGCCGTTTGCGTCGGTTTCAACCGACATCCCCTGGGCCTTCCAGACGAATGCCTGCCGAAAACCGTGGCTCGAGTCCCTGCCGCTGTGAATCTCGACTCCCACGCGCGTCGGTTCGAACCCCGGCGGCAATCGTATAAGTTCGTCGTAGTCCTCGAAGTATCGGAAGGAGTATGCCAGGCTGACGCGTCGACTAGGCGATAGTTCAGCGAAACTAAAGCTCCGCGGCTTGCCGTGCATCAAGCCGTCGACCACGATCGCGGCGTTGCCCGACACGATGCTCTCCGGCTTGCCGGTCTGCATCAACACGAACTTCAGCCGAAATTGATCGGCTGCCTCCGGCACGATTTGCATCTGCTGCACCTTGACATGAATCAACGACTCGGGCTGCACCAGACCGCGATAGAACGACAGATCCTGATTGAGGCGGGCGATCTGGCTCTGCATGTCGCCGAGGCTGCGCTCGACCTGCGCATAGCCTTCGCGATCGACGCGGCGCGCCACGTCCGCCGCCTCCAGTTGAGTGCGTTGCCGGGCGTTATCGGCCTCCAACTCGCGGATGCGCGCACTCGCGGCCAGGGCGCCGCGCACCGAATCGACCACGCGAAAGCCCGCATCGTACCGCCCCAGCTCGAAGGCCGCATACAACAGGGCGACGGCGAGCAGCGCGGCCGTTCCCCACAGCACGGCGCGGCGGCGCGGCGCGTGCGATCGGACAACCCATTTGCCGAAAAAATCCGCCATCAATTCAATCCCCCGAAGTTCCCAAGGAGGGTACGCTATGATCCGCGTTTGCGCGTGAGGAACGACTCTTGCTCTGGCTCAAAGCCCTGCACGTCATCGCCATGGTCACCTGGTTCGCCGGACTGTTCTATCTGCCGCGGCTGTTCGTGTACCACGCGGACGCCCAGGATTCGATCGGCGTGGAACGATTTCGACTCATGGAGCGCCGCCTGTTCGCCATCATGACCATCGGCGCCGCCGCTACCCTGATATTCGGCATCGCCATGCTAACGGTCGCCCCGGCGTATCTGGCCATGGGTTGGCTGCGCGCCAAGCTGATTCTGGTCGCCCTGCTCATTGTCTATCATCTGTATTGCTATAAATTCACAGTCGATTTTGCGCGCAACCGCAATGCCCACACATCCAAGTGGTATCGCGGCTTCAATGAGCTGCCCTCGCTGCTGTTGATCGGCATCGTCATACTGGCAGTCGTCAAGCCGTAGGAGCCGCGGGGAATACTCAGACAGGCTCCCGGCGCACCGGCAGACTCTCCGAAGGCACATCGGGCAAAGGCCACCAGTCGGGGTAGGGCGGCAGGCCATTCGGAAAAATCAGCTTGCCGAGATCGTGCAGCGCGCGCACGTACACGCGCCGCTTGAAATACACAACTTCCCGCACCGGAGTCCAATAGTCAACCCAGCGCCAGCGCTCGAACTCCGGCTGGCCGGTGATGTCGAAGCGCAATTTGCCGTCGTCGGCGCGGAGTTTCAGGAGAAACCAGCGTTGCTTTTGGCCGATGCAGCGATCGCGCACGTATTGGCGCGGCAGTCGATAGCGCAGCCACCCGCGAGTCGAGCCCAGAATCTCCACATCCTGGCGCCCGAGCCCGATTTCCTCCTTGAGTTCGCGATACAGCGCCTCCTCCACCGGTTCGCCGCGGTTGACGCCGCCCTGCGGGAATTGCCAGCCCCGGCCGCCGACGCGGCCGCCCAGGAACAACTCTCCCGATTCGCGCATCAGGACGATTCCCACGTTCGCTCGGAAACCGTCCCTGTCGATGTAATCGTTGGCATGCTGAACGGACATGGCGCCAATTGTTCCATATCGGCTCAGCCGGCGCCCATTTGAACGCGATTGCGCCCCATCGCCTTGGCCCTGTACAGGGCCGCATCGGCATCCGCCAGCAGCCGGTCGGCGACGGCCTTCAGATCCGTATCATGCCGTCCGGGGCAAACGGCGGCGACCCCCACAGACACCGTCAGCGTGCGCTCGATTTGCGCGGTGAGCTGAAACGGCGCTGCGGCGATGACCTCGCGAATGCGTTCGGCAAGCTTGGCCGCCTCGGCGGCGCTCGCCTCCGGCAGCAGAATAGCCAACTCGTCGCCGCCGAAGCGCGCCGCGGTATCCATGCTGCGAATCTGCGACTCCACGCGATGCGCAATCTCCTTCAGCGCGTTGTCGCCCGCGAGATGGCCGTAGCCGTCGTTGATGCTCTTGAAGCGGTCGATGTCGATCATCAAGCACGCGATGGTGCCGCTGCCGCGCTGGGCGCGCGCCAATTCCTCCTTCAAACGCTGCTGCAAATAGCGGCGATTGTGCCACCCGGTAAGAAAATCAGTGATGCCCGCACGCAGCAGCCGCGCTCGATTGACGGCGTTCTCTATACAGACGGCGGCGACTGCTCCCAAGTGCCCCAAAAAATCCGTGCCGTGATGCCGGGTGAACCGCGTCGGATCCCGGCTGCCGAAGCACAACGCGCCCGTGGCGAGATCCTTGCGGGGCAGCGGCAGCAGGGCCACGCTCTTGAGATTCGCGACCCCGGGAAACAGCAGATGATGGTCCGCGCCGACGCAGGGGCCGAGCCATGGCCTGTGCAAGGCGGCCAGCTGCGGCGCCAAGCTGATCAACGAATCGACGAAGAATATTTGCTTGAACTCCTCCGGCCGATCGCCCCCGGCCATCAGCAAATGACGGATCTCGTGCTGCGGATCGAGCAGCACCACGCTGACGGCATCGAGCGAATAGGATTCGCGCAAACCGTCGACCATGGCGCGCAGCAATTGCGCCAAGCTGTCGGCCCGCAACAAGGTCAGCTCGCGCGCCTGGGTGCGCTTCAGGATGGTTTCGTTGTTGGCCGCCTCGGCCGTCAACTCCTGGAGACGCTTCTTGAGGGCTTCGTTTTCCTGAATGATGTCGTCCATGCCTAGCCCGCCCGCGCTTGAGCCCGCACGTCGAAATAGGCGCGCCCGCGATTCATGAGCGCAGCGAATGCGGCGGCATCCCTGGTCTTCACCGCCGTGACGATCCGCTCCACCGCTTGTTGTAGCGCGAGCAGCGATTCTCCGCCGTACTCGTTCAAGCTTTGGATCTCAAAATACAATTCGGGGCTTTCCGCCGCGACTCGGCTCGCAACGTCCATCTGCGAATCGAAGGTGGTGCTCGAAAGCCGCGCCAGCCGCGGCGCGGCTTCGCCGCTCTCGGCCAGCGCCGTGAAAAACGCAATGTTGAGAGCATGCGACAGTCCGAGCACGTAGGCGATCAGCCGGTCATGCTCGTCCAGACCCATGACGACTCGCTCCGCCATGGTCGGCGCAAACAGCTCCTGCGCCTCCTGCAACGCCGCCTTGTCCCCCAAATCGATGAAAATCACATGCCGGCCCGAGAGTAAATCGGTATCCGGTCCGAACATCGGATGCAGGGAGGTCACCCGGCAGCCCGCCTTCACCAGCGCCTCGAGCCCGGCGCGCAGCGGCGTCTTCAAGGATCCCAAATCGAAGATCAAGGCGCGCGGCGCACGCTCCGCCAGCTGCAGGAGCAGCTGCGCGGTGGCGCTCAAGGGAGTTGCCAGCACGATGAGATCGCAGTCCAGCGGATGGTCCCGCCAGTCGGCGAGGTGTTCATATCCGGGCAGCCCGCCCTTGGGATCGGCGATGACGACCCGAAACCCCTGCGAGGCCAGGAATTCCGCAAACCAACTTCCCATCTTTCCGTGGCCGCCTATGACCAATGCACGCTTGCCGGTACCTTGCCCCTGCGCCGCGACCCTGGCTTGCTCCTGCGCCGCCAGCGACGACTGGATGAGTTGTCGCAGCAGCGATTCGGCAAGATCGGGCGGGATACCCAATCTCTGTGCGGTGTTTCGGCCGCGCAAGATGACTTCGCGCTCCCGTCCAAAGTCGCGAGTGGCGCGCCCGGTGGCGCGTTTGACGGCCTCCACCTGGTGACTGAGCGCCTGGCGCCGAGCGACCAGTTCAAGCAATTGGCCGTCCAGTTCGGTGAGGGCCGCGCGCAATTCGTCCAAATTCATTTTAAGATCAATCCCATACTCATGGTCATACCGCCATCCCTTTTACTGGCCGAGCACGACTATCGCAAGTCGAGCGGCGCGGCTAACATTCGCCTATGAGCTCGAGCATAAAGCCTTCGTGGACTGAAACATTGCCCGATCCACTGCCCGCCAATCCGCTGGGGCTTGCCGCGCAATGGTTAGCCCAGGCGAGAAGCGATGCCGCGCAGCCCAATCCCGATGCCATGATCCTGGCCACGGTCGACGGTAGCGGCCACCCGTCGGCACGCGTGTTGCTGTGCAAGGACATCGACGCCGCGGCAGGCTTCATTCTCTTCTACACGAACTATCAATCACGCAAGGGGCGTGAACTCAAGATGAATCCGCGAGCCGCGGTGGTTTTTCATTGGGATCACCGCCACCGCCAGGTGCGCGCCGAAGGCCGGGTCGAGCCGCTCTCGGATGCCGAGAACGATGCGTACTTTCGCACGCGGCCCTGGCAAAGCCGCATCGGAGCCTGGGCCAGTCAGCAGAGCGAGCCGGTGCAATCGCGAGCAGTCCTCGCCGCATCGGTCGCCGCAGCCGCCCGCCGCTTCGGGATTCCTTACGGCGGGCCGGGAACGGAGGAGCCGCAGGAGGTCAATGCCGAGGTGCCACGCCCCTCCCATTGGGGCGGCTATCGCCTGCGCGTGGACGCCGTGGAATTGTGGGTGGAGGGGGAATTTCGCATCCACGACCGTGCGCGCTGGACCCGGACACCCGACCTAAAACAAGACGTCGATGCAGCGACCACCTGGTCCGTGAGCCGCTTGCAGCCTTGAGCGGCGACGACGATTGCGCACCCACGACGGACAGACGGCGACCGGAACGACGAGGCTCGTGCGATTCGCGGCGGCCGCGCTGGCATTCGGTTTTCTAGCGTCCCCTGCGCTTGCCGAGCGGACCGACGTCGTGGTGCTGGACAACGGCGACCGGATCACGGGCGAAGTCTTGGAACTGGCCTCGGGACAGTTGAAATTCAAAACCGATCACATGGGCACGCTGTACATCGATTGGACGCATATCGTGTCGCTCACCACCGCTCAAAGGCTGAACGTCGAGCTCCTCGGCGGCAAGCGGCTACACGGCGCGGCCCCGGAGGCCGCATCGGGCGCGGGAGCGATACGGCTCCTGAGCGAACAGCCCGGCCAAGCGCCTGCTCCGACCGAGGTGCCGATAGCCGACGTCGCCGATTTGCGGCGGATCACGGCCGGCGACGTGTGGTATCGCCGCGTGGATGGCGACGTGAGCCTCGGCTACAGTCGTACGTCGGCGACCGGCGTACAGACAGCGAATTTTTCCGGCAATATCGGCGCCCGCAATTCGAAGCGAGAGTGGAGGGTGTCGCTCGACATGGAAACGACCCACCAGAGTACGGGCCCCTCCACCCAGCGCGACTCGTTGGTCATGTCTTTCGACGCCTTCCTCCCCGATCGCTACTATCGCGAGTCGACACTCCAGTTCGAGCGCAACGAGGAGCTCGGTCTCGACTTGCGCAGCCTGATCGGCCAGACGTTCGGCCGGTATTTCATACAGCGCCAGGGATTCGAGTGGCGCGCCGGTGCCGGACTCGCCATATCCACTGAAACCGGATCCAACGGCGACAAACGGCAGGCCATCTGGGTGCCGCTCACCACGGACCTGTATATTTTCCATTGGGATCATCCAAAAACCAACGTGGCCGCGAATCTGGCGGTTCTCCCGGCCCTCAACGAGGGAGGCCGCGTGCGCAGCGAAGCCTCGCTGAAGATGAAACACGAGCTGATCAAGGATCTTTTCCTGGAGATCTCGTTCATCGATAGCTACGACAATCGGCCCGCGGAGACGGCACGAACGAACGACTGGAACGTCATCACCTCACTCGGCTACTCGTTCTGATTGATGCCGTCCAGTCAAAGCGCTGCGCCGCGCGGCGGCACGTTCCGGCAACTACGCATACTGATCCTGTTGCTGGTGTTACTCACGGTTGCGGTATCAACCTGGCGGGAAAGCTACCGCAGCACCCGTTGGCGCGAGCCGCTGTACGTCGCGATCTACCCGATCGCCGCGGACGATAGCCCCCTCACCCGCTCGTACCTTAAGGGGCTCGATGCCGAGCGCTTCAAGGCCATCGATCGTTTCTTCGCCCGCGAGGCCCTGCGCTACCATCTGCACATCCTCGAGCCCGTCAAGACGCGGCTGCGGGCGGAACTCAAAGAGCGCCCCCCGGAGCGGGCGGCGACCGCCGGAATAGTGGCGACCGCGATGTGGAGCCTGCGGCTTCGATATTGGGCCTGGCGAGCGAGCGGCCATGTGCCGGAACCCGAGGACATTCGCCTGTTCGTGCTCTTCCACGACCCCTCGATCACCCCCAAGGTCCCGCACTCCCTGGGCATCACCAAGGGGCTCATCGGCGTGGTGTACGCGTTCGCGACTCCCGATATGGACGGCCCGAACAACGTCGTGATGGCGCATGAACTGCTGCATACACTGGGCGCGACCGACAAATACAACCCGGCAAGCGACGCGCCCCGCTTTCCCGACGGCTACGGCGACCCGCGGCAGGTGCCGCTGTACCCGCAATTGTTCGCCGAATTGATGGCGGGCCGGCGAATGCTCTCGCCCAACCGGTGGGAGCAGCCGGACAGCCTGGACGAAGTCGTCATCGGACCGGCCACTGCGCTCGAAATCCGCTGGCCGCAGCACGCCGATTGAACGGCAATCCCGGGCCTGCGCACGGGCGGCCGTGGCCGCCTCACATCAACCGAGCGCGCGCAGCACCGCAGAGTGCAGCGTCCCATTGGTCGCCAGCACCGAGTTTGAGCGCAGCGTGATGGGTGCTCCGCCAAGCTCCGTAAAGCGGCCTCCGGCCTCCGTCACGATCGCGGCGCACGCGGCGATGTCGAGGATATTCACGTCGGTTTCGATCACCGCGTCGATTTTGCCGGCCGCGAGCAAGTGGTAGTGCAAAAAATCACCGTAGCCGCGGATGCGGCTCACCTGCGCGATGAGCTGGCCATAGCGCGTCCATTGCCGACCGGTCGCGAGCGATTTCATGTTGCCCGAGGACAGCGCCGCCGATTCAAGCGTCGACACCCGACTCACCGCAATGGCCCTGCCGTTCAGATAGGCGCCGCAGCCGCGCTCGGCATAGGCGAGTTCGCCGTACACCGGCGCGCTCGATACGCCGAGAATGATTTCACCGCGGCGCATCAGCGCGATTTGCGTGGAGAACATCGGGTACTCGCGCACGAACGCCTTGGTGCCGTCGATCGGATCGACCAGCCACAGGCTCTCGGCGTCCTGGTCACGCGCTCCCGTTTCCTCCCCGTAGAATCCATGCGTCGGAAAGCGGGATTCGAGAATCTCGCGAATCGCGATCTCGCAGCGCACGTCCGCTTCGGTAACGGGCGACTTGTCGGCTTTGATGCGCACTTCGATGTTGTGCTGGTATAGCGAACGCGCAATGACGGCGGCTTGCTCCGCGGCGTCGAGGGCGGCCTTGAGTTCCGGGGAAGGGTTCATCGGGTATTGCATGCGCCACCTTAACAAACGTTGTGCTACCGTCGCATCCTCCAGAGGAGTGACCGCGTCATGGGCAACCGCCTGAGCAAGATCTATACCCGCACCGGCGATGACGGAACCACCGGTCTCGGGGACGGCACGCGCGTGGCCAAGGAGAGCTTGCGGGTCGAGGCGTACGGAACCGTCGACGAAGCCAACAGCGCCATCGGCGTGGTATTGGCGGTCGCCGGGCTGCCGGCGCCGGTTGTGGGCTGCCTCACCGAGATACAGCACGATCTTTTCGATCTCGGCGGGGAATTGTGCATCCCGGGGAACCGCGTGATCACGCCGGCGCGCGTGGAGCGGCTCGAAGCCGCCCTCGACGGATTCAACGAGTCGCTGCCGCCGCTCAAGGAATTCATTTTGCCGGGCGGTGGACCCGCCGCCGCCGGCTGCCACATCGCCCGCACCGTTTGCCGCCGCGCGGAGCGGCGCTGCTGGTCGCTCGCGCGGATTGAGGCGGTCGCGCCGGACTCGCTCAAATACTTGAATCGCCTGTCCGACCTCTTGTTCGTGCTGGCGCGTGTGCTTGCGCGGCATGAGTCCGGCAGCGAAGTGCTCTGGCGCCGAACGAGGGGTTGAACTCAAGCTCGGCGCGGCGCCGCACAGGCGGCGGCGATCAGGCGACGCGCGTGAGGCCAATCGAAGGCCGGGCCGGGATCGGTCTTTCGCCCCGGAGCGATGTCGCTATGGCCGACCAAGCGAGCGGGCGTCAGCTTGGGATAGGCCGCGCACAGCGCCGCCACGACATCGGCAAGTGCTTGATACTGCCCGGCCTCGTAGGCAAGCGTATCGGTGCCTTCGAGCTCCACGCCGATCGAAAAATCATTGCAGGCCTCACGGCCGTTGTAGCTGGATTGTCCCGCGTGCCAGGCGCGCTGCGCAAAGCTAACGTACTGGGTGATGGCGCCGTCGCGTTTTATGACGAGGTGCGAGGAGACGCGCAGCGAAGCCACCTCGGCGAAATAGGGATGTGCTTCGGGCGGCAAGGCGTTGGCGAACAGCCGGTCAATCCACGGACCTCCGAATTCACCGGGCGGCAGGCTTATGCCATGGACGACGATCAAATCGGGTTCGACACCCGCGGGCCTCGAGTCGCAATTCGGGGAAGCAATTTGCCGGACCCCGCGCAGCAACCCGCTCTCAAGGTCGACCTGCACTGGCACATCCTCATGAACCAACCCGGCCGATAGCATATGCGACAATCACCAGTATATGAAACGCGAGTTCGCCAAGCGGCTAGCCCGCGTCTACCTGGAGGCTGCACTCCGCCCCGGCAGCGTCATCGAGTTGCCGGCTGCCGCCGCCGCTCATCTCGCCAAGGTGCTGCGCGCGCGAAGCGGCGATGCTCTCGTGCTGTTCGCCGGCGACGGCCTGGAGTTCGCCGGCACCGTGGCGAGCGTGCGCGGTTCGCGAGTAACGGCGGCGGTCGGCGAAGGCGGGGAAGTCGATCGCGAGTCGCCGCTCGCAGTCACGCTCGTTCAATGCATACCGCGCGGCGATCGCATGGACTTCATCGTGCAAAAAGCCACGGAACTCGGCGTTGCGCGCATCATCCCGGTCTTGAGCCAGCGCAGCGTGGTGCGGCTCGACGAGCCCCAAGCGGCATCGAAGGCCGCGCATTGGCGCTCGGTCGCCGTCAACGCCTGCGAACAATGCGGCCGCAATCGCCTGCCGACCATCGACGCTCCGCGGCAATTGATCCGTTATCTCGGGGATTCGCCGGCCGCCGGCCCACGGCTGCTTCTCGAGCCGGAGTTCGAAGCGCGCGGCGCCGCGCCCGATATCGGCGCGAAGGTGGAAATCGCGATCGGACCTGAAGGCGGGTTCGCCGCCGAAGAGCTCGAGGCCTTCCGGATATCGGGATTCGGCGCGGTCAGGTTGGGGCCCCGCATCTTGCGGACCGAGACTGCCGCGATCGCCGCGATCGCTTGGTTGCAGAGCGGTTTCGGCGATCTCGACGCGTTCCCGATCAAGGCATGATCGAGGTTTCCTCGGCAATCATCTCCTCGAGCCGCTGTAGGTCGGGTATCAGGGGCGTTTCGTTGATCATGCGAACCTGACAAATGACCGGCGCCCTTTCCGAGAAGCTGCGCGACGGATCCGGCCGAATCACGTCGGCGTTGACCCGCACGAGTTGTGGAAACCCTTGGGTCAGCACGCCGAAATATCCGCCCGCCAGCTTGCCGCTGGAGCCGTGAAAAATCACGATTCTGGTGCGGTTCGAAATGCTCGGCAAAGACTGGCCGAACGCCCCTTCGAAGGACACCACCGGCACGCTCTGCCCGCCCCAACTCACCACCCCCAGATACCATGGCGGCGCGTTGGTCATTTCAGCCGGCGCCTGATAGCCGATGACCTCCGCAACGCAGGCGCGCGGCACGATCAGCCGCTCCCCTGCCAGGGGCACCAATAGGCTATAGAGCTCGTCTCGCAAATCGGACATGGATTCCCTATCGCGCGACGGCGCTGCGGCGGCTGACGAGCGGTTCGATGGCGTCGAGCAACTGGCTTTCCTGATAGGGCTTGCCGAGGTAGTCGTTCACGCCCAGCTCGATCGCCCGCGCACGGTGTTTTTCACTGACTCTCGAAGTGATCATGACGATCGGAATATGCTTGAGACGCGGGTCATTGCGCACATGGGCGGCCACTTCGTAGCCGTCCATGCGCGGCATCTCTATATCCAGCAGGATGATGTCGGGCATATTTTCCTGCAACAGCGACACGGCGTCCATGCCGTCCTTCGCCGTCAGAACGCGCATGCCGTTGCGTTCGAGAAGTCGCTGCGTCACTCGTCGCACCGTGATCGAATCGTCGACCACCAGAGCAAACGTGCGCCGGTCGCGCTGGTCGAGCACTGCGGTGTCCGTGGGGCGCACCCGCCACTCCGAGCGCACCAGCGAACCCATATCGAGGATCACCACGATTCGACCGTCCCCCAGGATGGTGGCGCCTGAAATGCCGCGAATACCGGAGATTTGCGGACCCAGCGATTTCACGACGATTTCTCGGCTCCCGACCAGTTCGTCGGTTACCAGCGCGGTGGAATGTTCGCCCGCACGGATCAGCACCACGGGCATCGACACGTCCGCTTCGGGCAGGGGTGTCGGGCCGAGGCCGACGAAAGTTCCCAGCTGTTGGAAACGGTACTTTTGGCCGCCGTACTCGAACGGCGGCGCATCCTTGCCGAGATGCCGCGCGACGATGTTGCGCGGCAGGCGCACCACGCCTTCCACCGTGGCAAGCGGCAATGCGTACACCTCCTCCGCGACCCGCACGATCAGCGCCTGGCTGATCGCCAGAGTGAACGGCAGGCGAATCGTGAAGCGCGATCCCTTGCCGGCGGTCGATTCGATGAACAAACCTCCGCCGAGCTTTTTGATTTCCGTTGCGACCACATCCATCCCGACGCCGCGGCCGGCAGCCTGCGTAACGCGCCCAGCGGTGCTGAAGCCGGGCTCCAAAATGAGCTGCATGGCCTCCTCGTCGGTAAGCTTCGACTGGCGGTCGGTGAGCCCGAGCGCGACGGCCTTTTCGCGGATCAATTTCACGTTGATACCGCCGCCGTCGTCGGCGACCACAATCACGACCTCGGCGCCATCGCGGGTCAAGCTCACCGATATGCGTCCGACGTCCGGCTTGCCCAGCGCCGAGCGTTGCTCCGGCGGCTCGATGCCGTGCACGACCGCGTTGCGCAACATGTGCTCGAGCGGCGCCACCATGCGCTCCAACATCTGACGGTCGAGTTCCGCGGCCGCGCCCTGAACCACGAGCTCCGCACGCTTGCCGGTGTCGTTCGCAGCCTGACGCACCAGACGCGTCAGGCGCTGCACATGACGCTGGAACGGCACCATGCGGGTGCGCATCAGGCTGTTCTGCAATTCGGTGATCACTCGCGCCTGCTGCACCAGCAAATTCTGGGCCTCGCGAGTCAACGTCTCGAGCAATCCTTGAATGCTCGCGACGTCTCCGGAGGTCTCGGCCAGGGCCCGGGAAAACTGCTGCAGCGCCGAATATCGGTCGAGTTCGAGCGGATCGAAATCGTCGCGGCGCGGGCCCTCATCCTGGTGCCGGTTCAAGACCTGTGCTTCGGTCTCGATCTCGAGACCGCGCAGCTGTTCCTTGAGGCGCGTGACCGTGCGCGCCAGCTCCGCCAGATTGAAATCGATGGAGTTGACCTGCTGGTCGAGCCGGGCGCGGAAAATGCTCACTTCTCCGGCGTTGTTGAGCATGGTGTCGAGCAGGTCGGCATCGACCCGCGCCATTTCCACCCGCTCCGCCGGTTGATTCTCGCGTCCCGGCAATACGGGCGCGTTGCTTATTTCGAGATTGGAGATCGAATCCTCGGAAACCGTGAGCGTCGCCGACTCCTCCGGCGCCGCCGGCGTCGGTCCCGGGGCCGGCGGCGGTGGCGGCGTCGGCGTCGGCACGGCACGCAGCGCGGGTGCCGGTGCCGCAGCCACAGCGGGTGCGCGCGCGGCGGCGATGGGAGCCGGCTCCTGCGGCGCCTTCCCCGAGCTCAAACCGCGAATCTGCCGCAACAGCTCCGTGGCCGAGGTCGGCAGCTTGCCCGCGCTCACCAAGTCGCGCATGCGCGCGAGCTCATCGAGGCTGGCCTGCATGACCGCGTGCGCATGGTCGTCGCCGGCCACTGCGCCCCCGTCGATTTGAATGACCAGGCTCTCCAGCTCATGGCTCAAATCGCCCATGGCCGTAATGCCCGCCATGCGTGCGCCGCCCTTGAGCGTATGCAATTGGCGCTGCAGCTCGGCCACCCGTTGCTTGTCCTTTCGGTCGAGATTCCAGGCAGTCAGCGAGGTCTGCGCCGCCTCGAGCAGTTCGGTCGCCTCTTCGCTGTAGATATTGGCGATTTCGTGATCGAACTCCTCCGCAGCCTGGCCGGCGGCGAGCGCCGGGGCGGCCTCGGAGACCGGGATCGCGTGCGCACCCGTAATCGCGGCCACAGCCGGCGCGGCGCCGGCGGTCGATTCTGGCAGCTTGGGGGCCAGCGCCGATGCGCTGGTATCGTTGGCGGCGCGCGCCAGGTCCGCATCGAGTTCGGTTTCGAGATCGTGCAGCCGCGCGAGCAAGGTCGGCTGCTCGGAAAAGAAGGCCGTGGATTCATTGATGTGAGACACGACGTTATCGATCGCGCGCACCGCATCGGTCAACGTCGCCAGCCCGGCGTCGGACAGCCCGCGGCCGCTATCGAAGACTTTGCGCATGAAGTGATTGAGCGGTTCGGTAATGCGGATACCGTGGCGCGCCTCCGCCATCTTCGAACTGCCGCTCAAGGTATGAATGGCGCGGTATACGGACTCCGGCAAGTCATGCGGTGGAGGCTGGCCGGTGCGCTTGCGCACGTAGTCGCGTATCTCCGTAAGATGGCTCGAGGTTTCCTTGCTGTAGATCTCGTGCAGCTGCGGGTCCATGACCACCGGGCGCTCACGCTCCGCTGCGCGATCCTCCGGCGCCAGCGCCGCACCCAACTGCTCGGCCTCGCGGCCGTCGGCGTAAGCGAAGGCGCGTGCCATGATCGAATCCAGCGGCAGCGCATGTGGTCGACCGGTTTCCAGCTGTTCCACCAAGTCCGGCAGCGCGGCAACCGCACTGCGCAGCAGTGTCATCATGCCCGGGGTGCGGGACAGCGTCTTATCAATGATGCGATTCAACAAATTCTCGATCGACCAGCCGAATTCGGCGATCGAGGCTGCGCCGACCATGCGGCCGCTGCCCTTCAACGTATGGAAGCTGCGTCGCAATGACGCCAGCGAATCGAAGTCCATCGGGTTTTGATCCCACAGCGGGAAGTTCCGTTGGATCGAAGCAATCTCTTCCTTGGCCTCTTCGATGAAGAGCTCCAGGAACTGCGGATCGATCGCCTGCGCTGCGGGGCTCGGGACCAGCGGGATAGGCGCCTGCACCTGCCTGCCGCGATCCAAGGCAAGCGTGGCCTGCGGATCGAGTTTGACGGTCTTTGCGACCTCCTCGGGCGCAAGCTCCACATTCGGCACTCGAGACGGTCCCTGCTCGGCGAGCGCCTTGATGCACGTTTCGGCGTTATCGAGCATGTACCAAGGATCCGCGCGCCCGCTCTGGAGCGTCTCCATGTAGTACTCGATGCTGACGATGGCATCGGCGATGCGCTCCAGGCGCAGCGCGTCGGGCCTGGGCGCGCCGGGTTCGATGAGCATGCGCACCTGCTCACCGATCGCATCCATCAATTCAACCGCCCTGCCTTTGCCCAGCATCAACAATCCGGCGGTGATACCGCGCAGCAGTTGCGGCACATTGTCGAGGCCCTGCGGCGCCAGATCCGAGGGTTTTTGCACCGCAATCGAGACCGCTTCCTTGATGCGCGCCAAATTGACGATGCATTCCCGAAGCACCGCTTCACTGACTTGGCGGAAATCGAAATCCTGGTCCGCAGGCGGCGCAGCCGTCGCGGCAGCCGCCGTGTTCGGCAAAATAAGACGCACCAGCTGATCGTCGAGGTTGTCCTCGACCGACAGCAGAACGCCGGCCACCTTGACCAACGCGGCTTCGGGCGGATTCCTGCCGTCGCTCAATAATGAGGACAACTCCGCAATTTCTTGTCGCACGCGCTGCCGCAGCTCGCCAAGCCCGAGGACACCCAGGGTGTCGCTGATCTTCTTCAGCAATTCGAGTTGCGGTGCGAGCTCTTCGTTGCGGCCGCCTCCGCGGCGCACGAAGATATCTAGGACATCCTTGACCTTTGACAAATCCTCTTTGATGGCGGCGGCCACCGTGCGCATCAACTTGGCGCTCGGCGCCGATAGACTCTCGCGTTCCTGGTCGATCGAATCGTCGACCGGCAACAACTCGGACAGCTTGAAAGAGGCGCGGACCGCCGCGATGCGCCCACCGCTGGTGGTGGCGCGAGCCACGTAGTACAGCAGGTTGTTCAACAGATCGACCGGCGGCTTCTCGCAATAACGGGCCTCGCCGATCTCGTACAGGACTTTGATTTGCCGGTCCGCCTGTCCGAGCAACCGCTTCAGGGTGGCGCTGCCTTCCAGGCCGTTGTCGCGCAGCGCCTCGAGAATCGCACCCACGACCCACCACAGCTGAAATACCGGCTGTGTGGTGGCGACCTGTTCGAGCTTCTCGGCGATCTTCGCCAGGATTTCCAAATTCTGGACCGCGCGCTCGCCGCGAATGTATCCCAGCAGACCTACTTGAAACCGGGGCCGCAGCCTTCTGGCCCATTGCGCCACGGCAATCACAGGTTCGTCTTGCCGTTGCGATTGCGGCTGGGCGGGTTGATCGGACTTCAGGTTCAGCAGCAGCAAGGTCCCTTCGGACAGCAACGGACTGCCGCGCACGGAACGCAAGTCATTGAGCAGCGGCAACAGCACCAAGGCAAGGTCGCGTCCGCCCGAAAGCACTCGTTCCAAGTAGGTCGGCAGCTGCACCATCGCGCGCATCAACGCGTCGAGTCCGTCGCCGTGACGCTTCGGATCGTTCCCGGAGCCGCGCAAATACCGGGTGACGTGCTCCATCTCCTCGGCAAGCAGAGCCGCGCCGTAGACTTCCACCAGACGCAGCGCACCGTGCACCGAATGTAATTGCTCGGCGCATTTTTCGAGAAATGCCAGCTGATCGGGACGCTCCGCATACGCTTCGAGCGAAGCGCGGGTCTCGTTCAAGGTCGCCGTCAATTCCTTGGCGACGATGTGCAATGTTTGAGAGCTGATGTCGGTCATCGAAATCGTTGCAGATGCGCCGCTAGGCGCCAGCGCCGCTCGCCTTGCGCAGCGGCGCGGCTTTGCCGGCTTTGACCGGCTCCTTCAGCGCCGGCACACCGGCAGGGGCGTTCTTGCCGCCGGTGCCCGCGCCGCCGGCCGGGGTGGCCACCGTGCTCGTCGGCGCGGCGGCCGCACCCACGCTGGTCGTCGTACCGCCGGCGTAGTCCGGCAGGCGGAATCCCGCCACCGATTTGCGCAGCTGCTCCGACAGCGCCGCGAGCTTGGCAATCGACGTGGACGTCGCCGTCGAGCCTTCGGCGGTCTGCGTCGAAATCTCGCGAACGACTTGCATGTTCTTGGAAATGTCCCCCGAGGCCGACGCTTGCTGGCGCGCGCTCGCCGATATGTTCTGCACCAAGCTCGCGATCTGGTTCGAGACCTGTTCGATCTCCTCGAGCGCGGCGCCGGCATTCTCCGCGAGCAGGGCGCCGCCGACCACGTCCGTGGTGCTGCGCTCCATCGACACGACCGCTTCATTGGTATCCGTCTGGATGGTGCGCACCAGAACCTCTATTTGTTTGGTCGCGTTCGCCGCGCGCTCCGCGAGACGCTGCACTTCATCCGCCACGACCGCGAAACCGCGTCCCGCTTCGCCGGCCATCGACGCCTGAATGGAGGCGTTCAATGCCAGAATATTCGTCTGTTCGGCGATATCGTTGATGAGTTCCACGATATTGCCGATTTCCTGAGAGCTTTCACCGAGCCGTTTGATGCGCTTGCTCGTCTCCTGAATGGTTTCGCGAATGGCGTTCATGCCGTCGATGGTGCGCCGCACCGCATCGCCGCCCTTGTGGGCGACGTCGACCGAATGCCTGGCGACGTCCGCGCAGCGCTCGGAATTGCCAGAGACCTCCTCGATCGAGGCCGCCATGTCCGCCATGGATTGGCTGGCCGCGGCGATCTGCCGGGATTGCGCACCGCTGGCCTTGGCCATATGCGCCGCCGCCGCCTGCGTCTGCTTCGCGGCGCCGTCCAGTTGAATCGCGCTTTCGTTGATCGTCGTGACCAGTTCGCGCAGCGCCTCGATGGCATAGTTGATCGAGTCGGCGATTGCGCCCGTAATGTCTTCCGTAACCGTCGCCTGCACCGTCAAATCGCCGTCCGCCAGACTCGATAGCTCATCCAGCAGGCGCATGATGGCCTCCTGGTTGCGATCGTTCTCGCGCACACGCAATTCGGTGCTGCGACGCGCATTCGCCGATTTGAGAAACAACCACGTGAGGGCGCCCAGAAGCAGCGCGGCTGCACCTAGGAGCGCGAGAATCACAGGTTTGTAGCTGACCCGCGTTTCGGCCGCGGGCGGCGCAGCGGCGATTTGCGCCGTGATGCTGCTGGCGAGCGCCGGCAGGGACCGTGCCGCCGTCTGCGCCTTGGACAAGGGTTCGGCGGCCCCGATAGCCTTGCGCACGCTCGCCCCGAACTGCTGATTGCGCTGTACCACCGTCTTCAACCGCAGTTCCGCGTCGGCGCCCGTGACACGCGATAACGCCAGCCCGGAATCCTCTCCGGACAGGCCCCGCATCACCTGATTCAAAAATTCCAGGCTATCAGCGAGTCGCCGCGCGGTCGGCGCCGCATCGCTCACGCCCGACACCAAGCCATTCATCTCCTGTTGGATCCGCTGTACGGAAAGTTCGAAGCGCTCCAAATGGCGGCTCATGCCATCGAGCTTCTGTACGCCCACGGCGCTTGCGAGATCGCCGAGTTCCGACAGCAGCTTAGGGGCCAACTCCCGCGTTTCCTGATTGGCGGCCTGAATGGTTTGCACGGCAGCGCGCGCATCGCGGACGGCGCTTACGGCGGCGGCGAACTGGCTCATCGGCGCATCGAGCCCGGGATCGCGTCGCGTCGGGGCGCCGTTTGCGGTCAAGCTCGTCAGGCGCGTCATGCTGGCGCCGAGTGCATCAAAATCCTTGTCTTCGCCGCGCAGGGCGTTCTGCGCCTCGAACGGTATGCGCTCGACCAGCAGCCGCATTTGATCGGCCGCCGCCGCCGTCGGAGCACCGGTTTTCGTCATCAAGGTGAGTACCGCGGCGCCGGCGAGGCATGCCACGATCAGCGCCAGGAATGTAGGCAGCAGATTGAATTTGGAAACCGTGTTTCGCGTGCTCATAGGCTTAGGATCCGGCAGCGCTCAACTCGCGGCCTGCAAAAAGCTCTGGCTCTCGACCAAATTCTTCAGGTTAAGCACCGGCCACACTTCCCCGCCGCGGCGAAACGCTCCCGCCAGATAGGCTTCGCAGCGAATCATCGTGGGTGGCGCCTCCGCGTTGAATTCAGGCTCGGCGAAGCGCCGGAACCCCAAAACCTCATCGACAATGAGCCCCGCCGGGATTTCCCGGTGATTGACCACCACCACGCGCGTATTGCGCTGAGGCACGGTCGCGCCGCTGCCGAGAAATTGCCGCAGGTCGATCATCGGCAACAGTTGTCCGCGCACATTAGCGAGCCCCTTTACCCAACTCTTGGATCCTGGGATGCGCGTGATCACGGCCGGGTAGCCCAACACCTCCCTGGTCTCCTCACGAGCGGCCAGGAAAGTCTCCCCGCCCATGCGAAAAGCCACCCCCACCCATTCACGGCCCGCGGCCGAGTCCGGCGCCGAGGCCGCTGCGACCGTGCGGCTGCGCTTTTCAAGTTCCTTGAGCAGTTCGAACGGGCGGTCACGCAGGCTGCGCAGGCTATTGTCGCTCCCGCTCATCGTACTGGTCATACGGCCAGCGCAGCCTGTGCCTTCTCGACCAAAGCCTGCGCCGACACGGGTTTAACCAAATAGTCTACCGCCCCCTGGCGCAAACCCCAGACGCGATCCGTCTCCTGGCCCTTGGTGGTCACCATGATTATCGGAATGAGCCTGGTCTCCGGGTCGTTGTTCAGCGCCCGCGTCGCCTGGTAGCCGTTGACGCCGGGCATGACGATGTCCATGAAGATAAGATCCGGCTTCATGGCCTTCGCCTTGCGAATACCCTCTTCGCCATTCTCAGCCGCCGCGGTCCTGAAACCGTGCTTTTCCAGGGCCTTTTGCATGACGAACACTTCGGTCGGTGAATCGTCGACAATAAGAATCAGTGCCATTCTTGGGTTCTCCGTCATTTGGCGACGTGTGCTTCGATGGCGCCCAGCAGCTCGTCCTTGGTGAACGGTTTGGTCAAATAGTGTTCTGATCCCACGATGCGGCCGCGTGCCCGGTCGAACAAGCCGTCCTTGCTTGATAGCATGATTACCGGGATCTGTTTGAAAACCTTGTTGTGCTTGATCAGGGAACACGTCTGGTAACCATCGAGGCGCGGCATCATGATATCCACGAACACGATGTCGGGCTGGTGGTCGGCGATCTTGGACAGGGCATCGAAGCCGTCGACCGCAGTGAACACCTCGCAGCCTTCCTTGGTCAAAAGGGTTTCGGCGGTGCGGCGGATCGTTTTACTGTCATCGATCACGAGAACTTTGAGGCCCGCGAGTTTCGGTTTGCCGTTGGTGATCATGCTCTCCATGAAACGGACCTTGAAGGACTTAACGCTACGTGCGTAGGTGCTGGAATCTTGTGGCTTTTTAACATATCCCGGGCGCGCAAGCCACGGTATGGGGTCGACATTTCGCGGTAATGGCGGATAAACAACGGTGGCGTGGTTCACAGTTTTCGGAACACGACCGATGCGGCGACCGCTTACGTCCGCGTGCGTTAGACTTCGGGCGGCGCTTTGGCTGTCTAGGATCTTCAGGGGAATGAGCATGGCTTCGGGTGTGCGTCTCATCGTGGTCATGGACCCCATCGAGGCCATCAATCCGGCAAAGGATAGTACATTGGCGATCCTGCTTGCGGCTCAGGCAAGCGGCTGGCAGCTGTTTTACGCCGAGCTGAAGGATCTGTGGCTGCGCGACGGCATCGCCTGGGGTCGCCTCGCTCCGCTCAAGGTGTTCGACGATCCGCACGTTTGGTCTGTGCGCGGCGCCGCAGTCGCCGCCCCCCTAGGCGACTACGATGTGATACTCATGCGCAAGGACCCGCCGTTCGACACCGAATATATCTACTGCACCTACATACTGGATCGCGCTCGCGATCAGGGCGCGCTCGTCTGCAATCGCCCGCAGGGCCTGCGCGACATGAACGAGAAGGTCTACACCGCCTGGTTTCCCGAATGCTGCGCACCGACCCTGATCACCCGTGACATGGACCACATGAGCGAGTTCCTCAAGGAGCACGGCAAAGCCGTTTGCAAGCCGCTGCACGGCATGGGCGGACGATCCATCTTCGTCTTGGAGCAGGGCGACAAGAATCGCAATGTGGTGTTCGAGACGTTGACCGACTATGGGCAGCGCTACGCCATCGTGCAGCGCTACCTGCCCGAGATCGTGACCGAAGGCGATTGCCGGGTGATCCTCATCGACGGCGAACCCGTTCCCTTCGCGCTCAAGCGCGTACCCGACGCGGCGGACCACCGGGGCAATCTTGCGGCCGGCGCCCGCGCCGAGAGCCGGCCGATCAACGACCGCGACCGATGGCTCTGTTCCATCATCGGCCCGAAGCTGCGCGCCGCGGGAATGATCTTCGTCGGGTTGGATGTCATCGGCGACTATGTCACCGAAATCAACGTCACCAGCCCCACCGGCATCCGCGAATTGAACAAAAAGCACGGCCTCGATGTCGGCGCGACGCTGGTGAAGGCGATCGCCAGCACCCTGGACGCCGAGTGAATTCCGATACCCTTCAAATCGGGCTGCCGCCGGCAAACGACCGGATGCTGACCACCTGTTTCTTGGCGGCCCTGCTTCACGGCATCGTCATTCTCGGCGTGACGTTCAGCTCGCCGTACGGCGATGCGAATGGAGGCGACGGAGCGGCTTTGGAGGTCGTCCTCGTCAACGATCAGGCACCGAGCGTCGCAGAGAACAAAAATGCCCGATACCTCTCCCAAAGAACCCAGTTGGGCTCCGGCAACACGATGAAGCGCGAGCGTACCCTCATCCCGAAATCCTCGCCGATGCCGGTTGAAAGCGCGGGCATTCCAAACGGCGACGGAGTGGCGGGCGCGCAATCGGCGCGAGAGGTCGGCAGCGATGAACTGGTGGCGACGCATATGCCGGCGGCCACCATTCTGTATTTCGCGGGGCCAAACGCCGCCCTCGAACCCTCCGCTTTGCCGCTGTTGCTGGAAAACAGGCCGGATTTGGGCATGGCGCCCAACGATGACGGCGTGGAGCTGCGTATGCGCGGCGCCGCGAAGCAGCAACTGTGGATTGCCGCGGATACCCGCGAATCGGACGTTGCCGTTTACTTGGACAGCTGGCGTCGCAAGATCGAGCGGGTCGGCACCATGAATTTTCCGGATGTCGCGCGGCGCCAGAAGCTCTCGGGAACGCCCGTGATCGAAGTGACGATCGGCTCCGACGGCAAACTCCTGCAATCCGTGATCCGCCGCAGCAGCGGCCACGCCGAGCTCGACGAAGCCGCCATGCGGATTTTGAAGCTCGCCGCGCCCTACGACCGGTTTCCGAGCGCTCTAGGCGCGGCGCACGATCAGATCCGCATTGCCTACGAGTGGCAATTCCTGGGTGGTGCGGAACAGGGCTCTAGCGTATTTTATTCGGACTCGAACAGCCCTGGCGGTACCCGGTAAATCCGCACTAGAATTCGCTTAAGGGTGGCATATGAGCGATTTGGACTATCTGACGAACCAATTGCTGATCGCTATGCCCACGATGGGAGATCCGAACTTTGCCCAGACCGTGACGCTGGTGTGCGATCACAGCGCGCGCGGCGCCCTCGGCTTGATCCTGAACAAGCCGCTGCCCATGCGCATGGGCGAAATATTCGAACAAATGGAAATCGATCTGCCAGGGGGTCCGCTGCGCGAACGTCATGTGCTGCGCGGCGGTCCGATGCAGACCGATCGCGGTTTTGTCGTGCACGCCGCCGGCGGCGAATGGGATTCGACGCTCAAGGTTTCCGACCTCATTCACGTCACCACTTCCCGGGACATTTTGGATGCCATGGCCCGCGGCGAGGGCCCCGAGCAAGCGGTGGTGGCCTTGGGTTACGCGGGGTGGGATGGCGGGCAGCTGGAGGATGAGATTCGCGCCAACGCTTGGCTCAGCGCTCCGGTCGACTCCGGCATCATCTTCGACGTTCCGTTCGAGTCCCGCTGGCTCGCCGCCGGGCGACTGCTCGGCGTTGAGCTGTCGCGCATCAGTCCGATCAGCGGCAATGCCTGAACGCGCCGCGCCCGCGGTGCCCCCAACGGCGGTGGCCGCAGCGGCCAACAACCCCGCGCCCGGGCTCATTCTGGCATTTGATTACGGACGGCGGCGGATCGGCGTCGCCTGCGGGGATACGGTGAGCCGCACTGCCGCTCCGCTCGGCGGCGTGTCGGCTGGCGACGCGGGCGCGCACTGGGCCGCCATCGATTCGCTGATGCGCGAGTGGAAGCCGACTATCGTGGTGGTCGGCCTACCGTATAATGTCGACGGTTCCGAGAGTGCCATGACGGTCGCTGCCCGCGGCTTCGCCGGCGAACTCGCCCGGCGCTACGCTTTACCCGTGCAGTTGGTCGATGAGCGTTACTCGTCGCTCGAGGCCGAGACGCGGCTCAAGGCGGCGCGCGAGTTGGGTCTTCGCAAGCGGCGCGTCGCGAAGACGGACATCGACGCGGCAGCGGCATGCATCGTCTTGGAGCGATGGCTTACAGAAAAAACATGAGGCGCACATGCGTTCACAAACTGACAGCGCCGGGGGCCTGCGCCACCTCATTTCGCTCGATGGCCTGACGCGCGAGGCGTTGACGGCGATTCTCGACCGTGCCGAGACCTATCGCCGGTTTCCAGGGCAGCCTGCCTATGAAGGCCGGGAACTCGCCGGCGTGACGCTCGCGAATTTGTTCTTCGAACCGAGTACGCGCACCCGCGCCTCATTCGATCTCGCCAGCCGCCGCCTGGGCGCGCACGTCCTCAACTTGGATCTGCATAGCAGCTCGCGCGCCAAGGGTGAAACCATGCTGGACACCATTTACACGCTCGAAGCGATGAATACCGATATTTTCGTGATCCGCGATTCGGAAGCCGGGATGCCGGAATTCCTCATCGATCACGTCGCCCCGCACGTGTCGGTGATCAGCGCCGGCGAGGCCCACCTGTCCCACCCGACCCAGGGATTGCTCGACGCCCTGACCATCAGGACCCACCAGCGGCGTTTTGCGGGGCTCAAAGTGGCGATCGTCGGCGATATCCTGCACTCGCGGGTTGCCCGCTCGACCTCTCGTGCCCTCCAGACCCTCGGCGTGAGCGAACTGCGCCTGGTGGCGCCGCAAGCGCTTTTACCTTCGGAGGATGAATTCCACGGCGCGCTGCGCTTTACGCGAATCGGGGACGGCATCGCAGGGGCCGACGTGGTGATGATGCTGCGCATTCAGAAAGAACGCATGGCGGAGGCGGCAGCCCTCGACGAAGCTGCATACTTCCGCGATTTCGGCCTGGATGCGCGGCGCCTGAAACTGGCGTCGCCCAACGTACTGGTGATGCATCCCGGTCCGATGAACCGCGGCGTCGAGATCTCCTCGGAGGTGGCCGACGGTCCCCGCTCGGTCATCCGGGAGCAGGTCAACAACGGCGTCGCCGTGCGGATGGCGGTGCTCTCGTCCATTGCCGCGACACTGACGCGGCATCGCCGGCCCTTGTAGCCGCCTGCGGCGTCAAAGGGCGCGATCGCGCCCGTCGTCTGCCGGCTCCGCCAGCCGCATCAGCGCCTGCCCCATGCGGATGCGGCGGCCTTCAAACACCTCGCGACATAGCGAAATGCCCGGCGGCGCCAGCACGATGATGGTCGAACCGTGCTCGAACCAACCCATCTCCTCGCCCTTGCGCAATGGCGCGTCGCAGGGGATGAGGTTCGAGCCGCGATAGCGAAGGTGCAGGCGCACGTCGATAAACTTGAGGCGGATGCTCGCGACCAGGATGGCCGCAACCGGCACCAGGGTAATCAGCGCGGCCGTGGGCAGCATCCGGCAGCGGATCACGGCCCGTTCATTTTTGCAAAAAAGCCGCTCGATGCGCCGTAGCGCGATGGGGTTGACGTTCCAGGTGTCGCCCGCGATGTAATTGACCTGTTCCACGCGACAATCGTAAAGCGCATGAAAGCGGTGGTACATGCTCGACGTGAGCCGCAGCGTGGCGAATGCCCCGCCGCAATAGTGGTGCGCGAGCTCGGCGTCGCCGAGAAGATCCGCCACCGGATACGCGAAGCCCTTGGCTTGCAGAGCCGAACCGGCCTCCACCCGCCCGCAGGCGCCCACGATCGCATCACAGGGGCTGGAAACCACCTCGGGATCGGTTTCGATCGGTCGTGCGCCGTCCTTCAGTTCGCGGGTAAAGCATTCATGCAGTGTCTTGAATCGGGATTGCTTCGCGTCGCGCAAATCGAGGTCGGAGAACACCCGCCACAAGGACATACAGGCCGCGTACACCCACGGATGCTCGATGCGGCTCAACCACCCGATGAACTGGGTGAGCCAACGGCGCGGCAGGCGATTGGTGAGCAGGAAATTGATGTCTTCCTGCGCAACGATTCGCCCGATCAGGGAGCGAGCGGTCATCTTAATGTCATTCGACTGCAATAAGGTTCCGGGCCCAAGGAATTTCGTGATCAAAACGCCCATTTTCATTCTGTTGGCTGCGTGCGCGCTCGGCGTGCTGTTGTACAAATTGCGCTTGCGGCTGCAGTTGTCGCGCGCGAAGCACCGCTCGCTGGCGGGCCACGCGCGCATGGCCCGCCGCTTCGCCGGGCTGGTGCCGTTCTACGAGTACGGCGAGGAGAGGTTTTTTCGGGTGGACGAAGCACCCGACGGCGTCGCGGCGGCGCGGCGCGCCGGCTTCATGCGCTTGGCCGCGGCATTCGCCGAAGGCAACAAAAGAAGCGTCGAATTGACCGACACGGTCGTCGACGGCATCTCCGACCTGCAGTTCACCGCGCGCTACCGCGTGCCCTTTCAGTTCAGCCGCTTCGTCCGCCAACATCTCAAGATCGGCGCCTTCGTGGAATCCTCGTCCGGCGTTTCGATCACCGATCTCGACGGCAATCGCCGGTACGACCTCACCGGCTCGTACGGCGTGAATGTGTTCGGCTACGATTTTTACAAGGACTGCATTGCTCGAGGCAGCGAGCGCGTGCGGGAGTTGGGGTCGGTATTGGGCGCCTACCATCCGGTGACCGCCTACAACGTGCGCCGCCTGTTGGAAATCTCCGGCTTGGATGAGGTGTCCTTTCACATGTCGGGAACCGAGGCGGTCATGCAGGCTGTGCGTCTGGCCCGATATCACACGCGCCGCAGCCACTTGGTGCGCTTCTGCGGCGCCTACCACGGCTGGTGGGGCGACGTGCAGCCCGGCGTCGGCAATCCGTGCGCGGCGCGCGACACCTATACCCTGAAGGACATGGACGATGGCGCGCTGCGGGTGCTCAATAGCCGGCGCGACATCGCTTGCGTACTGGTCAATCCGCTGCAGGCGCTGCATCCGAATATCGGCGCACCCGGGGACTCGACTCTGATCGACAGCGGGCGCAGCGCCCACTTCGACCGCGCGGCATACAGCCGCTGGCTGCGCAAATTGCGCGAGGTCTGCAGCGAACGCGGGATCGTGCTGATTTTCGACGAGGTCTTCGTGGGCTTCCGGCTCGCCGCGGGAGGGGCGCAGGAATACTTCGGCGTGCGCGCCGACATGGTCACCTACGGCAAGACGGTGGCC
>Ga0209048_10001293_pt1 | contig 25898 bp, 20 predicted proteins | sample FrelakmetCRP12CR_FD_187146 | JGI IMG/M metagenome (GOLD analysis project Ga0209048, IMG submission 187146) | Freshwater lake sediment microbial communities from the University of Notre Dame, USA, for methane emissions studies - CRP12 CR (SPAdes)... | ecosystem: Environmental > Aquatic >... | reverse complement strand
CCGACGACGACCACACAAACCTCTCCTTCATTTCACCTGGATTCTCAATGAGGCAACGACTACCATTTCGAGTAGATTCTTACGTGAGGCAACAGGTCCCCGCACTGCCACCCGATCGGGCTGCGCCAAGACCTGTTTGCTTCCGACGGAAGGTGAATCGGTGTCGGAAGCGTGCGGCAAGAAGAGTCGCCCCGGGATTGGTACGCAAGTCATTCACTGTGATGAGTTTGCTCGTTGGAACAGGGACTAGAGGTCGTCGGCCTTGGTGGAGATCGGCCCGCGATAGTTCTGCGCCAGGCGCACCTGCGCCACGTAGCGGCCAAAGCCGCGGTACGCCTGCTTGATGCGCGTGAGCGCGTTGGAGCGCCAGTCCACGTACGGGTTGTCGATCTGGATCGGGTCGAGGCACCCGGCCAGGACGACCTTTGACGAGGCGCAGAACCGGCTCATAAGCGTCTTCGCCAAGTGCCGGTCGCCGTTCTGGAGCTCATCTACGAGGACGAGAGAGTTCTCGATGTCGAGGTCGCGCAGGAGCGAGGTCGAGAGCAGGGTAAGGCGCCCGCTCGCTTCCAGGTCGTGCAGGAAGTCGTGGCTGTTGGCGAGCGACACCGAGCGGATCGCCTGGAAGAATGGCTCCAGCCACGGCGACATCTTCTCGTCGTGGTCGCCGGGCAGAAAGCCCATCTCGAAGCGACTCGAGGAATGCTCGGGGCGGAGCAGGATCAGGCCGTTGTCGAAGCCGGGCCCGACGCCGGAGAGCGGCTGCGAGCGCTGGTGCACCTTCAGGCTCGAGGGCTGGCCGAAGAGGAGGTAGAGCGCCGCAACGACCATCAGCCGCGTCTTGCCGGAGCCGGCGGGGCCGTCGAGCACGACGAGTTGGACCTCGGGATCAAGCAGAAACTCGAGCCCGAACACCTGGCCCGCATCGGCCGGGGTGAAGCCGAGCACGGTACGCGGCGTCCAGGTCTCGCGGCGGTTGTCCCAGTACTGCGCGAAGCGCAGCTCATGTGCCTCGCCGCGCGCGAGATCAACTCGCAGCAGCAGCTCGCGCTCGCCGTGACGCAGGACCAGCCCCTGGTTCCATAACGGCTGCGGCAGGACGTCGGCAAGCAGCTCGAGCGGAACGGAGCGTTCGCGCGGCGCGCCGCTGGCGAAGAAGCGCGCCATGGCCTCGCCGCTCACGGCAAGCTCCTCGACGCCGGCGAAGATGTCGTCCGGTGTCCTCAGGTCGAGCTTGCCGAAGCGCAGCGGCTCGGCGGTGAGACCGAGTGCATCGCAGCGCAGCAGCATGTTGGAATCTTCAGAGATGAGCACGACGCGGAAGTGGCCCTTGCCGTTGCCCATCGCCTGAATGCGGCGCGCCGCCTGGATGATGACGTTGTCGCCGTGGCCGTTTCCATTGCTTACCCCGGTCAGGCCGGGCGGTTCCCACGCGAGCACGCCGCCGGCGGGCGTCGTCGCAAGCTCGCCGAGCTCCACCTCGCCGCGCAGGAAGCGCTCGGGGTGGTGATGAATCAAGCCGGCGGTGCGGTACCCGAGCAGCTTGCGGGTCGCGGCCCGCGCTGCGGCGCGCACGCCGTCCGACTTTGTGCGGCTGGCTTCGAGGCGGCCGAGTTCCTCGAGCACCTGGTGCAGCAGCACGACCAGGTTGCCGGGCTGGAGCAGACGATCGAGGGCTTCGGGGTTGTCTACGAGGGCGCTTGTGTCCGGAATGTAGACGTCGGCAAGTTCCATCCTGGGTCGTCAGCTTACCATAGCGCTCACGCGGCGGCTCACCGCGGCGAGCGCTGCGGCGAGGTGAGCAGGCAGGTGAAATAGCCGTCGTGGCTGCGCAGGTCCTCGAGCGGCACCGTCGCCCCGGTCGAGTCCCGCCGCAGACCGCTGTAGAGCTTGGCGAGCTCGCCGCGGCGGCGGAAGAGCCACGCCTCGAACGGTTCACCGTCGCGCAGGCCGACCGGCATGAGTTTGATCCGAAAGGCGTTGCGCAGCGCGTCCACGCTCTCCTCGAACAGGCCGACGTACCAGGTGCGTTGGTTCTCCTCCTCGAGCACGCTCACGACGCAGAGCTGCGGGTCCACATCGTAGGTGTCCGAGAGGGGCGGCGCCGGAGGCTGCCGGCTCGCGGCGGCAAGGAGCTGGAGCGACAGCATGAGCGAGGTTCCCTGCGGGAGCGGCTTGTCCTGCGGCGGTGGCCCCTCGAGCACGGCGACCTCTGCGATGGGCATGGGCTCGAGCCCCTTGAGATGCGGCGTACCGATGAGCCGCACCGCGACGCAGTTGGTGTCCTGCTCCTCGTGCGCCGGTGTCAGCGCGATCCAGCGCAGCCCCTGGTGCTCGATGTCGAACATCGGCGCGTCGCCGAGTTCGACCTCCAGATCGCGCAGGAACCACTCGGTGGCGACGCCGCCGCGGTTGACGAGCTCGCCGTTCTCGACGATGGCCGCCCAGTAGGGACGGTCGCGCACGGCCTCCGGCACACGCACGGCGTGACGCACCGGCTCCATGAAGCGCAGCACCTTGTGCAGGTCGTAGCCGGCGGCTATGAAGAAGTCGGCGATATCTTCGACTTCATGGGTTGTCTTGCCGGAGGTCAGGCGCGCAAGCTCGACGAGGCCATGGCCGAAGAACTCAAAGTGCGGACGGTCGGCGGCGGCGGAGACCATCGGCAGGAGGTGGTAGGTACCGACGTTCATCGCCAGGCGCAAGCCGCGGTCGAACGGAAACCCCTGCCCGCGCAGGCGCTCGTAGAGCAGGCGCAGCTCGCTCGCGGCGCGCAGCACGCTGCGGGCGTTGCGGGCGGAGTAGAACGCACCGTCGCCCATGAACTTCTCGAACTTGAGGGCGTGGCGGCCGCGAATCTCTCCGACCTGACCGAGGAAGCGCACCATCTGCCTGATTGCCTGCTCCTCGATCGTGCGCCCGCGCCGGCGCAGCTCCTCCAGGATGTGGGAGAACTCGATCAGGTCGTAGAGCAATCCGTAGCGCCGCACGACGGACGGCAACACCCCGGGCGCAGTGAAGTCGAGCGGGCGGGTGAGGTCAGAGAGCTTCACCGTCGAGTCGCCGAGCTTGGCGACGACGCTCGAACCACGCTCGCTCACCGGCACGATGCGGTCGCGCAGCGCGTTGATGACCTCGGCGCGCTTGCAGCGCAGCGTAAGGTCGGCGAGCAGGCTTCGCATCTCGCCCGACAGGCGCGGGGTCTTGGCGTTCGGCCAGACCTCGAGCAGGCCAAGCACCGCTTGGTTGAAGGGCAGGTGCTCGCTTGGCAGCCCTGGTGCTTCTGGGTCCACGGCGGCCAGGACACGATCGAAGGCCGGGTCCTCGCTGCGGAGCTGAGTCACGCTTGCGGCGAGATCCCGTGTGATCTGCTGGAAACGGTTGGCATCGAGACGGAGCTGGCCCTGCAGAAAACGCGTGAGCTCGCGCAGGTCCGGGCTGATCCGGCGCTCGACGAACGGGATCAGGTCGGCGGTGAGGAGATTGAAGAACGCCTGCGAGGCCGGGCTGGGCTCGGCCACGTCGGCGCGTCGCAGCCGCTCCGTGACCTCGTTCTTGGCTCGGTTGGCGAGCTCGACAAGCCGGCGCGCGATCTCGTAGCGCAATTCGTCCGCGACGTGCGGCCCGGCCTGCTGCAGCTCCGGCGCCAGCTTGCGCGTCACCACCTGCACCCGGTCGGCGGTTTCGGCGCTGAGCACGAGCCAGAAAATGCCCGGCAGGCGCTGGCCGTAGTCGTAGATGACCGCGTTCTCGAGCACATCGGCGATCCGGCTCGTGACCGTGCGGCGAAGCTCGAGCAGGGCGGCCTTGGTGTCCTCGCCTTGCGCCGACAACGTGAGGCGGTACGCTGCCTCCGCCTCGATCAGGCGCGCCAGCTCGCGGGTAAACGCTTCCCACACAGGCGTGATGCGCATCGGGAAGCCGAGCTCGGGTTCGCCGGCAAGGTCGTCCTCGGGGGTGATCCAGTACGGCTGCGGCACGTGCGCAGCCGCCTCGCCAAACGCGTTTCGCCACGCGCCCGCCAGCTCGGCCGCGGACAGCAGCACGCATGAGTCCTTGCTCTGCAGCAGGATCTGCTCGATCGTGGCGGCGTCCTGCATCTCCCTCCATTCTACTGCCCCGACGGCCCCGGTTACAGCTGCACGAGCCGGTCGAGCGACCGGTAGGCGATCGCCTCGGCGACGTGGCGTGCGGCAAGCTCCGCAGCGCCCTCAAGGTCGGCGATCGTGCGGGCCACGCGCAGAATGCGATGGATCGCCCGCGCCGAGAGCGCGAGCTTGCTCGTCGCCAGCTCGAGCAGGCGGTCACCCTCGGCATCGGTGCGGCAGGCGCGGCGCACCTCGGCGGGCGCGAGGCCTGCGTTTGTGCGCGTGCCCGTGCCGGACAGGCGCTGCGCCTGACGCGCGCGCGCCGCCACCACGCGTGAGCGCACGGCGTGGGACGCTTCTCCGGGGAGAGCGCGCGCAAGGTCGCGGTACGGGACGGCAGGCACCTCGAGTTGGAGATCGATGCGGTCGAGCAGCGGGCCGGAGAGGCGGGCGCGGTAGCGGCGGATCTCGAGCGGGCTGCAGCGGCACTCGCGGCGCGGATCGCCGAGGTGGCCGCACGGGCATGGGTTTGCGGCGGCGACGAGTTGGAAGCGGGCCGGGAAGGTGAGCGAACCGGCCGCGCGCGCGATCGCGACGACGCCGGACTCCATCGGCTGCCGCAACACCTCGAGTACATCGCGGCGGAACTCGGTGATCTCGTCGAGGAAAAGCACACCGTTGTGGGCGAGGGAGATCTCACCTGGGCGCGGCACGGTGCCGCCACCCGCGAGACCGGCCGCCGAGATGGTGTGGTGCGGCGCGCGAAATGGGCGCCGCCAAATCAGGCCGTGCGGGCGCGGCACACCTGGCGCCACCGAGTAGACCTTGGTCGTGGCGAGCGCCTCGTCCTCCGCGAGCGGCGGCAGAATGCCGGGGAGCCGCTGTGCCAGCATCGTCTTGCCGGCCCCTGGCGGCCCGATGAAGAGGAGATGGTGGCCGCCCGCAGCGGCGATCTCGAGCGCGCGCTTGGCGTGCTCTTGGCCGGCGACGTCGGCGAGATCGAGGCCGATGCTGCCGTCGTCAATGTCCCGGTGGCCATTGCCTCCAGCAATCGGGGCGATTGCGGCCTCGTTGCGGAGGTGTTTGACGACCTCGCTGAGTGTGCCTGCGGGGTAGAGCCGGGCGCCGCGCACGACCTCGGCTTCGGCCAGGTTCTCGCGCGGGATCAGCACGCCCGCGCCCTGAGCTGTGGCCGCCTCCACGATCGGCAGCACGCCGCGGACCGGGCACAGCGTGCCGTCGAGCGAGAGCTCGCCGAGCAGCCAGAGGTCGGCGGGCGGCGCCGGCAGCAGGCCCGCGGCTGCGAGGACGGCGCCCGCGATCGCGACGTCGAGGAGGGCGCCTTCCTTGCGCTCCTCGGCGGGGGAGAGATTGACGACAATGCTCCTGGTTTCGAGCTGGCAGCCGAGGTGGCGGATCGCTGCCAGCACCCGCTCGCGGGCCTCTTTGACGGCAGGGTCGGGCAGGCCGACGACTGCGAGCGCCGGCAACCCGGGATGTGCGTCCACCTCGACCTGAACGCGGAGCGCGTCCACACCCCGCGGCACGGCCGAAAAGACTTTGGCAATCATGAGTCACCTCCGTGACGGAGGTGGCTGGACAGGTTGTTAATAGTGTGGCGCACGGGCGGGCGTTCGTCAAGCTATGCTTGCGCCGTGGCGCAAGACACCGAACAGCAGGTGGCCCAAATTCGAGCGCTGCTGGAGGCCGAACTCGACCGCCGGGTGAAGCCCTACTGGGGCTGCTGGCCCTTGCTCGTCGGTATGCTCGGCGTGCTGCTCGGCATCGCGCTGCTCAGCGAGATTTTCTGAAGCGCAAGCCAGGTCTGGCCCGTCTGCGCGAGCCGGCTCGCCCATGGCGACGACGGCGGCCGCCCCCCCAGCGCCGCCAACCCGAGTAGCGCGGCCAGCACGACGACCGCCACGGCCGCGCCCAGGGCGCCGCCCACGACCCGATCGATGAAGCCAAGGTGGAGCGCCCTAACACCGCGGCGGAGCCCCTTGCCGGCCAGCCAGACCAGTACGGCCGCGACGATGGCCACCACGACCATCGTGGCCATGCGCTCGTTGCTGGTCGGCTCCACCCTGCTGGTGACGAGGCGCGCGGCGGCGGGCCCGGCCCAGCGTGCGGCGAGCACGGCGGCCGCCACCGCGGCGACGCCCGCCGCCATGCGCACCGCGCCCCATGCCAGGCCGAGCACAGCGCAGCCGACGACCACGAGCAGGATGAAGATATCCATGGCTGCTATCTTAGCCGGCGTGAGGGCAGGGCGCGTGAGGAGCGCTCCATTCTGCGACAATCAGAGGTGATGGCAAGCCGTCGCCACGCGCGCCTGTCGGTCGCACTCCTCGCGTGTGCCTGCCTCCTGGTCTCGGCGCGCGGCCGCGCCGCCGAGCACGCACTCGCGTGGCAACTGGTAAGCGAGGGCACGCCGCCCGTGTTCTGGGCTGACCGCAACCACGACATCCGCATCCGGGTGCGCAACCTGGGCACGGCGACATGGTCGGAGTTGGCCGGCGATCACCTCTCCTACCACTGGCTCGCGCGCGACGGCGCAGTGGTCGAGCGCGACGGCATGCGCGCTCGGCTTGCCGGCCTGGTGCGGCCGGGCGAGACCGCGGAGTTGACCGCGCGCGTGCACGCGCCGGCGCGCCCGGGCCGGTGGGCGCTCGAATGGGAGATGGTGCGCGAGCAGGTCGCCTGGTACGGCGCCCCGGTTGGACCGAGCGCGCGCGTGCCGGTATTGGTCGTGTGGCGCTGCTCGCTATTGCAGGTCGGCTTCTTCGCGCTCACGCTCGCGCTGGCGCTGGCCGCACGGAGGCTTCGTCCCGCGCTTCGTCTCGTGGACGAGGCCGTGGTGGCGATCGGGCTGCTGCCGTGGACGTGGTGCGCCCTCGTGCTCGTGACGGTGACGTTCTCCGAGGTGGTCGGGTGTCAGCTCTGGCGCGGGGGCGGGACGCTCGCGGCCTCGGGCGCAGCGCTGCTTGTGCTGCCCATCGCGCTCCTACCGGCACGGCTGCGGCCGTGGACCGGATTCACGCTCGTGGTGGCGGCGAGCGCTGTTGCCGCGGCCGACGCCGTCTACCTGCGCTACTTTGACGCGGTCGTGCCGGCGGTGGCTCTCGCCGCGGCGCGCCAAGTTGGGCAGATCGAGGGCAGCGTGCGGGCGCTCGTGCGCCCCGCCGACCTCTGGCTGCTTGGCACGGCGGCGAGCGCGCTCATGTTCGCGCTGCTGTGGCCGCGACCTGTGCGTGCGGCGGGCGTGCCACGTGGCGCCCGGCCCGCGCTCTGGAGCGCCGGTATCGCGCTCGTGCTTGCCGCCGGCGTCCCTGCTCTCGGCACGCTGCGCGCCGCGCTGCGCGATCCTGCGTTTGCGGACCAGGTCTTCTCGCAGCGGGCGTTGCTCGGCCGCTGGGGCGTCGTGAACGTCCACCTCTTCGACCTTGCGCGCACGGTGCGCGAGTGGCGCGCGCGCCCAACTGCCGCGGAGATCGCCGCGGTCAAAGCCTTCTTCGCCGCGCGCGCTGCGCAGCGCGCCGCTGAGCCGCCGGCTTTTCCCGCTGCCGTCAAGGGCACGAACCTGATCGTCATCCAGGTCGAGTCGTTGCAGCAGTGGGTCGTCGGCGCACGCGTCCGCGGCGCTGAGATCACGCCGTTCCTGAACTCGCTGCGCGGCGAGGCGCTTGCGTTTCCGTACCTCTTCGATCAGACCGGCCAGGGTCGCAGCTCCGATGCCGAGTTCGCGGTGCTCAACTCGCTGCACGCGCTCGACCGCGGCGCCGTCGCGTTCCGCCGCCCCAACAACCGATTCGTGGCCCTGCCGGAGCTGCTGCGGCGCCAGGGCTACCGTACGCTCTCGGGGCACGGCTTCGAGCGCGGCTTCTGGAATCGGGCGTGGCTGCACCCACGCTACGGGTTCGAGGACATGGTTTTCCGACCCGAGTTGGGCGAGGGCGAAGTCATCGGCTGGGGCCTCGCTGACGCTGTTTTCCTCGATCGGATGGCGAGCCGGCTGGCGGCGTTGCCGCGCCCGTTCTTCGCGTTCCTGATCTCGCTCGGGCTGCACCATCCCTTCGAGGGCTTCCCGGACCGCCACAAGGTGCTGGACGTGGGCGAGCTTTCTGGGACGGCGCTCGGGAACTATATCCACGCCATGCACTACTTCGACGGCGCGCTGGCGGGCTTCATGGCGCGCCTGCGCGCGGCCGGAGTGCTCGACTCGACCGTGGTTGCGATTTATGGCGATCATGAGTCCGGTCTTGCCGTAGACGGGCCGCTGCTGGCGCTCGCCGGTGAGCCCGCCCACGAACCGGGCGCGGCCGTGCGGTTGCGCCGGGTGCCGTTCTTCGTGCGCGCGCCGGGCGGGCGACTGAGCGGCGAGATCCCCGTCGTCGGCGGCCACATCGACGTGGCGCCGACGCTGCTGGCGCTGCTCGGCGTGCCGCAGCCGGCGGTCTTTCTCGGCCGAGCCTTGCACGCCGGCGCGCGCTCGTTCGCCGTCCTCAACGATGGCTCCGTCGTCGGCGACGGCCTGATCTTCATCGCGGGCGGCGGAGGCGTACCGGCGGAGGGCTTGTGCCAGTCGTTCCCGCTCCCGGCCCAGCGCCCCCTCGCTGACTGCGCGCAGCTTGTCGAGCGCGGCCGACGCGAGCTTGCCGCCTCGCGTTTTGTCATCCTCAATGATCTCGGCCCCGAGATCGAGGGCGTGCGCGTGCCTTGAGGGGTGCCGGAGCGCATGGTACCGTCGCCGCGATGGATGAGCGCCTCGCGCGGCGGCCGGAGGCAATCCGGGCGATGTTCGGCCGGGCGGCCCGGCGCTACGATCTCCTCAACCGGTTCATGTCGTTGCGCCAGGACGTGCGCTGGCGGGAAGCGCTGGTGGCGGCGCTGGCGGCAGCGCCGCCCGGGCGCGTGCTTGACGTGGCAGCGGGCACGGGCGACGTGGCGCTGGCGCTGCGCGACCGCGAGGTCACGGGGAGCGACTTCACGCTCGAGATGCTGGCGCTGGCGCGGCAGAAGGCGCGCCGCCACGGCCGCAGCGTGAGCTGGCTCGCCGCTGACGCGCTCGCCCTGCCGGTCGCGGACGGCAGCGTCGCCGGCGTGACGGTCGCCTTCGGCGTGCGTAACTTCGCCAGCCTCGACGCTGGCCTGGCCGAGATCCGGCGCGTGCTCTGCCCGGGCGGGCTGCTGGGCGTGCTCGAGTTGCACCGCCCGCGGCGGCGCCCGGTGGCGGCGCTGATCTCGCTCTGGAACCAGATCGTGGTGAAGGCGCTTGGCCGCCTGCTCTCGCACGACGGCGACGCCTACGCGTACCTGCCCGCTTCGGTTGCAACCTTCGTGGACCGGGAGGGCTTGCAGCAACGCCTGGCGGCATGCGGCTTCGAGGCGATTGCGAGCGCGGATCTCATGGGTGGGATCGCCGGCCTCACGCTGGCACGACGACGGGAGGCGGCATGACGGCTCGGGTGCTGGAAGGCGCGCCGATCGCGGCCGCGGTGCGCGCCCGCGTCGCGCAGCGGGTGCGGGGGCTGGAGGCGCGCGGCGTCCGGCCGCGTCTCGAGGTCATCCTGGTTGGCGACGATCCGGGCTCGCGCGTCTACGTGGGCTCCAAGGGCAAAGCCTGCCGTGAGGTCGGCATCCGCTCGGCGACGCACGAGCTGCCGGCCGGCACGAGCGTTGCTGAGCTGAGCGCCGTGATCGCGCTCCTGAACGCCGACGACGACGTGGACGGCATCCTGCTTCAACTGCCGCTCCCGGCTCCGCTCGACAGCCGTGCCTTCCTAGACCTGATCGACCCGGCCAAGGACGTGGACGGCTTCCACCCCACCAACGTCGGGCTCCTGCACCAGGGCCGGCCCAGGTTCGTGCCGTGCACCCCGGCGGGCATCCTGGAGCTGCTTGAGGCCGCCGACGTCGCGCTTGCGGGCTGCCGCGCGGTCGTGCTCGGACGCTCGGAGATCGTCGGCAAGCCGGTGGCGGCGCTGCTCGTGGCTCGCCATGCCACCGTCACCGTGTGCCACACGCGCACCCGCGACCTGCCCGCCGTGTGCCGCGGGGCGGAGCTCCTGGTGGTGGCCGTGGGCAAGCCCGCGCTCGTCGGCGCTGAGCACGTCAGGCCGGGCGCGGTGGTGATCGATGTCGGCGTCAACCGGGTCGAGGACGCGGCGCTCGTTGAGCGGCTGTTCCCCGGCGACGAGGAGCGCAAGGCCCAGCGCGCCAGGCGCGGCTACACCCTGGTCGGCGACGTGGACTTCACCGCCGTGCGCGCGATCGCGTCCGCGATCACGCCCGTGCCGGGCGGGGTCGGGCCGCTGACGATCGCCAAGCTGCTGCACAACACGGTGCTCGCGGCGAGTCAGCGCCGGGGTCTCTAGCCGTGCTCAAGGTCGGCCTCACGGGCGGCGTCGCAAGCGGCAAGAGCACGGTCGCCGGCCTGCTCGCCGCCCACGGTGCGGCCGTGCGCGACGCCGACGCCGTCGTCGCCGAGCTCTACCGCCCGGGTGCGCCCGGCGCGGTCGCCGTGCGTGAGCTCTTCGGCCCGGCCGTGCTGGCGCCCGGCCGTGGCGTCGATCGCCGGCTGCTTGCAGGGGTCGTGCTCACGGACGCCGGAGCGCGTGAGCGCCTCGAAGCCGCGGTGCACCCGCTCGTGCGGGCACAGCTCAGAGTGTGGCTCGGAGAGACCGCGCGGCGCGCGTCAACGCCGCGCGTGGCCGTCGTCGAGGCCGCGCTGCTGGTCGAGACCGGCTTCTACCGCGAGTTTGATCGTCTCGTCGTCGTAGTTGCGCCCGACGCGCGCCGCCGCACGTGGGCGCGAGCCGAGGGCTGGTCGGCGGAGAAGGTCGAGCGCGTGATGGCCGCCCAGACGGCCGATTCCGTACGCGAGGTCGCCGCCGACTACGTCCTCCGCAACGATGCCGGCCTGGCCGATCTCGCGCTCGGGGTTGACCGGCTGTGGGCGCTTCTGCTCGAGGACGCCTCGGCGCTGGACGCCGGCGCGGCACTCGTCCCGCGGCAAGCGCTCGCCCTGCTGTAGGGCAGTTCCCGGCACGCGAGTGGGCCCAGTGCGCAGATGAGGCGGAACGTCAGAACAGCGGCGTGCCGTCGAGGTCCTCGCGCGCGAGGCGCGCGGCGTCGAACCCCATCGCCTTGAGGATCGTCGGCGCGAGATCGTAGAGCGTCGGCTCCAGCTTCATGATGCGCCGGTTCGCGAACAGCACGCCCGGCACCAACGACGGGTCCACGAGGTGAGTGCCGCTCCACTTCCTCTCGTTGTTCTCGACGAGCACCGCAGGCGCGGCGCCGAGCGCGGTCTGCCACGAGGCGCCGTAGCCCCGTTCGAAGCCGAGGTAGAGGTCGGGCGCCTGGTGCGCCTCGGGCCCGCGGAAAATCTCCTCCTGCCGGTAGACGCGGTGCACGACCGGCACGCCGGTGGCCGGATCGGTCCAGGCGGCGATCTTCGCCGCGATCTCGCGCTTGAGTGCCTCGGCCTGCTCGTCGCCGACAATGCCCTGCGGCTCGCGTCCCTTGCGGTTGATGTAGATGCCGCCGAAGCCGAGAGCGTAGGCACGTGTGGCCGACCAATCCACGTCCTGGAACAGCGGCGCTCCCGACTCAACGCCCCAGTCGCGGAGCGTCAGGTAGCCGTTCTGGCGCAGCCACGAGTTGACGTGCGCCACCCGCCGCCAGGTCGTAAAGCCGTGGTCGGAGAGCACCACGAGTGTATCGCCGGGACGCAGGGCGGCGAGCACGGTCCCCACGACTGCGTCCATCTTCCGATAGCAGTCCTCGATCATGTTCTTGAGCTCGGGCGGCGCGCCGGCATCGTAGAGCGGGTGGCGCTGGTCGATGAAGCGCCAGTACATGTGCTGGATGATGTCCGGGTACTCGAAGTAGCAGAAGAACACGCCGCGCTCGGTGCGCGCGAGCTCGTGCCGCAGCAGCCTCTCGCGCTCGGCCAACAGCGCCTGCGCGTCGGCGATGAAGGCGTCCTCGGAGAGCCGATCCTCGTTCAGCGCCCAGGTGTCGAACGGCATGCCGCGCGTGGCGAACAGACCGAGCTCGTCGGCGATGCGCTTGCCATACGTCGGCGGCGACGAGATCGCGAACCACGGGCTGCGCGGATCGATGTTGATCGGGCTCGCGTAGAGCTTGAGATGAGGCTTCACCGCCACCAGGTTGAAGCGCAGGATCCCGTGCATGCGGCGCAGCGGACCGACCTGGAACTGGACCGTCTGCCAGTCGCTCCACTCGCCGACCGCGAGCGTAACCTCGTGACCGCCGAGGGCGATGGTGACGCGCTCGTTGATCTCGTCGACGCGCACCTCGAACGGCGACGTGAGGCGCTCGATCTTGCCGGTAAGCGTTCGCTTGCGCGGGCCGTAGAGCTCGAGCCGGAGCGGGTTCGCGGGCGGCACCACGTGCACCTCGCCGCCGGTGTCCTGGGTCACGGTCTCGGGGGCGGTGGTGTAGAAGGCAAACAGGCCCTGGGTTCCGAGCAGGTCGGGTGTACCCATGCCTGAGAGCATCACGCCGTTGATGTCGTCGGGGGGGAAGGTGACCGGACAGGCCAGGATCGTCATCGGCACACCGGTCTCGCCGCCGTAGTTCCAAAACGCCTTGCCGCGGCGCACCGGGAGCGAGCGGTCGCCGTGGAGGCGGGTGAGCGAAAGGTCGGGCAGGTAGCTGTTCGGCTCACGCCGGATGAAGTCGTACACCCCGTGCTTTCCCGGGTTGCGGCCGGTCGCGAAGGTAGCCCACGCCACTGGCGATTCGGACGGGTTCGTGGTGCCGATGCGGGCATAGCTTCCGGCAGCGCGCAGGCGCGCGAAGTTGGGCGCATCTCCTGCGGCCATCATCGGCTCGAGGATCTCCGGGCTCAGGCCGTCGAGAGCGATCACGATGAAGCGGTTGTTCTTGAGCGAGTCCGTCATTTGGGTTCTGCCTCTTGTGCCCATTGTCCACACCACGCCAAGGACGGCGACGATCACGACCGCAAGCGCCGCCACGACCGCAACGCGGTGACGCTTGGCAAACCCCCAGAGGCGGCGAAAGAACACCGCCACGAGCGCGAGCGCGGAGAGGGCCGCGGCCGCAACCGCGGCGAGGCCGCTGCCCACGGTATAGATCGTGCCCGGGTCGATGTAGGCGAGGTGAATCATGGCTGCGACGCACCCCTGGTCCCGATGCGAGTGAACTTGCTCACGGCAGGGTACCGAAGCCGGCTGGCCTGCCGCCACGCTCGAGCGTGAAGCGGCCGAGTGGAGGCAGCGTGACGAACGACTCAACCACGAGCGGGCGCGTCGCGTGCAGCGTCACGGTCGCGAGGTCCATGCGGCCGAGCTGTGAGCCCGACGGCAAGGGCGTGAGCGACGCCGAGTCGAGGCGGTCGAGCACGGCCGTCACGCGCACGCTCACGAGCTGAGTTGCACAGCGCAGGTCGACCTCGTCGCCAAGCGCGAGCGGCGCCGGCGCGAGCCAGAACACGCGGGCGTCGAAATCCTCACGCGCCGCCGGCGCGCCCTCGATTCCTGCGATCACGTCGCCGCGCGCAACTTGGGGCCCGTCGAGCACGAGCGCGACCGCGGCGCCTGCCTCGGCGGGTGAGTGGTCGGGCGGGAAGCGGCGGATCTCGCGCACGGTGACGCGCTGGAGGGAGGGGCAGGCGACGAGCGTGTCGCCTTCGGTGATCCGCCCCGAGAGCAGACGCCCGACCGCAACCGGGGTGGCATCGAAGCTGTACACGTCCTGCACCGGCAGCCGCACGGCCGCGAGCAGCCCCGACGCCGGCTCGAGATCGGCCAGCAGCTCCATCAGCGTCGGTCCGGAATACCAGGGCATCTCGGACGCCCGCCCGACCACGTTGGCGCCCGTGGTAGCCGCGATCGGCACGAACGCGAGCGTGTTGAGGCCGAGGCCGTCCAGCTCCTTCCTTGCCAGCGTCTCGAGCTCTCGGAACGCCTGCTCGCGCCAGAGCGCAAGATCCATCTTGTTCGCCACCACGACGAGGTTGCGCAAACCGAGCAGCGAAGCGAGCAGCGCGTGGCGGCGTGTTTGCGCCTGCACGCCCTCATCGGCCGCGAGCACGAGCACGGCGGCGTCGGCGCGCGTGGCGCCGGAGAGCATGTTTTGCAGCAACTCCTGGTGGCCGGGCACGTCGATGAACACGAGGCGTCCGTGGGGCGTGTGCACCACCGTCTGCGTCGTGTCGATCGTCATGAGGTTGTCGCGCTCCTCCTGGAGCTGGTCGACCACGAACGCGAGGTTGTCGCCCGGTGGCTCCACCATCGGCGCGAGTTCCTGGCGGATGCGCCCGATCAGGGTGGACTTGCCGTGGTCCACGTGGCCGACCATGACCACGCGCACGAGCGGGGTGTCGTAGCCCTCGATTGCGACCACGTCTACATGTACCCCAGTGAGCGCAGCTTCTGCATTGTGAACGCGGACTCCTTGTCCTGCGCCCGGCCGGCGCGCTCGGAAGAGTGCGACGCCTCGACCTCGGCGATGATCTGTTCCACCGTCGCCGCGTGCGACGGCACCGGCTGGCAGCATGGCGCGCACCCTATCGAACGGTAGCGCTGGCCGTTGTTGCTGAAGTAGAGCGGGTTGACCGGGATGCCCTCGCGCGCCGTGTAGCGCCAGATGTCGAGTTCGGTCATGTGCAGGATCGGGTGGATGCGGTCGTGCGCGGCGTCGGCGACCGAGGCGTAGAGGTCCCACAGCTCCGGCGGCTGCGAGCCGACGTTCCAGGTGAAGTCGTGCGTGCGCGGCGAGAAGTAGCGCTCCTTGGCGCGTACGCCGTGCTCGTCCCGACGGATGCCGAGCAGGAGCGCGTCGAAGCTGAGCTCGGCGATCGCCTGCTTGAGCGCCGTGGTCTTGAGCGCGTTGCAGCACGTGAACTTGTCGCCCTGGTCCGGCCCCATGCCGTCGGCAAGTGCGGCTTGGTTGCGCCACACCACGAGATCGAGGCTCCACTCGCGCGCGAGGCGCTCGCGGAAGGCGTAAATCTCGGGGAACTTGTAGCTCGTGTCGAGGTGCAGCACCGGAAACGGGATGCGGCCGAGGAACGCCTTGCGCACGAGCCAGAGCAGGGCCGTGGAGTCCTTGCCCATCGACCACAACATACCGAGCCGGGGGTAGCGATGGAACGCCTCCCGGATCACGTAGATGCTGTCGCTCTCCATCGCGGAGAGGTAGTCCACGAGTCCTCCGTTGCCCGGCGACTGCGCGCGCGGGGGACAAACACGCCGCGCACCTGCTGACCGCGCGACTCTAGCCGCCGGCACCCCACCTGTCAACGCGGCCGCTGCTGCGACGTTCCCGGCGCGGCGCTCGGGCGCTCAGGCGAGAGCGGCTTCTGGAGCGAAGCCCCAGCGCGACCGCACCCAGCGCTCGAGCCATGCAAACAGCAGACGGTCCAGCAGTAGGCCAACGACCACTGTGACGGCCATGATGCCGAGCACTTGGGCGGCGTCGCTGAGCTCGCGCCCGGCGTGGAGGAGAAAACCGAGGCCGACGCTGGAACGGATCAGTTCGGCGGACACGACGCCGTGCCAGCCCAACGTCCAGCCCAGCTTGATCCCGGTCACGATCCCGGGCAGCGCGGCCGGCAACACGACCCGAGTGCCCATGGCGAGGCGCGAGGCGCCCAGCGTGCGTGCGGCGCGCAGCAACTCGGGCGGGATGTGCGCGATGCCGTCGGCGGTGGCGATCGCCATCGCCGGCGTCGCGCTCATCACGATCACGAAAGTGATCGCCGCGTCGCGCAGGCCGAACAGGAGCAGGGCGAGCGGGACCCATGCCGCCGAGGGCAGCATCTGCAGGCCGAGGAAGAGCGAGCGCAGGCCTGCGCCGACGGTCGCGGACACTCCCATCGCGAGGCCGATGAAGAGGCCGGCGGCGGCGGCAAGGGTGAAGCCGTAGGCCATGCGCACGAGTGAGGCGGCCAGGCTCGCGCCCAGTGATCCGTCGCGCGCGAGCTGGAGCAGACGCTCGCCGACCGCGCGCGGCGGCGCAAACGCGTATGCGGGCAGGACACCCAGGCTCGCGATGAGCTGCCAGACGGCGAGCACGCCGAGGGCCGCAAGCGTCGCGGCCGCGAGCGGAGGCACGTTGATCCGGTTTCGGGTCATGTCAGGGTCCTTGACTCTCGCCGAGCTCGCCGCGCAGCTCCGCCAGGATGCGGCCTGCGAGGCGGCTCACGTCGGGGTCGTAGAAGTCGCGCGGGCGCGGCAGGCCGACCTCGAGCACGCACTTGACGCGCGCCGGGCGGGCTGAAAGCACGATGACGCGGTCGGCCAGGCACGCAGCCTCGCGCGTGTTGTGGGTGACGAAGAGGACGGTGGCGCCGGTGTCGCCATGCAGCTCCTGAAGCTGCGCGTAGAGCCGCTCACGCGTGAGGGCGTCGAGCGAGCCGAATGGCTCGTCGCAGAGCAGCACGCCGGGGCCGGCAGCGAGTGCGCGCGCGAGCGCCGCGCGCTGCTTCATGCCGCCCGAGAGCTCGTGCACGAAGGCGTCCTCGAAGCCGTCGAGGTGGACGCGGTGAAGCTGCTCGGTCGCCCGGGCGCGTCTCTGGCGGCGTGACGTGGTGCGGTCGCGGAGTAGCGGGAACGCGACGTTGTCGAGCACGTTGAGCCACGGAAACAGGGCGGGCTGCTGGAAGATCATGACCCGGTCCGGCCCCGGACCGACAACGGTCCTGCCATCGAAGAGAACCTCGCCGGCGGATGGGAACTCGAACCCGGCGACGAGGTTCAGCAAGGTAGTCTTGCCGCAACCGGAGGGGCCGACGAGGACGACGAACTCGCCGTCCGCGACCGCGAGATCAAGCGGGCCGAGCGCCTCAACCGGCGCGCGACGGCCAGCGAACGCCTTCGACACACCACGCAGCTCGACGCGCGGGCTCGCCGGGCGGGCACGGCCGGCAGCGGCGACCGTCACGGCGGTCATGGCTGCTGCTCTCCGCGCGCAACGGCGACGGCCGCGAGCGGTAGCAGTCCCCGCTGCGCCAACACTCGGTTGAGCAGCCCGAGGTCGAGCATCTCGCCGATGACGGGACGCCCGGCGAGGAAGCCGACACGGTGGGCATCGTCCGCCGCCTTCGTCAGCGCCGCCGGCAGCGGATCCCAGGTGAACTCGAGCCGGGAGAGCGCGGCGCGCACCACTCGCGGCGAGACTGCAGCATGCGTCTCGCGCGCGATCTCTTCCGCGATCGCTTCGGCAAGCGCGGCGCCACCGGCGCGCAGGGCAAGGGTGCCGTCGACATGTGCCGCGAGCAACTGCTCGACCACGTCGGCATGATCATGCAGGTAGGCCCGTCGCACCACCAGGACGGCGGTCGCGTACCGGCCGCCGGGCCAGAGCGAGCGTTCCTCCAGGTAGACGCGCGCGCCGGCCTCAAGCTCGAGCAGCGAGACCCAGGGCTCCACGGTCCAGGCGGCGTCAATCGCCCCGGTCCGGAAGAGCAGGAGCTGCTCGGGGTTGGCGATCGGGAGGAGGGTCAGGTCTCCGCCCGTCTCCGCGAGCCGGTAGCCGTGGGCCTTAAACCAGATCCGCGCCGCGACGTCCTGCGTGTTGCCGAGCTGCGGCGTGGCCACGGTGCGGCCGTGAAAATCGCCGTCGCGGCGGATGCCTGCATCCGCGCGCACGAGCAGCGCGGCGCCCCCGGAGGCGGCGCCGGCCACGACCGCGAAGCTCGCGCCGTGCGACTTGAGGTGGCCGTTGATCGCGGGGTTGGGCCCGATGTAGGCGGCGTCAACTGCACCGGCGAAGAGCGCCTCAACCGCCGAAGGCCCGGCGTTGAACTGCGTCCATTCCACGCGTGCGCCGATGGTTCTGGCGAACTCCCCACGGGCGCGGCCAAGCACGGCCTGGGCGTGCGTCACGTTCGGGAAGTACGCCAAGCGCAACACCGGCGTCACGCGCCCAGCCCGGCGCGGCGGTGCCGCGCCGCCGCTGCAGCCGGCCGCAAGCGCGAGCAGAAGAACGAGCGCGGGGCGGACGCCTGTGGGGGGCCGGGAGGAGATCACCGCGCCGACGCTACCCGTGCGCCAAAGGCGCGTCAAGTCGAGCCGGCGGCGGTGGTATCGTCCGCACATGCGCAAGCTTCTGATCGCCGTCGCGGTCATCGCTATTGTCGTGATCCTCGGCGTGGCCGGCCTGCGCCGCGTGCCGGCCGGCTACGCGTGCTGGCAGCGCAGCTCCGGCACGTACCTCGTCGCCGGCGAGCGCAGCGTCTGGATCGCGCGCTGGGGCTCGTCGGAGCTCGCTGACGTGCCGGTCAAGGTCGAGTTTGGCGCTGCAGCGCGTGACGGCGCCCGTGTCGGCGTCGAGGCGACGGTGACGTTCCCCGCTGGCCGCCACGTCCTTACCGCTGCGGCGACCGCCGCCGAGGCCGTGCGCGGCGCGCTTGCGCCCGCTGTCCGCAGCGAGATCGCCACCTTCGAGGTCACCTGCTTGGTCGGCCTCGGGCTCGGCCGGTGCCCGGATGACCCGACTACCGCCGTGGCGCGGACTGCCGCCGCGGCGCTCAAGCTGCCGGAGAATGCGCTCACCATTCGCCTCGTCCCGGACCCGGCCTCGCTCGCACTCGCGCGTCACCACGCGCTCCGCGAGCTCGTCGGCAGACCGCCGCGGCGCGTGCTTATGGTCGGCTGGGACGGCGCCGACTGGGAGATGCTCGAACTCCTCGTTCAGCGCGGCATGATGCCCAACCTCGCGCGCCTGATGGCGAAGGGGAGTTGGGGCAAGCTGGCCTCGATCGCGCCGCTGCTATCGCCGTTGATCTGGACCACGATGGCGACTGGCGTCGGCCCTGAGGAGCACGGCGTGCTGGACTTCGTCGAGGTTGATACCGCGAGCGGCGACAAGGTGCCGGTGAGCGGCCACCAGCGCCGGGTGCCGGCGCTGTGGAACCTCGCCTCCGCCACCGGCCTGTCGGCGATCGTGTCGGGCTGGTGGGCGACGTGGCCGGCCGAGCCGGTCAACGGCGTGCTCATCTCCGACCGCTTGTTCTTCCTGCTCTCCGACACCGTTGGCGACGCCCCCGCGGGCACGGTCGTGTTTCCACCCGAGCGCGAGCCCCAGTTCCGCGCGCTCGCCCAGCGCGCGGAGACGGAGACCGACGAGGGCGTCGTGCGGTCTCTCTTCCCGGTCAGCAGCGAGGCCTACCGCAGGGCGGCGGCAGCGCACAGGGGAATGAGCGACCCGGTGGACGGTTTCCGCCGCATCATGGTGGGAACACGCACGTACTTTGGTGCTGCTGAGATGGCGGCGGCGCAGCTACCCAAGGCCGACCTCGTCATGGTCTACAGCATCGGCACCGACGAGATCGGCCACGTGCTCGCCCCCTACCTGCCGCCCGCGTTGCCGGGCGCCGACGTGGCTTTCTCGGAGGCGGCCGCGACCGGGGTCGCGCGCTACTTTTCCGTCGTGGACCGCTGGCTCGGGCGCATGCTCGCGGGCTGCCCCGAGAGCGAATGCGCCGTGCTCATTGTGTCCGACCACGGCTTCAAGTGGGGTTCCGATCGGCCGCGCGAATTCTCCGGCACCGCCGCAGCGACGGCGGCGCTCTGGCACCGGCCGCAGGGGGTCTTCGTGCTCGCCGGCAAGGACGTGAGGGCGCTCGGCCGCGTTGCCGAGGCACCCTCGGTGTACGACGTCGCACCCACCATCGCCGCCCTGCTCGGGCTGCCCGCGGGGAAGAATTGGCGCGGCAAGCCGTTGCCCGGCTGCCCGGCAACGCCCAAGGCGGCGGTGAACTGGACCGCGCTCGTGCCGCCCGAGAGCTATCGGCCCGCGGCGGCGGGCGCGCAGCCATCTCCGGAGTACGTCAACCAGCTCAAGTCGCTCGGCTACCTCGAAGGGGCGGAGGGGTTGGGCAAGGGCGAAGCCTCGACCGAGGGCGAGCTCAATAACCTCGGCCTGCTCCACCTTGAGGCGGGACGTTTCGCCGAGGCCGAGAAGGCATTCCGCAACTCGATTGCCCGCAATGAGCGTTACGCCTCGCCGCACTACAACTTGCGCCGGCTCTACTTCGAAACCGGCCGCTTCGACGAGGCCGACGCGGAGCTGTGGCGCGCGGTGGACCTCAGCCTGCGCGACTCGGTCGGCGCGGTGGACCGCGCCGCCACCGACTACGAGCGCAAGGGCAACCCGGCGCGTGCGGCGCTGCTGCTTGGCGAAGGCACGCGGCGTTTCCCGGGCGAGGTGCGACTCGCCGTGCATCGGCTCGCAATCCTGATGCGCTCCAACCAGTGCGCGGACGCGGTCGCGGCCGGACGCGCCGCCGCCAGGCGCTTCGCGACCGACGCAACCGTGCACGCGTTCTTCGGCCTTGCCGCGGCCTGCGCCGGGGAGACCGAAACCGCGCGCACGGCCTTGAAGCGGTCGCTTGAGCTCAACCCCAATCAGCCCGAGATCCGGCAGGCGCTCGAAGCGCTGCCGCTCGGGAGCTAGGAACTTTCAGCTCCTAAGGGCGAGTTGGTGCCGCAAGTCCTCGAGCGCGAGGCGGCGATGAGAGCGCGCGTTTTTCTCCTCGTCCGGCATCTCGGCGTAGGTGCGGCCGCCACCCCAGTCAGGAGCGAACACGACGTCCCAGCCGAAGCCGTTGTGGCCGCGCTCCTGGGTGACGATGCTGCCTTTGACTTCACCGACGCCAAGCCACGACCGTTCCCCGTCGTAGATGATCGCAGCGCAACGTGCGCTCGCGCTGCGGTCGGGGAACGGATCGAGGATGCGTGCGATTGCGGTCGGACCCGCCGACTGGAGTAGCCAGCGCACCAGTGGGCCGGGGAAGCCGCCAAGTGCGGCGAGCTCGAGCGCAGTGTCCTCGACGAGCACGGGTCGTCCGAGAGCGGCATGTGCGAGGCGTGCCTTCTCGCGCACCACGGCGACGACATCGAGGCCTTGCGGTTCGAGGAGGTCGATCGCGACCCGCTCCACGGGGCACCCCAGAATCGCTTCGAGCTCGCGGTGCTTGTGCGCGCTCGAGCTTGCGAACACGAGACCCTGGGGAAGCATTTTGGGGTCCACCTCAGCCCTTACCAGCCGCCGACACACGGCACCGGCGTGGCGCCGGGAAACTCCAGCGCCAGAGCATGAGCCAGCCCTTCGGCGCCGCGCTTGCCGCCAGGTGCGCTCGCGCGAACCCTGGTGAGGCCGCCGCTCGCGGGTGCGAAGCGCACGCTCAGGCCCTTCGCTTCGAGCGTGCGCCGCGCGCGTTCGGCGTTTTCCTTGACTCCGAAAGCGCCAACCTGCACCTCCCAGCACGGCGCGTTCGGCATGCCGTCGCCAAGCGCGACGATCTCGAGTTGGACCGGAATCACGCCGGGGCCGATCGCATCGAGCGCCTCGGCGGCGGCGCGCGAGAGGTCGAGGATGCGCCCGGCCACGAACGGCCCGCGGTCGTTGATGATGACCTCGGCGGTGCGGCCGTTGGCGAGGTTGTAAACCCGCACCCTAGTCCCGAACGCGAGCGTGCGGTGCGCGGCGGTCATCTCCCACATGTCATAGCGGTGGCCCGACGCGGTGGCACGGCCGTGGTACGGCTCGCCGTACCAGGAGGCCAGGCCTTCCTCCATCGTCCCCGCGGTGGATGGGCCGGACGGCTGTGCCGGCGCCGGCCGCGACACGGGCCGCTCGACCGGGCGCGCGCGCGGGCCCGAGCTCGCGCATGCGGCCAGCACCAGCAGGCTGGCGCCGAGCGCGGCGACGGCGGGCCGCACCTTCACCTAGACCTCGGGCGGCTCATCGGCCACGCCCGCGTGCGCGGCCAGGAACGGCGCCACCGTGTCGGCGAGGAACTCGTCCACCTGTGCGGGCGCACGCCCGACGTAGCGCGAAGGATCAAGCAAGGCGGCCAGACCCGCGGCGTCAAGGCCGAACACTGCCTCGCCCGCCACAAGCTCAAGCAGCGGGTTGGCCTCACCGTGCCCCTTCACGCGCCGCGCCGCCTCGCGCGCCAGCACGCGCAGGCGCTCGTGCAGCGCCTGCCGGTCGCCGCCACGTGCGGCGGCCGCGAGCAGAATCTCCTCGCTCGCGATGAACGGCAGCTCCTCGTCGAGGTTGCGCCGCACCATCGCCGGATAGACCTGAAGCGGTGCGACCGCGCGCCACAGCAGCATGAGCGCGTCGGCGGCGAGGAACGCCTCGGGCAACACGAGGCGACGGTTGGAGGAGTCGTCGAGCGTGCGCTCGAGCCACTGCGACGCCGCCGTTGACGCCGCATTGGCCTCAAGCGCGATCAGGTAGCGCGCGAGGCCGGTCATGCGCTCGCAGCGCATCGGGTTGCGCTTGTACGGCATCGCCGAGGACCCAACTTGCGCCTCGGCCACGGGCTCGTCCAGCTCCTTCAGACCAGCGAGCAAGCGCACGTCGGTGGCGAACTTGGTTGCCGACTGGGCGAGGCCGGAGAGGCACGCGAGCAGGTAGAACTCGGGCTTGCGCGGCGACGTTTGCCCGGTCACGGGGTAGCAGCCGGGGAAGCCGAAGGCGCGCGCGATGCGCTGCTCGAGCTGCGCCACCTTGGCGCCGTCGCCGAGCAGTTGCAGGAACGAGGCCTGCGTGCCCGTGGTGCCCTTGGCGCCCCGCAGCAGCAGGCGCGCCCGTTCCGCCTCCAGGCGTTCGAGGTCGGCGATCAGGTCGTACAGCCACAGACACGCGCGCTTGCCAACCGTGGTCGGTTGCGCGGGCTGGAAGTGGGTGTGGCCCAGGCACGGCAGCGCGCGGTGCTGCTTGGCGAAGTCGGCGAGCGCGGCCGCGGTCGCGGCGCCACGGGCCAAGATCAGGTCGACGGCCCGGCGCAGGATGACGAGGTCGGCGTTGTCGGTGACGTAGCACGAGGTCGCGCCCAGGTGCAGGTACGGGCCCGCCGCCGGCGCCACCTCGGCGAGCGCGCGGATGTGTGCCATCACGTCGTGGCGCGTCTCGCGCTCGATTGCGCCCGCACGTGCGAGCTCCGCCGCGGTCGGCTCCACATGCGCCGCGAGCTGCTCGATTGCGGCCGCCGGGATCTCGACGCCGAGCTCCCGCTCGGCGTGCATCAGCTCCAGCCAGAGCTGCCGCCACAGTCCGAACCGCAGCGCGGGCGAGAACAGCTCCCGCATCGCCGTGGAGGCGTACCTGCCGGTGAGGGGATGTTCGAACGTCTGCATGGGAGCATTCTGCCACGTAAGGGCAAGGCGCAGGGGACGGGGAACGGGCGAGAGAAGATAGGTCGCGGACCGCTGCAACAGACACGGAGCGTGAATCAGGTGGTGACTGAACCGCTACGGGAGGCGAGCCAACGGATCGGTGACGGTCGGCAGGTGCGTGCTCAACGAGGCGCCAGCAGCATCCTTGACTTCTCTTCGAGGCGGAACGCACACTCACGCGTGTCGTCGCGCACGCGCCCGACGCGGGCGCAGATCCGCGCTCCCGACACGGTAGAGCGTCGGTGGCAGGAGCGCGGCACGCGGGAGCCGCAGTTCTCGCCGGTGTGGGTGGCGATGAGTCGGCTCGTGGAGCTCGGCTACCGAGCCCGGATTATTCATGAGGGGCCGTAGCGAGGATGCGGAGGTGGCTGTCATGGTGGGCGCACGTAGGGCTGAGAATCCGAGGCGTACTGTGTGCCGTACGCCGCAGGAGGCGAAGCCCGAGTACGCCCGCTAGGGCGGCCACATCCGCGGCCGCAGTAGGCACCTTCGTGAATAGTCCGGGCGAGCCCCCGAAGAGAAGGAGACCTAAATGGCGCATAACCCGTGGCACCGGCACAAGGACCTGATCTCGATCCACGACCTCAGCGCGGACGAGGTCGAGGCGCTCTTCCAGCTCACTGCCAACGTCAAGGCGCGTCCGGAGCGCTACCGCACCGCGCTTGCGGGGAAGACGCTCGCGATGATCTTCGAAAAGTCGTCCACGCGGACGCGCGTGTCGTTCGAGGTCGGCATGTACCAGCTCGGCGGCCTCGCGACCTTTCTCTCCAGCCGCGACATCCAGATCGGGCGCGGCGAGCCGATCCACGACACCGCCAAAGTGTTGTCGCGCTACGTCAGCGGCATCATGGCGCGCACGTTTGCGCATGAGACCGTGACCGAGCTCGCTGGGTACGCCAGCGTTCCGGTCATCAACGGCCTCACCGACCTGCTGCACCCGTGCCAGGCACTCGCCGACTACTTCACGGTGCGCGAGAGGTTCGGTCGCACGCGCTCTCTCACGCTCGCCTACGTCGGCGACGGCAACAACGTTTGCCACTCGCTCATGTTCGGCGGCCCGAAGGTGGGTGTGAACGTGCGCGTGGCGACGCCGGACAGCTACCGGCCGAAGCCGGAAATCGTCGCGCTCGCGGCCGCGGACGCCAAGGCCGCCGGCACCACGGTCGAGATCGTCAGCCGGCCGGAGGACGCGGTGCGGGGCGCGCACGCCGTCTACACCGATGTGTTCGCCTCGATGGGCCAGGAGGCCGAAGCCGCGGCCCGCCTCAAGGCGTTCCAGGGCTACCAGGTGACGCCGGAGCTGATGGCGGGGGCGGCCGAGGATGCGGTCTTCATGCACTGCCTGCCGTGCCACCGCGGCGAGGAAGTACATCGGGACGTGGTGGACGGCGAGTGGTCGGTGATCTTCGACGAGGCGGAGAACCGTCTGCATGTGCAGAAGGCGATTATGCTTCTGCTCATGCAGCGGTGATGGCCACAGGAGCGGAGAAGGTGTCGCGCGAAGCCCGGCGCGCGCTGGCGCCACCGCCGTCCGAGGGCGCGGGCATGGCGCGCCCCTGCACCTTGTCGGAAGGCAAGTGCGTCACGTTGGCGTTTGCAGGGGACACCCTCGCACTGGCACGTGCGCCGCGACGTGGTGTAGATTGGCAGGTCGATTGCTAGGAAGTCCCCGGGGTCGAAGGTGCGCCGCGGACAAACGAGCCCCGGCGACCGAGGGCTCCCCCAGCAAGGGTCATGACGGAGGTGGCGAGTGATTGAGGTTGAAGGACTGACAAAACGTTTTGTCGACAAGGACGTGGTGGCTAACGTCTCGTTCTTCGTGCCTGAGGGTGAGGTGCTCGGCTTCCTTGGTCCCAACGGCGCCGGCAAGACCACCACGATGCGCATGATCACCGGCTTCCTGCCCCCGACCGCGGGCAAGGTCCGCGTCGCGGGGTTCGACATTGATCGCGACCCGCTTGCGGTGCGCGAACGCATCGGCTACCTGCCGGAAAACGTCGCGCTTTACCCGGAGATGCGCGTTCAGGAGTTCCTCCGCTTCCGCGCCGCGATCGAGGGCGTGCCGCGCGCCGAGATGCGCGCCCGCGTGGACGAGGTGACCGAGCGCTGCATGGTCGGCGACGTGAGCCGGCAGCTCGTCGCGACGCTCTCCAAGGGCTACCGGCAGCGCGTCGGCCTGGCCGGCGCGCTCGTCCACCGGCCACCGGTGCTGATCCTCGACGAACCCACGGTCGGCCTCGACCCACGCCAGATCGTCAAGACCCGCGAACTCATCATGGAGCTCGGCCGCGACCACACCGTGATCCTCTCCACCCACATTCTGCCCGAGGTGGAGCAGGTGTGCCGGCGCGTGCTCATCATCGACGACGGCAAGCTTGTTGCCGACGGCACGCCAGAGCAGCTCCGCGGCGGCCTGGCTGGTGCGGCCGAGGTGCAGGTCCAGCTCGAGGCGCCCGCGGCCGAGGCGCAGGCGGCGCTGGCCGCGCTCGCTGGCGCCAAGCAGGTGCGAGCCGAGGGCGGCGGCCGCTTCCAGGTTGCTGTGGAGGGCGGCGCGTGCAGTCCGGGCAGGCGATGGTCCAGATGGTGCGCGAGCTGGGCCGGCTGGACGCGGAGCGCGCGCTGG
>Ga0209048_10001292_pt1 | contig 25958 bp, 19 predicted proteins | sample FrelakmetCRP12CR_FD_187146 | JGI IMG/M metagenome (GOLD analysis project Ga0209048, IMG submission 187146) | Freshwater lake sediment microbial communities from the University of Notre Dame, USA, for methane emissions studies - CRP12 CR (SPAdes)... | ecosystem: Environmental > Aquatic >... | reverse complement strand
AGGGGACCTTTCACTATCTCGGTGGATGCCGCAAAGGGCGGGAGCGGTTCAAAGACTTCAAAGTAAGGTTTGCTTTTCCGCCCGATATCGTGCTCTGCCTGAGATTCTCAATCTCCTCTGGAGAAAGATCCCTTTTTTCGCCAGGCCTTAAACCTCCAAGATCCAGAGAGCCTATCGAAATCCGTACAAGACGCAAAGTCGGATATCCTACTGCCGCTGTCATTTTCCGGACCTGCCGATTCCTTCCCTCATAAAGCGTTATTCCAAGCCAGGAAGTAGGTATATTTTTTCTGTATCTGACAGGAACTTTTCGGGGCAGAAGCGGCGGCTCCTCCGGTAAAATTTCAACTTCCGCCGGAAGGGTTTTGCGCTTTTCGACCGTCACGCCTTCTCTCAACCTCTCTAGTGCCTCCAATGAAGGAATTCCCTCCACCTGGATGAGATATTTCCTGGGATGCCTGTAGAGGGGGTCCAGCAGCCGATGTTTCAATTTTCCATCGTTTGTAAGAAGAACAAGGCCTTCGCTTTCCGCATCCAGGCGGCCGGCCGGATACACATCCTCTGGGAAAGAGCCGAAACCGGAGAGTGTATCCTTCCCAGCCTTATCCGTGAACTGGCAGATGACACCATAAGGCTTGTTTAAAACGATATAACGGAAAATTTTCCCTCTTTTCATGCGATAATTCAGAATTTCATGGCCTTAGTACCTCTATGACCATCGGGTCGCGTGATATAACACACCCTGAGTGATACGTACCACTTCCCCCCATCCGGTTTCTCCATTAATTGCACCAGAACTTTGAGAGGAGAATTCTTATGAAAATGAGATATCACTGGCAATACATAACGCGCGAGCAACGCGCATTCCTGGAGTACATTCTCCTTGACGAAGTCGAAAAACAAAACTGGTTTGCGGTAGTTTTCCTGAAAATATGGAACACCGAAGGTCTGATCTGCATCCAATAAAATTAAGGTGAAACCATGAAATTCTGGGCATTAGCGGGGTTTTTAACTGGTTTTATGGTCATAGCGTTAGTTATGCACAAAGTCAGGTGCAAACCAGCCCCGGTTGAAAAAAATCCGGACATGCGGTACCGCATCGACGATTTCCTTGCAGACCAGGAACTTTAAGGCTTCAGGCCCTTTTTTGCCGGAATCGGCCTGAAAGGGGCCTATTTGGTGTCCAGGATAACCGGCAGGCCGTCCTTGCCGCTTCCCACAATAATCACCTTCGCATTGTTCGACTCCGCTATTTTCAGTGTTGCTTCAATCCCCTTCCAGCGCAACAGATTGTCGCTTATCCCCAGCGTGACAATTTTCTGAAAATCAGATATGCCTCCGGCTTCAATCCGCTTGCGTTCAGCTTCCTGCCGCTCTTTCTGCAGCACGAACTGCATCCTCTGGCTCTCCTGCTCCGAACGAAGCTTTTCCTCGATTGCTGCAGTCAATCCTGCTGGCAGTCCCACACGCCTCATAGGAGTAGATTCGATAGTAATTCCGCGTAGTTCAACCATTTTTCTCAGGTCGTCAAATATCAGATTCTCCAGGGTACTCCTCTCGGCTGTATAGAGAGCCTTGGCTTCAAAAAGCGTCGTAACGCCGCGGCAGACAGAACGGAACTGAGGCTCCAGTATCACAGGGATGAAATCTTCTCCCACAGTTCTGTAAACTTCAGAAGCCCGTTCGGGATTAAGATGGAAAAGCACGCTAAGTTCTATCTGCATCGCTAATCCTTCCTTGCTGGGGGTGTCAAGCGTTTCCTTGATTTCGAGTGTCTGAATGGACATTTTGACAACCTTAGCGAGGGGGTTCACAAAATTGATGCCTGCCTTAAGCGTGTTTTCCTGAACGTTCCCGAAAACATCCACGACGCCTACGTGGCCTGCCGGTATAATGGTCATACACTCGGTTATGCCGCCAAGCACAGCTAAAACCACGACAACTCCACTGATCGCCCCAATACCTTTGGATATAACGTTTTGCTGCACAGCCCGTTTCCGAACTGAAGACCAAGCGAGGACGGCTGCAACGGCAATAAGTAAAAAGAAAATGAACAGCATGAGAGTCTCCTTTTATTTTGAAAGGTTAATTAAAGTCAGACGAAGGTAAGAAAGTTAGAATGCAAATGCAACGTGCGGGAAAACTTTATGCCGGGGAACCTGTACTGATGGTGCAAATGCTTAAATTGATTATCCCGCGGACAGGATCAATCTGATTCCGGGAGATTTCAATCTCAATGAGTTGATATTAAAAATATTTCTCGCTATCTTTCCGCGCAAATGAAAATCATTAAGCCAGAAAGGCTGCGCAGCGGGGATCTTATCGGTGTCTGCGCACCGGCAAGTCCGCCCTGCGATCTGGAACGCGGCCTCCGGTACCTGGAGCGGCTGGGATTCCGCGTAGAACTGGGGAAAACCGTTCACGGCAGGCTGGGCTATCTCGCAGGCTCAGACGCCGGCCGCGCCGCAGACCTGAACAATTTTTTCGCCGACCGGAAAGTCAAAGCCATTTTCACTGCGCGGGGAGGATACGGCTCTCACCGAATTCTCCGCTTGCTTGATTACAGCCTTATCCGGAAAAACCCAAAAATATTTGTCGGCTACAGCGATATTACCGCGATTCAATATGCCCTGCTTTCGAAATCGGGCATTTTATCCTTCTCCGGACCGATGGTCGCCGTTGAAATGAAAGGCGGGCTAAACGGCAAAGTGGAGGAACAATTCTGGAGACATCTGATGTCTCCTGCAATCCCGGATCCTGTCACAGTGAAGGCAGGCGGTAACGGTCATTTCAGAAGAGGAGGAGTGGCCGTCGGGCGGCTTCTGAGCGGAAATCTTTCGATAATCACATCCCTCGTGGGAACACCATATTTCCCGGATATTAAAAATCCGATCCTATTTCTGGAGGAAATCAGCGAGCGCCCTTACCGCATAGACCGGATGCTTCAGCAGATGAATCATGCCGGCATCCTGAATAAAACCAAGGGTGTCGTGCTGGGTGATTTCAGAGATTGCCTGCCCGGCCGCGGAAAACCCTCCTTGCCGCTTCACGAAATATTCCGCGGCGCTTTTATGGATTTCAGCTTCCCGGTACTGTCTGGCTTCAGATACGGCCATTCGAACAAATCACTTAGCTTTCCGCTGGGTGTCAGGATCCGCATCGACGGCAGGAAAAATTTGATAGAATTTCTGGAGAACGGCGTCAGGTAGATTTGCGGAGAAACTTTTTTTTACTCTATAACGAACCAGGTGTAATCTCCAGCAGGTATTTCCACTGGAAGTTCGACCCTGTAATTTCTGTCTAATTTGAAGGTTGTGGCATTTCCCTCCTTCTGGCGTATACTTGCCACGCTGGCGAGGCCTGTGTAATAAAGCTGAAGGGTTAAGTTTTCCTGGATTGCGTGCCCCGTAGGGTTATAGGCCATAACAAAGCCTTTCTGTTTCAGCTCAGGATTAACGTGCATGGTCCAATCAATCCCTTTCCCATCAGCCCTGCGCAGGTGTATGATGTCGGAATTCAATATGTCCCTGTACTTCTTGTATAGGCTGACCCACTCTTTCACAAGATTTTTCGTCGCCTCCGAATCGTACAATCGCGGCCCGCGGTAACACGCCTGTATACCCGAACCGAAATTCTGGGCCAGGTGCGCCTCATATTCCTTGAGATGGTCGGAGAGCGGTTCCAGGGTGGCTTCGGCTCCCCCGCCCTGGTATTGAACAAGGGGAACGAAAGTCCAGCCCATGCTGGGTGTTTTTTCCCAAGTGCCGTCAAATATATTCTGCCTTCCCAGAATGATCTGCCTCGCCCGGGGTAAAGACCAGTTTGTCTCCCTGTACCCTATTCCGGTTTTTGTCGAACCGCTTAGAAAATACCAGTCCGGGACATTCAGATATACATCTTTCGACCGGCACCATTTGTAAAAATCCGTTATTTTTTTCCACTGCTTCCACTGTGAGTCATCCAGCCCATCGTGGTAAGGGTGTTTCCTTGAGGCACAGAGGTCCCCGGGGTAGGAGCCGTCGTGTTCCAGAACGTCAAAGCCGGTTTTCTCATAAAAAGCCGAAATCTTCCTGAAATAATCTGCACCCCATTTGCTGCACAGGCATGGAGAATTTCCAAAGATCGCTCCCCCCGTTTTCCCCGTTACCGGATTGACCACGTCATCCTCTTCGCTTATTCTGCGGCTTGCAAGAAGTGAATAGCCGCCAAGTTCGACCCCTTTTGAATGAGCATAACCGGTGAGCGATCTGTACTTCTCAATGTTCGGGAGACTTTCATCTTCCATGTCCAAACCGCTTCCGAAGCTCAGTATGACCATCTCGAAACCAACCTCAGCGCACTGATCGATTGCCCTCCTGACGGTTTCCGGATCGGTGGAGGTCAGATGGAGAAATATCGGATTTTCAGTGACCCAGGGAGCAATCGTACGGTACATTCTGCGTTTAGCAAGCCCCTTGCGTTCCTTATCGGCCTTGTCAAAAACCAGCTCGTATGTTCTGAACGATTCGAATGTCTCCCCGGCTTCAATTTCCAGGTGCGGACCCGAAGGGGGCCTGCTTTCCAGCACGCAAGGCGTCTGCAAGAGATAATTGACCTGTGACGTGAACAGGGAATCTTTCACCCAGTAGGTTGTCCTGTTCGAAGTCCTTGAGCTCATACCGCCGAAGGAATAATCGCTCTCAATGTGAATGTCGGGGAGGTCCCAATTTATCGGGCTGTCAACGAGGCTTTCCTGTTCGACAAATGCAAGGTTTTCACTAATGAACTTCTCCAGGCGAATTTTCTGTGCAGAGCCATTCCGGACCGTCAGCCATTTTGAGATAAGTGGAATGCCGTCATACATTTCGTAATGCACGGAGACAATGAGGCGGGGGGGCCCGCCGGCGGGCATCTCAAAATTGAAAGTAAGAGCGGCTCCCGGTGGCGGCCACGGCAAATTTGTGCACCAGCGCTTGCGCTTCCAGGGGAATCTTTCAAGTGGAATGCCGGTTTCAAAACTGCTCAGCTGCATGGAAAGGGGATCGTTTTTTAGGCTGTCTATCCACTCCGGCAGAAGGTAAGCAAGTTCCTTCTGCCCGGTCAAGCCTCCTGCGTTATAAATGCTTCCGCTCACCTCAACAACTGCCTCCGGTCTGACCGCCCGGATGATCGAAGCACCCGTCATCAAATTTTTAAAGCCTACAGTCGCCGCGTTCGGCTGTACCCGGAATGTGCGGCTGATAAGCCCGTTTGTCAGGATTATCTCAAATGGGTTCGTTGTCCTGTAGATCCCGGATCTCCGGTCTAACTTCTTGACAAGCCAGTCTGTGCTCACGGGAGCTGCAAGCTCTTCTGTCAAAAGCGGCAGCTGCATCAGCTTTTTCCCGACGGAATCACTCCCTTCGTCACTGTTTTCAAGCTGGTACGCACCCGGCATATTGCTCCACGCACAGACCAGTAATAAATGCAATAAAATCAGCTGGCTGAAAACCGTTCTGGTCCGCATTTACAATCACAAAAAATTCATTCTGGCTGCGCGATCCGCACAAGCACCACTCCGTGCAGGGGCACTTCCGCTTCAAATTGACCTGTGAATAAACCGAGGTCTTGCTGTCTCCATAAATCCCTGACCTTAAATTTTCCGGAAATCCCAAGGTCGGACGCCTTAAGTGTAATTTTCGTCCTGTCTGTTCCTTCCCAGTTAAAATAGCCGGCTGGAGTCTTTCTTCCGTATGAAACATAGAAGAGCCCAGCCGCAAAAGAACCGTCATCCAGATTCTTCACCCAAATCTCCTTGCCTTCCTCACTTGAGAGCATCCTCGCCTGGCTGCCCAGCGGGTCCTGGTTGACCTCAATGACCTCGTCGTTCGTCAATAAATTCAACGTGAAATCGTCGAGTTTGTCCAGATCGCAGCCGAGCAGAAGCGGGGCTGAAAGCAAAGACCAAAGACTAATGTGCGTATATTGCTCGTCTGGCTTCAGGTTCGTGGGATGAAGCTCGGGCCCCCACCCTACCAGTCCGACAACAAGCATGTCCGGATCGTTCCAGTGCCCGGGTGCGGCAAATTTCCTCCACTTCTCCTGTGAAAAACCTATCTGGCTCATGCTCGACCAGGTGTCTGTTATGTCACCGGTTGTCCGCCAGCAGTTTGCAAGACGCTCCCACTCAGAACCCAGCTCAAAAGGGGCTGAATTGGAAAGACTGTATACTATATCTCTTCCGCATTTGGCCAGGGCATTTTTCATCCTTTCCACAGCCTCGACATTATTCGGGTTCCAGTCGTATTTGAGGTAATCTATACCCCACTCTGCCCACTGCTTCGCGTCATTTTCTTCAAATGAATATTTACCGTGCCGCCAGAACTTATCACTGCCGTTTTCCTCCTTTTTCCACAATCCGCCCTGGTTGTCGCTGGAACCGCCGCAGTATTTGGCATAAGAAGTCACCCATGGCGTCGAGTAAATCCCTATTTTTAATCCAGAGGCGTGCACGAAATCCGAAAGGGCTTTCATGTCGGGAAATTTATCGTTCGGCCCTATGGCGTTCAACTCCCCTTTGCGTGATCCCTGCCATGTGTCGTCGATATTGATGTACATCCAGCCGTGATTTATAAGGCCGGTCTCCACCATGGCATTCGCCGCAGCGCGAACTTTGCTGTCATCAACAGACCCGGCCCAGCAATTCCAGCTATTCCATCCCATCGGAGGCGTTAAGCAAATCCTGTCGCCAGATGAAATCTTCAGCTCCCGCGATGCTTCACCCATCTCGTTTTTGACGCTCAGCATGATACCAAAGGTCCCGGCTCTCCCTATCGAACCGGTTATTCTGCCTGTTGATGAGTCCAGCCTGAGCCCATCGGGCAGGCCTGTCGCCGAATATATCATCGGCCTTTTTCCCGTTGCAGGGATAGTATACAGAAATGGGTTTCCCGTACTAATCCCAAAAGTCCTGGCACCGTTGATCCTTGGATAATCCGGGGGTTTCGGAGTCAGGATGTAAGGCTTGCTGCTTACAAAATTTGCCGTGGCGGCAATTTCACTTGATGAAAGCTTATCGGACAGCTCCAGTCTCGCCTCGCACCAGTCTGCATGATCGTAGTCAATGCCGTCACCCGCATCCGTTACAAGAAGGCCCAGCAATACAATGTCCTTTATGTCAATGTCGGCTTTCCGGGGGGAATCCCCCTTTTTCATCACGCCGCTTTGCCATAATACTTTTTTATCCCCCAGAACATAAAATTCAATGCTTGCATGACTGCCGGCCTCATCGTCGACACCCGCGCTCGCCATGAACCTTTTTCCCTTCCCGTCCAGCCTCAGCAGAAATGTACTGATTGCATGAGTGCCGATTCCGCGTTTAAACTTAATACCAGCTATGCTGAGCCCCTTGCCTTCCACAGATTTATTGCTGTGGGGAGTTCCCCAGCCGATCTCCATCTTCGATATGTCCAGTTCATCCAGCCATATGTTTTGTGCAAGTACCGGGGGAGTATAAATAAGAATAAGTGCCAGGCTTAAACCGAAAAAATATTTCATCTATCCCTCTTGAATTTATTGTGGATATTTCAATTGTACCCCCTAGTCCCGGGATCATTTTGCCAGAAACTTATAGACCGTCAGCTGACTGTATGTCTGGCCCGGTCTCAGGATCACGGAAGGGAATTCGGCATGATTAGGAGAGTCGGGAAAATGCTGGGCTTCGAGGCAAAAACCATACCTCTTGAGGTAAGTTTTTCCTCCTTTTCCCTTTATGCTGCCGTCCAGGAAATTCCCGGAATAAAACTGAATACCAGGCTCGGTCGTCCAGATTTCCATAAGCCTTCCGCTTTTTTTCTCGTACACCCTTGCAGCCAGGCAGAGACTCGTGTCGGTGCGGTTCAGCACATAATTGTGATCGTAACCTCCGGCCACCTTATCTATTCTTTCGCCTATCGGTCTGGGCGTCCTGAAATCCAGCGGGGTACTTTCCAGCGGAAGCACCTCCCCCGTCGGGATCAAGTCATCGTTCACCGCCGTGTACCTGTCCGCGTTGATCGTCATCTCGTGGCTCAGCACATCGCCGGAACCGGCCCCGGCCAGGTTGAAGTAACTGTGGTGGGTCAGGTTCACAGGAGTCGGCTTATCGGACAGGGCGCGGTATGAGATTTTCAGTTCGCCCAGTTCATTCAGCGTATATATTACTGTCACTGAAAGGTTGCCCGGATACCCCTCCTCCCCGTCCTTGCTGAGATATGTCAACTTCAATGAAATGCTGTCCGGGCCGCTAATTTTTTCGGCGCTCCATACGACCTTATCAAAACCCTTCAGTCCGCCGTGCAGATGGTTGCCATTGTTGTTGGCGGCCAGCTTATATTCGGTGCCGTCTAGCGTAAATTTCCCTTTTGCGATCCTGTTTGCGCAGCGGCCGACAAGACTGCCGAAATACGGATGCCCCGCAAGGTAGCCTTTAAGGTCGCTGAATCCCAGAACTATGTCTTTGGCCTTTCCCAACTTATCAGGTGCCCAGAGTTCGGTCACTATCCCTCCGTAATTCGTGATTTTCACCTTCATGCCGCTTTTATTCGTCATGGTAAACAAATCAACTTCCTGACCATCTACGGTCTTTCCGAATTTCTCCTGTTTGATTTCCATCTTATTCCCCTCCTTTTTCTGGCCTAAAACCTGAGCTGGAAGAAATGCGCCGAATAAAAAGCAGAAAGCTGTTAACACCGATAGATATAGGAGTTTACTTGTAATCATGTGTCATTTTCTCCATAAATTATGCGAGTAAATTTTTCAAATTATGCGCCATTGCATTCCTATGATATGAAACAGGCAATGTGGTGAATGAGAGGGCTGGCATCCCGCGAAATTCCCTGCCTAAGCGTAAAATTCAAAACTTCAACCGGACCTATGCGAACATATCCCAGACTGCATACGCCGGGAAATATACGCAATGGATTGTGAGCATGCAAAAATATCGGGCATGGGCGGATAGAATCTAAACCCCAGGCTCACCCATCGGGTCGACATCCTAATTCTGAAAAGACCGGCCGCAAAGCACGTTTTATCGTGCCTGCCTTTTACCATGCACCTCAATCTGCTTTCACCTCTCCCCGTTTTCGAAGATAAAACCCCCCTAATTTCCCCCAAATTCCGAGAATCCATAAAAACCCGTTTTTAATGACTTTCCGGCATCCCCCCCCTCTTCCGGCGTGAATTTGTTGTAAATCACACGCATTATCAAACATCACGTACGGTTCTGCGCAAAAGTATTACTTTGACACATGAAATTGGCAGAAAAACGGATAAATAAAATAAAACGGGTAATTTATTGAGGGATTTATTCATATGAAAAAATTTTTACTGTACGCCTCGATATTATCGGCAGGATTAACTTTTTCCATCCCAGCCAGTGCTCAAAATAACTTTGCCTCATTGATGGGCAGCGGCCACCGCTTCGCCGCTGAACTTATTCCGATTACGGCAAAAGTCATCGGACCGCCGCTCACGGTAGAGGCTGGGACACTTGATTTTTCAGGCTTGCGCGCCGGCCAAACGTACGTTGCTGTGGCCGATATGAATTCACAGCTTTTACCCTCATCATTCGGTGAGAGCATGGCTTTAAAGGAAACGATCATCTCCGGAGATTACAATTCAAACGTGCTGGTAACTTTCTTTTTACCTACCAGACTTTACAGCTACTCCGGTAATTCTACAAGCGGATACATTGATATCGATTATAATTCTCTGTCCGCATCCTGGGGGGCTTCAGGAGCCGAGGACCATTACATGGATCCACGGACGCCCGCGACCATATCACTGGATAGTCAGGGTACGGCAAGCCTGGTTCTGGGATGCATAATCAGGGTTCCTTCTACTGCCCAGCCGGATACGTATTACGGCGACGCAGTTATTGCAGTTCAGTATACGGGGCTGTAAGGAAATAAATATGTGATAAAAATTATGAGGGGGCTCTAAACTCATTCAGCCACGAATAGTTCCTTATATCAAAGCACCTGTGCAACAATGCATGGGTGCTCTTTGATATTCTTTCCCGCCAATTATTTGAATTAAATGCCACGGACTGACAAATCGGACGACAGATTGTTCCTCATTACTTTCCATGGTTTATCCAGAAGCGTATCACCTTACGGTTGCTACTTTTCTTATAAGTTCTTTTCTTGTAGAAAGTTATGATGATATGAGAACTACAGCAGAGAAAAGGACGTCAGCGGTAGATAAAAAAGGTGGCTTTGTTGCCCAAGATGTGGCTCGACGTTTCTCCCCTCCCTCTTGACTCTGGAAAATAAATTCTGTAATATTCCTTTGCACAGTATAAGCCGGTTTCACGCTTCGGACCCGGCATATTTTACCCTACCTCCCAAGCGTGGACGATTCGTCTTATGATCAGCCCTTAATCATGGAGGAACACAACATGAGAACACCTACTATCTCCACCCATCATATATTTCTGCTCGCCTGCACTGCAATCTGTTGTATTATCTGCCAAATGGTTGTTCGTGCAGAAAACCTAAAGGTACATCAGGGTTTTGCGACACGGTCAATCCAAAAATACGATTTCATTTCCGACATACACCAGGATACGTTGCTCTCTGCCGTTCCGACTTCGCTGATGAATGTCGGGCATGGCACGGTCGCCTGGGGTGATTATAATAATGACGGGCAGCTGGACATCCTGCTGACGGGTATTACCGACCGTTTTGATTCATCGAGGACAGATTCTTCAAGGCATGTTTCGAAAATCTACCGGAACGAGAACAGCTCATTCGTGGATATAGAAGCTCATTTGGCCGGCGTTAATAATAACGACGGAACAATCTGGTGCGATTACGACCGAGATGGGTACCTCGATTTGTTTATCGGGGGCGCAACGAGAGAGCCCAATGCAGACTGCATAAGCAAGATTTATCGTTACAATGGTACTGATTTCACCGATATCCAGGTGCAAATTCCCGGAGTGGTAGGTACTGCAGCGTGGGGCGACTTTGACGGTGATGGGAATCTCGACCTGATCATTGCAGGATCACCCGACAACGGCGGGACCTTCATCACGAAACTTTACAAGAACGACAATGGAAATTTCATCGAGATGCAGGCGGATCTCCCGGGGGTCTGGGGTGCATCGATTGCTTGGGGAGACTATAATAACGACGGTCGAGCCGATCTCCTCCTGATAGGATACGGAACATACGGTGTAACCTCGAAAATATTCAGGAATGATGGACCTTCGGGAGACACGGGGTGGGTCTTCACAGATATCAACGCCCCGCTTGCCCGCGTGAACAGCGGTTCGGTAGCCTGGGGCGATTACGATGCAGACGGGAACCTCGATATCTTGCTATCCGGATATCTGATCGGTGGAAGCGGTGGATTCACGACGATCTACAAGGGCGACGGAAACGGCAATTTCTTCGATATTAACCCCCATCTCATCGGAGTAGGTAACAGCATGGTCAGCTGGAAGGATTTCGATAACGATGGGGATCTGGATGTATTGGTGTCGGGGCAAACCCCCAGTGGTGATCTCATTACGAAGCTTTACCAAAACGACAATGGAACATACACCGACATCGGCGCATCTCTTGAGGGAGTGTGGTACAGCGCTGCAGCATGGGGGGATTACGACAACGATGGCCGCCTCGACCTTCTAGTCACTGGATTTTCTAAATCCGATGGTGAGTGGCCGTATAAACCGATCACCATGCTATATCATAATAACTGTCAGATCCGGGATAGTCTCCCGACTGTACCCAATTCGCTCGTAAGCCATGTCAGCGGATCTTCGGTCACACTGCAATGGGAAAAAGCAACGCACAACCGGACCCCGCAGGCAATGCTGACCTATAATATCCTGCTTGGAACCTCAACACAGGGAGGGCAGATCGTTCCGGCAATGTCGGACCCCGCCACCGGATATCATCGCGTCGCGAGGACCGGGAATCTGGATCGCAGGAACCTCTTGACTCTGAATAACCTGCCACCGGGGATGTACTACTGGAGCGTCCAAACGGTCGACAACGCCAACGCTGCATCAGCGTTTACACAGGAAAAGAATTTCACAGTCGGCAGCCCCCAGGTTGCCACCGAATGGAGGATGATCTCTATCCCGGCGATCGTTCCCGACTTTCATACATCAGCGCTTTTCCCAGAAGCAGTTTCGCCCGCGTTTGGGTACACGGACCGATACTTAATCTGTGATGAGCTGATGAACGGATCGGCATACTGGTTGAAGCTTCCAAAAACCTACCATATGACTATCAGCGGGGAGCCGCTCACGGCCGACACGATTTCAATCAACGAAGGCTGGAACATGATCGGCTCTATATCTTCACCAGTTTCAACAGACATTATCGCGTCAATTCCGGGCGGTATAACCACTTCCCAATTTTACTCGTACGACGGCACGTACCATTTTATCGATACGATTCAGCCTGGCGGCGGATACTGGGTAAAAGCGGATCGGGCAGGAGTGTTAATCCTCTCTTCATCGCTTCAAACGGCAGGAAACCTGATTCGGATTACGCCGCACAGTGACGTTCCACCAGCCCCGCCGGAGGAGGGAACAACCGTTCCCCGCTCCGTCCCCAGGGAGTTCTCTCTTGAACAGAACTATCCGAATCCATTTAATCCATCCACTGAGATCTCATTCGTTCTACCCCGCACTTCGGTTGTAATGCTGCGGGTTTACAATATGCTAGGTCAGGAGGTTGCGGTGCTGCTCAACCACGAGGTGTTGCAGGAAGGGTTGCATCGTGTACTGTTTTCTGCCGCAGGCCAGCCGGCCGGCGGCCGCGATATCCCCAGCTTGTCCAGCGGCGTCTACATCTACCACATCGATGTGAATGAATTGACGGCAGCCGGAACCTCATACCGCGACACGAGAAAGATGATCCTGCTGAAATAGACACCTTGGTGAATAGAGCTTAGAAGAAAACAGGCTTGATCAATTGTTGTTAGATCAGAAGTTTTGCCCGTCTTCAACGAAGCGAGGATCCATGCCGCGGTTATTCGGCATCATGAATAGATCGATTTATTCCGGATGTGTAGATTTATTAAAACCGCCTGGGTGCTGGGGAGTAAAGCCTGAATTTAAATTGGATCTCAATTAAAAGCGAATGCGTATCCAATGACTCTACACAAGGAATTTGATGTCGTCGGTTTAGGCGTATCAACACTGGATCTCCTGCATCTGGTCGAGCATTTCCCATCTGATGAAACAGTCCAAGAATCCGATGCTTCAGCCCTGGAGGGCGGCGGTCCTGTCGCAACAGCCATTGTCACATTGGCGAGGTTGGGCGCCAAAGTAACGATGCTTGATTCTCTGGGTGATGACTGGAGGGGCCGTTTTATCCTGGATGAATTTAAAAAAGAGAATGTCGGCACCAAGTACATCAAAATCTATCAAGGTCACACATCCTCTATTGCATCTGTCCTCGTGAGGCGGGCAGACGGAGCGCGGACAATCATATACTCCCCGGGCTCTTCTCCTGAATTGACGGCGGACGATATAAATTGCGACTTGATAGCACGCTCAAAATTCATTCATATCAACGGCCGGCATTTTAATGCCTGCCTAAAAGCATGCAAGACTGCGAGGGAGCACACCATAAAAGTTTCTTTTGACGGCGGTTCCCACCGTTTTAGACCGGAGCTCGCGGATTTGATTTCCATGTCAGATATTTGCATAGTTTCGCGCAATTTTTCAGAGGAATATTCCCATCAGACCGAAATGGAACCGGCCGCCCGGTTATTTTTAAAAAGCGGACCCAGCTTGGTGGTAATAACCGACGGCACAAGGGGAAGCTGGATTTTCACAGAAAAAGGGGAGGTATATCATCAACCAGCCTACATTTTACCAGGAGTGGTTGATACAACCGGTTGCGGTGATAGTTACCATGGGGCTTTTTTATTCGGATTGTGCAACGGATTTGAGCTGAAAAAAACCTCTGCCATCGCAAGCGCCGTTGCCGCTCTAAACGCCGGAGCCCTGGGAGGACGCAGCGGACTACCGTCATACAAACAGGTATTGTCATTTCTCGGCAATAACGTTGTACAAGAAACTTTGTGACTAAAAGCGGCTAGGTCATATACTGTCAGGGCATTTCGCCTTGGGGGAAAACATCTGAAAATTTTGGTTGTTTTCATGAATCTGGTAAAATTTTGTATTTCAGCCATAGTTTATTCACATTTCGGTAGATTTAAATAATGTTTTGTCCGCGATGCAAAGCCGAATACAGGGCTGGTTATACAAGATGTGCGGACTGTAACTTGCCGTTAATCGACAGCCTCCCTGTGGAAAAGTACGACATAGATCCAGATGCCAAATTTATCAAGATCCTAGAGACTGATGATATCACCGACATCGTACTGATAAAGAGTACCTTAAATGCCGGAAGCATTCATTATTTCATAAAGGGTGAAGTGATGAAATTCATCCGTCCGGTGGATCCCGCCATTTTGATGGTCGCCGAAGAAGACGCTGAAAAAGCCGTGGAGCTCTTAAAACGAGTCAAATTAAATTATTTCAGATTGATCTTTCGTAACCAGCGCTGAAGTACAAGCTTTTCATTATTAACATGCGGCCGCTCATTCCGCATCTGTCAACTTTTTTTCTTAGATATAACACTTCAGAAGATTGATACACTTCTGGATCATGATGAAGTCTTCGGTGCTGCAAAGGCAGATCTAACAAACGGTATCCGAACACAGCTCGTCGTTGACGACGAGTGTAAACCGGTGGAAATTGTTCTGCGGATGCTGAGCATCAAGCACCTCTACAACTGGAGCTATGAAGAGAGCGAACGGTTTGCGAGAGATAGTACTGTTCTTCGCCAGTTCTGCCGTGTCTACCTTGAAAGATTACCCTATGATACGGTTCTGAAACGGCAAAATGGATTGAGCCGGTACTTGTATAAGGTAAAAGCGGGCTTCATGCGATGGGTACGGATGAGTGTGATCGCATCCAACGCCATCTTGGTTGCCCGTCGTTCGGTCATTTGATGCTCGTGACCTAAGGTCCGATACGCCCAATCGATTATCATACCCAGTCACAAATACCATATTTCAAAGAACAATGTTGCAACGGAAATTAGTTGGTATTGTAACAGCCCGGACTTCAATCCTTGCCCTCGCTATCCCCCCCGTTAGTGTCTGCCTTGAGTTGACGGCAGATACACTGCTAGCCGACTAAAACCTGATGGAAACAATAGCTCGGATATTGTTATTGTAGTCTATAAACGCCGAGATTTTGGGATAAAGTATTTTTGCAGCATGTCAGTCCTTCTTTACCCGTTTTATTGACTATTCCTCAAATTATGCTTAAATTTCAAAAAATTTATCATTGACTGCCGTTGCCCGAACAGCTGAAAATTGCGGTTTTTACATCCGGGAAGGGATCAAATTTCAAAGCAATCCTGGATGCGATAAATTCCGGGAGTATTCGCAACGCGCAGATCGTTCTTGTCATAAGCAACAATTCCGGCGCAGGTGCCCTGGTGACCGCGGGCGAGCATAATATTCCCGCTTTTCACATAAGCAGAAAGCAATTTGCGTCCGATGATGCATTCAACGCCGCCATCCTGGCTGATCTCAAGGAACACGGCGCAAACTTCATAGTGCTGGCGGGTTACATGAAATTGATCGCGCCCTGTATCATCCGCGAATTCAAGAGCCGCATCCTGAACATTCATCCCGCCCTTCTGCCGGCATTTGGAGGAACGGGTATGTACGGCATGCATGTGCACCATGCTGTGATAGCAAGCGGAGAATCTTTTTCCGGCGCGACCGTGCACATAGTTGACGAGCATTATGACCATGGCCCCATTGTTCTGCAGAAAAAGGTGCCCGTTGAAAAGGACGATACCCCCGAAACATTGGCGGCAAAGGTACTGAAGGTTGAGCATGAGATATATCCCGCTGCAGTAAGGTTGTTTGCAGACGGAAAGGTAAAAATTGAGGGACGACTAATAACTATTTTAACTTGAAGCGAGATATCATTAAAATAAAACGGGCACTGATCAGCGTTTCAGACAAAACCGGCATCGTGGAATTTGCCCGTAACCTCCAGCAGTGGAATGTAGAGATTATTTCCACGGGCGGAACCTTAAAAACGTTAAGCGAAGCAGGCATATCCGCCGTTCCGGTATCAGATGTGACGGGATTTCCTGAAATTCTGGACGGAAGGGTGAAAACCCTTCACCCGAAGATCCACGGGGGGTTGCTCGCGGTATCGGACAATCCCGAACACCGCTCCCAGCTCATCAAGTACGGCATTCTGCCCATAGATCTGCTGGTCGTGAATCTTTACCCGTTCGAACAGACAATCACGAGGAAAGACGTTTCCACGGAAGACGCCGTGGAGCAGATCGATATCGGGGGGCCGGCAATGCTGAGAGCGGCATCAAAAAATTTCAAATATAAGACCGTTGCGGTCAATCCAAGCCGGTACCAAGATATTATCAGTGAAATCGAGGAAACAGGCGGCTGTGTGGGCGGAGATCTCCGTTTTACGCTGGCAAAAGAGGCATTTTCACATACCGCGCGATATGATTCGATGATCGCCGGTTATCTGGCGTCTCTGGCCGGTGACGCCTCAAGTGAGGTGCTCCCCGATTTATTTACGGTTTCCCTTCCGAAAGCCTTCGATCTGCGTTACGGCGAAAATCCCCACCAGCAGGCAAGCCTTTACGGAGACTTCCAGAAATATTTCGAAAAGCTGCACGGGAAAGAACTTTCATACAATAACATAGTAGATGTTCAGTCGGCAGCGGAGCTTGTGCAGGAATTTTCGGAGCCGACACTGGCGATCATAAAACACACGAACCCATGCGGTGTGGGCTCGGCCCAGACTCTCGGCGATGCATACAACAAAGCAGTTTCGACGGATTCAAAGTCAGCTTTCGGCGGTGTCATCGCGGTAAACCGCAAGCTTGATATGCCAGCAGCACAGCTCATCGACAAAATATTCACCGAAGTCATCATCGCCCCTGAATTCCCAGGTGATGTGCTTGAATTCCTGAAGAGAAAGAAGGATCGCCGCTTGATAAAACAGCTTTCACCCCTCAGCTCACAAAACGCTCTGGCGATCAAGCAGGTCGCAGGCGGGCTGCTTGTTCAGACTGCCGATACGGTGGACCTCGTGGCGGAAAATCTGAAGGTCGTAACAAAACGCGCTCCTGCCGCCGAGGAATACGCTGGAATGATCTTCGGGTGGCGGGTTGCAAAGCACGTCAAGTCAAACGCCATTGTATACGCAAGGGGAGACAGAACAATCGGAATCGGCGCCGGACAGATGTCGAGATTCGATTCTTCGCACATCGCGGTCATGAAAGCCAAGGAAGCGGCACTTGACATTAGAGGAACAGCCGTCGCATCCGATGCTTTCTTCCCATTTGCCGACGGACTCCTGGAAGCAGTCAGGGCGGGGGCAACTGCGGTTATCCAGCCCGGCGGATCGGTGCGGGATGCGGAAGTCATAAATGCGGCTGACGAAAACAACATTGCGATGGTTTTCACGGGAATAAGACATTTCAGGCATTGACATAAATTATTCATTCATTTATTTACATTTGACTTATCATGGGCTTTCTCTCTCTGTTTTCAGCTGATCTGGCAATCGACCTGGGAACTGCCAACACCCTTGTTCACATGAAGGGGAAGGGCATTGTCCTTAACGAACCATCCATTGTTGCCTATGACCGCAATTCAAAAAGAATCGTCGCAATAGGGAATGAAGCCCGTGAAATGCTGGGCAGGACACACCGCGACATACGAACAATACGCCCGATGAAGGACGGAGTCATAGCAGACTTCGAAATCGCCGAAGGCATGCTGCGTGAATTCATAAAGAAAGTCCATTCCAACTGGCTGCCCAGCAGAAGGATCGTCGTTTGCGTTCCGAGCGGTGTCACCGAGGTTGAAAAGCGGGCCGTAAGGGATGCCGCCGAGCATGCAGGGGCAAAAGAAGTCCACCTGATTGCCGAACCTATGGCTGCGGCAATCGGAATCGGCCTGGATGTCGATGCCCCCGCAGGTAACATGATCGTGGACATCGGCGGCGGGACAACCGAAATTGCGGTCATCGCACTCTCCGGAATCGTGAACGAGGAATCAATACGCATAGCCGGCGACGAGATGAACAACGCCATCATCCAGTTTTTCAAGAAAAATCACAACATTTTGATCGGAGAGCGCACAGCCGAAGCCATCAAATGCGAGGTAGGTTCGGCAATGCCTCTGAAAGAAGAGGTTACGATTCAGGTAAAGGGCAGGGACCTGGTCAACGGGATCCCGAAGACCACCGAAGCCAGCTCGGTCGAAATACGGGAATGCCTCAACGAGCCTGTGCAGCAGATCGTTGACGCGGTGAAGCTCACCCTGGAAAGAACGCCTCCGGAGCTATCGGCAGACATTCTGGACCGCGGCATAATGTTATCAGGCGGAGGTGCACTGCTCAAACAGCTCGACGAGAGGCTGCGGCTTGAAACAAGCCTTCCGGTCTACGTGGCCGATGACCCGCTGACCGCGGTGGTGCGCGGGACTGGAAAAGTGCTGGAGCATCTGAGCCATTATCATAAAGTGCTTGTCAAAAGCAGGAGATACTGAGCGGCGGGCGCGGGCAGGTACGACCCCGAGTGAGTGGAACACCTGTGCCCCGGGCTGTGCATGCAGAGACTGATAAACATACTGATATTATTTAAAGAGTATTGCGTCCTCATCCTTCTTGTCATCATTTCCCTGGTTCTCCTCGGTGCCAACGACAATATACAGATACGGGCGCTCCGTTCTTATACCGTGGGATTCATTGGCATTTTGCAGAATGCTCTGTCGGTAATTCCCAACGTTATCGATCTTAAGAGGGAAAACGAAATCTTGCGCCAGATGAACGTAAATCTCTCTGACGAAGTGAACAGGCTCCGCGAAGCCAGGCTTGAAAACCTCAAACTGCGCGAGATGCTTGCGCTGAAGGAACATGGCACCTACGGCCTCGCTGCCGGCGATGTGGTGGGAAAAAGCCTGCACATGCTCCGCAACACCATCACTCTGAATATCGGAGAAAATAACGGGATTAAAGCTGACATGCCGATAATATCCGTCTCGGGCCTGGTGGGGAAAATAATCCTCACAAGCGGCCACTATTCTGTGGGGCAGCTGATGCTAAACAAGGATTTCCGCGCCAGCGCCAAGATTCAGCGTAGCCGCGTCGATGGCATTGTCGCATGGGACGGCGGGGAGATAGTCCACCTGAAGAATGTCTCGACGACCCAGGATGTCAGGGAGGGAGACATCGTCACAACTTCCGAATACAGCGGCACATATCCGCCGGACATAAAGATCGGGGTGGTATCGAAGGTGACGGCAAAACCGGGTAACCTCTTCAAAGAAATAGATGTCACTCCAAGCGTGGAATTTCCCTCGCTTGAACAGGTATTTGTCATCACTTCGCTCACAGATTCGGAAAGAGTAGCGGTGGAGAAAAAGGTTCTCCACACAAAATAATGGCCAGGCAATTCAAATATTTCTTCTTGTCCGTGATCTTCCTCCTTATCCAGACACAGGCGATGAGGCTGCTGACGCTTGAAGGAATCACTCCCGACATTCTGATAATATGGATAATTTACATCGCGCTGAAGGAGGGCCAGATGGCAGCCACTCTTTGGGGATTTTTGATAGGGTTGATGTTCGATTTTGTCACCGGATATTTTATAGGGCTTTCGGCTCTCACGAAAACTGTGGCAGGCTTTGCCGCGGGTTATTTTTTCAACGAAAACAAGACCCCCCTGACACTGGGGAGCTACCGCTATATAGTAATCGTGCTTCTGGTTTCATTGATCCACAACACGGTCTATTTTGCAGCTTTCACGCAGGGGAGCGATATTGGATTGCTTCGCGCAATATTTCAAGTGGGTTTGGCAACTACATTTTATACGGCGGTTCTGACGTTGCTTCCCATGTTCGCTTTTGCAAGAAAATACATCACCTGATATGCCTGAGAATATCGAATTATCCTCGAGGAAGTCTGTTTTCCTGATGGCCATAGGCCTGATTTTCGCCGCCTTTCTCTTCCGGCTTGTGCAGCTCCAAATTCTGTATGAGGATGTGTACGGGGAAAAATCTAAAGAAAACAGCATCCGCCAGATTGCTCGCGATCCGATCCGCGGGCTGATTTATGACCGCAACGGCATATTGATCGTGGATAACCGCCCGTCTTATACGGTCGTCCTGATGCCGGCTGAATTTGACACCGGAAATGTCAATTATCTGGCTGAAATCCTGCGCCTTGAGCCTTCTGCAATAAAGGAAAAATATGTCAAGGGTATGGCGTATAACCGCTTTACACCCGTTAAAATCAAGCGTGATATCGATTTCCCTACGCTTTCGGTTATAGAAGAAAACAGGGACAGGCTCAGGGGTATAGACTACCAGGTTGAATCAAAAAGGTATTACCCAACTAAAGCAAAAGCGACTCACCTCTTCGGCTACACCAAGGAAATTTCCGATCAGGAACTGATGGAAATGGGGAACGAATACAAACCCGGCGACAACATAGGCGCCAGCGGCCTGGAAGCGGCCTATGAAAGATACCTGCGCGGACACAAGGGATACGAACTCATCACCGTCAACGCCAAAGGCCAAATGCTCGGGGCCTTCAATGAAGGCAAGACGGACATAGCCGTGAAAGAGGGGAATATCTTATCCCTTGCCATCGATTCCGATCTGCAGGCATTTGCGGAATCATCGCTGACGAATAGACGTGGCGCCGTTGTTGCAATTGACCCCAGCGACGGCGGTATCCTGGCACTGGTAAGCAAACCCGACTATGACCTCACCATGTTCGGAAGCGTGATCCCGCGGGACGTGTGGGTCTCGCTGAACAGCGATTCTTCCACCCCTCTTTTTAACCGTGCAACTCTGACGCGCTATCCTCCCGGATCCACGTTCAAAATGGTGCTTGCCGCAGCTGCAATCCAGGAAGGCGTGATCAGCACGAACTGGAGAATCCAGTGTCCGGGTGCCTTCCGTTTCGGCACAAAGGTTTTCAAGGATCACATCCCACACGGATCCACGAATGTAGTTGAAGCTATTCAACGCTCGTGCAACGTTTTTTTCTATCAGCTGATGCTCAAGACAGGCCTTGAGAAGTGGAATCGCTTCGGCCGGGAATTCGGCTTCGGATCTCCTACCGGTATCGACATCCTTGAAGAAACGGCGGGTTTGTTACCCTCAGAGGAATATTTTGACAGGGTTTACGGGAAAGGCAGGTGGACCCAAGGCTATCTCGTCAGCCTTGGCATCGGGCAGGGGGAAGTCGGTGTTTCTCCGCTCCAGATGGCCTGCTACGCGTCCACAATAGGCAACAAGGGAAATTATTACACTCCGCACGTTGTCCAGAAAATCCGCGATAAGGAGACGGGCCAGATACTGGACATCCAGCCCGGATCCAGGCAGGTCATGTTTTCAGAAGAGACGTGGGATGTCCTCCGCCAGGGCATGTACAAATGCGTCAACGAGCCGGGCGGGACAGGCGCAGCCGCGAGAGTGAGGGGCATCGTAGTCGCAGGCAAAACCGGCACAGCAGAGAATCCCCCGCACAAAGACCATGCATGGTTCATCGGATTTGCCCCCATGGATCACCCGAAGATTGCGATTTGCGTTCTTGTTGAAAACGCCGGCTTCGGCGGGGCAATCGCAGCCCCGATCGCAGGCATGTGCATCGAAAAGTATATTTATCGTCAACTTATCCGAGGCATACCCAATCGGGAGGTTGCCTCTGTAAAAAGTATACCCGAGGAGGCTGATACTTCCAAGAATGAATAGCTGGCTCAGGGAAAACATAGATTATATCACCTTATTAACGGTACTTTTACTCCTGGTAATAGGGATTGTATCTGTTTACAGCGCCACCTACGACGCCGGCGCATCCATGTATTTCCACAGGCAGGTGATCTGGGCGTGCGCAGGCGTCCTGATCATGTTTTCCATCATGCTCGTTCCATTCAGAATGCTCCAATTGCTGTCTTACCCTCTTTACGGTTTGTCGGTCGCTGTACTGTTTGCAGTTCTGCTGGTCGGAAAGGTCGTGGGCGGTTCGAAAAGCTGGCTGGGCATAGGAGGTCTAGGCCTGCAGCCTTCGGAAATTGTCAAAGTGACAACGGTTCTGGCGCTGGCATCTTATCTATCCCAGCGGAATATCAATTTGCGGCGCTTAAAGCACCTGGCTGTGATTTTTGGCTTCGTCCTTCTCCCGGTACTGCTCATCGTACTCCAGCCGGACATGGGAACGGCGGTAATCTATCTGGGAATGCTGGTCATAATCCTGTACTGGGCCGGAGCTTCAAATTTTCTGATGCTCACTTTGCTGGCCCCTGCTGTAGCCGCTCTGGCAACGCTGTTCGGCACCACTGCGTTTTTGATAGTGGTGCTTTTAACTCTTTTCCTGCTTTTCATACTGCGGGAAAACCGTTTAATATCCGCCTTTATATTTTCAACGACCGTTCTGGTCGGCGTTTCCGTTCAATTCATATTCAGCAAGCTGGCACCGCACCAGCAAAAACGCATCATCACGTTCCTGAATCCCGACTCCGATCCATTAAAAGCAGGCTATAACGTGATCCAGTCGAAAATCGCCATCGGCTCGGGCGGGATGTTCGGAAAGGGATTTCTTCATGGAACGCAGACCCAGCTGAATTTTCTCCCGGCACAGTGGACTGATTTTATTTACTGCGTCCCCAGCGAGGAGTTCGGATTTATTGGGGCGTTCGCAATACTGTTTCTTATCACTGTTCTTCTCGTAAGGGGGGTTCAGACAGCATCCATCGTAAAGAGCAGGTACGCGAGTTTCGTCGTCATTGGTGTTACGGCAATATTTGCAGTTCACACAATCATTAACATCGGCATGTCCATGGGCGTCCTGCCAGTCATTGGTGTTCCTCTGCCTTTCTTGAGCTACGGCGGTTCAAACCTCCTGACAAACATGATAATGGCGGGTTTGCTTCTGAACATGTACACAAACAGAAAAGAATATTAAAATGGCCAAAAAAAACAACGAACGCCGCTCAAACAACATCGGAAAAGACAATTCCCCGAAGGAAGTTCCTTTCAGCCAGCTGCACTGGCAGTGCGATCCCGAAAGCCTGGGGGCGCAGACAACGGACGATATTAAACCCAGGAAGGAAATCATCGGACAGGAGCGTGCAATACGCGCGCTGCAGCTGGGCCTTGAAATCAAGCATCCGGGTTACAATATTTTTGTCACGGGATTCTCGGGCACGGGGCGCATGACGACAATCAAGCGCCTTCTCTCGGAATTTCAGCAGAGAACAGTTCCCCTTAAGGATCATTGCTATGTCCATAATTTCAGAAACGGCGATCAGCCCACATTAATATCGCTCCCGGCAGGCGAGGGCTGCAAATTTTACGCCGAGATGTCCGACCTTGTGCAGGATCTCATTAAAAACATACCTGCGGCCTTCGAAAGGAAGCGCTTCAAGGATGAGCGGAAGCGCCTCATGGAGCTGTTCCAGGAGAGACAGCGCAGCGTTTTAAGGGACTTTGAGCAGAAAGTCAAAGAACGTGGTTTTGAGGTTGTTCAGGTTCAGGCAGGTCCGATGGTCCGGCCCGACATAACCCCTGTAGTTGAGAACCAACCTGTAAGTTTCGAGCAACTTGACGCCCTCGTAAAGGAGGGCAAGGTTACAAAGGAAAAAGTCGAGCAGATGGCCAAAGACCGTACCTTGCTTGAAAGCCAGATGGAACTCGTACTTCGCGAGCTCCGAAACATTGAACGAAAGGCAAAAGACTCCGTGAACGAGCTTGCCGAACGGTTCATCCTCCCGATTGTGAAAGACGGTATAGACGAGATACGGGGAAAGTACGATAACGAGAAGCTGCACAAATACATGGACGACGTGCAGGAAAACATAATGAGCGACCTGAACCGCTTCCGCCAGGGTGAGGAGCAGCAGGCCCAGATCCCGGGCATTCAGCCGAGCCAGCCGCCGGAAGAAGATCAGTTCGTCGAGTTTCAGGTGAATGTACTGGTCGACAATTCAAAAACGAAAGGGGTGCCGATCATAATCGAAACCAACCCCCGTTTCAAGAATATCTTCGGCACGATCGAACGCGAGGTTGACCGCAACGGGGTGTGGCGCACGGACTTTACCCTGATAAAACCAGGTTCGCTCCTGGGAGCCGACGGCGGTTTCCTTGTGATCAATGCCCTGGATGCACTGGTCGAGCACGGAGTCTGGCAGACTCTCAAGAGAACCCTCCGCAACGGCCTTCTGGAAATTCAGCCGATCGAGACCGGGCTTTTCGGAGCAAGCTCGGCATTCAAACCCGAACCGATAGACATTGACGTAAAGGTAGTTATGCTGGGCGACGCCTACATTTACTATCTTCTCTACGAGCAGGATGATGATTTTAAAAAAATCTTCAAAGTCCGGGCGGATTTCGACATTGAAATGCCCAAGTTATCCGCTTCGATCGAAAAGTATGTTCACTTCATTAAAATGATCTGTGATGACGAAAAGCTTAAGCCATTTGACCGCTCGGGAATTGCCGCGATCATAGAGTACGGCGTCCGCCTTGCTGGCAGGCAGGACAAGCTTTCCACCAGATTCAACATTATCGCTGACGTTATAAGGGAATCGAATTACTGGGCCGAAAAAAAGGGGGGCCGTCTTGTGACAAAGGAACATGTCAGGAAAGCTCTAGACGAAAGGATCGAAAGGATCCGTCTCACCGAGGATAAGATTAAAGAGATGATACTTGATGGCAGCATAATGATTGACACCGACAAAGAAGCCGTCGGGCAGGTGAACGGTTTAACCATTCTTGACATGAGAGAATATATGTTCGGAATCCCCTCCAGGATAACCGCCAAGACCTCCATCGGGCGCAGAGGAATCATAAACATAGAACGCGAAGCTGAAATGAGCGGGCCAACTTACAACAAAGGCGTGCTGATAATCAGCGGCTACCTCCACAGCATGTACGCCCACGACAAACCGCTTACGATGAACGCCAGCATCACCTTCGAACAAAACTACGGGGGCATTGACGGCGACAGCGCATCTTCGACGGAGATTTATGCGATCCTCTCGAGCCTCGCAAACATTCCCATCCGCCAGGATATCGGAGTCACGGGTTCGGTCAGCCAGAAAGGCCAGATTCAGCCGATAGGCGGCATCAATCAGAAAATTGAGGGCTTTTTCGACATATGCAACTCGCGCGGACTTACAGGCAGACAGGGCATTCTCATGCCGCACCAGAACAAGAAAGACCTGATGCTCAGGCAGGACATCGTCAAGGCGGTGAAGGATGGCAAATTTCACATTTATGCCATCAAGACAATCGACGAGGGGATAGAAATTCTCACAGGCATGAAAGCCGGCAAGAGGCTGAAAAGCGGCGAGTTTGAAAAGGATACTGTTCATTATCTTGCTGACAAGACCCTGGCTGATTACGCCAGGCACTGGCGGGAGCTAATCTCTTGACCGCATGCCACCGGAAATCCACATTCACGGCGATTGCCAGAATATGCCTTATAGCCGTTTTTCTCATCCCAAACAGAACATATCCGTGGGGTTCTACCGCCCATAAGCTCATTAATCTGAAGGCCGTGATGCATCTGCCCCATTCCATGGATGCAATCATCGCAGACAGTCTATATTATCAGGCACATGCCTCCGATCCCGATAAAAGAAAAAACCCTAACGACACGGCGTTTTTCGCGGAAAGCATGCGGCATTACATAGACATAGATTACTATCCGGATTTCTACAATTTCCCCCGTAATCTGGATTCGGCCCTGAGGCTGTACGGATGGGACACTGTCAAAAACAACGGCACTCTCCCCTGGGCTACAATGATGGTCATGGACTCGCTGACGGCCAGGCTGGCGCGGGGCGATAAGGCTGCTTCAGATTCATCTATGAGCGACCTGGGGCATTACGTCGCCGACGCCCACCAGCCTT
>Ga0209048_10001291_pt1 | contig 25961 bp, 25 predicted proteins | sample FrelakmetCRP12CR_FD_187146 | JGI IMG/M metagenome (GOLD analysis project Ga0209048, IMG submission 187146) | Freshwater lake sediment microbial communities from the University of Notre Dame, USA, for methane emissions studies - CRP12 CR (SPAdes)... | ecosystem: Environmental > Aquatic >... | reverse complement strand
TGGGTTACGAATGACGAACTGGGCGCCCTGCAAATCTTCCTTGTAGTCGATTTCGGCACCCATGAGGTATTGGGCGCTCATGGGATCGACCAGCAGTTGTACACCCTGGTTTTCCACACAGAAGTCACCTTCCTCGACGTTCTCGTCGAAGGTGAAGCCGTATTGAAAGCCCGAACAGCCCCCGCCGGAGACGAATACCCGCAGCTTGAGCTTCGGATTGGCCTCTTCGCGGATCAATTCGCCCACCTTTCCGGCGGCGGCATCCGTGAAAACCAGCATATCGGGCGGCTGATTCGCCAATTCGGCATCGACGGTGGACGGCAAAGTTGTGCTCATATATGAAGTCTACGCCTCGAACCGCAGCCGATCAAAGCCATGGCCTCACAATTGACGCCCGCTGCTCACTTCCGGTCCGCGGGGAACTCCCGGTGGATCAATTTACCGTTTATCTGGGCGCCGACCGCGGTTTCAATGACCGTATAATGGACATTGCCGTGGACCCTCGCTTTGGAGCCGAGCTCGACCCGATCCTTGGCGTCGATATCGCCCTTCACGGTGCCGTTCAGCAGCACATTAGGCGCGATCACGGATCCCTCGACGCAACCCTGCTCGCTTATCGACAAAACCGTGCCCGCGCCCAATTCGCCAGTAACATTGCCGTTGATGTGGCCGTCGAGGTGGAAGCCGCCCGAGAATTCCACGTCGCCGTTGATGCGCGTTTTGGCGCCGATCAAGGTATCTATCTTTGCGCGTCTATTCGGTTTGCGCTTGAACATCCACACCACCCTTGGACAGATCGCCGCCGTTTGCGTCGGTTTCAACCGACATCCCCTGAGCCTTCCAGACGAACGCCTGTCGAAAACCACGGCTCGAATCTCTGCCGCTGTGAATTTCGACCCCCACGCGCGTCGGCTCGAATCCCGGCGGCAATTGTATGAGTTCGTCGTAGTCCTCAAAGTACCGAAAAGAGTATGCCAGGCTGACGCGTCGGCTAGGTGATAGTTCCGCGAAACTCAAGCTGTGCGGCTTGCCGCGCAACAAGCCGTCCACCACGATCGCCGCGTTGCCGGCCACGATGCTGGCCGGCTTTCCGGTCTGCATCAGGACGAACTTAAGCCGAAATTGGCCGGCTGCCTGCGGCACGATTTGCATCTGCTGCACCTTGACGTGTATCAACGACTCGGGCTGCACCAGGCCGCGATAGAACGACAGGTCCTGATTGAGCCGGGCGATCTGGCTTTGCATATCGCCGAGGCTTCGCTCGACCTGCTTGTAGCCTTCGCGATCCACGCGGCGCGCCACGTCCGCCGCCTCGAGTTGAGTGCGTTGACGGGCATTATCGGCCTCCAATTCGCGGATCCGCGAACTCGCAGCCAGGGCGCCGCGCACGGAATCGACCACGCGAAAGCCCGCATCGTACCGGCCCAACTCGAAGGCCGCGTACAACAGTGTCACCGCGAGCAACGCAGCCGCCCCCCAGAGCAGCGCGCGGCGGCGCGGCGCATGCGCACGGACAACCCATTTGCCGAAAAAATCCGCCATCGAATCAATCCCCCGGAGTTTCCCAGGAGGGTACGCTATCATCCGGCTTTGCGCGTAAGGAACGACCCTTGCTCTGGCTCAAAGCCCTGCACGTCATCGCCATGGTCACCTGGTTCGCCGGACTGTTCTATCTGCCACGGCTGTTCGTGTACCACGCGGACGCCCAGGATTCGATCGGCGCGGAACGATTTCGACTCATGGAGCGTCGCCTGTTCGCGATCATGACCATCGGCGCCGGCGCCACCCTGCTATTCGGCATCGCCATGCTCACGGTCGCGCCGGCGTATATGGCCATGGGCTGGCTGCACGCGAAACTGGTCTTGGTCGCTCTGCTCATTGTCTATCATCTGTATTGCTATAAATTAACGCTCGATTTTGCGCGCAACCGCAACGTCCACACGTCCAGGTGGTATCGCGGCTTCAATGAGGTGCCCTCGTTGCTGTTGGTCGGCATCGTCATACTGGCCGTCGTCAAGCCCTAGCCTGAACCATTCATGAACATTGGAAACGCTGGAGGGAGGCGGGATCGGACAACGGCCACCAATCCGGGTAGGGCGGTAGGCCATCCGGAAAAATCAACTTGCCGAGGTCGTGCAGCGCACGCACGTACACGCGCCGCTTGAAATACACGACTTCCCGCACCGGGGTCCAATAGTCGACCCAGCGCCAGCGCTCGAATTCCGGTTGACCGGTGCAGTCGAAGCGCAATTTGTCATCCTCGGCACGGAGTTTCAGGAGAAACCAGCGCTGCTTCTGGCCGATGCAGCGATCTCGCACGTATTGGCGCGGCAGCCGATAGCGCAGCCATCCGCGAGTCGAGCCCAGGACCTCCACATCTTGCCGGCCGAGACCGATTTCCTCCTTGAGTTCGCGATACAGCGCCTCCTCCACCGGTTCGCCGCGATTGACGCCGCCCTGCGGAAATTGCCAGCCGCGGCCGCCGACGCGCCCGCCGAGGAACAGTTCCCCTGAGTCGCGCATCAAGACGATTCCGACATTGGCTCGGAAACCGTCTCTGTCGATGTAGTCATTGGCACGCTGAACGGACATGGCGCCAATTGTTCCATATCGGGAGCCGGTCTGAGTGGGCAGCTCAGCCGGCGCCCACCTGAACGCGATTGCGGCCCAGCGCCTTTGCCCTATAGAGGGCCGCGTCGGCATCCGCCAGCAGCCGGTCCGCGACGGCTTTCAGGTCCGTATCGTGCCGTCCGGGGCGGACGGCGGCGACGCCCACCGAAACCGTCAAGGTGCGCTCGATTTGCGCGGTGAGCGCAAACGGCGCGGCGGCGATGGCCGCGCGAATGCGCTCGGCGAGCTTGGCGGCCTCGGCGGCGCTCGCTTCCGGCAGCAAGATGGCGAGTTCGTCGCCGCCGAAACGCGCCGCGGTATCCATGCTGCGAATCTGCGACTCCACCCGATGCGCAATCTCCTTCAGCGCATTGTCGCCCGCAAGATGTCCGTACCCGTCGTTGATGCCCTTGAAGCGGTCGATATCGATCATTAGGCATGCGATGGTGCTGTGGCGGCGATGTGCACGCGCCAGCTCCTCTTTCAAACGCTGCTGCAAATAGCGCCGATTGTGCCATCCAGTGAGAAAATCCGTGATACCGGCACGCATCAGCCGCGCACGATTGACGGCGTTCTCGATACACACGGCGGCGACCGCTCCCAGGTGCGCCAGGAAATCCGTGCCGTGATGTCGAGTGAACCGCGTTGGATCCCGGCTGCCGAAACACAACGCACCCGTGGCGAGATCCTTGCGGGGCAGCGGCAGCAAGGCCACGCTCTTGAGATTCGCGATCCCGGGAAACAGCAGATGATGGTCCGCGCCGGCGAAGGGGCCGAGCCACGGTTTGTGCAGGACCGCCAGCTGCGGCGCCAGGCCGATCAATGAATCGACGAAGAATATTTGCTTGAACTCTTCCGGCCGATCGCCGCCGGCCACCAGCAGGTGGCGAATTTCGTGCTGCGGATCGAGCAGCACCACGCTGACTGCATCGAGCGAATAGGACTCGCGCAAACCGTCGACCATGGCGCGCAGCAGTTGCGCCAAGCTGTCGGCCCGCAACAAGGTGAGCTCGCGCGCCTGGGTGCGCTTCAGGATGGTTTCATTGTTGGCCGCCTCGGCCGTGAGTTCCTGAAGCCGCCTCTTGAGCGCTTCGTTTTCCTGACCGATGTCGTCCATGCCTAGGAGCCTGTCTGACTGACCCGCGCCTGGGCCCGCACGTCGAAATAGGCGCGCCCCCGGTTCATGAGCGCGGCGAACGCGGCGGCATCCCGGGACTTGACCGCCGCGACGAGCCGCTCCAACGCGTCCTGCAGCGCGAGCAGCGATTCTCCGCCATACTCGTTCAAGCTTTGGATTTCAAAATACAGCTCCGGGCTTTCAGCCGCGACTCGGCTCGCGACTTCCATCTGCGAATCGAAGGTGGTGCTCGAAAGCTGCGCCAACCGCGGCGCGGCTTCGCCGCTCTCGGCCAGCGCCGTGAAGAACGCAATATTGAGAGCATGGGACAGCCCCAGCACGTAGGCGATCAGGCGGTCGTGCTCGTCCAGACCCATGACGACCCGCTCCGCCATGGTGGGCGCAAACAGATCCTGCGCCTCCTGCAACGCCGCCTTGTCGCCCAAGTCGATGAAGATCACGTGCCGGCCCGACAGCAGTTCGGTATCCGGTCCGAACATGGGATGGAGCGAGGTAACCCGGCACCCCGCTTTGACCAGCGCCTCGAGCCCGGCGCGCAACGGCGTCTTCAATGACCCCAGATCGAAGATCAATCCGCGCGGCGCCCGCTGCGCCAGCTGCAGGAGCAACAGCGCCGTGGCACTCAAGGGGGTCGCCAGGACGATGACGTCGCAGTCCAACGGGTGGTCCCGCCAATCCGCGAGGTGTTCATATCCGGGCAACCCGCCGCTCGGATCGGCGATCGTCACCCGGAATCCCTGGGAGGCCAGGAATTCCGCAAACCAGCTGCCCATCTTGCCGCGGCCGCCTATGATCAGGGCATGCTTGCCGGTGCCCTGCCCCTGCGCCGCCACCCGTGCTTGCTCCTGCGTTGCCAGCGACGATTGGATGAGTTGTCGCAACAGCGACTCGGCAAGGTCGGGCGGGACTCCCAATCTGTGCGCGGCCGTGCGCCCGCGCAGAATGACTTCGCGCTCCCGTCCAAAGTCGCGGGTGGCCCGCCCGGTGGCGCGTTTCACGGCCGCCACCTGTTGACTGAGCGCCTGGCGCCTGGCGACCAGTTCCAGCAATTGGCCGTCCAGCTCGGTCAGGGCCGCGCGCAATTCGTCCAAATTCATCTTAAGATCAATCCCATGCTCATTCACACCGGCCCATGCTCATTCACACCGGCATCCCTTTTACTGGCCGTACACGACTACCGCAAGTCGAGCGGCACGGCTAACATTCGCTCATGAACTCCAGCATAAAGCCTTCTTGGACGGAAACGTTGCCCGATCCGCTGCCCCCCAATCCGCTGGCGCTTGCCGCACAATGGCTGGCCCAGGCGAGAAGCGATGCCGCGCAGCCCAATCCCGACGCCATGATACTGGCCACGATCGACGCCAGCGGCCATCCCTCGGCCCGGGTGGTGCTGTGCAAGGAAATCGACGCCCCCACCGGTTTTATTCTGTTCTACACGAACTATCAGTCGCGCAAGGGGCGCGAGCTCAAGATGAATCCGCGGGCCGCGGTGGTTTTTCATTGGGATCACCGTCACCGGCAGGTACGCGCCGAGGGCCGCGCCGAACAACTCTCTGATGCCGAGAACGATGCGTACTTTCGCAGCCGGCCCTGGCAAAGCCGCATCGGAGCCTGGGCCAGCCAGCAGAGCGAGCCGGTGCAATCGCGCGCGGTGCTCGCCGCATCGGTCGCCGCGGCGGCCCGCCGCTTCGGGATTCCCTACGGCGGACCGGGAACGGAGGAGCCCCAGGACGTCAGTGCCGAGGTTCCCCGCCCCTCCCATTGGGGCGGCTATCGCCTGCGGGTGGACGCCGTGGAATTGTGGGTGGAGGGGGAATTTCGCATCCACGACCGCGCGCGCTGGACCCGAACCGCCGATCTCAAACAAAACGTCGATGCCGCCACCACCTGGTCGGTGAGCCGCTTGCAGCCCTGAGCGGCGGCGGCGCGCGCCGGAACATCGCCCCCAGTCGGCCAATCGCGAGACGATATTGCCCAACATGGACGCACGGACAGCGATTATAGCGACGCGGCTCATGCGGTACGCGGCCGCCATGCTGGCATGCGGCTTTGTCGCGACCCCTGCGCTTGCCCAGCGGACCGACGTCGTGGTGCTGGGCAACGGCGACCGGATCACGGGCGAAGTGATGGAGCTGTCCTTGGGCCGGCTGAAATTCAAGACCACTAACCTGGGCACGCTGTACATCGATTGGACGCATATCGCCTCGCTCACCACCGCTCAAAGGCTGAACATCGAACTCCTCGACGGCAAACGGCTGTACGGTGCGGCCCCCGAGCGCGCATCGGATAGCGGGGCGATACGGCTCTTGAGCGAACAGCCCGGCCAGGCGCCGGCGCCGATCGAGATACCGATAACCGACGTCGCCGATTTGCGGCGGATCACGGCCGGCGACGTGTGGTACCGCCGTTTGGACGGCGACGTGAGCCTTGGCTACAGCCATACGTCGGCGAACGGGGTGCAGACGGCGGATTTTTCCGGCAATGTCGGCGCCCGCAATTCGAAGCGAGAGTGGAAGGTATCGCTCGACGCGGAAACGACCCACCAGAACACGGGCCCCTCCACCCAGCGCGACTCGCTGGTCCTGTCTTTCGAAGCCTTTCTCACCAATCGCTACTATCGCGAGTCCACACTCCAGTTCGAGCGAAACGAGGAACTCGGTCTTGACCTGCGCAGCCTGATCGCCCAGACCTTCGGCCGGTATTTCGTGCAGCGCCAGGGATTCGAGTGGCGCGCCGGCGGCGGACTTGCCGTATCCACCGAAACGGGATCCCACGGCGACAAACGACAGGCCATCTGGGTGCCGCTCACCACGGATCTGTATATATTTCGTTGGGATCGTCCGAGAACCAACGTCGCCGCGAATCTGGCTGTTCTACCGGCCCTCAACGAGGGAGGCCGGGTGCGCAGCGAAGCCTCGCTCAAGCTGCGGCACGAGCTGGTCAGGGATTTCTTCCTGGAGATCACCTTCAAGGACAGCTACGACAACCAGCCGGCGGAGACGGCACGAACGAACGACTGGAACGTCGTGACTTCGCTCGGCTACTCGTTCTGAGGCCATGAATCTGCTGCAGGTTCGCGATGCCGGCTAGACCAAGCGCCGCGCCGCCCGGCGGCACCTTCCGGCAGCTGCGCATACTGATTCTGCTGCTGGTGTTGCTCGCGCTGGCGCTGTCGACCTGGCGCGAAAGCTACCGCAGCACCCGTTGGCGCGAACCGCTGTATGTCGCGATCTATCCGATCGCCGCGGATGACAGCCTCGTCACCCGCTCTTACGTGGCGGGACTCGATGCCGAACGCTTCAAGCCCATCGACCGATTCTTCGCCCGCGAGGCCCTGCGCCACCATCTGCACACCGTGGAGCCCGTCAGGACGCGGCTGCGGACGGAACTGAAGGAGCGTCCCCCGGAGCGGGCGGCGAACGCCGGAGTATTGGCGACCGCGATGTGGAGCCTGCGGCTTCGGCATTGGGCCTGGCAGGCGAGCGGCCATGTGCCGGAACCCGAGGACATTCGCCTGTTCGTGCTGTTCCACGACCCCGCGATCACGCCGATGGTTCCGCACTCCCTCGGCCTCACCAAGGGACTCATCGGGGTGGTGTACGCCTTCGCGGCCGCCGAAATGAACGGCTCGAACGACGTCGTGATGGCGCATGAGATGTTGCACACGCTGGGCGCCACCGACAAATACGATCCGGCCAACGACGCGCCGCGCTTTCCCGACGGCTACGGCGACCCGCGGCAGGTGCCGCTGTACCCGCAAGCATTCGCCGAAGTGATGGCCGGCCGGCGAATGATCTCGCCCGACCGGTGGGAGCAGCCCGACAGCCTGGATCAGGTCGTGATCGGGCCGGCAACCGCGCTCGAAATCCGCTGGCCGCAGCACGCCGATTGATCCGCGATCACGCGCCGGCGCCAAACGCCCGCTCATGTCAACCGAGCGCCCGCAGCACCGCCGAGTGCAGCACCCCGTTGGTCGCCAGCACCGAGCTCGATCGGAGCGTGATGGGTGCTCCGCCAAGCTCCGTGAAGCGGCCTCCTGCCTCGGTCACGATCGCCACGCACGCGGCAATGTCGAGAATATTCACATCGGTTTCGATCACCGCGTCGATCTTGCCCGCCGCGAGCAGGTGGTAGTGCAAAAAATCGCCGTAGCCGCGGATGCGGCTCACCTGCGCGACGAGTTGGCCATAGCGCATCCATTGCGGCCCGGTCGCCAGCGACTTCATGTTTCCCGAGGACAGTGCCGCGGACTCGAGCGTCGACACCTCGCTCACTGTAATGGCCTGCCCGTTCAGATAGGCGCCGCGCCCGCGCTCGGCATAGGCCAGTTCCCCGTAAAGCGGCGCACTCGACACGCCGAGCACGATTTCGCCGCGGCGCATCAGCGCAATTTGCGTGGAGAACATCGGGTACTCGCGCACGAACGCCTTGGTGCCGTCGATCGGATCGACCAGCCACAGGCTCTCGGCGTCCTGGTCGCGCACGCCCGTTTCCTCGCCGAAGAATCCATGCGCCGGAAAGCGGGATTCGATAATTTCGCGAATCGCGATCTCGCAGCGCACGTCCGCCTCGGTAACCGGCGATTTGTCGGCTTTGATGCGCACTGCGATGTTGTGCCGGTATAGCGAGCGCGCAATGATGGCGGCCTGCTCCGCCGCGTCGAGGGCGGCCTTCAGTTCCGGGGATGGGCGGTTCGCGTGTTGCATGGGTGATTTCGCACGGGGGGTTTGCGCCACCTTAACAAACCTTGTGCTACCGTCGCATCCTCGAAAGGAGTGAGCGCGTCATGGGCAACCGCCTGAGCAAGATCTATACCCGCACCGGCGATGACGGCACCACCGGGCTCGGGGACGGCACGCGCGTGCCCAAGGAGAGCCTGCGGGTCGAGGCGTATGGAACGGTCGATGAAGCCAACAGCGCCATCGGCGTGGTACTGGCCGTGCCTAAGCTGCCGGCGCTGGTTGCCCGCTGCCTCACCGAGATACAGCACGACCTTTTCGATCTCGGCGGGGAATTATGCATCCCGGGCCATCGCATGATCACCCCTCTGCATCTGGAGCGGCTCGAAGCCGCACTCGACGGATTCAACGAGTCGCTGCCGCCGCTCCGGGAATTCGTCCTGCCCGGCGGCGGAGCCGCGGCCGCGGGCTGTCACGTCGCCCGCACCGTCTGCCGGCGCGCGGAACGCCGCTGCTGGTCGCTGGCGCGTGTCGAGGCGGTCGCGCCCGATGCGCTCAAATATTTGAATCGCCTGTCCGACCTGTTGTTCGTGCTGGCGCGCGTGCTGGCGCGTCACGAGTCGGGCGGCGAAGTGCTCTGGCGCCGAACGACGCCTTGAGATCAAGCCCGGCGCGGCGCGGCGCCGGCGTTCGCGATCAGGCGGTGCGCGTGCGGCCAGTCGAACGCCGGACCGGGATCGGTCTTGCGCCCCGGAGCGATGTCGCTGTGGCCGACCAGGCGAGCGGGCGTGAGCTTGGGATAGGCTGCGCACAGGGCTGCTATGACTTCGGCAAGTGATTGATACTGCACGGCTTCGTAGGCAAGTGTATCGGTGCCTTCGAGTTCCACGCCGATTGAAAAATCGTTGCAGGCCCCGCGGCCGTTGTAGCAGGATTGTCCCGCATGCCAGGCGCGCTGCGCGAAGCTCACGTACTGGGTGACATTGCCGTCCCGCCTGATGACCAAGTGCGAGGAAACCCGCAGCGCAGCCACCTCGGCAAAGTAGGGGTGCGCGTCGGGCGGCAACGAGTTGGTGAACAGCCGATCGATCCACGGGCCCCCGAATTCACCGGGCGGCAAGCTGATGCCATGGATCACGATCAACTCGGGCTCTGAGCCCGCGGGCCTCGAATCGCAATTCGGGGAAGCAATGTGCCGGACACCGCGCAGCAGCCCGCTCTCAAGGTCGACCTGCACTTGCGCATCCTCATGGAACTACCCGGTCGATAGCATATGCGACAATCATGCGCATATGAACCGAGAGTTCACCGCTTGCGGCTGACGCGCGTCCATGTGCAGGCAGAATTGAGACCCGGCAGCGCGGTCGAGCTGCCGTCCGCCGCCGCCGCTCATCTGGCCAAGGTGCTGCGCGCGCGCAGCGGCGATGCTCTGCTGCTGTTCGCCGGGGACGGCCTGGAATTCGCCGCCACCGTGGCAAGCGTGCGCGGTTCGCGAGTGACGGCTGTGGTGGGCGAAAGCCGTGCAGTCGATCGCGAGTCGCCGCTCGCAGTCACCCTCGTGCAATGCATACCGCGCGGCGATCGCATGGATTTCATCGTGCAAAAAGCCACGGAACTCGGCGTTGTGCGCATCGTTCCGGTCTTGAGTCAGCGCAGCGTGGTGCGCCTCGATGAGTCCCAGGCGGCATCCAAGGCCGCGCATTGGCGCTCGATCGCCGTCAATGCCTGCGAACAGTGCGGCCGCAATCGCCTGCCGGGCATCGACGCGCCGCGGCAATTGATCCGTTACTTGGGGGATTCGCCGGCCGACGGTCCACGGCTGCTTCTCGAGCCGGAATTTGAATCGCGCGGCGCCGCCCTCGATATCGACGCCAGGGTGGAAATCGCGATTGGTCCCGAAGGAGGCCTTGCCGCCGAAGAGATCGAGGCGTTCCGCATGTCGGGATTCGGCGCCGTGAGCTTGGGGCCGCGCATCCTGCGCACCGAAACCGCCGCAATCGCCGCGCTCGCCTGGCTGCAGAGCGGCTTTGGCGATCTCCACGCCTTGCCGATCAAGGCATGATCGAGGTTTCCTCGGCAATCATCTGCTCGAGCCTCTGCAAATCCGGAATCAGGGGCGTTTCGTTGATCATGCGCACTTGGCAGATGACCGGCGCCCTTTCCGGGAAGCTGCGCGACGGATCGGGCCGAATCACGTCGGCGTTGACCCGAACGAGCTGCGGAAACCCCTGGGTCAGCATGCCGAAATATCCGCCGGACAGCTTGCCGCTGGCGCCGTGAAAAATCACGATCCGGGTGCGATTCGTAACGCTCGGCAGCGACTGGCCGAACGCGCCCTCGAAGGAGACCACCGGCACGCTCTGTCCGCCCCAACTCACCAACCCCAGATACCACGGCGGCGCATTGGTCATTTCAGCCGGCGCTTGATAACCGATCACCTCCGCGACGCAGGCGCGCGGGACGATCAGCCGCTCTCCCGCCAGGGGTACCAGCAGGCTGTACAGCTCATCTCGCAGATCGGACATGGACTCCCTATCGCGCGGCGGCGCTGCGGCGGCTGACGAGCGGTTCGATGGCATCGAGCAACTGGCTTTCCTGGTAAGGCTTGCCGAGGTAGTCGTTTACCCCCAGCTCGATCGCCCGCGCACGGTGCTTTTCACTGACTCTCGATGTGATCATGACGATCGGAATATGCTTGAGACGCGGATCGTTGCGAACGTGGGCCGCCACCTCGTAGCCGTCCATTCGCGGCATTTCTATGTCCAGCAGGATGATGTCGGGCATATTTTCCTGCAGCAGCGACACCGCGTCCATGCCGTCTTTCGCCGTCAATACGCGCATGCCGTTGCGCTCCAGAAGGCGCTGCGTCACCCGACGCACCGTGATCGAATCATCGACCACCAGAGCGAAGACGCGCCGGTCGCGTTGATCGAGCACCGTGGTATCGGTGGGGCGTGCCCGCCATTCCGAGCGCACCAGCGAACCCATGTCGAGAATCACGACGATGCGTCCGTCGCCGAGGATGGTGGCGCCGGCGATGCCGCGGATTCCGGAGATCTGTGGTCCCAGCGATTTCACCACGATTTCGCGGCTGCCCACCAGCTCGTCGGTCACCAGCGCGGTGGAATGTTCGCCCGCACGCACCAGCGCCACGGGCATCGACACGTCCGCTTCGGGCAGCGGCGTGGGGCCGAGGCCGACGAAAGATCCGAGCTGCTGGAACCGGTACTTTTGGCCGCCGTACTCGAACGGCGGCGCATCCTTGCCGAGATGCCGCGCCACGATGTTGCGCGGCAGGCGCACCACACCTTCCACTGTGGCCAACGGCAACGCGTACACCTCCTCGGCGACGCGCACGATCAGCGCCTGGCTGATCGCCAGAGTGAACGGCAGACGAATCGTGAAGCGCGATCCCTTGCCGGCGGTCGATTCGATGAACAGGCCGCCGCCGAGTTTCTTGATTTCCGTGGCGACCACGTCCATTCCCACGCCGCGGCCGGCCGCTTGCGTGACCCGCCCGGCGGTGCTGAAGCCGGGCTCCAAAATGAGCTGCATCGCCTCTTCGTCGGTGAGCTTCGCCTGACGGTCGGTCAGGCCGAGCGCGACGGCCTTTTCGCGGATCAACTTGACGTTGATGCCGCCGCCGTCGTCGGCGACCACCATCACGACTTCGGCACCGTCTCGGGTCAGGCTCACCGATATGCGCCCGACGTCCGGTTTGCCCAGTGCGGCGCGCTGCTCCGGCGGCTCAATGCCGTGCACGACCGCGTTGCGCAGCATGTGTTCGAGCGGCGCAACCATGCGTTCCAGCATCTGCCGATCGAGTTCCGCGGAGGCCCCCTGAACCACCAGTTCCGCGCGCTTGCCGGTATCGTTCGCAGCCTGGCGCACCAGACGCGTCAGGCGCTGCACATGACGCTGGAACGGCACCATGCGGGTGCGCATCAGGCTGTTCTGCAATTCAGTGATCACGCGCGCCTGCTGCACCAGTAGATTTTGAGCCTCGCGGGTCAAGGTCTCGAGCAATCCTTGAATGCTCGCGACATCGCCCGAGGTTTCGGCCAGCGCACGGGAAAACTGCTGCAGCGCCGAATATCGGTCGAGCTCGAGCGGATCGAAGTCGTCGCGGCGCGGGCCCTCGGCCTGGTGCCGGTTCAATACTTGCGCCTCGGTCTCCATCTCGAGGCCGCGCAGCTGCTCCTTGAGGCGCGTAACGGTGCGCGCCAGCTCCGCCAGATTGAAATCGATCGAGTTGACCTGCTGGTCGAGTCGCGCGCGAAAGATGCTCACCTCGCCGGCGTTGTTGAGCATGGTATCGAGCAGGTCGGCATCGACCCGCGCCATTTCGACCCGCTCCGCCGGCTGATTCTCGCGTCCCGGCAATACGGGTGCGCTGCTTAATTCGAGACTGGAGATCGAATCCTCGGAAATCGTGAGCGACACCGGCTCCTCCGGCGCGGCCGGCACCGGTTGCGGGGCCGATGGCGCGACAGCGGGGGTCGGCGCCGCAGCGGGAGCGGGCACGCGCGCAGCGGCCATCGGAACCGGCTCCTGCCGGGCCTTCCCCGAGCTCAATTCGCGAATCCGGCGCAGCAGCTCCGTGGCCCCCGCCGGCAGCTTGCCGGCGCTCACCAAATCGCGCATGCGCGCGAGTTCATCGAGACTCGCCTGCATGACCGCGTGCGCGTGGTCGTCGCCGGCCACCGCGCCCCCGTCGATTTGAATGACCAGGCTCTCCAGCTCATGGCTCAAATCGCCCATGGCGATAATTCCCGCCATGCGCGCGCCGCCCTTGAGGGTATGCAATTGGCGCTGCAGCTCGGCCACCCGCTGCTTGTCCTTGCGGTCGAGGTTCCAGGCAGTCAACGAGGCCTCTGCCGCCTCGAGCAGCTCGGTCGCCTCTTCACTGTAGATATTGGCGATTTCGTGATCGAACTCCTCCACGGCGGGAACCGGGGTCGCCTCCGCGGACGGTGTTTCAACGGCCGCCGGCACCGCAACCGCAGCCGGCGCATCGGCGATCGCGTCCGGCAGCTTGGGGACCAGCGCCGAGGCGCTGGTCTCGTTGGCTGCGCGCGCCAGATCCGCATCGAGCTCGGTTTCGAGCGCATGCAGCCGCGCCAGCAAGACCGGCTGCTCGGAAAAGAAAGCCGTGGATTCGTTGATGTGCGAGACGACGTTATCGATCGCGCGGACAGCATCGGCCAAGGTCGCGAGGCCCGTGTCCGATAGTCCGCGGCCGCTGTCGAACACTTTGCGCATGAAGTGATTGAGCGGCTCGGTAATGCGGGTGCCGTGGCGCGCCTCCGCCATCTTCGAACTGCCGCTCAGCGTATGGATGGCGCGGTACACGGACTCCGGCAGATCATGCGGTGCGGGCTGACCGGTGCGCTTGCGGACGTAGTCGCGAATCTCCGCCAGATGACTCGAGGTTTCCTTGCTGTAGATCTCGTGCAGTTGCGGATCCATGGCCGCCGGGCGCTCGCGCTCGGCGGTGCGATCCTCCGGTGCGAGCGCCGCGCCCAACTGCTCGGCCTCGCGTCCGTCGGCATAGGCGAAAGCGCGCGCCATGATCTCATCCAGCGCCAGCGCGTTTGGTCTGCCGGTTTCCAGCGTCTCCACCAACTGCGGCAGGGCGGCGACCGCGCTGCGCAGCAAGGTCATCATGCCCGGGGTTCTGGAGAGTGTTTTATCAATGATACGATTCAACAGATTCTCTATCGACCACGCGAATTCGGCGATCGGGCCCGCGCGGACCATTCGACCGCTGCCCTTCAACGTATGGACGCTGCGCCGCAACGACGCCAGCGAGTCGAACTCCATCGGATTTTGGTCCCACCGCGGGAAATTCCGCTGGATCGAGGCAATCTCCTCCTTGGCTTCCTCGATGAACAGCTCCAGGAACTGCGGATCGATCGCCGGCGCTCCGGGGCCCGCGACCAGCGGGATGGGCGCCTGCAAACCCTTGCTGCGATCCAAGGCAATCGTGGCCTGTTGATCGAGCTTGACGGTCTTCGCGACCTCCTCGGCCGTGAGCTCCACGTTCGGCACCCGCGACGGAGCCTGCTCGGCGAGCGCCTTGACGCATATTTCGGCGTTATCGAGCATGTACCAGGGATCGGCCCGGCCGCTCTGAAGCGTCTCCATGTAGTACTCGATGCTGACGATAGCGTCCGCGATGCGCTCCAGGCGCAGTGCGTCCGGCGCGGGCGCGCCGGGTTCAATGAGCTTGCGCACCTCTCCGCCAATCGCATCCATCAATTCAACCGCTCTGCCCTTGCCCAGCATCAGCAATCCGGCGGTGATGCCGCGCAGCAGCTGCGGCACGTTGTCGAGGCCCTGCGGCGCCAGATCCGAGGGCTTCTGCACGGCGATCGAAACCGCTTCCTTGATGCGCGCCAGATTGACGATGCATTCTCGGAGCACGGCCTCGCTGACCTGGCGGAAATCGAAATCCTGATCGGAAGCCGGCTCGGCCGACGCGGCAGCAGCCGTGTTCGGCAGAATGAGACGCAACAGCTGATCGTCGAGATTGTCCTCGACCGACAGCAGGACACCGGCCACCTTGATCAGCGAGGCCTCGGGCGGATTCCTGCCGTCGCTCAACAACGCCGATAATTCGGCGATTTCCTGTTGTACGCGCTGCCGCAGCTCCCCAAGCCCGAGCACGCCCAGGGTGTCGCTGATCTTCTTCAGCAATTCGAGTTGCGGTGCGAGCTCTTCGTTGCGGCCGCCGCCGCGGCGCACGAAGATATCGAGGACGTCCTTGACCTTGGACAAATCCTCCTTGATGGCGGCGGCGACCGTGCGCATCAATTTGGCGCTGGGCGCCGACAGGCTCTCGCGCTCCTGGTCGATCGAATCGTCGACCGGCAACATCTCGGACAATTTGAACGAGGCGCGGACCGCCGCGATGCGTCCGCCGCCGGTGGTGGCGCGTGCCACGTAGTACAGCAGGTTGTTCAGCAGGTCGACCGGCGGCTTTTCGCAATAGCGGGCCTCGCCGAGCTCGTACAGGACCTTGATTTGCCGGTCCGCCTGCCCGAGCAGTCGCTTCAATGTGGCGCTGCCTTCGAGGCCGTTGGCGCGCAGCGCCTCGAGAATCGCACCGACGACCCACCACAGCTGAAAGACCGGTTGAGTGGTGGCGACCTGTTCGAGCTTCTCGGCAATCTTCGCCAGGATTTCAAGATTCTGGACCGCGCGCTCGCCGCGAATGTATCCCAGCAAACCCACTTGAAACCGGGGCCGCAGTCTTCTGGCCCACCGGGTCACCGCGATCACCTGTTCGTCTTGCTGCTGCGGTTGCGGTTGGGCCGGCTGATCGGACTTCAGGTTCAGCAGCAGCAACGTCCCCTCGGACAACAACGGACTGCCGCGTACGGAGCGCAGGTCATTGAGCAGCGGCAGCAGCACCAAGGCCAGGTCGCGGCCGCCCGAGAGCACTCTTTCCAGGTAGGTCGGCAGCTGCACCATGGCGCGCATCAGCGCGTCGAGTCCGTCGCCGTGACGCTTTTGATCGCTTCCGGCGCCGCGCAAATACCGGGTGACGTGCTCCATCTCCTCGGCGAGCAAAGCCGCACCGTAGACCTCCACCAAACGCAATGCTCCGTACACCGAATGCAGCTGCTCGGCGCATTTTTCGAGGAATGTCGACTGGTCGGGCCGTTCCGCATACGCCTCGAGCGACGCGCGGGCCTCGTTTAAGGTCGCCGTCAATTCCTTGGCGACGATGTGCAATGTTTGAGAGCTGATGTCGGTCATCGAAATCGTTGACTTGCGCCGCTAAGCGCCGGCGCCGCTCGCCTTGCGCAGCGGTGCGGTCTTGCCCGCTTTGACCGGTTCCGTGAGCGCCGGCACGCCGCCGCCGGCGTTCTTGCCGCCGCTGCCCGCACCGCCGGCAGGGCCGCCCGCGGGACTCTTCGTCACGGTCGCAGCGACGGCGGCGGCGCCCACGGCGGCGGTTCCCACGGAAGTCGTACCGCCGCCGTAGTCCGGAAGGCGAAATCCCGCCACCGACTTGCGCAACTGCTCCGACAGCGCCGCCAGCTTGGCAATCGATGTGGAGGTCGCGGTCGATCCCTCGGCCGTCTGCGTTGAAATCTCGCGAACGACCTGCATGTTCTTTGAAATATCCCCCGAGGCCGACGCCTGCTGACGGGCGCTCGCCGAAATGTTCTGCACCAAGCTCGCGATCTGATTCGAGACCTGCTCGATCTCCTCGAGCGCGGCGCCGGCGTTTTCCGCCAGCAGGGCGCCCCCGACCACGTCCGTGGTGCTGCGCTCCATCGACACGACCGCTTCATTGGTGTCCGTCTGGATGGTGCGCACCAGAACCTCTATTTGCTTGGTCGCATTCGCCGCGCGCTCGGCAAGACGTTGCACTTCGTCCGCCACGACCGCGAAACCGCGCCCCGCTTCACCGGCCATCGACGCCTGAATCGAGGCGTTCAGCGCGAGAATGTTCGTCTGCTCGGCGATATCGTTGATCAGTTCGACGATGTTGCCGATTTCCTGAGAGCTCTCACCGAGCCGCTTGATTCGCTTGCTGGTCTCCTGAATGGTTTCGCGAATGGCGTTCATGCCGTCGATGGTGCGCCGCACCGCATCGCCGCCCTTGTGAGCGACGTCGACCGAATGTCTGGCAACGTCCGCGCAGCGCTCGGAATTGCCCGACACCTCCTCGATGGAGGCCGCCATATCCGCCATCGACTGGCTGGCCGCGCCGATTTGCCGGGATTGCGCACCGCTGGCCTTGACCATGTGCGCCGCCGCCGCCTGCGTCTGCTTGGCGGCGCCGTCCAATTGGATCGCGCTTTCGTTGATGGTCGTGACCAGCTCGCGCAGCGCCTCGATGGCGTAGTTGATCGAGTCGGCAATGGCGCCCGTGATGTCCTCGGTGACGGTCGCCTGAACCGTCAAATCGCCGTCCGCCAGACTCGACAGCTCATCCAGCAGGCGCATGATGGCCTCCTGGTTGCGATCGTTCTCGCGCACGCGCAATTCAGTGGTGCGCCGCGCATTTGCCGATTTGAGAAACAACCACGCGAAGACGCCGAGCAGCACGGCGGCTGCGCCTAGGAGCGCCAGAATCGGAGGTTTGTAGCTCGCCTGCGATTCGGACGCGGATGGCGCAGCGGCGATTTGCGCCGCCATCGCGCTGGCGAGCCCCGGCAGGGATCGTGCCGCCGTCTGCGCCTTGGACAAGAGTTCGGCCGCTCCGATGGCCTTGCGCACGCTCGCTCCGAACTGCTGATTGCGCTGTACCACGGTCTTCAACCGCAGCTCCGCGTCGGCGCCGCTGACGCGGGACAGCGCCAGGCCGGACTCCTCTCCGGATAGGCCCCGCATCACCTGATTCAAGAATTCCAGGCTGTCCGCGAGTCGCCGCGCGGTCGGCGCCGCATCGCTCACGCCCAACACCAAGCCGTTCAGCTCCTGTTGGATGCGCTGTATGGAAAGTTCGAAGCGCTCCAAATGACGGCTCATGCCATCGAGCTTCTGCACGCCGACCGCACTCGCGAGATCGCCGAGATCCGACAGCAGCTTCGGCGCCAACTCCCGCGTCTCCTGATTGGCGGCCTGAATGGTTTGCACCGCAGTCCGCGCATCGGAAACGGCGCTTACCGCGTCGGCCAACTTGCCAAGCGAGGCGTCGAGCGCGCCGTCGCGGCGCGGCGCGGCGCCGCTCGCGGTCAAGCTCTTGAGGCGCGCCACGCTCGTGCCCAGCTCGTCGAAATCCTTCCCTTCTCCGCGCAGCGCGTTCTGAGCCTCGATCGGAATGCGCTCGATCAGAAGTCGCAGCTGATCGGCGGAAGCCGCCTGCGGAGCCGCGCCTCTCGTCAGCAGGGTGAGCACCGCGGCGCCGGCGAGACATGCCACGATCAGCGCCAGCAATGCCGGCAGGAGATGGGACTTGGAAGCGGTGTTTCGCGTGCTCATAGGGGGTGATCCGGCGGCGCTCAACTCGCGGCCTGCAAATAGCTTTGACTCTCGACCAGATTCTTCAAATTCAGCACCGGCCACACTTCCCCGCCGCGGCGAAACGCTCCCGCCAGATAGGCTTCGCAGCGAATCATCGTGGGCGGCGCCTCCGCATTGAATTCAGGCTCCGCGAAGCGCCGGAACCCCAATACTTCATCGACAATGAGCCCCGCCGGGATCTCCCGGTGATTGACCACCACCACGCGCGTATTGCGCTGAGGCGTGGTCGCGCCGCTGCCGAGAAATTGCCGCAGGTCAATCATAGGCAACAGCATACCGCGCACATTGGCGAGCCCCTTGACCCAGCTCTTGGCTCCCGGGATCCGCGTGATCACGGCGGGGTAGCCCAACACCTCGCGGGTCTCCTCGCGCGCGGCCAGGAAAGTCTCCCCGCCCATGCGAAAAGCCACCCCGACCCATTCGCGGCCTGCGGCCGCGTCCGGCGCGGCGGCGGCGGCGACCGTGCGGCTGCGCTTTTCGAGTTCCTTGAGCAGTTCGAACGGGCGATCACGCAAGTTGCGCAGGCTATTGTCGCTCCCGCTCATCGTACTGGTCATACGGCCAGCGCAGCCTGTGCCTTCTCGACCAGAACCTGCGCCGACACCGGCTTGACCAGATAGTCCACCGCCCCCTGGCGCAAACCCCAGACGCGATCCGTCTCCTGGCCCTTGGTGGTCACCATGATGATCGGAATCAGCCGGGTTTCCGGGTCGTTGTTCAGCGCCCGCGTCGCCTGATAGCCGTTGACGCCGGGCATGACGATGTCCATGAAGATGAGATCCGGCTTCATGGCCTTCGCCTTGCGAATGCCCTCTTCGCCGTTTTCGGCCGCCGCCGTCCTGAAGCCGTGCTTTTCCAGGGCCTTTTGCATGACGAACACTTCGGTGGGTGAATCGTCGACAATAAGAATCAGTGCCATTCTTGGATTCTCCGTCATTTGGCGACGTGTGCTTCGATGGCGCCCAGTAATTCGTCCTTGGTGAACGGTTTGGTCAAATAGTGCTCGGAACCCACGATGCGGCCGCGGGCCCGGTCGAACAAGCCGTCCTTGCTCGACAGCATGATGACCGGGATCTGCTTGAAGACCTTGTTGTGTTTGATCAGGGAACAGGTCTGGTAACCGTCGAGGCGCGGCATCATGATATCCACGAACACGATGTCGGGCTGGTGGTCGGCGATCTTGGAAAGGGCATCGAAGCCGTCCACCGCGGTGAACACTTCGCAGCCTTCCTTGGTCAAGAGGGTCTCGGCGGTGCGGCGGATCGTTTTGCTGTCGTCGATCACGAGAACCTTGAGGCCCGCGAGTTTCGGCTTGCCGTTGGTGATCATGCTCTCCATGGAACGGACCTTGAAGGACTTAAAGCTACTTGGCGTAGGTGCTGGAATCTTGTGGCTTTTTAACATATCCGGGGCCCGCAAGCCACGGTATGAGGCCGACATTTCGCGGTAATGGAGGGTAAACAACGGTGGCATGGTTCACAGTTTTCGGAACACGACCGATGCGGCGAGCGCGTCGGCGTGCGTTAGACTTGAGCTGCTACCTTGGCCGTCCGATATCTTCAGGGGAATAGCATGTCTTCCGGTGTGCGTCTGGTCGTGATCATGGACCCCATTGAGGCCATCAATCCGCTGAAGGACAGCACGTTGGCGATCCTGCTCGCGGCCCAGGCGAGCGGCTGGCAGTTGTTCTATGCCGAGATGAAGGACCTGTGGCTGCGCGACGGCGTCGCCTGGGGCCGCCTCGCCCCGCTCAAGGTGTTCGAGGATCCGCAAAGGTGGTCGGTTCGCGGCGCCGGCGTCGCCGCCGCGCTGGGCGAGTACGACGTCATACTGATGCGCAAGGATCCGCCGTTCGACACCGAATACATCTACTGCACCTACATCCTGGACCGCGCTCGCGATCAGGGCGCGCTCGTCTGCAACGGTCCGCAGGGCCTGCGCGACATGAACGAGAAGGTCTACACCGCCTGGTTTCCGGAATGCTGCGCGCCGACCCTGATCACCCGCGACATGGACGACATGAGCGAGTTCCTGAAGGAGCACGGCAAAGCGGTGTGCAAGCCCCTGCACGGCATGGGCGGGAGATCCATCTTCGTCTTGGAGCAGGGCGACAAGAATCGCAATGTGGTGTTCGAGACATTGACCGACTACGGGCAGCGCTACGCCATAGTGCAGCGCTACCTGCCTGAGATCGTGACCGAAGGCGATTGCCGGGTGATCGTCATCGACGGCGAGCCGGTTCCCTTCGCGCTCAAGCGCGTACCCGACGCGGCGGACCACCGCGGCAATCTCGCGGCCGGGGCCCGCGCCGAGAGCCGCCCGGTCAACGAGCGCGACCGGTGGCTTTGCTCGATCATCGGCCCGAAGCTGCGCGCGGCGGGAATGATCTTCGTCGGATTGGACGTGATAGGCGACTACGTCACCGAAATTAACGTCACCAGTCCCACCGGCATCCGCGAACTGAACAAGAAGCATGGCATCGACGTCGGCGCAACGCTGGTGCAGGCCATCGCCCGCAAGCTAAACGCCGCGTGAACACCAATACCCTTCAAGTCGGGCTGCCGCCGGCAAACGACCGGATGCTGACCACCTGTTTCCTGGCGGCCCTGCTTCACGGCATCGTGATCCTAGGCGTCACGTTCAGCTCGCCGTATGGCGATGCGAACGGAGGCGACGGGGCCGCTTTGGAGGTGGTCCTGGTCAACGATCAAGCGCCGAGCGCCAAGGAAAACAAGAACGCGCAGTACCTCTCCCAGAGAACCCAGCTCGGGTCCGGGAACACCACCAAGCGCGAGCGCACACGGATACCGAAATCCTCGCCGATGCCGGTGGAAAGAGCCGGTATTCCGAACGGTGATGGAGTTGCGGCCGCGCAATCGGCACGAGATGTCGGCGACGACGCGCTGGTGGCGACGCGCATGGCGTCCGCGACCATTATGTACTTCGCGGGGCCGAACTCCGCCGCCGAGCCCTCTGCATTACCGCTGCTGCTGGAAAAGCGTCCGGATTTGGGCATGGCGCCGAACGATGACGGGGTGGAATTGCGCATGCGCGGCTCGGCGAAGCAGCAGCTGTGGATTGCCGCGGACACCCGGGAATCGGACGTTGCCGTTTACCTGGACAGCTGGCGCCGCAAAATCGAGCGGGTCGGAACTGTGAACTTCCCGGATGTCGCGCGGCGCGAGAAGCTCTCGGGAACGCCCGTGATCGAGGTGACGATCGGCGCCGACGGCAGACTGGTGCAATCCGTGCTCCGCCGCAGCAGCGGCCACCCCGAGCTCGACGAAGCGGCCATGCGGATTTTGAAGCTCGCCGCCCCCTACGACCGGTTTCCAGGCGCTCTCGGCGCGGCGCACGATCAGATCCGCATCGCCTACGAGTGGCAATTCCTGGGTGGTGCGGCACAGGGCTCCAGCGTATTTTATTCGGACTCGGACAGTCCTGGCGGCACGCCTTGAATCCGCACTAAAATTCGCCGATGGGTGGCATATGAGCGAGTCGGATTATCTGACCAACCAATTGCTGATCGCCATGCCCACGATGGGGGATCCGAATTTTTCCCAGACCGTGACGCTGGTTTGCGATCACAGCGCGCGCGGCGCCCTCGGGTTGATCCTCAACAAGCCTCTGCCCATGCGCATGGGCGAAATCTTCGAACAAATGGAAATTGAGCTGCCCGGGGGGGGGGCACTGCGCGAACGTCACGTGCTGCGCGGCGGTCCGATACAGACCGATCGCGGCTTTGTCGTACACGCGGCCGGCGGTGAATGGGACTCGACGCTCAAGGTGTCCGACCTCATCCACGTCACCACTTCGCGGGACATTTTGGATGCCATGGCCCGCGGCGAGGGCCCCGCGCAGGCCGTGGTGGCGCTGGGCTATGCGGGCTGGGACGGCGGCCAGCTGGAGGATGAGATCCGCGCCAACGCCTGGCTCAGCGCGCCGGTCGATTCAGGAATCATCTTCGACGTGCCGTTCGAGTCCCGCTGGCTCGCTGCGGGGCGCCTGCTCGGCGTCGAACTCCCGCGCATCAGTCCGATCAGCGGCAATGCCTGAACGCGCCGCGCCTGCGGCTCCCCCGGCGGCGGTTGCCGCGGCGGCCAACGCGACCGCGCCCGGCCTCATCCTCGCGTTCGATTACGGACAGCGGCGGATCGGCGTCGCCTGCGGAGATACGGTGAGCCGCACTGCCGCCCCGCTCACCACGGTGTCGGCGGGTGGCGCGGGAGCGCACTGGGCGGCCATCGATACCCTGGTGCGCGACTGGAAGCCGGCTATCGTGGTGGTCGGCCTGCCGTATAATATCGACGGTTCCGAGAGCGCAACGACGGTCGCGGCGCGCGGCTTCGCGGGCGAGCTCGCCAAGCGCTACGGCTTGCCGGTTCGGCTGGTCGACGAGCGTTACTCGTCGCTCGAGGCCGGGACGCGGCTCAGGGCGTCGCGCGAGTCGGGTCTTCGCAAGCGGCGAGTTGCAAAGTCGGATATCGACGCGGCGGCCGCGTGCATCGTCTTGGAGCGGTGGTTTACGGAAAAAACATGAGGCGCACATGCGTTCACAAACTGACAGCGCCGGGGGCCTGCGCCACCTCATTACTCTCGATGGCCTGACACGCGAGGCGCTCACGGCGATTCTCGACCGCGCCGAGACCTATCGCCGGTTCCCCGGGCAGCCCGCCTATGAAGGACGGGAACTCGCCGGCATGACGCTCGCCAATTTGTTCTTCGAGCCGAGCACGCGCACCCGCGCTTCGTTCGATCTCGCCAGCCGCCGCCTGGGCGCGCACGTCCTGAACTTGGAGCTTCACAGCAGCTCGCGCGCCAAGGGTGAAACCATGCTGGACACCATCTACACGCTCGAAGCGATGAATACCGATATTTTCGTGATACGCGATTCGGAGGCCGGAATGCCGGAATTCATCCTGGATCACCTCGCCCCGCATGTGTCGGTCATCAGCGCAGGCGAGGCCCACCTGTCCCACCCGACTCAAGGACTGCTCGATGCCCTGACCATCAGAACCCACCATCGGCGTTTTGCGGGGCTCAAAGTGGCGATCGTCGGCGATATCCTGCATTCGCGGGTTGCCCGCTCGACCGCTTGCGCGTTGCGGACCCTCGGGGCGGGTGAACTGCACCTGGTGGCGCCACAGGCCCTTTTGCCGTCGGAGGATGAATTCCAAGGCGCACTGCGCTTCACGCGCATCGAGGACGGCATCGCGGGGGTCGACGTGGTGATGATGCTGCGCATCCAGAAGGAGCGCTCGCCTTCGGCGCCGGCGCTCGACGAAGCCGCATATTTCCGCGATTTCGGCTTGGACGCGCGGCGCCTGAAGCTTGCATCGCCCAACGTGATGGTCATGCACCCGGGACCGATGAACCGCGGCGTGGAAATTTCATCGGAAGTGGCCGACGGTCCACGTTCGGTAATCCGGGAGCAGGTCAACAACGGCGTCGCCGTACGCATGGCGGTGCTCGCCTCGATTGCCGCGACTCTGACCCGGCACCGCCGGCCCTTGTAGCCCGCCCCTGCGGCGGCCGGCTAGCTCAACCGCATCAGCGCCTGTCCCATGCGGATGCGGCCGCCCTCAAATACCTCGCGACACGGTGAAGTGCCGCGCGGCGCGAGCATGATGATGGTCGAGCCGTGCTCGAACCAGCCCATCTCCTCGCCCCTGCGCAACTCTGCATCGCAAGGAATGAGGTTTGAGCCGCTATAGCGAAGGTGCAGCCGCACGTCGATGAATTTGAGGCGGATGCTTGCCACCAGAATGGCCGCAACCGGCACCAGCGTGAGCAGCGCACCCGTCGGGAGCCGGCAGCGGATGACGGCGCGCTCGTTCTTGCAGAACAGTTGCTCGATGCGCCGCAGCGCGATGGGGTTGACGTTCCAGGTGTCGCCCGCGATGTAATTCACCTGTTCCACCCGGCAATCGTAGGGCGCATGAAAACGGTGGTACATGCTCGAGGTGAGCCGCAGCGTGACGAACTGCCCGCCGCGGTAGTAGCGCGCCAGCGCGTCGTCCTCGAGTAGATCTGACACCTCGTAAGTGAACCCCTTGGCTTGCAGTGCCGAACCGGCTTCCACCCGTCCGCAAGCGCCGACTATCGCATCGCAAGGGCTCGCCAACAGGGCGGGATCGGGCTCGATCGGCCGCGCACCGACCTTCAGTTCGCGCGTGAAACATTCATGCAGGCTCTTGAACCGAGATTGCTTGGCGTCGCGCAAATCGAGGTCGGAGAACATCCGCCACAGGTACATGCAGACCGCGAACACCCACGGATGCTCGATGCGGCTCAACCAGCCCACGAACTGGGTGAGCCAGCGGCGCGGCAGGCAATTGGTGAGCAGGAAATTGATGTCTTCCTGCTGCACGATTTGCCCGATCAGAGAGCGCGCGGTCATCTTAATGTCATTCGACTGCAATAAGGTTCCGAGCCCAGGGAAATTCGTGATCAAAACGCTCATTCTCATTGTGTTGGGTGCGGGTACGCTCGGAGCGCTGCTGCACAAATTGCGGTTGAGGCTGCAGCTGTCGCGCGCCAAGCACCGCTCGCTTACGGGACATGCGCGCATGGCGCGCCAATTCGCCAGGCTGGTGCCGTTCTACGAATACGACGAAGACAGGTTTTTTCGGGTCGACGGGGCGCCCGACGGCATCGCAGCGGCGCGCCGCGCCGGCTTCATGCGCCTGGCTGCGGCATTCGCCGAATGCAACAAAAACAGCGTCGCATTGACAGACGCCGTCATCGACGGCATCTCCGACCTGCAATTCACCTCGCGTTACCGCGTTCCGTTCCAGTTCAGCGGTTTCGTGCGCCGACATCTCAAGATCGGCGCGTTTGTGGAATCCTCGTCCGGGGTCTCGATCACGGATCTCGACGGCATTCGCCGCCACGACCTGACCGGCTCGTACGGCGTGAACGTATTCGGCTACGACTTTTACAAGGATTGCATTGCGCGAGGCAGCGAGCGTGTCCGCGAGCTCGGACCGGTGTTGGGCGCCTACCATCCGGTGACCGCCTACAACGTGCGCCGCCTGCTGGAAGTCTCCGGTCTGGACGAGGTGTCCTTCCACATGTCGGGAACCGAGGCGGTGATGCAGGCCGTGCGGCTGGCCCGTTATCACACGCGCCGCAGCCACCTGGTGCGCTTCTGCGGCGCCTATCACGGTTGGTGGGGCGACGTGCAGCCCGGGGTCGGCAATCCGCTCGCTGCGCGCGACACCTATACGCTGAAGGACATGGACGACGCCTCCATACGGGTGCTCGAGTGCCGACGCGATATCGCCTGCGTGTTGGTCAATCCGCTGCAGGCGCTGCACCCGAATATCAGCGCGCCAGGCGACTCGACTCTGATCGACAGCGGGCGCAGCGCCGGCTTCGAGCGCGCCGCGTACGGCGAATGGCTGCGCAAATTGCGCGCAGTGTGCAGCGAGCGCGGTATCGTGCTGATCTTCGACGAGGTCTTCGTGGGCTTCCGGCTCGCCGCGGGAGGGGCGCAGGAATACTTCGGCGTGCGCGCCGACATGGTCACCTACGGCAAGACGGTGGCC
>Ga0209048_10001290_pt1 | contig 25984 bp, 22 predicted proteins | sample FrelakmetCRP12CR_FD_187146 | JGI IMG/M metagenome (GOLD analysis project Ga0209048, IMG submission 187146) | Freshwater lake sediment microbial communities from the University of Notre Dame, USA, for methane emissions studies - CRP12 CR (SPAdes)... | ecosystem: Environmental > Aquatic >... | reverse complement strand
CCTGAAGGACGCGGACATGGTGATCGAGGCGGTGTTCGAGGACATCGCCGTCAAGGAGCAGGTGTTCAAGGCGCTCGACGCGGTGATGAAGCCGGGCGCGATCCTCGCCACCAACACCTCGACACTCGACGTGAACAAGATCGCCGCATTCACGAAGCGCCCGCAGGACGTGATCGGTACGCACTTCTTCAGCCCGGCCAACGTGATGAAGCTGCTCGAAGTTGTGCGCGGCGAGAAGACCGCGAAGGACGTTCTCGCGACCGTCATGCAGCTCGGCAAGAAGATCAAGAAGACCTGCGTCGTCTCCGGCGTCTGCGACGGCTTCATCGGCAACCGGATGATCGAGCAGTACTCGCGCCAGGCCGGCTTCCTGCTCGAAGAAGGCTGCACGCCTCAGCAGGTCGACAAGGCGGTCGAGAAGTTCGGCTTCGCGATGGGGCCGTTCCGCATGGGCGACTTGGCCGGCAACGACGTCGGCTGGTACATCCGCAAGCGCCGCTACCTCGAGAAGCCGAACCTGCGCTACAGCAAGACGGCCGACCTGTTGTGCGAGATGGGACGCTACGGCCAGAAGACCGGCGCCGGCTGGTACGACTACGTGCCGGGCAAGCGCGACGCGATTCCTTCCAAGCTCGTCACCGACATGATCGAGAAGCACCGGCTCGCCCTCGGCATCGCGCCGCGCAAGATCAGCGACGACGAGATCGTTCACCGCCTCGTCTACGCGCTGGTCAACGAAGGTGCGAAGATCGTCGAAGAGGGCATCGCGCTGCGCGCATCGGATGTCGACATGATCTACCTGACGGGCTACGGTTTCCCGCTATTCCGCGGCGGCCCGATGTGCTACGCCGACACGGTGGGCCTGTACAACGTCGTGCAGACGATGAAGCGCTTCGCTGCGAACCCGCACGACGACGCCAGCTTCTGGGAACCGGCCCCGCTGCTGAAGAAACTGGTCGCCGAAGGCAAGACGCTGACCTGAGATGGGCATGATCAAACGTGCCCTCATCGGGCTGTTCGCGCTCGTCGCGCTGCTTGTGCTAGCGGTGGCCGTCAACACCTGGCGCCAGGGCTCGCGCCAGGTCGATGTGCCACCGTTGGCGCCGGTCGCCGTCGACGAGAAGGCTGCCGGCGAGTCGCTCGCGGTGGCCGTTCGGGCCAAGACGGTTTCCTCTGCGACCGATGCGGCGCTCAACGCCGACCAGTTTGAGGCGCTGCGCGCGCATCTCGAGAAGCACTACCCGAAGCTGCATGCGGTGCTCAAGCGTGAAGTCGTGGCCGGGCTGAGCCTGCTCTACACCTGGCCCGGCAGCGACCCGAGCCTGAAGCCGATCCTGCTGATGGCGCACCAGGACGTCGTGCCCGTCGCGCCCGGCACCGAGGGTGACTGGCAGGCCGAGCCCTTCGCCGGCACGATCAGGGACGGCTTCGTCTGGGGCCGCGGCGCGTGGGACGACAAGGCGAACTTGATCTCGCAGATGGAAGCGATCGAGATGCTCGTCGCCTCGGGCTTCAAGCCGAAGCGAACTGTCTACCTCGCGTTCGGCGCCGACGAGGAGGTGGGCGGCTTGCGCGGCGCGAAGGCGATCGCAGCGCTGCTCGCCGAGCGCAAGGTGAAGCTCGATTTCGTGATCGACGAAGGCCTGCTGATCACCGAGGGTGTGCTGCCGGGTCTGAAGCCGCCGGCAGCCATCGTGGGCATCGCCGAGAAGGGCTACATGTCGGTCGCTCTTCGCACGTCGGCGACACCTGGCCATTCGTCGATGCCGCCGCCAACGGGGACGAGCGCGATCGCGATGATGAGCGCGGCGCTGAACCGGCTCGAGGACGACCAGTTCCCGCCGCGAATCCAGGGCGTGGCGCGCGAGATGTTCGAGACCGTCGCGCCCGAGATGAGCGGCTTCAATCGCATGGCGCTGTCCAACCTGTGGCTGTTCGGGGCTATCGTTCGCAAGCAGCTCGAGGCCGGCGCCAGCACCGCCGCGATGCTGCACACGACGACCGCGCTGACGATCGTCGATGCCGGGAACAAGGAGAACGTGCTCCCGGGAACCGCCGAGGCGACGGTCAATTTCCGACTGCTGCCGGGCGACAGCCGGGCGAGCGTGATGGCGCACGTGAAGCAGGCCGTCGCGAACCAGCGCGTCGAGCTGAGCGTGCTGCCCGGCGCCACCGAACCGTCGAAAGTGGCGCTGACCGACAGCGCCTCGTACCGGCTTATCGAGCGTACCGTGCGCGAGCTCTTTCCCGGAACGGTCGTCGCCCCGGGTCTGATGATCGGCGGCACCGATTCGCAGCATTACGAGAACGTCGCCGACCACATCTACAAGTTCTCACCCGTGCGCGCCAGGCCCGAAGACCTGCCGCGCTTTCACGGCACGAACGAGCGCATTTCGAGCGCCAACCTGGCCGAGCTGATCCGCTTCTACCACCGGCTTGTGCAACAGGCCGCGCAATGAACCTTTCCTGATCCTTCTCCCCGAGGAGTGTTGCCATGAGCCAAGCCGTCATCGTTTCCACCGCCCGCACCCCGCTCGCCAAGAGCTGGAAGGGCGCCTTCAACATGACGCACGGCGCGGATCTGGGCGGCCACGCCGTGAAGGCCGCCGTCGAGCGCGCCGGCATCGAAGGCGCGCTGGTCGACGACGTGCTGATGGGATGCGCCACGCCAGAAGGCGCGACCGGCGCCAACATCGCGCGCCAGATCGCGCTGCGCGCCGGGTTGCCGATCACCACCAGCGGCATGACCGTCAACCGCTTCTGCTCGAGCGGCCTGCAGACGATCGCGCTGGCCGCGCAGCGCATCATCGCCGGCGAGGGTGAGGTGTATGTCGCAGGCGGCGTCGAGAGCATCTCCTGCGTGCAGAACGAATCCAACCGCCACATGATCGCCGACCCCTGGCTCGTCGAGCACAAGCCCGAGATCTACTGGCCCATGCTGCAGACCGCCGAGCAGGTGGCCAAGCGCTACAAGATCGACCGCGAGCGCATGGACCGCTACGGCGCGGCGAGCCAGCAAAAGGCCACCGCAGCGCTCGAAGCCGGCAAGTTCAAGGACGAGATCGCGACGATCACCGTGACCGCCGGCGTCGCCGACCCGGTGATGGGGCTGCGCACGAAGGAAGTGACGGTCTCGAACGACGAGGGCATCCGCGCCGGCACGACCTACGAAGGCATCTGCGGCATCAAGCCGGCGATTCCCGGCGGCGTGATCGCTGCCGGCAACGCCAGCCAGTTCAGCGACGGCGCCGGGGCCTGCGTGCTGATGCACGAGAAGCTCGCCGAGCAGAAGGGCCTGAAGCCGCTTGGCCGCTTCCTCGGCTTCGCGGTGGCCGGCTGCGAGCCCGACGAGATGGGCATCGGCCCGGTGTTCGCGGTGCCAAAGGTCCTGAAGCGCCTGGGCCTCAGGGTGGCCGACATCGACCTGTGGGAATTGAACGAGGCATTCGCGGTGCAGGTGCTGTATTGCGCCGACACGCTCGGCATCCCGATGGACCGGCTCAACGTGAATGGCGGCGCGATCGCCGTCGGCCACCCCTACGGCGTGAGCGGCCAGCGCCTCACCGGCCACGCGCTGATCGAAGGCAAGCGCCGCGGGGCGAAGCGCGTCGTCGTGACGATGTGCATCGGTGGCGGGATGGGCGCGGCGGGTGTGTTCGAGGTGCTGTGACGGCCCGAAGTCCCAGGTACGCCTGACTTCCTTCCGCGCCCGACGCGCGCCGCGGCCGCGCCGCCACACGACGACCGGGGTGGCGAGCACCTGAAATCTCTCCTGAGGTCGACCATGCGACGCACACTCGATTTCCTGCTTCACGACTGGCTCGCCGTCGAGACGCTCGCGCAGCGGCCGCGCTTTGCCGATCACTCGCGCGAAACCTTCGACGCGGTGCTGGACATGTGCCAGAAGCTGGCGGCCGAGAAGTTCGTGCCGTTCAACCGCCTGGCCGACACCGAGGAGCCCTGGTTCGACGGCGACAAGGTCCACCTGCCCGAGGCCAGCCACGCCGCCGCGCGCGCCTATGCCGAGTCGGGCATGCTCGCCGCGGCGCAGGACTACGACATCGGCGGCATGCAGTTGCCCTGCGTGGTCGAGATGGCCGCCAACGCGTTCTTCGCGAAGGGCGGCATCGGCGTCGGCGGCAGCGCGATGCTGACCAGCGGCAACGCGAACCTGTTGATGGTGCACGGCACCGAGGTGCAGAAGACGGTCTTCGCGAGGAACGAGTTCGACGGGCGCTTCGCGGGAACGATGTGCCTGTCCGAGCCGCAGGCCGGATCGAGCCTGTCGGACGTCGCCACCCGCGCGGTGCCCGACGGCGACGACTTCGCGGGCGATCCGCTGGGCGCGCGTTACCGCCTGCGCGGCAACAAGATGTGGATCTCGAGCGGCGATCACGAACTCACCGAGAACATCGTCCACCTCGTACTCGCCAAGATTCCAGGGCCCGACGGCAAGCCGATCGCGGGCACGAAGGGAATCTCGCTCTTCATCGTGCCGAAGAAGCTGGTCGACACGCAAGGCCGGCTCACCGGCGAACGCAACGACGTCGCACTCGCCGGCCTGAACCACAAGCTCGGCTACCGCGGGATTCCGAACACGCTGTTGAACTTCGGCGAGGGCAAGCACCCGGTGCGCGGAGCGCCCGGTGCGATCGGCTACCTCGTCGGCCAGCCGGGCGACGGCCTGCGCTGCATGTTCCACATGATGAACGAGGCGCGGATCGCCGTCGGGCTGGGCGCGGCGATGCTGGGCCTTGCCGGCTATGAGGCGAGCCTGGTCTACGCGAAGGAGCGCGCGCAGGGCCGCGCTGTCGGCGTTGGCGGCAAGGATCCGGCGCAACCGCAGATCCCGATCATTCGCCATGCCGACATCAAGCGCATGCTGCTGGCGCAGAAGAGCTACTGCGAAGGCGCGCTGGCGCTCGAGCTGTACTGCGCGCGGCTGGTCGATGAATTGCACACCGGTGAAGCGGGGTCGGCGCAGCAGGCCGGACTGCTGCTCGAGATGCTGACGCCGATCGCCAAGAGCTGGCCCAGCGAATGGTGCCTCGAGGCCAACAGCCTCGCGATCCAGGTGCTCGGCGGCTATGGCTACACGCGTGACTTCCCGGTCGAGCAGTACTGGCGCGACAACCGCCTGAACATGATCCACGAGGGCACGCACGGCATCCAGGCGCTGGACCTGCTCGGTCGCAAGGTGGTCATGCAGGGCGGGCAAGGCCTGCGACTGCTCGCCGGCCGGATCCTCGGGACGGTCGAGCGCGCAGCGTCGGTGCCCGAGCTGGCCGAACATGCACAGGCGCTTCGTGCTGCGGTGGCCGAGGTCGAGCGAGCAACGCAGTCCGCGTGGGCCGGCGGCGAGCCCGCCGAGGCGCTCGCCAATGCCACTCCCTACCTGCAGGCCTTCGGGCACATGGTGCTGGCCTGGATCTGGCTCGATGTCGCGCTTTGCGCGCAGGCAGGCCTAGAGAGTGACAGCGACACGGCACTGCTGCGCGGCAAGCTGGCGGCGTGCCGGTACTTCTTCCACTACGAACTGCCGCGCATCGGCGCCTGGCTGAAGGTCGTCGAGACGCGAGACGACACCTGCCGGACGATGGCCGAGGAGTGGTTCTGACGAAGCGGGGCCACGTCATCGATCAACCCTTCAACTGAAAGTAACTGCCATGAGCACACCCGTCCACAAACTCTTCGACCTGACCGGCCGCACTGCCCTCGTCACCGGCGGCTCGCGCGGCCTCGGACTGCAGATCGCCGAATCGCTCGGCGAGGCCGGCGCGAAGATCCTGCTCACCTCGCGCAAGGCGAGCGATCTCGAGGAGGCTGCAGCCGACCTGCAGGCCAAGGGCATCGATACGCGCTGGGTCGCCGCCGACGCCAGCCAGCCCGACGAGGTCAAGCGAGTCGCCAGCGAGGCGATGCAGCGCCTGGGCCGCGTCGACATCCTCGTCAACAACGCCGGCGCCACCTGGGGCGCGCCGGCCGAGGATCACCCGCTGGAGGCGTGGGACAAGGTGATGAACCTGAACATCCGCAGCGTATTCCTGATGAGCCAGGCCATCGGCAAGCTGAGCATGATCCCGAACCGCCAGGGCCGCATCATCAACATCGCCTCGATCGCTGGCTTGTCCGGTGCCGGGGCCGAGGTGCAGTTCATCGCCTACGGCACGAGCAAGGGCGCGGTCGTCAACTTCACACGCACGCTGGCCGGCGAATGGGGCAGGTACGGCATCACCGTCAACGCGCTCGCGCCGGGTTTCTTTCCGAGCAAGATGACCAAGGGCGTGCTGCAGACCTTGGGTGCCGACAAGCTCGCCGCGCACGCGCCGCTGCGCCGCATCGGCGACGACGACGACCTGAAGGGCGCGGCGCTGCTGTTCGCGTCGCAGGCCGGCAAGCACATCACCGGGCAGATCCTGGCCGTCGACGGTGGCGTCAGCGCGGTGCACGGATGAAGCGAGCCTGGGCCCTGCGTCGAGCGTGACCGTGCGCATCCCCTTCGTCGAACTGCTCGGCCTCGAGTTCTTGGCGTGGGAAGCCGGGCGCTGCGAAGTCGCGCTGAACTTGCGCGAGGAACTGTGCAACTCGTGGAGCGTCGTGCACGGCGGCGTGACGATGACGCTGCTCGACGTGGCCATGGCGCGTGCCGCTCGCAGCCCGAACCAGCCCGGCCATGCGACGAGCCCGGGCGTGGTGACGATCGAGATGAAGACGAGCTTCATGCGCCCGGGGCTCGGCCGCATCGTCGCCAGCGGCAGTTTGTTGCAGCGCACCGCGACGATGGCGTTCTGCGAGGCCTCGGCGTTCGACGAGGCCGGCCAGTTGATCGCACACGCCACCGGCACCTTCAAGTACCTCGCGGGGCTGCCGGCTGGCGGGCGCAGGATCCACAGTGCGGACGCATCCGACTGACATTCCTTTCCAATCCAGGAGACCGACCATGACCACGATGAACCGCCAATGGCTGCTCGCCTCGCGTCCGAAGGGCGAGCCGACGGTGGAGAACTTCCGCCTCGTCGAGACGTCCGTGCCCGAGTTGAAGGACGGCGAAGTGCTTGTACGCCACCACTTCATGTCGCTCGACCCCTACATGCGCGGGCGCATGAACGACGCCAAGAGCTACGCGCCACCGCAGCCGCTCGACCAGGTGATGCAGGGCGGCACGGCCGGTGTCGTCGCCGCGTCCAAGCACGCAGCCTTCGCCGTCGGCGACAAGGTCGTCGGCATGGGCGGCTGGCAGGAGTACTCGATCGTCGACGGCAACCAGCGCGGTGCGCTGCGCAAGGTAGAGACCGCGCACATTCCGCTCTCAGCCTACCTCGGCACGGTCGGCATGCCCGGCGTGACGGCGTGGTATGGCCTCACGAAGATCATCGCCCCCAAGGTCGGAGAAACGGTGGTCGTCAGCGCCGCGAGCGGCGCCGTCGGCACTGTCGTCGGGCAACTCGCCAAAGTGCGCGGCTGCCGTGCGGTCGGCCTGGCCGGCGGGCCCGAGAAGTGCCGCTACGTCGTCGACGAGCTCGGCTTCGACGCCTGCATCGACTACCGGCAGCACCCTGACCTGAAGTCGCTCAGCGCGGCACTGAAGGAGGCCTGCCCGAACGGCATCGATGGCCATTTCGAGAACGTCGGCGGCATCACGCTCGATGCGGTGCTGCAGCGCATGAACGCCTTCGGCCGCATCGCGGTGTGCGGCATGATCGCCGGCTACAGCGGCGAGCCGATCCCGATCACGCAGCCGCAGCTGATCCTGCAGTCGCGCCTGAAGGTCGAGGGCTTCATCGTCGGCGAACACATGGAGGTCTGGCCCGAGGCGCTCAACGAGATCGGCAGCCTCGTCGCCGCCGGGAAGATCAAGTACCGCGAGACCATCGCCCAGGGCATTGCATCGGCGCCCGAAGCGTTCCTGGGCTTGCTCAAGGGGCGGAACTTCGGCAAGCAGCTGGTGAAGCTGGTCTAGCCATCCGGTCAACAGGCCCTGGGCGCTGACTCGACGGCGCAGCGCCTGGCGTATCTCGAACTGCCCCTTCTGACTGCGAGGCACCCATGTCCACCAGGATTCCGCGCTCCAAGGAAGACGACTACACCCACGAGATGGCCAGTGCACGCCGCCAGTTCGTGCTCGAGCAGACCAGCGCATCGCTGTCCCACGTCGGCAGCTACTCGTTCGACCCGGCCGTGCTGCCCGGCAACATCGAGAACTTCATGGGCGTGGCCCAGGTGCCGATCGGGCTGGCCGGGCCGCTGCGCATCGTCGGCGAGAAGGCCCAAGGCGACTTCTACATCCCGCTGGCGACCAGCGAAGGCACGCTCGTCGCCAGCTACAACCGAGGCATGCGGCTGCTGAGCGAAAGCGGTGGCGTGAAGACCACCGTCGTCGAGCAGTTCATGCAGCGCTCGCCGGTGTTCATCCTCGACGACGCGCTGAAGGCGCGCGAGTTCGGCGACTGGGTGAAGCACCACTTCGACGAGATCAAGCAGGTCGCCGAATCGACGACGCGCTCGGGAAAGCTCGTCAACATCGGCCAGTACGCGATTGGCCCGATGCGCAATCTGCGGTTCAACTACACGACCGGCGATGCCGCGGGCCAGAACATGACCGGCAAGGCCACCTTCGCAGCGTGCGAATGGATCAAGAAGAACTACCCCGGCGGCGCGAACTACATCCTGTCGGGGAACATGGACACAGACAAGAAGCATTCGCGCGCCAACATGCTGCTCACGCGAGGCAAACGCGTCGTCGCCGAATGCACGATCCGCGGCGACCTGCTGAAGAGCCTGATGGGAATCAGCGCGAAGGACCTGTTCTGGTCGCGCCAGGTCTCCAACGTCGGCGCCTTCCTGGCCGGCTCGGCGAACAATGGCGCGCACGCCGCGAACGGCCTGACGGCCATGTTCATCGCCACTGGGCAGGACGTGGCCAACATCTCCGAGTCGCACGCCGGGGTGACGTATTCGCAGCTGCTCGACAACGGCGACTACTACTGGTCGATCACGCTGACTTCGCTGATCGTCGCCACCTACGGCGGCGGCACGGGCCTGCCGACCCAGCGCGAGTGCCTCGAGATGCTGGGCTGCTACGGCGCCGGCAAGGCCGACAAGCTCGCCGAGATCTGCGCCGCCGTCGTGCTGGCCGGAGACACTTCGCTGTCAGGCGCCATCCTGGCCGGCGACTGGGTGTCCAGCCATGAGGAACTCGGGCGCAACCGACCTTGAGCGCGCGGGCATCGACGAGCAGCAAGGCGGGCGGTTGGTTCCGTTCCCGCCCGCCGAATTCGAAGTGACGGAGGAAGCACGGCAATGAAGACATTCAAGGGCCGCACGGCCGTGATCACCGGCGCCGCTTCGGGCTTCGGCCTCGAAGCTTCGCGCATCGCCGCACGCGAGGGCATGAACGTCGTGATGGCCGACGTACAGCAGGACGCACTCGACCGCGCCACCGCCGACGTCACCGCGCTCGGCGCAGCGGTGCTGCCGTTCCGGCTCGACGTGGCCAAGGCCATCGAGGTCGAGGCGCTCGGCGCCGCCACCGTCGCACGCTTCGGCGCGCCGCACCTCGTATTCAACAACGCCGGCGTCAGCGCGGGCGGCCTGATCTGGGAGTCCACGGTCAAGGACTGGGAGTGGGTGATCGGCGTCAATCTGATGGGTGTGGCCCACGGTGTTCGCGTGTTCACGCCGCTGATGCTCGAAGCGGCGAAGAAGGACCCTGGCTACGAAGGCCATGTCGTCAACACGGCGTCGATGGCCGGCCTGGTGAATCCGCCGACCATGGGCGTGTACAGCGCGAGCAAGCACGCCGTGGTGTCGCTGAGCGAGACGCTGTACCAGGACCTGTTGCTCGTCACCGAGCAGGTCGGCGCTTCGGTGCTGTGCCCGTTCTTCGTGCCGACCGGCATCATTCAGAGCCAGCGCAACCGGCCCTCCGAGATGACCGATCGCACCGCGCCGACCAAGAGCCAGGCGATCCAGCAGGCGCTGAGCGAGAAGGCCGTGGGTTCGGGCAGGGTCAGTGCGGCACACGTGGCGCAGTCCGTGTTCGACGCAGTGAGGGAGCGTCGCTTCTACGTCTACAGCCATCCGAGCGCGTTGGGCAGCGTGCAGACGCGGATGGAAGATATCCTGCAGACACGCAACCCGAGCGACCCGTTCGCACAGAAGCCTGAACTCGGTGCGCAGCTGCGCGCTGCGCTGCGCGCTGCCGGCTGAGCGCGCCGTGCACCGGCGAGTGGCCGAATCCCGCCCCGGCACCGGCCGCGACGTCGTCGTCATCGGCGCCGGCCCGGCCGGGCTGATGGCGGCCGAGACGCTGGCCGAGGCCGGTCTGAGCGTCGACGTGCACGATGCAATGCCCTCGGTCGGACGCAAGTTCCTGCTCGCCGGCAAGGGCGGGTTGAACCTCACGCACAGCGAGCCGCTGGAGGCCTTTCTCGGCCGCTACGGCGCACGCCGCGCGGCGCTCGAGCCGATCTTGCGCAGCTTCGGCCCGCAGGCCTTGCGCGCCTGGGCCGAGGGGCTCGGTGTGAGCACCTTCGTCGGCACCTCGGGCCGCGTGTTCCCGACCGATCTGAAGGCCGCGCCACTGCTGCGCGCCTGGCTGCACCGCCTGCGCAAGGCGGGGGTGCGTTTTCACATGCGCCAGCGCTGGCTGGGCTGGGACGAGCGCGGTGCAATGCGGTTCACGACGCCGACAGGCGAGCAGACCGTCTTGCCGGCGGCGGTGGTGCTCGCGCTCGGCGGCGGCAGTTGGTCGCGACTCGGATCCGACGGCGCGTGGGTGCCGCTGCTCGCATCGCACGGCGTGCCGGTCGAGCCGCTGCGCCCGGCCAACTGCGGCTTCGACGTCGGGCGCACGGCCGCCGGGCCGGAGGGCGGCGGCTGGAGCGAGCACTTTCGCAGCCGCTTCGCCGGGCAGCCTTTGAAGCCGGTGGCGCTCGCGTTTGCCGAAGCCGGCTTCGCGCGTCAGGGCGAGTTCGTCGTCACCGAGACCGGCATCGAAGGCAGCCTCGTCTACGCCGCGTCGGGCGTGATCCGCGACGCGATTGCCGCACGCGGCGCGGCTGTGGTCCGCCTCGATCTGCTGCCCGGGCGCGATGCGCCGGACGTGCTGCGCGAGGTCACGCACCCGCGCGGGCCGCGCTCGCTGGGCACGCACCTGAAGAGCCGGCTCGGCATCGGCGGCGTGAAGGCGGCGCTGCTGCACGAACTGCTGCCGCGCGAGACCCTGCACGACGGCGCGGCGCTCGCCGCCGCGCTGAAGGCCCTGCCGTTGCGCCTGGCGCGTGCGCGGCCGCTCGACGAGGCGATCAGCAGCGCCGGCGGCGTGCCGTTCGAAGCGCTGGACGCGGGCTTGATGCTGCGTGCGAAGCCGGGCGTGTTCTGCGCCGGCGAGATGCTCGACTGGGAGGCGCCGACCGGCGGCTACTTGCTCACCGCCTGCTTCGCGAGCGGACGCGCGGCGGGCGAGGCCGCGGCGCGCTGGCTCGCGGCGCGCTGATCGGAAACGCTTTCCTGTCGTGCCATTTCAGCAGGCTACGTGCTGCGCACATTTCGAAGCGCCGGTTGCTCGATGGCGAAGTCGCCCTCGACCAGCTCGATCGGTTGTCCGTGGGGCGTGCGGTTGGCGGCGTGGCCCCATGCGTCGCGGTAGCGTGCCAGTTCGTCGTTCGAACTCGCGCCCTTGGCGGCGACCAGGGTTTCGAGCGCGGCCAGCCAGTGGCGGTAGTAGGTGTCGCCCAGGTCGGCGTCGCCGGCCGCCTGCGCGGCGCTGATCTGCCTTGCCAGCGCCAGCGCCCATTCCGACCAGGTGAAGAGGCCGTGCTGCTGCAGCGACACGGCGAGCGCGAACGCATGCGCCTCCCAAGGCTCGGCAAACACCGGGCCGTCGCCGTCGGCGGGCATGCCATGCAGTTCCGGCATCGGGGTCGTCATGCCGGCTCCAGATAGGGCTCCCACGCATCGACCGAGACGCGCACGCCCTGCGCATCGTCCGTGCCCCAGAGTTCAGCGCCCTCGAAGGCGACGCTGTACAGCCACTGCGCTTGCTCGCCCAGACCCTGGGCATGGGTGTCGGCGAACACATGCGTGCCGTGGACTCGTTCGATCACGCCCTGCCGGCCATGCACGTAGCCGGGGAGGCGGGTGTGGTGCGCGACACGCTCGCTGCGCGCGCGGACCCGATCGCCTCGCTTGAAACGCGCGCCGGACGCGCTCCTGCGTTCGGTCGGCGAACCCCTGGCGAGCACGGCGGCAACCTCGCTCGCGCGCAGCACGCTGGCGAGCGGAGCGGGCGGGTGCAGCATGCGCGCGGCGGCCAGTTCATCCGGAAACGCGAGGCCGCGTTCGGCGAGCAACTTCTCGAGCGCCGCGATCCAGATCTCGTAGTAGCTCAGGCGTTCGTAGTCGGGCAGCGTCTCGCGCGCGGCGCGGCTCATGTCGATGTTCCACGCGCCGGTCGCGCCCATCGCCAGCGTCACCGTCAGCGCGCGCGGTTCCCACGCGGCGTGGAAGAGTTCGCCCTCGGGCTCGGGCGTGACGGTGCCGTGCCCGTCCTGCCCGCCCAGATCGGCATGCGTGACGTAACTCATGGCGCCTCACCCGGCCGGCGCGCCAGGCCGGTGCCGATCATCGAGTCGCGCGTGACCAGCGCCGCGAGTTCCTCCTCGCTCAACCCGTCGCTCCCGGCCGGGCGCTGCGGGACGACGAGGTAGCGCACTTCGGCGGTCGAGTCCCAGACGCGGATGGTCGTGCTCTCGGGCAGCCTCACGTCGAAGTCGGCCAGCACGCCGCGCGGGTCCCGCACCACGCGCGAGCGATACGGTGCACTCTTGTACCAGGTGGGCGGCAGGCCCAGCACCGGCCACGGGTAGCAACTGCACAGCGTGCACACGACCATGTTGTGCTGCGCGGGCGTGTTCTCGAGAGCCACCATGTGCTCGCCCTGGCGGCCGCCGTAGCCGAGCGATGCGATGGCGGCGGTGGCGTCGCGCAGCAGCCAGTCGCGAAAGGCGGGATCGGTCCAGGCGCGGGCGACGACACGCGCGCCGTTCCTCGGGCCGATCTTCGTCTGATAGGTGTCGATCAGCACGTCGAGCGTCGACGGGTCGATGTAGCCCTTCTGCGCGAGCACGGTTTCGAGCGCGCGCACGCGCAGGTCCATTTCGCCGAGTTCGCTGTGCTCGTGGTCGTGATCGTGATCGTGAGGCATCGGCGAATGCTACCCGCCCTCGGCGGCGCGTGCATCGAGAGCAAAGCTTTGGGGCATCATGCAGACGCTGTCACCCACCCGGCACCGACTCCCGATGAACGACCTGACTCAGTGGCTCCAGTCTCTCGGCCTCGAAGAGCATGCCCCTGTGTTCGCCGCTCAGGGCATCGACTTCGATCTGTTGCCGCAGCTCGGCGATGCCGACCTGAAGGAGATCGGTATCGCGCTGCTGGGCCACCGCAAGCGACTCCTGCTGGCGATCGCCGCACTCGGCTCCGGCACCGCCGCGGCGAACGCAGCGGCAGCCGAAGTTGCGCCGCGTCCGGTGCGTGATGCCGAGCGGCGCCAGCTGACGGTCATGTTCTGCGACCTGGTCGGCTCGACCTTGCTGGCCGCGCGGCTCGACCCCGAGGATCTGCAGCGCCTGATCCGCAGCTACCACGAAGCCGTGGCCGTCGCGGTGGCGCCGTACGACGGCCACGTCGCCCAGTTGCTCGGCGACGGCTGCCTCGTGTACTTCGGCTACCCGAGCGCGCACGAGGACGACGCGGAGCGCGCCGTGCATGCGGCGTTGAACGTGCTCAAGACCGTCGCGACGCTCAGGCCGCTGGGTGGGCTCGAGCTGCAGACGCGGATAGGCATCGCCACCGGCCTGGTCGTGGTGGGCGAAATCGGTGCCGGCACGGCGGCGGCCGAGCACACGGCCAGCGGCGAGACACCGAACCTCGCGGCCCGTCTGCAGACGCAGGCCGCGCCCGGCGAAATCGTGCTGTCGGCCGAAACCCGGCACCTCGTGGGCGCGTCTTTCGAACTCGAGTCGACCGGCGAGCTCCAACTAAAGGGCTTCGCCGCGCCCGTCGTGGCTTGGCGCGTGCGTGGCGAGCGCAGCGTGGCGAGCCGCTTCGAGGCGCAACACGAGAGCGAGCTGATCGAGTTCATCGGCCGCGCGAGCGAGGTGTCGCTGCTACTCGAACGCTGGAGTCTTGCGCGCGGCGGCGAAGGGCAGGTGGTGCTGCTGTCGGGCGAAGCAGGCATCGGCAAGTCGCGCATCTGCCAGACGTTGCGCGAACGACTCGCTGACGAGCGCCATGCGACGGTGTTGCTGCAGTGTTCGCCCTATCACAGCAGCAGCGCGCTGTATCCGGTCGTGCAGTACTTCGAACGCACGACCGGGATCACGCCGACGGACTCGCCGGAGCTTCGCGGCCAGAAGCTCGAGCGCCTGTTGGGTCCGGAGATGGGCCTCTCGGCACAGTCGCAAGCCCAGCTGTCGCGGCTGATGGGTGCGCCCGACGGCGGCCGCCTGCCGCCTGCCGGAGAGAGCCCGCAGCAGGAGAAGCTGCAGTCGCTCCAGGCGCCGATCGACCTGCTGCGCGCATTGTCGCGACAGCTTCCTGTCCTGATGCTGATCGAGGACGCGCACTGGATCGACCCGACGACTGAGGAGCTCGTCGGCCTGACGATCGAACAATCGCGCGACGCCCGGCTGCTCGCGCTCGTCACTTGCCGTCCCGAGTACGCGCCACGGTGGGGAAGCCCGGCCAACCTGACACGCCTGGCGCTGAATCGCCTCGGCCAGCGCCAGTGCGCCGATCTCGTCTCCGCGGTCACGGGCGGCCGGCCGCTGCCCGCCGAGGTCCTGGCCGAGATCATTGCGAAGACCGACGGCATTCCCCTCTTCGTGGAGGAACTCACCAAGACCGTCGTGCAGTCCGGCCTTCTCGAGGACACCCCCGAGGGCTACCGGCTGCGCGGTCCGCTGCTGGCGTTGGCGATCCCGTCGACGCTGCAGGACTCGCTGATGGCACGCCTCGACCGCCTCGCGCCGGCGAAGGAAGTGGCGCAGGTCGGCGCAATGATCGGGCGCGAGTTCCCGCACCGCCTGCTGGCTGCGGTGCTTCGGCTGCAACCGGCCAAGCTCGATGCGGCACTGGACGAACTGCTGAGGTCCGAACTCGTGTCGCGCCGCGGCGTGGGCGCCGACGCGACCTACACCTTCCATCACGCGCTGATCCGCGATACGGCCTACAACAGCATGCTCAGGGGCCAGCGCGTGCTTCGACACGCGCAGATCGCGGCGGCGATCGAACAGGTCGCGCCGGACACGATCGCCACGCAGCCCGAGTTGCTCGCCTATCACTGCCAGGAGGGCGGGCAGGCCGACGCGGCAATGCGCTACTGGTCCGCGGCCGGCGACCTGGCAGTGGGCCGCTGGGCCAACCGCGAGGCCGCGACGCACTATCGTGCCGCCCTGGCGCTGCTGCCCGCGCTGGTCGTGCAGGAGCAACAGCGCGCCCAGCTCGAACTCGACCTGCAGATGAAGCTCGGCCACGTGCTGATGCAGACGGAAGGCTACAGCTCGGCGCCGACGGTGGCGAGCTTCGCGCGCGCCCGCGAGCTGGCATTGCAGCTAGGCCAGATCGACACCTATGTCGTCGCCTGCAGCGCATTCGGCGCTACGCTGTGGGCAGTCGGGCGGTTCGACGAAGTGCTGGCCCTGCTGGGCGAGATCGGAGCCGACGACCTGGCACGCCTGAAGCCGATGAGCCGCGTGTTTCATTCCGTCGTGCTGGGCCTCGTCAAGGTGCATCTTGGCGCGCTGGACGAGTCGCACGCGCTGACGCAAGGCGCGTTGCGCGAGCTGGAAGCGATGCCGCCGGACGAGCGGCAACAGATCAGCGGTGCCGACCCGAGGGTCGTCGCGCTGACGCAATGCATCACTGTCTGCGTCTGCAAGGGCCTGCTCGATCAAGCCGACGCGCACACACGGGCGGCGATGCAGATCGGCAGGGAACGCGAGCACCCTCCGACGCAGGCATGGGTCATGTCACTGGCGCGCTGGATGGCGTTTCGCAGGGGCGACATGGAGGAGTCGATCCGGCTGTCGCGGGAACGGCTGGCTCTTGCGGAGCGCTTGGGATTCAAATCGCAGCTGGGCTCCGGCCGCATGCTGCTGGGTCGCGCGATGGTTGCGCTCGGCCAGGTGGAAGAAGGCGCACGCCTGTTGCACGAGGGCTTCGCGACATGGTCTGCCGACGGTTCCCAGACCGGCCTCACCGAGTTCGCCGCGCTTGCCGCCGACGCGCTGCTGGAAGCCGGGCGCATCGACGAGGCCGAGACCTTTGTCTCTGCCGGCGAGACAGTCCAGGCCGACATTCCCGAGCGCTTCTTCGCCGCCGAACTGGCGCGCCTGCGTGCCCGCCTGTTCGAGCAGGCGGGCGATCGCGTCGCCGCGGAGACCGGCATGCGCGAGGCGATGGCCATTGCCGAAGGCCAGGGTGCGAGGCTCTTCGCGCTGCGCGCCGCGACCGACCTGGCGCGGCTGCTGCACTCGCAAGCCCGCTCCGACGAGGGCCTGGCCCTGCTCCAGGCTGCGCTGCAAGCGCTGCCCGAAGGACACGATCAGAGCGATGCGTTGCGTGCGAAAGCCACGCTTCGGGCATTGCAGTCGTCACCGGCGAGGGGCGCTTGAGAGCCCTCGAAATCCATGCCGGGCCGGGCGCGTTAAAGCACCTGCGCGAGCGCGGCCTCCTGCCGCAGCACGTGCGCGCGATCCCGGCCGCGGCCGGCGGCCCCAAGGGCCTGGTGCTGAACCCGCTCGATCGCTACCTCTTCGGCGAGTGGCTCGCCGGCAGCACGCACACGCTGCACCTGCTGGGCGCGTCGATCGGCGCCTGGCGCATGGCCACCGCCTGCCTCGACGACCCCGCCGCCGCGTTTGCGCAGATGGCGCACGACTACATCCACCAGACCTACGAGCATGCGCCGGGCAAGGCGCCGACGGCACGCCACGTGAGCGAGGTGTTCGGCGCCACGCTGGCCGAGCGCTTCGGCGGACGCGAGGCGCAGGTGCTGTCGCATCCGCGCTATCGGCTGCATGTGTTCACGAGCCGTGGTCGGCACCTGCTGCGGCGCGAAGGCCGCGCCCTGTCCAGGATCAGCACGCCGCTCGGCTACCTGGGCGCCTTCGCAAGCAATGCAATCAGCCGCCGGGCCATGGGCGCCTGGCTCGAGCGGGTGATCTTCTCCGACCCGCGCGATGCGCTGCCGCTGCACCTGCACGACTATCGCACCCACACCGTCGCGCTGACCGCCGCCAACCTGCAGCCCAGCGTGCTGGCGAGCTGCTCGATTCCGTTCTGGCTCGACGCCGTGCACGACATTCCTGGTGCCCCTGCCGGCGCGTACTGGGACGGCGGCATCACCGACTACCACCTGCACCTGAACTACGCGTCGATGAACCACGTCATGGCGCCGGAGCAGGGCGGCGAGATTGGTCTGGTGCTGTACCCGCACTTCCAGAAGACGATCATTCCCGGCTGGCTCGACAAGGTGCTCAAGCACCGCCACCGTGCGACAGTGCACCTCGACAACGTGGTCGTTCTCTCGCCCAGCGCGCAGTGGGTGCGCATGCTGCCAGGGGGCAAGCTGCCGGACCGTGGCGACTTCAAGCACTACGGCGACGACCTGGCCGGTCGCGCGGCGGCTTGGACGCGCGCGGTGCAGGAGAGCGAACGGCTGCGAGACGAGTTCTCGGCCTGGGTCGGCGGTGCACTCAACGTCGAGGTGCAGCCGCTCGCCTGACGCGGCAGCCGTGAACTACAATCGGTGCCACATTGCAACGAACAAGAGCGAGAAAGGCAGCCTGGTTATGACACCGCGAACGTCCACCAGCCATCTGGAGGTTTACTGACCGCTGGCTCGTCACGTCCATCTTGTTCGTACGAAAGGCGCGGTCGATCACCGCGCCTTTTTTGCGTTGGTTCCGGCATCACCTCGCTGCGCGATGTAACCCGATGCCGGAGCGCATAGCGCTTCCTGGAGTTCTTCGATGATCTCGATTCAATTGCCCGACGGTTCGAAGCGCGATTTTCCGGCGCCGCTGACGGTTGCCGACGTCGCCGCGGCGATCGGCAGCGGCCTCGCCAAGGCGGCCATCGCCGGGCGCGTGGGGCAGGGCGCCGACGCACGGCTGGTCGATACGACTACCCTCATCGACGCCGACACCATGCTGGCGATCGTCACCGACAAGGACGCCGACGGCCTGGAGATCATTCGCCATTCGACGGCCCACCTGCTCGCTTATGCGGTGAAGGCGCTGTTTCCCGACGCGCAGGTGACGATAGGGCCGGTGATCGAGAACGGCTTCTTCTACGACTTCGCCTACAAGCGCCCGTTCACGCCCGAAGACCTGGTGGCGATCGAGCAGAAGATGACCGAGCTCGCCAGAAAGGACGAGAAGGTCGAGCGCCGCGTGCTGCCGCGCGACGAGGCGGTGGCCTACTTCAGGGGCCTGGGCGAACACTACAAGGCCGAGATCATCGAGAGCATCCCGGCCGGCGAAGACGTGTCGCTCTACCGCGAGGGCGAGTTCGAAGATCTTTGTCGCGGCCCGCACGTGCCGAGCACGGGCCGGCTGAAACACTTCAAGCTGATGAAGGTGGCCGGCGCCTACTGGCGCGGCGACCACCGCAACGAGATGCTGCAGCGCATCTACGGCACGGCGTGGGCGACGAAGGACGAACTGCAGCGGCACCTGCAGATGCTCGAGGAAGCCGAGAAGCGTGACCACCGCAAGCTCGGCCGTGAACTCGACCTGTTCCACCTCGACGAACATGCGCCGGGGCTCGTGTTCTGGCACCCCAAGGGCTGGACCGTGTGGCAGCAGGTCGAGCAGTACATGCGCGCGGTCTATCGCGACAACGGATACCAGGAGGTGAAGGGTCCGCAACTGCTCGACAAGAGCCTGTGGGAGAAGACCGGCCACTGGGACAAGTACCGCGAGAACATGTTCACGACGGAGAGCGAGAAGCGCGACTACGCGCTGAAGCCGATGAACTGCCCGGGCCACATCCTGATCTTCAAGCAGGGCATCAAGAGCTACCGCGACCTCCCGCTGCGCTACGGCGAATTCGGCCAGTGCCATCGCAACGAACCCACCGGCGGGCTGCACGGCATCATGCGCGTGCGCGGCTTCACGCAGGACGACGGTCACATCTTCTGCACCGAAGAGCAGATCCAGGGTGAGTGCGTGGCCTACACGGCGCTGCTGCAGCGGGTCTACGCAGACTTCGGGTTCGCCGACATCATCTACAAGGTGGCGACACGTCCCGAGGCGCGCATCGGCTCCGACGAGACCTGGGACAAGGCCGAGTTCGCGCTGATCGAAAGCCTGCGCCGTTCGGGTTGCGAGTTCAAGGTCTCCCCCGGGGAGGGCGCGTTCTATGGTCCGAAGATCGAATACACGCTGAAGGACGCGATCGGTCGCGAATGGCAGTGCGGCACGATGCAGGTCGACTTCTCTATGGCCGAGCGCTTGGGCGCCGAGTACGTTGCCGAAACCAGCGAGCGCCGCACGCCGGTGATGCTGCACCGCGCGATCGTCGGCAGCCTGGAGCGATTCATCGGCATCCTGATCGAGCAGCATGCCGGTGCGCTGCCGGCCTGGCTGGCGCCCGTCCAGGTGGCGTTGCTCGATATCACCGACCAGCAGGCCGACTACGCGCGGTTCGTCGCGAAAACGCTGCAAAAACAAGGAGTTAGAGTTACAGTCGATTTGCGGAACGAGAAGATCAACTATAAAATCCGCGAGCATTCGATGCAGAAGGTTCCGTACATCCTCGTCGTCGGCGACAAGGAAAAGGCCAACGGAACCGTCGCGGTGCGTGCCCGCGGCAACCAGGATCTGGGTGTGATGTCGCTCGAAGACTTCGCTCTGAAGCTCTCGGGCGACATTGCATCGCGTCACTGATTCAGGTTCGCCGTCCGCAGGTGCCTTTGTCTGGTTGGGGTTCGTCGCCTTCGAGCCCATTGAAAGGTTCACACCATCGCTACTTTCCTAGATCGTCGGACTCCCAATGTCGAGCGCAAGCATCGCCTGAACCGGGAGATCATGGCACCTGAAGTCCGCTTGAACGGCGTCGAAAACGAACCGCTTGGCATCGTGAGCATCACGGAAGCGCTGCGCATGGCAGGCGAACTGGATGTCGATCTGGTCGAGATTGCCGCCACTGCCGAACCGCCCGTCTGTCGTCTGATGGACTACGGCAAGTTCAAGTACCAGGAACAGAAGCGTGCCGCCGACGCCAAGGCGAAGCAGAAGGTCATCGAGATCAAGGAGGTCAAGTTCCGCCCTGGCACCGACGAAGGCGACTATGCGATCAAGATGCGCAACCTGCGTCGCTTCATCGGCGAAGACGGCGACAAGGGGAAGGTCACTTTGCGCTATCGCGGTCGCGAGATCACCCACCAGGACATCGGGATGCGGCTGCTCGAGCGCATCCGTGACGAATTGGCCGACATCTCGGTGGTCGAGAACATGCCCAAGCTCGAAGGGCGCCAGATGATCATGGTGCTGGGCCCGAAGAAGAAGAGTTGATTTATTGAGGATTCAGCACAGCGGTCTGGTCGCCGCTGTGTTGCAAGAAGCCTCTGCAGGCCAACAAGACCGCAAGCACTTTGCGGGCGCCTGCAGGAGCAACCTAGAAGGAGCAGTCATGCCCAAGATGAAGACCAAGAGCGGCGCCAAGAAGCGTTTTCGCGTTCGTCCGGGGGGCACCGTCAAGCGGGGCCAGGCGTTCAAGCGCCACATCCTGACCAAGAAGTCCACCAAGAACAAGCGCCACTTGCGTGGCATTACCGCGGTGCACGAGACCAACATGGGCCACATGGCGCAGATGCTGCCATTCGCGGGCCTGTGATTCGCATCAACGCTTGAAGGAGAAGACTCATGCCTCGCGTCAAACGTGGTGTAACCGCCCGCGCTCGCCACAAGAAAGTACTCGCCCTCGCGAAGGGCTACCGCGGTCGCCGCAAGAACGTGTTTCGCATCGCCAAACAGGCGGTGATGCGAGCCGGCCAGTACGCCTACCGTGACCGCCGCACCAAGAAGCGCGTCTTCCGCAACTTGTGGATCGCGCGCATCAACGCGGCGTCGCGCGGACTCGGCCTGACGTACAGCAAGTTCATGGCCGGCCTGAAGAAGGCGTCGATCGAGATCGACCGCAAGGTCCTCGCCGACATGGCCGTGAACGACCCGGCTGCGTTTGGCAGCATCGTCGAGAAGGCGCGCGCCCAACTCGCTTGATTTCCGTGCCATGGCCGGGCCGCCCTCGGCCTGGCGCCACGGCAAGCATCTGAAGGCCGCGCTGGACGCGGCCAATTTTTTGCGACGACGACCCGGCGATGAACGAACTGGATGACCTGGTGAACGCGGCGCAAGCCGACTTCGCGCAAGCCGCGACGCCGGCCGAACTCGAGAACGCGAAGGCGCGATTCCTCGGCAAGTCGGGGCAGTTGACCGAACTGCTCAAAAACCTCGCGACGCTCGCCGCCGACGAGAAGAAGACCCGAGGCGCCGCCATCAACGCGACCAAGCAGCGCGTCGAGGCGGCTCTCGCCGCGCGCCGCCAGGCGCTCGCCGATGCCGAACTCGAGCGCCAGTTGCACGCCGAGGCGCTCGACGTGAGCCTGCCCGGCCGCCAGCGCGGCAGCGGCGGCTTGCATCCGGTGTCGCGCACCATAGCGCGCATCGAGGCGATCTTCGCCTCGATGGGCTTCGACGTCGCCGACGGGCCCGAGATCGAGACCGACTGGTACAGCTTCACGGCGCTCAACAACCCGGAGAACCACCCCGCGCGCTCGATGCAGGACACCTTCTACGTCGACCTGAAGGATGCAGAAGGGCGCTGGCTCAACCTGCGGCCGCACACCTCGCCGATGCAGGTGCGCTACGCGCGTGCGCATGCAAGGAAGCATACCGGGCGCGAGCCCATGCCCGAGATTCGGGTGATCGCCCCCGGGCGAACCTACCGCGTCGACAGCGATGCCACGCATTCGCCGATGTTCCATCAGTGCGAAGGCCTGTGGATCGGCGAGAACGTGAGCTTCAAGGATCTGAAGGTCGTGTTCACCGACTTCTGTCGCCGCTTCTTCGAGACCGACGAGTTGACACTTCGTTTTCGTCCCTCGTTCTTCCCGTTCACCGAGCCCAGCGCCGAGATCGACATCGCATTCGCCAGCGGCCCGCTCAAAGGCCAGTGGCTCGAAGTGGCCGGATCGGGTCAGGTGCATCCGAACGTGGTGCGCAACTTCGGGCTTGACCCCGAGCGCCACATCGGATTCGCCTTCGGCATCGGCCCGGACCGGCTGGCGATGCTTCGCTACGGCGTGAACGATCTGCGCTTGTTCTTCGAGAACGACCTGCGCTTTCTCGCGCAGTTCAAGTAACCCAGGAACCGACGACATGCAGTTCCCCGAGTCCTGGCTGCGCGAGTTCTGCGATCCGCCGATCACTACCGACGCGCTCGCCGACCTGCTCACCATGTCCGGCATGGAGGTGGAAGAGGTGCGTTCGGTCGCGCCGCCCTTCAGCGGTGTGGTCGTGGGCCACGTCGTGTCGGTCGAGCGCCACCCGAACGCCGACCGGCTGAGTGTCTGTCGCGTCAATGTCGGTGCCGGCGAGGCGTTGAGCATCGTCTGCGGTGCGCCGAACGTGAAGCCGGGCATCAAGGTGCCCTGTGCGATGGTCGGCGCTGAACTGCCCGCCGGCGACGACGGCAAGCCATTCCTGATCAAGCTCGGCCAGCTTCGAGGGGTCGAGAGCCAGGGCATGCTGTGCTCGGCACGCGAGCTCCGGCTGTCGGACGACCACGGCGGTCTGCTCGTGCTCGACGACGCGGCCGTGGTCGGGCAGGACATACGCACGCAGCTGAAGCTCGACGACGCGATCTTCACGCTCAAGCTCACGCCGAACCTGGCGCATTGCCTGAGCGTCTACGGCATCGCTCGCGAGGTCTCGGCGCTGACCGGCTCGCCGCTGAAGGTGCCGGCGTTTCCGCCGGTGCCGCTCGCCCATCGCGACGTGCTGCCTGTCGAGGTGGAGGCTCCCGATCTGTGCGGCCGCTTCTCGGGCCGCATCGTCCGCAACGTCGACCCCCGTGCCCCAACGCCCGGCTGGATGGTGGAACGGCTCGCACGCTGCGGCCAGCGCTCGGTGACGGCGCTGGTCGACATCTCGAATTACGTGATGTTCGAGTTCGGGCGCCCGTCCCACATCTTCGATCTCGACAAGATCCACCGCGGCCTGACAGTGCGCTGGGCCCGCGTGGGCGAGTCGCTCAAGCTGCTCAACGGCAACACTATTGCGCTCGACGACACCGTCGGCGTGATCGCCGACGACGAGGCGGTCGAGTCGCTCGCCGGCATCATGGGTGGCGACGCGACGGCAGTCTCCGACGCGACGCGCAATGTCTACGTCGAAGCCGCCTTCTGGTGGCCCGACGCCGTGGCCGGCCGCTCGCGCCGCTTCGCCTTCACGACCGACGCCGGGCATCGCTTCGAGCGCGGCGTCGACCCGGCGCTGACGGTCGAGCATATCGAGCGCATCACGCAACTTGTCGTCGATATCTGCGGCGGCGAGGCCGGCCCGATCGACGACCACGTGCTGAACCTGCCGCAGCGCCTGCCGGTTCCGCTGCGCGTCGCGCGCGCGGCCAAGGTGATCGGCATGCCGGTGACGCAAGCGCAGTGCGAAGGCGTGATGGCCAGGCTCGGTCTCGAATTCAGCAGCGAGCCGGGCCTTCTGAGGGTCACGCCGCCGAGCTGGCGCTTCGACCTGCAGATCGAGGAAGACCTGATCGAAGAGGTGATTCGCGTGCTCGGCTACGCCAGCCTGCCCGATGCGCCGCCGTTGGCGCCGGTGACAGCGCGGGTCGATAGCGAATCGCGACGTGGCCTCGATGCACTGCGCCACGATCTGGCGGCGCTCGACTATCACGAGACGATCAACTTCAGTTTCGTCGAGGAGCGCTGGGAGCACGAGCTGGCGGGAAATGCCGATCCGATCCGCGTGCTCAACCCGATCGCCAGCCCGCTGGCGGTGATGCGCTCGTCGCTGATCGGCAGCCTGCTGAACGTGCTGCGCTTCAACCTCGCGCGAAGGGCTGGCAGGGTGCGCATCTTCGAAGCGGGGCGTGTCTATGCGCGCGACGCGTCGATCGGCGACAGCGATGCCAGCGTCGCCGGTGTGAGCCAGCCGATGCGCGTCGCCGGGCTCGCCTACGGGCCGGCGCAGACGCCGCAGTGGGGCACGCGCGAGCGCGCGGTCGACTTCTTCGACATCAAGGGCGACGTCGAACTGCTGCTCGCGCCGCGCGGCGCGAGCTTCGTACCGGCCACGCACCCGGCCATGCACCCGGGACGCTGCGCCGCGGTCGAACTCGACGGCGCGCGCATCGGCTTCGTCGGCGAACTGCACCCACGCTGGCGCCAGGACTACGAGCTGCCGATGGCGCCGCTGCTGTTCGAACTCGACGCATCGTCGCTCGCGCAGCGCAGGCTGCCGGCCTTCGAGCCGCTTCCGCGCCAGCAGTCTGCATGGCGTGACCTCGCGTTGATCGTCGGCGATCGGGTCAGCCATGATGCGCTGATGCGCGCCATCGATGCGGGTCCCCACGGCGTGGTGCGCTCGGCCCGGCTGTTCGACGTCTACAAGCCCACGTCGACGACGGCAGACATCGAGGCCGGCGAGCGCAGCCTGGCGGTGCGGCTCGAACTGCTGGATGACGAATCGACGCTGACCGACGAACGCATCGAGGCCGAAGTGGCGAGGGTCATCGCCAGGCTTGGCGCGAAGCTCGGCGCGCGTCTTCGAGCCTGAGAGGCACTGACCATCATGACCGACAAGAAGGGCGATACCGTGCTGCTGTCCACCCTGGAGACGCCCACGCTCACCAAGGCCGAACTGTCGGAATTGCTGTTCGAGCGGCTGGGCTTGAACAAGCGCGAATCGAAAGACATGGTCGATGCCTTCTTCGACATCATCCATGCCACGCTCGTCGAGGGCAGGGACGTGAAGATGTCGGGCTTCGGGAACTTCAACATCCGCCGCAAGGCGCCCCGGCCCGGCCGCAATCCGCGCACCGGCGAATCGATCCCGATCAAGGCGCGCAACGTGGTCACATTTCACGCAAGCCACAAGCTCAAGGGCATCGTGCAAGGCGACATACCGATCGAAGGTGAGTTCGAGTAAAGTCTTAACTCGATGTGCCGATCGTATTGATTCATATGGAGAAAACGCTCCCGGCCATCCCCGCCAAACGCTACTTCACGATCGGTGAGGTGAGTGAGCTCTGCGGCGTGAAGCCGTACGTGCTGCGCTACTGGGAACAGGAGTTCACGCAGCTCAAGCCGATGAAACGGCGCGGCAACCGCCGCTACTACCAGCATCACGAAGTGCTGCTCATTCGCCGGATTCGCGAGCTCCTCTACGACCAGGGATTCACGATCAGCGGCGCGCGCAGCCGGCTCACCGGGACTGCTGCGGGGCGTGCGTCTGGCGCTACCGCCGGTAGCGACGAGGCAACTGGATCGACGGTTGACAATGCTCCAGGCGGAGCGGTTCAGGGCGCTAGCGAGCACGCCGCGCTGGAACGGGGCGCCGATGCGTGCACATTCGACCTCGACAAGTTCTCCGTCGCTGCGATGCGGCAGGAACTGCTGCTCATCCGCGAGTTGCTGTCGGCGTAGGCGAGGGCGCTTGCCCCTATAATCCGCCGGACGTCGGGGCGTAGCGCAGCCTGGTAGCGCACTTGCATGGGGTGCAAGGGGTCGCGAGTTCGAATCCCGCCGCCCCGACCATAGAAGACGAGGGTTAGCCGGTTAGCGCCGACTGACCCTTTAGTCTTTCTGGGCCGCAGCGGTACGGTCAGCGGTACGGTTTCGCAGACGCAACCGTACCGCCACCGCACACAATCACGTCGCCACGCTGATCCGCAC